>Ga0302278_10005480_pt1 | contig 12550 bp, 11 predicted proteins | sample III_Bog_N3_2_FD_194543 | JGI IMG/M metagenome (GOLD analysis project Ga0302278, IMG submission 194543) | Peat permafrost microbial communities from Stordalen Mire near Abisko, Sweden - III_Bog_N3_2 | ecosystem: Environmental > Terrestrial > Soil > Wetlands > Peat | place: Sweden: Abisko... | reverse complement strand
GCCCTGATAGGTCTGCTGCCACTTATCGCGCTGAGCGGCCACCGACTTGGCGGCCTGAGACTGGCCCATGACCATATCGACGTCGATCACGGCGATCACCGGAGCCGTCAGGCCACCACCACCCTTGGCGGCAGGAGCGCCGGGAGCGGCGGCGACAGGAGCCGAAGGGGCCGGAGCCATGGCACCGCCAGACGGCGGCGGCACGGAGATCGGGGCGGCACCGCCAGCATTGCTGATGCCAAAGCCGTTGTCCTCTGCGAAAGAGGGAGCGGCGGCGAACAGAATGGCTGACAAGCAGCCGGCAGCAAACAGCCGGGCGCCCGAATTGATCATCATGATTAGAACCTCGTACCGAAATTAAGTCGGAAAATCTGATCTTCGTCGTGCGTGTCTTTCATGATCGGCAGACCAAGATCGACGTTGATCGGACCCATGGGAGAACGCCAGACGATGCCGGTACCAACGGACAAACGCAGCGTCTGGGATTGATAGACTGCGTTCGGATCCACATTACTGGCCGTCGGGCCGATGGTGCCGATATCCGAGAAGATCTTACCCTTCACACCCAATTCCTTGGGGAAGCCGATGGGGAAGGTCATCTCGGTGCTGGCAGTGGCATCCCACATACCGCCCAGAGCGTCACCGGTATTCCGGTCACGCGGGCTGACGCCAGAATCCTTGAAGCCGCGCAGGGTGTCGCCACCCAGATAGAAGCGCTGGTTGATGCGGACATTGTCACCTTCGAAGCCGTTGACGACACCAGCGGTAGCCGAGACCGACAGAACCGTCTCGTCAAAGATCGAGAAGAACTGACCGGCAGACGTGGAGGTGCGAATGAAATGCTCCGAGCCGCCTTCGCCAGCAAGATCATTGCCGAACTTGACGTAATAACCGCGGGTTGGATCAACACGGCTGTCGCGATGATCCCAGGTCAGGCCATGGCTGATCATCGACAAGGTGGTCGTGCCCTGCTGATCCTGCACATAGATCGAGGCGGTCGAATCGACATTTTCGATCTCGGTCACGCTGGCGGTATAGCGCCAATCGTGACGCAGATACTCGTTGTAATAATAGCCCATGCGCAGATCAGTGCCGAGTGACTTGGAGTCATAGCCGCTGGTGGTTTGGGTATTGGTGCTGCGCACCGAGAACAAGTCGATACCGGCGATCAGATGGCGATCAAGGAAGTAAGGCTCGGTGAAGCCGGTGGAGATCGAGGTCTGCTTCTGGGCCAGCTGACCGTTGATGGTCACGGTCTGGCCCTTGCCCAGCAGGTTATGCTCGGTCGCACCAACCTGCAGCAGAGCGCCGACCGAAGACGACCAGCCCACACCGAAGGACAGCTCGCCGGTGGACTTCTCCTGGACATCGACCTTGATGACGGTGCGATCAGGCGCGGTCTCGGACGGCACGTTGTTGACTTCGACCTTTTCGAAGAAGTCCAAATCCTTGATGCGTTCCTTCGAGCGGCGCAACTTGGCGCTATTAAAGGCATCGCCTTCCACCAGACGGAATTCGCGGCGAATCACCTTGTCCAGGGTGCGGACGTTGCCCTGAATATCGATGCGCTCGACGAAGACGCGGGGGCCTTCCTGGATGTCGAAGGTGACATCAATGACATGAGTATCGCGATGGCGATTCAGCACCGGCTTGATATCAACGAAGGCATAACCCTTGGTGCCGACGGCGTCGGTCAGCGCCTGGATGGTGTTTTCCACCTCGTTGGCGTTGTACCAATCATCCTTCTGCATGGTAACCAGGGGCACTAGTTCCTCGGTCTTCAGATCGGGGATCGAGCTCTTCACCAAGACGTCACCCATGGTGTAGCGCTCACCCTCTTCCAGGGTGAAGGTCAGAAAGAAGCGGCTGCGGTCAGGCGTCAGTTCGGCCACCGAGGAAACCACGCGGAAATCCGCATAGCCGTTCTTCATATAGAAGCGACGCAGCAACTCGCGGTCATAATTCACGCGATCGGGATCATAGCCGTCGTCGGAAGACAAGAAGCGGTACCAGCGTTCTTCCTTGGTCTGCAACTGCTCGCGCAGGGCGGAATCGCTGTAATGCTTGTTGCCGACGAAATCGATGCGGGTGATGTAGGTAGGAGCGCCTTCATTGATTTCGAAAACCAGATCGACGCGGTTCTGCTCCAGCTCGATCAGCTTGGGCTCGACGGTGACGGCAAAGCGACCGCTGCGGCGATAGAGATCCTGGATGCGCTTGACGTCGTTCTGCACCTTGGTGCGGGTATAAACCGTACGGGCGCGCAGCTGGACTTCCGTCTGAAGCTGCTCGGACTTCATATGGCGGTTACCCTCGAAGGCGATGCGGTTGATGATGGGGTTTTCCACCACCTTCACCAGCAGACTGTCGCCTTCCTGATGAATCGACACGTCGGCGAACAGGCCGGTGGCGAACAGGCTTTTCAGGGATTTGTCGACCTTGGCGGAATCAAAGGTGTCGCCCTCGGTCAAAGACATATAGGAGCGGACGGTTTCCGGCTCGATTCGCTGGTTACCGGTCACGACGATGTCGCGGAGCACGCCACCGCTTTCCTGGGCCATTGCTGGCGCATTGTAGACACTGGCGGCCGCCAGAATGGTCAGGGCCGCAGCGATAAGCGCAGAGCGAAACGAACGGACCAAGATTCCCCCTAAGACAGCATAGGCCGCAAACATCAGACGCCCCTGGCCTCAACCACCGTGCAGCAGATCAACGATATCGTTGCGCGTGGCTAACAGCATCAAGGCCAATACCAGAAACAGGCCCATGCGGAAACCATATTCTTGCACTTTGGGGCCCAGCGGACGACCCATCAGCGCCTCGATACCATAGAACAGCAAATGCCCGCCGTCGAGCAGCGGAACAGGAAATAAATTAATCAACCCCAGATTGATGGATAGCAAGAAGATGTAGAAGATCACGCCGCCGAACCCAATCTGTGCCGCCTGCCCTGCCCTTTTGGCAATGCGCAAGGGCCCCGAGATATCGTCGGTAGAGCGGCGTCCGCTCATCATCTGACCAACGCCGGTCAGGGTGGCCGAGATCATGTCGGCAGTTTCATGGCCGGCGGCCACCATGGCCGAGATGGGACCATGCTTTATCACCTCGGTAGCCTCGGGATCGCTGCTCACGCCCAGAAGCGGACGTTTCTGCTGATTGCCAAAGCCGTCCTTGGTCTCGGTGATGCGAGGATGAGCGACCAAGGTCAGCTCCTCGGCTCCGCGACGAACCACCAGGGTCAGGGGCTCGCCCACATTGAGGCCGACGATCATCTGCATGTCCTGGAACCGCTGGATGGTCTGGCCGTTGGCCAGCAGCACCCGGTCGCCCGACTTCAGGCCGGCTTCCTCGGCAGCGCTGCCCGATTGGACATTGCCCAGCACCGGAGCCATGCGCAGTTCGCCCATGACCATGAAGCCGACGGCGGCGATGATCACCCCGAAGCCCAGATTGAACAGCGGCCCGGCGGCGATGATGGCGGCTTTCTGCCAAATTTTCTTGCCCTGGAAGGTGTGGGCCTTGTCCTCGTCGGACAGACCTTCGAGGGAACCCGGCGTACTGGCGGCATCGGCATCGCCCAGCATCTTCACATAGCCGCCCAGGGGCAGCAGACTGATTTTCCAACGGGTGCCGTTCTTGGCGGTACGGCCGATAAGTTCCGGGCCAAAGCCGATGGAGAAGGTCTCGACCTTCACTCCGCAGGCGCGGGCCAGCAGGAAATGCCCCATCTCATGGACAAAGACCACCACCGTCAGCACCAACAGGAAGACGATCACATTGCCGTAGATCCAGTGCACAAAGTCAGCCATGAGCGATCAAATTGCCTTTCCGCAAAGGTCAGAGGCCAGTATTCGCGCTTCTCTGTCCAGGGCCAGCAGCCCATCCAGGTCGCAAGCGCCGCCCGAGGGCAGCCGCTCCAGACAGTCGCCGACAATGCGGGCGATGTCGAGGAAGCTGATGCGACGGGACAGAAAGGCCTGCACCGCCACTTCATTGGCGGCATTCAATATGGTGGGGGCTCCACCCTGGGTCCGCAAGGCCTCGCGGGCCAGACGCAAGGCCGGGAAGCGGGTTTCGTCGGGAGCCTCGAAGGTCAGCTGGCCGATGGTGGCTAGATCCAGGCGCTTGCCGGGCGTGGCCAGCCGCTTCGGCCAGGCCAGAGCCAGAGAGATTGGCGTGCGCATATCCGGGGTGCCCAACTGGGCCAGCACCGAGCCATCCAGATAGGAGACCATGCTGTGCACCACCGACTGGGGATGCACCAGCACTTCGATCTTCTCTTCCGCCAAGCCGAACAGGTGGAAGGCCTCGATGACCTCCAGGCCCTTGTTCATCATAGTGGCGGAATCCACCGAAATCTTCGCGCCCATGCTCCAGTTGGGATGGGCCACGGCCATTTCCGGGGTGACAGCGGCCATCTCGTCTAAGGCTTTGGTGCGGAACGGCCCGCCCGAGGCGGTGAGGATGATCTTTTCCACCGAACAGCGATTGGCTTCGTCCAGTACCTGGAAGATGGCGGAATGTTCGGAATCCACCGGCACCATCACCGCCTTGGCCTTGGCGGCCTCGGCCATCACCAGGGCTCCGGCGCAAACCAGGGTTTCCTTGTTGGCCAAGCCAATCACAGCGCCACGACGCACGGCGGCCAGGGTCGGCGGTAGACCGGCGGCGCCAACGATGGCGGCGATCACCACGTCCGAAGGGCGCTGGGCAGCCGCTATGACGGCCTCTGGCCCTGCGGCCAGTTCCATGCCCGGAATGCCGCCCAAAGCTTCCTTGAGCTTGCCATAGGCCGCAGGATCGGCCACAGCGACGAAGCGCGGCTTCAGCTTGCGGGCCTGCTCGGCCAGGATGAAGATGCTGTTGTTAGCGACCAGCGCCTCGACCCGGAATTTGTCGGGATGAAGCGCCACCAGCTCGACGGTGTTAGCTCCGACAGAGCCGGTGGAGCCGAGGATGGTGACGGAACGGGGTTCTTCTACCATCCGTTTGCGGCCAAATAAACGAACGCGACCACAGGGGCCGTGGTCAGAAAACCATCAACGCGATCAAGGACACCGCCATGACCGGGAATAATATTGCTGGAGTCCTTCACGCCGAAGCGGCGCTTGACCCAGGATTCACCAAGATCACCGGCTTGAGCCACTAAGGCCAGGAAGGCGCTGTAGAGGGTCAAAAACAGAATATAACTGTTTTCACCATGATCCCAATAGGCCACGCCCGCGCCAACCACAGCCGCAGAAACAATGCCGCCGATCAATCCAGCCCAGGTCTTCTTGGGACTGACTTTCGGCATCAGCTTCGGCCCGCCGATGGAGCGGCCAGCCGCATAAGCGCCGATATCCGTAGCCCAGACCAGCAGGAACAGCCAGAACAGCATAATGGGCTCATGCTCGCGGACAAAGATCAGCGACAAGGCCGGCAAGCCAGTATAGAAGGCCCCAAAAGCCAGCCAAAGCGGCGAACGATCTGGACGGCGCTCGACAACCGGCGCTGCAATAGCGGCAACGATGATCAGCACAATCGATAAAGCCGGCACCCACAGGGCCAGCAGCACCGCCAGGGTGCAGCCCCCTGACAGCACCATGCCCCCCGGCCCAAAGCGGCCATGGCACATCCGCGACCATTCCCAGCCCATCAGGGCGGTGGCGACGGCCACCAGGGCGACGAAGGCCCAGCCGCCGAACCAGGCGGCTGCCAAAGCGACCGGCCCAAGGACCAGGGCGGAAAGGATGCGCTGACGGAGCATGTGGGGACCGCCTTACCGGACCGCGCCGAAGCGGCGGTCGCGTCCGTGGAAAGCCTGGATGGCGGCTTCAAGATCCTTGCGGCCAAAATCTGGCCAGAGAACCTCGGTGAAAACCATTTCCGCATAGGCGCACTGCCACAGCAGGAAATTGCTGATGCGCTGCTCGCCGCTGGTGCGGATCAAAAGATCGGGGTCAGGCATGCCGGCGGTGAACATAGAGCAGGAGAGCATTTCCTCGTCAATCTGACTGGGAGTGATCTCTCCGGCCTGGACCTTGGTGGCCAGGGTCTGGGCGGCATGGACAATCTCGGCCCGCCCGCCATAGGACAGGGCCAGGGTCAGGGTCAGGCCGGAATTGCCGCCGGTCTTGGCCTCGGCCTGCTCGATCAGGGAAACGATATCAGGGCCCAGGCGCTGACGGTCACCGACCACCCGCAGGCGGACGTTGTTCTTATGCAGCTCACGCACTTCGTTGCGCAGGTAAAGTCGCAGCAGACCCATCAGGTCGCGCACCTCGCCATCCGGACGTTTCCAGTTTTCCGAGGAGAAACCGAACAGGGTCAGATAGGACACTCCCAGCTCGCCGGCAGCGCGCACGCAGTTGCGCACCGCCTCGGCCCCCTGACGGTGGCCGGCAACGCGGGGCAACCCACGCGCCTTGGCCCACCGCCCGTTGCCATCCATGATGATGGCGATATGCACGGGCGGCGGCGGGGCGGAATCAGCTTCGGGAGACGGTGCTGCTTCCATTCGGACTAAACAACCATGATTTCTTTTTCTTTGTTGGCCAGGGCTTCATCGATCCGCTTGATGGTGTCGTCGGTGATGACCTGGATTTCCTTCTCGAAGGAGCGCTGTTCGTCCTGCGAGATATGGCCGTCCTTCTCCAGCTTCTTCAAGCTGTCCATGCCGTCGCGGCGCACGTTGCGGACCGAGACGCGGGCATGCTCGGAATATTTGCCGGCAACCTTCTGCAGCTCGACGCGACGCTCTTGGTTCAAGGGCGGAATCGGCACGCGAACGGACTGGCCGTCGGCCTGCGGGTTCAGGCCCAGACCGGCGTCGCGGATGGCCTTCTCGACGGACTTGACCAGGCCCTTGTCCCAGACCTGCACGGTGATCATGCGGGGTTCCGGGACGTTGACATTGCCCACCTGGTTCAAAGGCGTGCTGCTGCCATAGGCTTCGACCATCACGGGGTCCAGCAGACTGGACGAGGCGCGGCCGGTGCGCAGACCGGAGAATTCCTTCTTCAGCACCTCGACGGCGCTGTCCATGCGGCGCTTCAGATCCGATTTCAGATCAGCATAGCTGGTGACCGACACGACGATTTACTCCTCTTCAATGATGGTGAAACGGCCTTCGCCGGACACCACTTTGGCAAATGCCCCGGCCTCGTGCAGATTGAACACCAGGATGGGCAGGCCGTTTTCACGGCACAGAGCGATGGCGGTGGTGTCCATGACCTGCAGGTCCTGGGTCAGCACATCCATGAAAGACAGCCGCTCGAAGCGGGTGGCATTAGGGTCCTTCTTCGGGTCGGCGGAATAGACGCCGTCCACCTGAGTGGCCTTGACCAACAGGTCGCAGTTCATCTCGACGGCGCGCAAGGCGGCAGCCGTGTCGGTGGTGAAGAAGGGATTGCCGGTGCCGGCGCCAAAAATGACGACCCGGCCCTTTTCCATGTGGCGGATGGCGCGGCGGCGGATATAGGGCTCGCAGACCATGGCCATGGGGATGGCCGACTGCACGCGGGTCTGAAGACCGATGCGCTCCAGGGCGTTCTGCATGGCCAGGGCGTTCATCACGGTGGCCAGCATGCCCATATAGTCGGCGCTGGTGCGTTCCATACCCTTGGCGGCACCGGACATGCCGCGGAAGATGTTGCCTCCGCCGATGACCAGACAGACCTGGACACCCAGATCGGCGACGGTTTGAATTTCCTTGGCGATGCGAATGACGGTTTCGGCATCCAGGCCGTAACCCTGATCCCCCATCAAGCCTTCACCGGACAGCTTGATCATTACGCGGCGGAATTTGGGCGCATTGGGCATGCTGCAGCCTTCATCATAAAGCATTTGAGGTGGCGGCTTAACCGCCATGGAGACCGAACGTCAAGTCCAGCCGCCGGGCGGACAAACCAAAGCCGGAACTGCTTATCGCGGATCCGGCTTACAGGGCGGTCAGCCGGCAGGGATGATACACCATTCCTGCCGGCTGTCGCGTCCTTTCTGGACCGGTTTGGTCCAGACTATTGGAAGATCAGCGGCCCAGCTGAGCGGCGACTTCGGCGGCGAAGTCCTTCTCTTCCTTCTCAACGCCTTCGCCCAGCGCGAAGCGGGCGAAACCGGCCAGCTTCACGGGAACACCCAGGGTCTTGGCACAGTTTTCAACGACCTTGCTGATCTTGGTCTCGCCGTCGACGACGAACACCTGCTCCAGCAGCACCACTTCCTCGTAGTACTTGCGGATGCGGCCTTCGACCATCTTTTCGATGACGGCGGGGGGCTTGCCCGAGGCGGAAGCCTGCTCGGTCAACACGGCGCGCTCGCGATCCAACGCGGCACCATCAACCGAGTCCACCGACAGGAACAGCGGGTTGGCAGCGGCCACATGCATGGCGATCTGCTTACCAACTTCCAGCAGCTTTGCGGCATCGCCAGTGGATTCCAGAGCAACCAGCACGCCGATCTTACCCAGGCCGGGAGCGGTGGCCGAGTGGATGTAGGTGGCGACGGCGCCATTGGCGACCTTCAGCACCTTGGCGCGGCGGAAGTTCATGTTCTCGCCGATGGTGGCGATCAGAGCGGTCAGCTCTTCTTCCAGGGTCTTGCCGGAAGGCTGCTTGGCGGCCTTCAGAGCCTCGACGTCATCGCCATTGGCAACGGCCAGAGTAGCCACGGACTTAACAAAGCCCTGGAACTGCTCGTTGCGGGCGACGAAATCGGTCTCGGCGTTGACTTCGACGATGGCGCCGGTGGCACCCTCGGCGGCGACGGCCACCAGACCTTCGGCGGCGACGCGGCCGGCCTTCTTGGCGGCAGCGGCCAGACCCTTGGTGCGCAGCCAGTCGATCGCGGCTTCAATGTCACCAGCGGTCTCGGACAGCGCCTTCTTGCAGTCCATCATGCCGGCGCCAGTCTTCTCGCGCAGTTCCTTGACAAGCGAGGCGGTAATCTCGGCCATGGTCATCCTCTTTCAAAGATTGGATTTAGGAATAGGGTATCTTGATTAAACGAATGGCGGCGGGTTTCGCCGCCGCCATCCGATGACATTTTTCCGAAGATGCCGAGTTAGGCCTCCGGGACAGCCTCAGGAGCCACTTCAGCGGCAGCTTCGACCACGACTTCGGCCGGAGCCTCAACCTGCTCGCCCAGATCGACGCCCGAACGGGACATCTCGGCCTGAATGCCGTCCAGCACCGAGCCGGAGACCAGATCGCAATAGGTCTGGATGGCGCGCAGGGCGTCGTCGTTACCGGGGATCGGATAGGTCACGCCGGCCGGATCCGAGTTGGAGTCCAGAATGGCGACGACCGGAATGCCCAGCTTGTTGGCTTCCTGAACAGCCAGCGACTCCTTGTTGGTGTCGATGATGAACAGAATGTCGGGCAGACCGCCCATCTCGCGGATGCCGCCCAGAGCGCGGTCCAGCTTCTCGCGCTCACGCGACAGGTTCAGCTGTTCCTTCTTGGTCAGGCCCTGCACGGCGCCGGAGGTCATCTGCTCGTCGATCTCGCGCAGGCGCTTGATGGACAGCGAAATGGTCTTCCAGTTGGTGAGCATGCCGCCCAGCCAGCGATGGTTCACATAGTACTGGCCGCAACGCTTGGCCGATTCGGCGACGATGTCGGCGGCGGCGCGCTTGGTGCCGACGTACAGAACACGGCCACCACCGGCGGCGACGTCACGCACGGCCTGCAGGCCACGGTGCAGCATGGGCACGGTCTGCTGCAGATCAATGATGTGAATGCCATTGCGGACACCGAACAGATGGGGAGCCATCTTCGGGTTCCAGCGGCGGGTGTTGTGACCAAAGTGGACGCCAGCTTCGATCAGCTGACGCATCGAGAAAGTCGGCAAAGCCATGAGAGAATTCCTTATCTTCTCCGGTTGAACCTCCGCGGGAAACGCCAGAGTCACCCGAAGGACTTCTCTGGCACCGGAGCGGACGATCTAAATCGTGCGCACTCCCGCGTGCGGATTTGTGCCGCGCCGTATATCCCCAAGACGGGGGTTTGGCAAGCGTAATCGGCTTCCTATATACGGAAAGTCTGGCATCGCTCCCATCAATAAGATAAAATTTTACCCATGACGACCATAGGAACCATCATAACCACCCATACAGGACCGGCCCGCGTTGTGGTCATGGTTCCAGGTGGAACGCGTCCTGATGGTCAGGACTATAACCAGGCCCTGACCCAGGCCGTAGCCAGCGGCGCGGCCCCTGCCGCCGGGGCTCCCGTTAACGCCGCCCAGCAAAGCGACAACGGCCAGAGTAGCCCTTCTACCGCCACCCCTGCCCCCTCGCCCGTCTCCAGCCAGCCGGCTATGCAGGCGGTCTTTGTTCTTGATCCTCATGCCATCACCGCCAGTCCCTTTGGCAGCGGCTCCTCGGACGACCAAAACAACACCGACGGCCAGCAAACCGGCGCCAAGGACCAGACCCGCTCGGCCGACGGCACCACCGGCCATGACGGCAAGAGCCATTGGCAGCCTTCAGGACTGGCCAAGATCACCGCCATGTACCGCACCGCCGAAAAACTGACCGCCAGCGAAGGCGGCGATGCCGCCCCAGCCGCCACAGGCGATCACCTGAGCATATTGGGATAGTTAGAGTCCGCTTGGCAGCTTGGATTTCATCATCTCTTTGCGGTCGATTTTGTCCCCATCGACGATAAAAGTCCCATCCCCGACCGCATGGAGGATTCTTTGCTCCTTGCGGGAGCCGTCGAAATAGGCGGCAAGGCCTTCGAGCACGATAATATTGTGCCGATCGATCACATCAACGACCCGGCATTCGATATTGGCCAGGCAGTCCTTAAGAAGCGGGGCCCGGACATGCTTGGCCTTCTCCCGGTTCAGGCCGAACTTTTCGAATTTGTCGGTATTTACCCCAGAGCATGTGCCAATCCCCACGACCTTATCGATCATATCCACCGTAGGGATGGCGATGACACATTCCTTCTGTTCCACCAACGCGGAATAGGAATGGTTCCAAGGCCCGGTGGTGATGGCGAAGGCGGCAGTAAAATCCAGCACCATGGTCCAACTGATGGTCATCACATTGTCTGATTGACCATCATGGGTCGTCACCAGAATGACCGGCCCCGGCTCCAGCAAGGTAAAGGCATTTCCGATCGGCAGACTATCCATAATCGCCTCCCGTCCAACAGGCGGTGATCATAGCACAGCGGAGCCAAATCAGCTGTGGATACCCGGGGCTTCCTGGCCGGTACGGGCGACATACTCGGTATAGCCGCCGCCATATTGGTGCACACCTTCGGGAGTCAGTTCGAGCACCCGGTTGGACAGGGTGGCCAGGAAATGCCGATCATGCGAGACGAAAAGCATGGTGCCTTCGTAGTTGGCCAGGGCCCGGATCAGCATCTCCTTGGTGTCGAGATCAAGGTGATTGGTCGGCTCATCGAGCACCAGGAAGTTGGGCGGATTGAACAGCATGATGGCCATCACCAGCCGGGCCTTTTCGCCGCCCGAAAGGACGCGGCATTTTTTTTCCACGTCGTCGCCGGAAAAGCCGAAACAGCCGGCCAAGGCCTTGAGCGATCCCATGTTGGCCTGGGGAAAATGATCCTCCAGGGACTCGAAGATGGTCCGCTCGCCGTCCAGAACTTCCATGGCATGTTGGGAAAAATAGCCCATCTTGACGCTGCCTCCGACGGCGACGCTGCCGGTATCCGGGTCAGTCGAGCCGGTCACCAGCTTCAGAAGCGTCGATTTGCCGGCGCCATTGACGCCCATGACGCACCAGCGTTCCTTGCGGCGGATCATGAAGTCCAGGCCTTCATAGATGGTCTTGCTGCCATAGGCCTTATGGACGTTCTTCATGACCACCACGTCGTCGCCCGAGCGCGGAGCCTGGGGGAAGTCGAAGGTGACGGTCTGGCGGCGCTTAGGCGGTTCGAAACGTTCGATCTTATCCAGCTTCTTGACCCGGCTTTGCACCTGGGCAGCATGAGAGGCTCGGGCCTTGAAGCGTTCAATGAACTTCAGCTCCTTGGCCAGCATGGCTTGCTGGCGTTCGAACTGGGCCTGCTGCTGCTTTTCGTTCAGGGCCCGCTGGCGCTCATAGAATTCGTAATCGCCGGAATAGGTGGTCAGCGAGCCGCCATCGATCTCGACGATCTTATTGACGATGCGGTTCAGGAACTCACGATCGTGGGAGGTCATCAGCAGAGCGCCCTCGTAGCCCTTCAAGAACTCCTCCAGCCAGATCAGGCTTTCGATGTCCAGATGGTTGCTGGGCTCGTCAAGCAGCATGGCGTCGGGGCGCATCAGCAGGATGCGGCCCAGGGCCACGCGCATCTTCCAGCCGCCCGACAGGGCTCCGACGTCGCCGTCCATCATCTCCTGGCTAAAGCTGAGGCCGGCCAGCACTTCCCGGGCCTTGCCCTCCAACTCATAGCCGCCCAGCTCCTCGAAGCGGGCCTGGACCTCGCCGTAGCGCTCGATAACCTTGTCCATGTCGTCGCGGTCAGGGTCGCACATGGCGGCTTCAAGCTCGGCCAATTCCGCCGAGACGTCGCTGACCGGGCCGGCCCCGTTCATCACTTCCGCCACG
>Ga0302278_10005472_pt1 | contig 12564 bp, 6 predicted proteins | sample III_Bog_N3_2_FD_194543 | JGI IMG/M metagenome (GOLD analysis project Ga0302278, IMG submission 194543) | Peat permafrost microbial communities from Stordalen Mire near Abisko, Sweden - III_Bog_N3_2 | ecosystem: Environmental > Terrestrial > Soil > Wetlands > Peat | place: Sweden: Abisko... | reverse complement strand
TCAAGAGCGGCCAGGATTTCGCGGAATTGGCCCGGAGCCGGTCTATCGATCCTACGTCGAACGATGCCGGTTACATGGGGATGACGGATCCCGCGAGGCTACGCCCCGAATTGCGGGAGGCGCTGCGGGGTCTGGCGCCGGGCCAGATCAGCGGCATTGCCAGGATTCCTTCGGGTTACGCCATTCTGAAGGTATTGAATGAACCCCCAGGGGGCACGCGGGCAGTTGCCGATGCCTCCCGCACGCAGGCGCTCGCAGGTCAATCCGCCATTTTGCCCACTCCGGATTTCGCGGGTTATGCCGAGGCTAATTTTGCATTCAATCGCTTTCCGAAGCCCGCGGGTTGGGAGTACGATCTCAGTCAGGTGTGTTCGGCCCGCACCCAGTCGGTAGCCGGAGTGATCAACGAACTGGAGACTTTCCTTAAGGCACCGAACCCCGATCCCGCATCTCTGCCGGAAGTGAACGCTTTCGTTTCCTATCTGCATGCCTGGCGCGGCGACACGGATGAGGCGATTGCTTTCCGCGAAACGGCTTACAAGCTGGCGCAAAAGAGCGCGCCCGAACGAGTGCCACTGCTCGAAGAAGCGGTCGGTATTGCTTACCTTCACCGCGCGGGAACGACTCTATACGACCAGTTTATTTTCCCGCAGCCGACGAACAAATCGCTCCTGGGCCCACAACAAAAGGCCGATCTGGAGAAAGCGGCCACTTACTTCACGCGGTTACTGGCGCGCTCGCCGGATAACCTTGGTTTTAAGTGGCTCTTAAACCTGACTTACATCCTGTCGGGAGATTATCCCGCCGGAGTGCCGGCGAAGTATCTGATACCGCCCGAATTGCTCGCGACGCATGGATCGGCGGACGCCGCGATTCGCTTTACGGACGTGGCGCACGCCGCCGGTCTGGTCCGCCGGGGCATGGCGGGAGGATTGATTGTCGAAGATTTCGATAACGACGGTTTCTACGATGCAGTGATCTCAAGCCAGGACGATTGCGCGCCTCTGGCTTACTTCCATAACAATGGGGACGGCACGTTTACGGATCGGGCGGTGCAGGCCGGGCTCAGTAATCAAACCGGCGGACTCAACATTATACAAACCGACTTTAATAACGATGGGTGCAAAGATATTCTGGTTCTCCGGGGCGGGTGGGAGTTCGTGCGTCGCAAATCGCTGCTGCGCAATAACTGCGATGGCACCTTTACCGATGTCACCCGCCAGAGCGGCCTGCTGGACCCCGCCCGGTCGACGCAAACGGCCGTGTGGACCGACATCGATAACGATGGCAAACTCGACCTGGTGGCGGGCAATGAGAACGCACCGCTGCAGCTGTTTCTCAACAAGGGCGACGGCACGTTTGCCGACATCGCGGAAGCGGCCGGAGTGAAGATCACGGGTTTCGTCAAAGCAGTGGTCGCGGGCGATTACGACAACGACGGATACCCGGACATCTACGTCTCCACTTTCAGAGGCCAGCATTATCTCTTTCACAACAACCACGACAGGACATTCACCGACGTCACCCGGCAGGCCGGGGTGGAACTGCAGGGCCCGACGTTCGGAGCGTGGTTCTTCGACTACGACAACGACGGCTGGCCCGACTTGTTTGTCGGGGGATACTATTCCTCGCTCGAAGACATTGCGTCCGGCTATCTGGGACGGCCGCAGGAAGGCGAGAGCCTTCATCTCTATAAGAATTTGGGCAACGGTAAGTTCCGCGAGGTTACCGCGGAAACAGGCCTGAATCGCGTGTTTCTGCCGATGGGGCTGAACTTCGGCGATTACGACAACGACGGCTATCCGGATTTCTATCTTGGCACCGGAAGCCCTTCTTTTACGGCACTGTTCCCGAATGTCCTGTTTCACAACGACGCTGGTAAACGATTTACGGACGTGACCGCTTCGTCTGGTACAGGCATTCTGCCCAAAGGTCATGGCATCGCCTTCGCGGACATGGACAACGATGGCGATGAAGATCTGGTGGTGGTGATGGGCGGCGCAGTGCCGGGCGATGGACACAACACCCGCCTGTTTGAGAATCCCGGCAATGGAAACGACTGGATCAGCGTGCATCTCACCGGCGTTAAATCCAATCGCGCGGCGGTTGGCGCACGCATCCGGGTGACGGTGCAGAACGGCGCACAACCCGCCCGCGATATTTACAAGACGGTGGGCAGTGGAGGATCGTTCGGGGCCGCGCCGTATGAGCAGCACATCGGGCTGGGTCCGTCCGCGAAGATACTCGCGCTGGAAGTGTGGTGGCCCGCCAGCGGGACGCGGCAGAGTTTTTCCGGCGTGGAGAAGAATCAATTCGTTGAAATCCGCGAATTCGACAAGACAATCGCAACGGTCCAGCGCCGGGCTATTCGGCTCGGGAGTCGCCCGGGCGCCGCGAACGTGAAATAGCTGGTATCCTCATAAACACTTTCGCCAAATGACGCGCCGTCAGGTATTGCTATCCGCGCTCGCGCTCCCGGCTCTGAATTCGGGGGCGTCCGCGCAGTATCGGGGAATGGTTTCGCAGGGAGTCACGCCGGCGCCCCGAGGCAAGCCATCGGGATTGCCCTTTCACGCGGGTTTTGTCAATGTCGCGAGGGCAGCCGGGCTGCATGCCCCCGTGATCTACGGAGACGAGGGCCGTGCGGATTACATCCTCGAATCCATGGGATGCGGGGTCGCGTTCATCGATTACGATAACGACGGCTGGCAGGACATCGTAGTGCTGACGGGCCGCCGCCGTACGGGCCCCACGCCGGCGGAAGCGACGATCCGGCTTTATCGCAATAACCGCGATGGAACATTTACGGATGTCACCGCCCAAGCCGGGCTGGGCCGCAGCGTTTGGGCGGCAGGCATTACCGTGGGCGACTACGACAACGACGGCTTCGACGACATCTTCGTCACGTGCTGGGGGCAGAACATCCTGTTCCACAACGACGGCAAGGGAAGCTTTTCGGACGTGACGGAAAAGGCCGGGCTGCTGCATCCTGGCATTCGCTATGGCACGGGCTGCACGTGGATCGATTACGATCGCGACGGCTGGCTGGACCTGTTTGTATCGCACTACCTGGTCTTCGATTCGGATAAAATCCCTCCCCGCGGTCAGAGCGTCGAATGCAAGTGGAAGGATATACCTGTATACTGTGGCCCGGGCGGGCTGCCACAGGAGCCATGCCGGCTGTACCACAACAACGGTGACGGGACATTCACGGACGTCAGCGAAAAGTCCGGTATCTCGGCCATCAAGCCCGGCTATGCGCTGACGGCGGTTGCGGCCGATTTCGATGGCGATGGCTGGCAGGATATCTATGTCGCGTGCGACACTTCGCCCAGTCTGCTGCTGCGGAATAATCGCAACGGAACGTTTACGGAGCGCGGCCTCGAAAGCGGCGTGGCCCTGAACGAGGACGGCCGGGAACAGGCAGGCATGGGAATCGGGATCGGCGATTTCGATGGCGATGGCAGTCTGGATATTTTCAAGACGCATTTCAGCGGCGATACCAATGTCCTTTACCGCAACAACGGCAAGGGGATATTTCGGGATGTGACGGCACGAGCCGGACTCGGAGTGGAGACTCGTTTTGTGGGTTGGGGCGCTGCCATGGAAGATTTCGATAACGATGGCCTTCCCGATATCTTCCTCGCCACCGGCATGGTTTATCCCGAGGTGGAGGCGAAGGCCCCCGATGGCCCGTACCAGACGCCATGCGTTCTGTTTCGCAACCTTGGCAGCGGCAAGTTCGAGGAGGTAATGGATCTGGCGGGGCCTGCCCTGAAGGAACTTCATTCGAGCCGCGGTCTTGCCATCGGCGACTTCGACAATGATGGCGACGTCGACATTCTCATCATGAACATGAATGAGCCGCCGTCGCTGCTGCGCAACGATGTGACGGGCGACAACCACTGGTTGAAAGCCCTCCTGGTTGGGGTCGCATCGAACCGGAGCGCGATTGGCGCCCAAGTGGTGGTTGTCTCGGGTGGCCGAAGGCAGGCGCGGGCCGTGTTGGCTCAGTCGTCGTATCTTTCGGCCAACGACCGCAGACTGCATTTCGGGCTCGGCGCCGAGAAAGTAGTGAACCTGGAGATTCGTTGGCCGAATGGACAGCAGGAGAACATCGCCGACGTGGCGTGCGACCAGCTTGTGGTGATACGCGAGGGTTCCGGAGTGGTCAGAACGGAGAAGTTCGCGCGGCGATAACATGGTGATCCGGGCCGGATATTGGGTTCGCATTGTCAGCTTCGCGTTGGTCGCGCTCGGTTTGGTGCTTCCAGGGCTTTCCCCCGCATTTCAGGAGAGGCCTCTTACCGGCGCGCAGTTGGTGAACCGGGGCCAACTGGAGGAAGCGCTCGTCGTCTTCCGGCATGACCTTGAGATACTGCCGAAGTCGGTGGCAGCGAACAATGGCGCGGGAGTCGCACTTGACCTGATGGGGCATTATGCCGAGGCCCGGCAGTATTTCAGTCAGGCGATCAAAGTGGCATCGAGACCCCAGGAAAAGGTGCTGGCCTGGCGCGCGATGGCCATTGCGTGGGGCTTCGCGGGAGACTGCAGGAGCGCCGGAAAATACGATACCGAGGCTTACGAACTCTACCTGAGCGCCTCGGACTTTTACAGCGCAGGCGAAGTGGCGGACGAGATGGGGCGATTGTGTCTCGACAGGGGTGACCTGGATCGCGCCTGGGATTGGTACGAAAAGGGTCACAGTACAGGGCTTCGGCAACCGGACATCCCGCGGGACCGAACGGATCTCTGGAATTTCCGCTGGGCGCACGCCAAGGCGAGGATTGCCGTACGACGCGGCAAGACTGCCGACGCGCGGAAGTTGCTGGCCGAGGCCAAGACGATTCTCGATAAGGGCAGGATTCCGGACCAGACCGAGTACTTTCCGTATCTCGCCGGCTATGTGGAATTCTATGCGGGCGATTATGCGGCGGCGCTGGCGGATCTGAACGAGGCCAATCGGGATGACCCGTTCATCCAGTGCCTGCTGGCGCAGACGTACGAGAAGCTGGGTAACGTCGACCGGGCGCTTGAGCATTACCGCAAGGCCGCCGGTTCGACGGCGCACAGCGTGCCTGCGGCTTTTGCGCAGCCATTCGCACGGAGCGCAATGCAACAGTATGCGAAGCCGGGCGGGCAGCAGCCGCAATAGCTGCTATATCGGTCCTATTGGCTCGCTGCGATTCGCTCTTTTCCTCACGGCCTGCGGCTGCCACCAGGACCTTTCTACCTGGCCCGTCGCGGACACATTCCAAAATGCGAGCCTGAAATGTCATTGACACCGGGAATTCGCTGTGATATCGTTTCCAAAGCTAGAGCAAGGGGTTATGCGTTAGCGATAAAGTTAAGGGGAACAATACAGATGAAAAGATGCAGAATAGCTGCGTTTATCGTCGCGACAGTAGCCCTGTCGTGCACGTGCCTGATGGGCCAGACAGTTACCAGCACGCTGCTCGGTACCGTCGAAGACCCGGCTAACGCCGTCATTGCGGGGGCGGAGGTCCAGATTACGGACCAAGCCAACACCCAGACTCGCAACATGAAGACTTCCGCGGAAGGCTTGTTTCGTTTCGTGGATATCGAAGCGGGTAGATACACGCTCACGGTCAAGGCGACGGGATTCAAGACCCGCGTCCAAAAAGACATTGAAGTCCAGAGCAGCGACACCCGCGATGTGGGTCGTGTCGCTATGGAGTTGGGAAACATCTCCGACCAGATCACGGTAACCGGCGAGGTTGCCGCCATTGAATTGTCAAGCAGCGCAAAGTCCCGCGAGGTGGACGACACCGAAATCGAAAACATGCCGACCAGGGGCCGGGACGTCTTCGGGTACATCGGCACACTGCCCGGCATTATCGACACGTCGGCAACCAGCCGCAACTACAGTAATTCGTATTCAGCCGGCGGGTTAACGATGAACGGGAACACCTCCATGATGAATGTGACCGTCGACGGACTCACAGGCATGGACGTGGGGTGTGGCAATTGCCTGGTGGAAGGCAACGCGAATATGGATGCGCTCCAGGAAGTCAAGGTCCTGAGTTCCAACTATGAGGCCGAATACGGACGCAATTCCGGCGGCACCATCATGCTGATCACCAAAAGCGGGACGCAGCAGTTCCACGGCACCGGCTGGTGGACTCACCGGCACGAAGACTTGAACGCCAACACCTACTTCAATAACCTTTCGAGCACGGCAAAACCGAAGTATCGGTATAATGTCGCGGGCTGGAGCTTTGGCGGCCCCGTATACATACCGAAACACTGGAATACGGATAAGAAGCGCCTTTTCCTGTTCGGATCGCAGGAGTTTACCAATCAATATCCCGGCGCCAGCCTTGAGCAGCAAAATATGCCCACCAAGCTGGAGCGTGGCGGGGATTTCTCGCAGAGCGTCAACACGAACGGCGCACTGATTGTGGTCAAGAATCCGACGACAGCGACGGCATACGCGGGCAACGTTATTCCTCCGAGCACGTTGGACCCGACTGGAATCGGGCAGGCCATTCTGAACTTCTTCCCGCTGCCGAATTATTTCCCGGCGCAGGGGAATCCGAATTACAACAAGTACAACTTCGAAGTCCTCAACGGCGGACAACACCCCATTCGCAACTATGTGGGCCGCGCCGATGTCAACATCACCTCGAAGCTCAACGGTTATTTCCGGATGGTGATCGGCAAGGACACCACGGTAGACCCATTTGCGGGTTTCCCCTTCCCGTATTCGACGCAATTGTTTACCGAGCCCGCGTTTAACTATTCGGGTGCGCTCACGTACACAATCAAGCCGAATCTGGTCAACGAGTTCAACTTCGGGAAGGCCGGAAGCGACTGGAACTATGCCTACGTAGACCCCTCGAATCTGGCCCGCTCAGTCTTCGGATCGACGCAGACTCCGGGAGGCCCGCCGCTGCTGTTCTCGAAGACCTTTGGGAATCCGACGCAGGTGCAGAGTCTGGCCGACCCTTCCCACATGTACGATTTCATTCCAAATGTGAGCTTTGGAAGCATTCCGTCGAGCGCGACCAGCATATCGACACAGCGCGAAGCTCCGAACCCAGTCCACGACTATTCGGGTGTGGACAATATCAGCTGGGTCACGGGTAAACATACGATCAAGGCCGGAATTTACCTGGAATACGACTATAAGTATCAGCCGAACGGCCAGGGCTACCTCGGCAGCTATAATTTCGGCAACGACAGCGCCAACACGGCGTTCGGCGCTCAGGATGGTTACGCAAACGCCCTGCTGGGATACTTCGCAAGTTATACCGAGCAGACCGTGCGGGAGACGAATATCGTCGACTACTGGAATGTCGAGTGGTTTGTGCAGGACAACTGGAAGGTTACCAGACGGTTGACTCTCGACCTGGGCGTTCGGTTCTACCATCAGACGCCGCAGGTAGATGAAAACGGTACCTGGGCCATATTCGATCCGACCAAATACAATTCCGCAACCCTTCCGCGGCTATACGTCCCGTTTCTCACGTCGAGCGGGCAGCGTGTAGCGGAAGACCCGGCAACCGGGGCGCTGGCGCCGGCCGGGGCCATCGGTGCGTATGTCCCGAATACAGGTAACTTAGCCGACGGCATGGTTCCGCTGGCCAAGGGCCAGGACTCGTACAAGCAGTCGCCGCCGGTAGTAGCTGCGCCGCGGATCGGTTTCGCCTACGATCTCTTCGGCGACGGTAAGACGGCTCTCCGCGGGGGATTCGGAATATTCTACAATCGCGTGAACGGCAACTCGGTCTATGGTATGACCGGTAACCCGCCCAACTCGTATAATGCGACGGTGTATGACGGCACCGTCCAGCAACTGACGCAACTCGGATCTGGCGGCGGCTACATCGCGCCCAGCAGCGTCAGCTGGTACAGCAACGGACAGTGGGATTCGGAGAGAAACGCCAGTCTCGGAATCCAGCGGAACATCGGCTGGAATACCGTGCTGGATGCTTCCTGGGTAGGCACATGGGGTGTCAACCAGCCCTGGACGTATAACATCAATCCCATCCCGCTTGGCGCGGACTTCCTGGCGTCGAATGCCGATAAGACGAAACCGGGATCGGTGTTGCCGTCGATCTTTGAGCGCACATTCTATCCGGGCTGGGGTAACCTTACCCAGCAGGCATGGGGCGGGTCCACCAATTACAACTCGCTTCAAACCAGCCTTCGACATCGGCTGGAGCATGGCGTGGAAGTCAGTGCGAACTTTACATGGGCAAGATCCATGGGCCTCACCAGCTTCCAGCCTCTCTACGTTAACAATGCGGAATGGAATTACGGGCCGACAAGCATTGACCGCCGGCGGGTACTGAACTTCAACTACACTTACCAGCTACCTCAGCCAGGCAAGCTGCTGAAGAACAGGTTTCTGGGCGCCGTAACCGATCACTGGGTTCTCTCGGGGATCACGGTAATGCAGACCGGCTCACCGTTTACGCCGTCGGCCGGGACATCGCCGACGGTAGACATAACCGGGTCCTCCAGCCTGGGCGCGCGCATTCAGGTGATTGGCGCCGCTCAGGCTAACGGTCCCGGCGCAAACTACCCTGTCAACAACGTCGGGCAGCCCACGTATTTCAACACGGCGGCTTTTACCATAGCGCCTGTGGGCACTCTTGGCAACGCGGGGAACAATGCCCTGTATGGCCCTGGGTTCATGAATTTCGACGGAAGTATCGCCCGGCGGATTCCCCTGGGGAACGAAAAACGCGTCTTCGTTTTGCGCTTTGAAGCTTATAACATCTTCAACCACGCCGAGTTCAGCGGTCTGAATACCGGGGCGACGTATAACGCTTCCAACGTGCAGATCACCAACACCTTCGGTACGGCGAGTTCCACTCGACCGGCCCGCATCTGTTCCGGCGTGCTGCGGTTCGAGTTCTAAAGGCGGCAGAAAATCCCGTGGCGGCGGCGAGGCATTGCGCCCTGTCCGCCGCCACAGTTCGTTGAAACGGCGGGCATTCGCTTGCTGTGTGAGCAGGTGATACGATTTATGCGGTTGCCTCGCTTTTTCGATAATGAGTTCCCAAGGAGTAAAGACGATGCGTCGTAGAGATTTCCTGCCGGCTATTGCCGCTGCCCCCGTTTTGCTGGCTCAGGCCCAAGGCCCCCCAGCCGGTCCCGCAGGTGGTTCCGGTCGGGGAGGCTTCGGTGGCTCGGGCCGTGGCGGTGGACGCGGTGGCCCGCCGCAACCGCTTCCTCCATCGTCCGTTGCTGTAGCTCCTCGCAAGGGTCGTATTAAACAAGGCGTGACCGGGGGCGTGTTCGGCCGCCTCGGAACACTGGAAGAGCAATGCCGTGAGGCGGCTCGCCTCGGCATCAAAGGTTACGATCTGATCAACACTCCGGAACAGTGGGCCATTCTGAAGAAGTACGGACTCACTCCCACGATGTACCAGCCGCCCGCCGGGGCAGGGATCGGGAACGGACTCAACATTAAGGCGAACCACGATCGTCTGGAAGCCGTTATGCATACGACTCTCGACGAGGCTGCCGCCAACGCGATTCCGAGCATCATTACATTCTCCGGAACACGCAAAGGGATGCCCGACGCAGAGGGCGCCGACAACTGCGTGGCCTTCCTGAACAAGGTAAAGGCCCACGCCGAAGACAAGGGCGTCAACATCTGCATGGAGTACCTCAACAGCAAGGTGAATCACCCGGACTACATGTTCGACCACATTGCCTGGGGCGTGGATGTGATGAAGCGCGTGAATTCGCCGCGGGTGAAAATCCTGTACGACATCTATCACGCACAGATTATGGATGGCGATATCATCCGCAACATCCAGACCCATTTCCAGTGGATCGGTCACTTCCACACCGGCGGCAATCCGGGACGTCACGATATCGACGAGACCCAGGAACTCAACTATTCCGCCATTGCCAAAGCCATCGGCGACCTGAACTACACGGGCTACATCTCGCATGAATACAGCCCCTGGCCAGGCCACGAACCAATCGCAGTGCTCGAAAGAGCAATTGAGATCTGCGACCAGTAGCCAGCAGACAGGAGATCGCCCATGAACGGAAGCACGAAGTGGTTGGTCGCAGGTAGCTTGACAATCGCCGCCATGGCGGTGCTCGCTCAACCTCCGGGAGGCGGCCGTGGTGGCTCGGGCGGATTTGGCGGCGGCATGGGTGCCTCAGGGGGCCGCGGACGTGGAGGCGGCGGAGGAGGCGCGGGGTTCGTGGCCAATCCCACCTACGACAAGGACCCGCCAGTCCTGCCCGCCGACCTGAAACCGGGCGGAATCCTGATCTATTCGAAAACCAACGGATTCCGCGAAGAGGCGGCCCTGCAGGCGTCGGATACGGCACTCGCAGCCATTGCGCACGAACGCGGCTGGCCCTACTTCGTGACGGAAAACGGCGCCGTCATGAACAAAGAGCAACTGGCAAAGTTCAAGGTTGTGGTCTGGAATAACAACAGCGGCGACACGCTGACTTCCGACCAGCGAGAAGCGTTCAAGACCTGGGTGGAGAACGGTGGCTCGTATGTGGGGACTCACGGCGCCGGCGGCGATCCCAAATACGATACTCCGAACGGCCACACTTCGCTCGCCGACTGGCCTTGGTATATCGAGACGCTCCTCGGAGCGCAGTTTACCAGCCACTCGCCGCAACAGTTCGGCGACGCTCACGTGGAGGATCCGAAGAGTCCTTTGACGAAGGGTTTGCCCGCAGTCATTCATCGCTACGATGAATGGTACGCATTCGCCACGAACCCGCGCAGCCTGCCGGGCTACCACATTCTGATCACGGCGGACGAGAAGAGCTATAACCCGGGGCGATCTACGATGGGCGCGGACCATCCCCTCGCCTGGTGGCATTGCGTCGGAAAAGGGCACGTATTTTATTCCGCGCTCGGGCATGGCGGAATGATGTACGCGGAGCCGGTTATTCTACAGCTATATGGAAATGCCATGGCGTGGGCGCTGGCGGAGAACGGGCAAAGCTGCCCTGCCGGTAAGTAGCAACGGGCGCGTGTTTTGCCTTCTTATCTGCGCGCTGGGCGCACACGCTGGCTTTGCCGCAAATCTGCTTTTCACCGAAGGGCTGGATGCCCTTAAACGCGGCGACTTCACCACCGCCGAAGGAAAGCTGAAAGCGGAACTGCAGTCTCACCCGAATGAGGTGGAAGCGCTCAGTTTTCTGGGTGTGGCGCTCGATAATCAGAAGAAGTTCGCCGAGGCCGAGGCGTTGCACCGCCGCGCACTCGCACTCGCACCGGGATCCAACAGCATCCTCGATAAGTACGCCAGTCATCTGCTTGTCGCGGGGGATGAAGCCGGCGCGCGTAGGACCTTCCTCAAGTCGCTCGCGCTGGATCCGGCGGACGGTTACGCCAACCTCCAGTTGGCCCAACTGGCGCTGAAGGCCAATGACGGACCCGAGGCGCTGAAGTATCTGGATCGTCTCTCGACGGAACAGGCAGGCAAGCCGGATGTTGTGTCGCGACGCGTGGTCGCGCTGGAGTTGAGCGGTCGCAGGGCCGAAGCCCAGTCGCTCGCCGCCGCGTTCCGGACCGATGCGGACTGGAACGCTTTCACCGGCCGCGCCCTCGCCGACGCAGGCGAGCTGAACGGAGCCGAAACTCTTTTCGAGAACGCTCTGGCCGCAAGCCCGGACAGCTTCCCGTTGCTCTTCGGCCTCGGCGTGGTTGCGTCTCACACGGGCCATTACACGCGCTCGCGGGAGATATTGGAAACGGCTCTCCGGCAGCAACCGCGCAACGCGGATGTGCTCTACAGTCTCGCCTATGCATCTGACGCGGCCGGGCAGGATGGGGATGCGTTCCGTCTCCTGGCTCAGGCTGCCCAAGTGGCTCCCGGTCGCGCCGATATACAGAGATCGCTCGCGACCGCCGCTGCCAACCTTGGTGAATACAAGGCTTCCGCCGATGCCTGGGACGCTTACGTGAAACTGGATCCGGACGACGATACGGGCCGGCGCGAGCGCGGCTTTGCCCAGGCCCACATCGGGCAGATCGACGCGGGCCTGGCGGACCTGCGCTGGTTCGTGGCGCGGCATCCCGGCGACGCGGAGGCTTGGTATGAGCTGGGCATTGCCGAGAGTGCGAAGGACCCGGATACCGGCATGTCGAGTCTGGACAAAGCAATTGCGCTCAAGCCCGACTTCATGGCAGCGCGATCGGTTCGGGGCGCTCTCTATTACAGGGAGGGGAAGCCCGAAGCCGCTTTGCCGGACCTGGAACTCGCGGCTGCCGGCGAACCGGGCAGCGCGATGATTCAGTACCGGCTGGGGCAGGTTTATCTGGCCTTGGACCGGCTCAGCGATGCCTTGCGTTACTTCCGTCGCGCGGCCGAACTCGCACCCAACGACTACCCGGCGCAGGTTCATCTCGCGAATGCGCTCGCGGAGGCTGGCCAGACCGCCGAATCGGACGCGATCATGGAAAGGATCCGGAACTGGCCAGTGCGCAAAGATGCGTCGTCTTCGGATTTGTTGGATCGAATGAGTCCGGGCGGGGGAAGCGTAACTTCCCGGTAGCATTTCGACTGGGACGGAAATCCGCGGGCCTGCGCTAACCAGACA
>Ga0302278_10005468_pt1 | contig 12567 bp, 6 predicted proteins | sample III_Bog_N3_2_FD_194543 | JGI IMG/M metagenome (GOLD analysis project Ga0302278, IMG submission 194543) | Peat permafrost microbial communities from Stordalen Mire near Abisko, Sweden - III_Bog_N3_2 | ecosystem: Environmental > Terrestrial > Soil > Wetlands > Peat | place: Sweden: Abisko... | reverse complement strand
TGAAGACGCCACAACCGCAAAACGCTGGCTGAAATGCGACCGCCCAGCCCGCGTCGTGAACGCAACGTCCGCGAGTTCCTGCTCCGAGTGCGCCTCGATATGTGCCGCAAGCCGTACCGCAGCTTCCCGCAGAGCCGCGTCGCTCCGCGCCGAAAGCGTGATCAGGTGAGCGGTACGCGTGTCGGATACCGTTACCTTCTCAGGCGGAGCCTCCTGCAAGATCACATGCGCATTGGTACCGCTGAGCCCGAAAGAACTCACACCTGCAATACGCGGACTTTCGTCCGAAAGCCACGGCGTCAGCGCGGTCGGAATCGCCGCGTTCAGGTTGCCCCAATGAACATGCGGATTGATCGTCCTCAGATGCAAATGAGGCGGCACTTCCCGATGCTGCAGCGACAGCACCGTCTTGATGACTCCGGCCACGCCGGCCGCCGCTTCCAGATGCCCGATATTCGTCTTGATCGATCCGATCAGCAGACGCCGATCAGCCGCCCGGCCCTCGCTCATAACATCCGCCAGCGCCTGCGTCTCAATCGGATCGCCCAGCGACGTCCCCGACCCGTGGGCTTCCACATAGCTCACTTCGGCAGGCGCAACATGTGCGTCCTCCAAAGCCTGCCGCAAAACCGCCCGCTGCGCCGTTCCATTGGGGACCGTGAAGCCGCTGCTTGCCCCGTCGTGATTCATGGCGGACCCGCAAATCACGGCCAGAATATTGTCGTTGCTATGCAGCGCATCGGACAGGCGCTTCAGAACCAGAACGCCGCACCCCTCGCCGCGAACATATCCATTCGCCGACGCATCAAAGCTGCGGCAGCGCCCATCCGGCGAGAGCGCCCTCATCTGGCAAAGCTGCATCGTGCCGTCCGGGGACAGCACTAATCCCACGCCTCCCGCTAACGCAACGTCGCACTCCCCGCTGCGCAGGCTGCGCGATGCCAGGTGGATCGCCACCAGCGACGAGGAGCATGCCGTATCCACCGTAAGCGCCGGCCCGTTCAGCCCAAGCACATAAGACAAACGCCCCGCAATTGCCGACATCAGGTTCCCGGTCGCGAAGTACGTTCCCACGTGCGCCGCGCCCGCCGCTTTCGTCATCAATTCGGCGTAATCGTGTTGGGTCATGCCGACAAAAACCCCGGTCCTGCTCTCACGCAGCGACAGAGGAGGAATTCCCGCATGCTCCAATGCCTCCCACGCGACCTCAAGCAGCAGCCGCTGCTGAGGGTCCATGCTGACTGCCTCACGCGGAGCAATGCCGAAGAAACGCGCGTCGAAGAGATCCACGCCATCGACGAACCCGCCCCACCGTGTGTACATCTTGCCGGAGGCTTCGGAATCGGGATCGTACCAGGCTTCGATGTCCCACCTGTCCGTCGGAACTTCGCGTATGGCATCGACCCCGTTTCGGAGCAACTGCCAGAGTTCCGCCGGATTATGCACACCGCCGGGCATCCGGCAGCCCATTCCCACAATCGCAATAGGGTCGTCGCCTTTGCAATTGTCCGATGCGCCGGCCGGCGTCCCCAAAGCCGCTGCGGAAGTTCCGCCGGAGATCACTTGCTCCAGATACGAACTAAGCGCCTCAACGTTTGGATAGTCGAAGATCGCCGCCGCCCGAAGAACGTGCCTGCGCGCAAGCGCGGATTGCAGCCGTCCATGGAATTCGACCGCCATCAGCGATGTCATGCCCAACTGGAAGAAACCGGCGGCCGGCTCGATACGATCCGCATCAATGCCGAGTGCCGTCGCGACAATCTCCCGCACGAAGCTCTGAAGAACTTGCGAACGTTTCGCTAAAGGCGACGCCTCCAGAAGCGCAACCAGTTCCGAACGGGCCTCGACCAGCGGCTTCGAAGTGTTGTCCGCAATCTGCTGAATCGGGAAACGCCTGAGTTCGAAAGGATAAGTCGGTAACGGCACCCGCCGATAAGCGTGGCCCCAGTGGAAATCGTCCCAGTTGATATCCTCTCCGCGAACGTACCGCCCCGCGATCTCTTCCGACGCGGCGAGTTCCACCAGTCTGCCGGACTCAACCGGCCCCTGCCGCAACGCCGCAACCACCGCATCAATCGAATCCCCAACAAGGGCGAACCGGTGCTGGAAATGAGACCTCCCGACATTCGACGTGAAACAAGCGTCGCCCAGATCGACTTCGGGAGAGGCCGCAAGAAACGTGGCATACCGTTCGCCCAGCCGCCGCAGCGCGTCACCGGTTTTCGCGGACAGGGTCAGGATGTGTGGCCCGGAAGCCGAATCCCTTCCCACGGAATCCGGTGAAGGTGCCTGTTCCACAATCACGTGCGCGTTTGTCCCACCGAGACCGAACGAATTAACCCCGGCTACGCGCAGCTTATTCCTCGCGGGCCACGTCTTCAATTCCGTCGGTATCCCGAAATCCGGACCCGCCTCCGCCACTTCCGGATTCAGATGCTTCAGGTGAAGGACGGGTGCGATCTCCCCGTGCCGCATGCTCTCCACCACCTTGATGAGAGCCGACATCCCCGCTGCCGCTTCCACGTGCCCGATATTGGTTTTAACGGACCCGAGCATCCACGCTGGCCGGTCCGGGCCTCGGCGGCCGAAAGCCGCCTGCAGCGCCCTCACTTCGACCGCATCGGTCAACCGCGAGCCGATTCCGTGCGCTTCTACATAATCGATCTCACCCGGCACCACACCGGACCGGCGCAGCGCTTCTTCGATCACCGCCTGCTGCGGCTGGAGATTCGGCGCCGTCAGGCTCGAACCGTGGCCCCCATGATTCACGGCCGAACCGCGAATCACCGCCTGGATGTGATCGCCGTCCCGCAGCGCCTCCGACAGCCGTTTGAGCACCACCACGGCGCAACCTTCGCCGCGCACATATCCGTCGGCCGAGGCATCGAACGACTTGCAGCGCCCGTCGGGAGCCAGAATCCATGCCTGCGAAACCGCGATGCTCGGCACCGGCGTGAGTATCAGGTTGACCCCTCCCGCAATCGCCAGCGAAGACTCGCCGCTCTCCAGGCTCTGGCACGCAAGGTGAAGTGCTACGAGGGAAGACGAACAACTCGTGTCCAGAGCCAGACACGGCCCGTGTAAACCGAACACATAAGAGATCCGGTTGGGAACGATGCTCGCCGCCGTCCCGCTCACCGTATATGCATTGATCTTGCTCGGGTCCGACGTGCAGATCGAGCGGTAATCGGTGCCCGCAATTCCAACGAACACGCCGGTGCGCGAACCGGTCAGTTTGCCAGCCGGAATTGCGGCGTTTTCGAAGGCTTCCCACGTCACTTCGATCATCAGCCGCTGCTGCGGATCCATGTACGACGCTTCACCCGGAGAGATACCGAAAAACCGCGCGTCGAAATGGTCGATTCCGTCAAGGAACGCACCCCACTTGCTGTTCATCTTCCCCGGAGCGCCCATCATCGGGTCGTAGAACGATTCGTTGCTCCACCGGTCCGCCGGGACCTCGGAGACCGCATCCACGCCGTTACGCAGCAGCTGCCAGAAAGCCTCGGGGTTGGCGGCGCCCGGAAACCGGCACGCCATGCCGATGATGGCTATCGGTTCCTGCTGATCATGCGCCGTTCTTCGGATTTCCTGACTCATCGGGTCACTCGTCTTCAGCCAGGCGAACCACAACCTTGCCGATATGGGCCGCGCGTCTCATCCAGCGAAACGCCCGCGCCACATCCCCGATCGGAAACACGCGGTAAGGGAGCGGCCCGAGTTCTTTCCGCTCGAAATACCCCATAAGCTCCGCGAACAGGATCCCGGAATCCTCGGGCGAAGCCTGCAAAAGATCTATCCCGTAAAACGTCAGGTTATTTCGAAACGGATAAAGGCCGAGCATGCGGTTCTCGTATATATCGCGCTTGCCGATTTCCAGAAAGCGTCCGAACCGGGCCAGGACCGACAGACTTCCCGACAGGAATTCGCCGCAAAGGCTGTTCAGGATCACGTCGACGCCACACCCGCCCGTCTGCTCCCGAATCCGATCCACGAACTCCAGCGATCGCGAACTCATCACGTGCGGAACGCCTTGGTCCCGCAGAAATGCCCGTTTTTCATCGTTGCCTGCCGTCGCCCAGATCTCCGCTCCCGCCAGTTGGCACAACTGCACGGCCGCCTGTCCCACGCCCCCCGCAGCCGCGTGAATCAGTACGCGCTCATTTCTGCGGAGCGCCGCCTTGCGGTACAAGGCATAGTAGGCTGTCGCGTAGGCGACGGGAATAGTAGCCGCTTCGTCGTATCCAATGTGCTCCGGTATCTTCGCCACAAAAACCTCGGGCAGCGTGGTGTGGGAACTGAAAACCTCGCGGCTGTATGCCACAACCCGATCCCCTGGCCGAAACCGACTCACATCCGCGCCCACGGACAGTACAGTTCCGGAGCAGTCTCCGCCAAACGTGACGGGTTCGTGTTCCGGTGTATCCAGCTGGTTGCCCGGATAGGCGCCCAGGGCCTTCATCAGCTCCGCAAAATTCAAACCGACCGAGACAACCCGGATTTCGACTTCCTCTGGACCGGGTTTCCGGCGCGAGACTGGCCGTAAACACAGATCCTCCAGAATGCCGGGCTCCGTCATCTCGACGCGAAAACACTGTTCCGTTACCGCCATCGTGGGGTTCCTTGTGCTGGTGCGCGATCGTCCCATGCGCAACGCTACGCGGGCTCTCAGGCGATCTGCATCTTCGCTTCGTAGAACAAGTCCACCAGGTCGCCGATGTTCTTCAGCTTGCCGAGCCGAGTCCTCGGAATCCTGAGTCCGAGGTCGCGCATTGATGCGGAGACAACTTCGACAATGTCCAGGCTGGTGGCACCGTACTCGGCCATGGAAAGTGCGGGGTCGATTTCTGTTTCCTCCAGACCGTCTACATTGTTGCGAAGCTGTTTAACTACCACGTCTAATATCTGAGCCCGATCCATTGTTGATAATTCCTCCTGATCCTGTTAATCCTGCTTTAAATAGCTGTTCTCGATCATCGACCATGCTTCGGAATGGCTGAAGCATGCTTTGTGCATGAGCCGTTCACGCGACAGGGCGTCCTGAAATGCGCGTCGGCGCGGAGCCATCACAGCGTCTTTCACCATCTCCAGCGCGTAGCCTGGCTTATCTGCCATATTTCGCGCCAGGTCCCAGGTCATGGGAAGCACCTGGTCGCGCGGCACCACGTGCGTGAAAAGGCCACGTCCACGGAGGTCTCGGCCTTTATAGAACTTCCCGGTAAGCATCATTTCGGCGGCGAACGAGGCACCCACCAACTCGGGCACCAGGCCCGTGGTGCCCATGCCTGGCGTGAATCCCATCGTAAGGAAATTCAGGCCGTAGCGGCTTGTCTCCGAAGCAATTGTCAGATCGCAGCACATTCCGAGGACAAGACCGCCTCCGACCGCGTGACCCTCCATGGCCGCGATAATCGGCACTGGCAACGCCATCATCTGGATACCGACCGCCAGGTCTTCGACCGCGCCATCCGTCGAAATGCGGCGCAACAATTCGAGGCTCGCGCCCGCGCAGAAAACTTCCTTCCGGCCAGACAGAATCAGGACCTTCATCCGCTTCTCACCGGCAAGCATTGTAAGTGCCTCTTTCAACTCGTCGCAGAGCTGCTGCGTAAGCCGGTTCTGATTCGCGGGGTCGTCGATGGCCATATGGAAAATCCCGTCTTCATTGTTCTGAATGGAAACCAGCTGCATTAGTGCGCCCTCCCTCTTGAAACCGGTTTCTTTGGCATTTTTTCAAACCATGGCGGAGTGAACCCCTCGGCAAAAGCGCGGACACCCGCCACCGCATCCGGTTGCTCCAGCCAGGAAATCAACTGTCCAACAGCGAGCGTCATGGCCTTATCGAACTCCGGACCATGCAGTTGCCCGATATACCGCTTCACCGTCGCAATGGCCTGTGGCGAGGAACAAAACAACCGCCGGAGTTGCCGGCTCAGGGCCTCTTCCATGCCCCCCGTCGTCACTTCGTCAACCAGGCCGAACGACATCGCCTCCTCCGCGCCGATGCTGCGCGAACTGAGCGCCATGTACTGTGCCTTTCCGGCCGCCATACGGCGCAGCAGAAACGGCATGATCAGCGCGGGTACCATGCCCACCACCACCTCAGGCAGCGCGAAAGACGCTTGCGGCGCGGCCAGAATGACGTCGCAGGCGGCAACAAATCCCATGCCCCCGCCCATTACATTTCCTTCGATTCGGGCAATCACCGGCTTTGGCGAATCGCAGATCGACCGCAGACAGTGAACCAGCAACCACCCCAGTTTTTCCCGGTCCAGATTGTCCTCAAGCATCATGTCGAAATCCATTCCACGACAGAAATCCGGGCCTTCGGCCGCCAGTACGATAACTCGGCACGATTCTTCGGATGTCGCGCGCCGCACCATCCCGGCGATCTGCTCCACATTGCCCTTGTTCAGCACGTTGCCGGATTCCGCCGATGCCAGCGTAATGGTTGCGACTCCGGAATCCATTGCGTACTCAACCGTTGAACTCACGGAACTAGCTCCAGCCGTACGCGCGAAGGAAATTCTTCACGTTCTTCAGAACCAGCAGGCCACGGCCTTCATAAAGGCGCTCGTAGGAGCCCTCCACAAGGTCCGTTTGAGGTACGTAGTCTCTGCACTCGATAAGGCTTTCCCGCATCGTCTCGAACCGTTCATAGTCTTCGAGCGCAAGCGCTTCCCGCTCATCCAGATGCCGGTCCAGTTGCAGGGCCTTGACATTGCCGGGCGCGCCGGTGCCTACCTGCCCTTCGTAGAATTCGCCCTGGCAACCCGAACCGTAGGCAAACAGGGAAATCCTGTCTCCCGGCTCTAAGTCTGTGGCCGAGTGGAGCAGGCTCATGAGCGAAAGAAAGTTAGAGCCGCCATACACGGTGCCGATTCTCTTGCCGAGGCAAAGACCCTGCGCCACCTTGCGGTCGAAACTCTCGCGGATGTCCTTCTTGCCGTAAATTCCTGCGCGGTTGAGCAGCGCCTTGTGAGCTTCCAGCGTCATGCCCGGGAAGGGCGAATGATAGATCTGCCGCTTGAAGCGGTTCACAAAATCCACTTCGCCCGAAACCTGCACAAAATGATCGTAAGACCCGTCCAGCGCGTCGAGATAAGAATAGAGGCTTAGCTGGACTTCTGCCATCTCCTCTCTCGCTGTAGGCCGGTAAGTATCGTAGATTTCCTGCGTCCAGTAACCAGCTCTGGCCGGGTCGAAAGCAAGAACCTCGGGAACCTCGCTCACCAGCATAGCCACGGCGCAGGCTCCTCCCAGATAGTCGAGGCCCGTTCTGGTGCCGTGTGTACGGCTAAGATCCGTGTTGATCACCAGCGCCTTCTTACCCGGCCGCAGGCGCGCTGCAATCCATGATGCCGCAGTCTTGAACGCGGCCGTGCCTGAGTAACACGCATGCTTTGTGTCGAAGCTCCGGCAATTAGCCGGGAGCCCGCAGTATCGATGGACCCAGGTCGCAATAGGCTTGCTGAAGTCTACTTCGGATTCTGAACCGACAACCAGCAGTTCGATATCCTTTGCATCGTCCGGGCCCAGCATCCGCTTGGCCGCGTTCACCGCCATCGTAACGGAATCTTCAAAGGGGGGCAGGACCGACCGCTCCTCCACCATAACCTGCCGGCGCGTAGCCTCAACATCCTGTCCGCGCGCCCCTGCGAGCTCCAGCGCGTCCATGGAAAACCGCGGAGTGTAATAGTTGATTCGTTCGATGCCCAGTAACATGAAATCTATTCCCCGACCTTCGCAAAAGGACCTGGCAGAGACCGCAATTCCGACCGGTCCAGCCAGCAGCGCGCCCGCTCAAACGGATAGGTGGGCAACGATACCCGGCGCCGTTCGTAATCTCCATCGAACGCACGCCAGTCAATCGCCGCGCCCTTCACGTACAAGGTTGCGAGTTGCGTCAACAGCGTTTCCCAGGAAGGCACCTCAGTCCCGATCTCGATCGCCGGAACGGCATCCGCGGGGCGTTCGGCGGAAATCGCGAATTCGAGTGAACCCAGGCGCAGATCGGGGCGTGCAGCGCCTTCGGCCAAAGAACGCAATGCCTCGTTGACTTCGTAACCACCGGCAATGCAGCTGGCGACCAATTCACCCACACCTTGGCCGCCCACCTTTGCAGGCTTCACGCCCCATGAAAGCCACATCTTGGCGGTCGCGTATTGCGTGGCGAATGCCAGGTCGCGCGGCGATTTTTCAGGCAGCAACCAATCGCAATCGTCCAGGGCTTTGCGGAATGTTGGCTGCGTGCGGTAGATCTCGTCGCAGCCCGGACGTCCGCCATCTCCGGCCGCAAACCAAAACACGACCTTGGTATTGCGCTCTGTGCCGGCCGTTCCCCGCTGCCGCCACGGATAATCCGCGCGGTCCTCCATCCGCAGACGCTCTCGAAGCTGTTCGGTGGATGCGGCCCAAATTGCCAGGCGGTATTCCAAGTGAGATCGGCCCGCATTCGCGGTATAACAAATATCCGTCAGAGTGTCCCCCGTGGATTTCGCCAGGTGCGCCACGTATCGATCGATGAGCGCCTCAAGTGCACGTTTGCTTCTCGCAGATAGCGTTAACAAGTGCAGCGGCCTATCGACTGACGATTGCACCTCGGCTCGAACAGGCGCTTCCCGCACTACCGCATGCGCATTGGTGCCGCCGAATCCAAACGACGAAACGCCCGCAAAACGTGGCTCTTCGCTTCTCCGCCATTCGCGCCGACTCGTCGAAATCCGAAGCCGCCCGTCCAGCTTCAGCTTGGGATTGATCTGCTTGAGATGCAGGTGCGGAGGAATCTCCTCATGTTTCAGGCACATCAGCACCTTGATCAACCCCGCCACTCCCGCGGCCGCTTCCGGATGCCCGATGTTGGTCTTAACGGACCCCATAAAGCAATTCTGCTCCGGCCCGCGCCCTTCCCCGATCGCGGCCCAAAGCGATTCGACCTCGACCACATCCCCCAGCGCCGTACCCGTCCCATGCGCTTCGAGGTAACCGATCTGGCGCGGCTGCACACCCGCGTTCTTCAGCGCCTGCCGAATCAGGCTTTGCTGCGCGAGGCCGTTCGGAGCAGTCAATCCATTGCTCCGGCCATCCTGATTGACGGCCGTGCCGCAAATCAGGCCGATGATTTCGTGCCGGTCGCGCAATGCGTCGGACAGGCGCTTCAGCACCACCACTCCGCATCCTTCGCACCGTACGAATCCGTTTGCCGATTCGTCGAACGTCTTGCAACGGCCATCCGGCGCCAGCATTCCGGCCTGCGCCAGCGCCACCGTGAGATACGGAAACAGCAGCGCATTAGCGCCGCCGGCCAGCGCCGTATCCGTAATCCGGTTACGCAAACTCTGGCAAGCCAGATCAACCGCTGTCAGCGACGACGAACAGGCCGAATCCACCACCATGCTCGGCCCGCGCAGATCGAAGAAATAGGAAAGCCGGTTTGCCGCGATGCTCAGCGCGATTCCCGTAGCTCCGCGCGATGGCGCTTCCTTCTGAAGCAGTGAATAATCCCAGCTGGACATGCCGATGAACACGCCCGTAGCACTTCCGGCCAGCTGATCCGGTGCCATCCCAGCATCTTCGAACGCTTCCCAGGCGGTTTCGAGAAGATGACGCTGCTGCGGATCGATGCTCCCCGCTTCGCGCCGGGAGATGCCGAAGAAGCCATGGTCGAACTCGTCCATCCCCTTGATGAACCCGCCCCACCGCGTATTCATGGTGTTGGGCGAAGCCAGGTCGGGATCGTAGAACGCGTCGATATCCCAACGCTCCGGAGGCACCTCGGTGATGGCGTCGACACCATCGCGCAACAGGTTCCAGAAAGTCTCGGAGTTATTCGCTCCCCCCGGAAACCGGCATCCGATACCAACCACTGCAATAGGCTCGGATTCCATGCCGCGCAGGCGCGATTGCATTTCCTTAACAGCCAGTACGGCCTTCTGTTTCGGGGTAAGCTCGCTCACGGAGCGGCCTCCGCAAATTCGGCAAGGATCGCATTCAGTTCGTCGGCCGAGAGCTCTTCGAGATCGGGCACGCCCGCCGCATCGGCAGCCTTGATGGCCATCTCTGTGTCTGATGCCACCCGTAGTTCCGAACAGATGTAATCCGCCAGAGCCTTAACGCTGGGATAGAGGAACAGCAGGCCCGCCGAAAAGGTGCGTCCGGCGCTCTCGGAAAGCCGGTTCGCCAACTCCGTAGCCGTCACCGAGTTCATTCCCAATTCGTGCAGCGGCAGGCGATCGTCAAACCTCGCATCGCGATCCATTCTCAACACATCGACCGTTTGCCGTCTGACGTATTCCAGCACCAGATCGCCGACTTCGTACGCCCGCGCTTCTTTCACCCAGCTCGCGAGTTGTCCCTTGGTAGCCGCCGCTCCGACGCGAATTCGCCCGGAAACGTGGCTACTCCATGCGATCCCCTCCCGGCAATAATCCACCGATTTCTTGCTGACCACCTCGAACGCTCTCAGCGCGTCGTCTTCCCCGCCGAAAAGGAACTGCACCATGCGAGGTTCCCGTAAAATCATCGGCTCCCCGAGGACGATTTTTTCGAGCGAATACCGCTGCGCGCCCCACGTCTCGCTGGCGCCCTCATGCAGCAATTCGCGATAAGCCGCCAGCGGAATCGCTTTCGTGACTTCGTCCGCCAGGAGAGCCGCTGCGTCGCGCTCACTCCAGCGCGCTTCGAACACCGTACCCTTCACCGCCGGTGACATCAGTCGTTGTCCCAGAAGCGACGTGCCGCTGTTTTCGGCCGAAGGCTCGCGATCCACCTTCCTTTCGAGCCAATAGCGTGATCGCTGGAACGGGTAACCGGGCAGCGTGACGAACTGCCTGCCTTCATTCCTGTAGACGCCAGACCAGTCTACGCGGGCACCGCTCAGATAGAGCAACGCCAGATCTTCCGGACTCCGCGCATCCCCGCCATCTGCGGGATCCATCACACCCGACACATCGGCAACTCCCGCGTCGTCGCCACACGCAAACGCAGTCAGGAGATCGATGGCCTCAGCGACATTTGCAACCACGATTGCCGCCCGGTGTGCGAAGTGCGTTCGCCCGCAGTTGGCTGTGTAACAAATGTCGGCCAGCCCCTCATCCGGCGTGGAACGCAGATGCATCGCATAACGATCGGCGAGTGCCCGCAAAGCCTCCGGGCTCTTCGCCGATAAGGTCAGAATCTGTGCCGTCTTCGGCGGTTGCTCACCCGCCGGTTGCGCCACGGGCGCTTCCTCGACAAGCACGTGAGCTATGGTGCCGTTCATTCCAAATCCACTCACGCCCGCAATGCGCTTCCCCTCGCCGACATCCCAGGCTGTAAGGGCCGTGGGTATCGTTACCGGCAGCGTATCCCACGGGATATTCGGGCTGGGTTCCCGGAAGTGCAGATGCGCAGGAATCTCCCTGTGCTGAAGTGCCAGCACGACCTTGATAAGCCCCGCCACACCCGCAGCCGATTCCAGATGCCCGATATTGCCCTTCACTGAACCTACCGTAAGCTTGCGCCCGATAGGCCGATTCGGACCGTAAACCTCCCCCAGTGCCTGCATCTCAATCGGGTCGCCCAGCGGCGTACCGGTGGCATGCGCCTCGATATAACTCACCTCGCCGGGGTCGACCCCGCCATCCGACAACGCCTCCCGGAGCAAAGCCTCCTGCGCGCGCGGATTCGGCACCGTGAAGCCGCGGCTGTGGCCATATTGGCTCACCGCTGAGCCGCGAATCACGGCGAGCACTCGATTCCCGTCGCGCAACGCATCGGACAGACGTTTCAGTATCACCGCGCCACATCCCTCGCCCCGTCCGATCCCGTCCGCCGATGCGTCGAAAGCTTTGCACCGGCCATCGGGCGAAAGAGCCCGTGTCTTCGAGACAAGAATGTTGGTGCTGGGAGTGAGAATCAGATTAACGCCGCCTGCGACAGCCACGCTGCATTCGTGGCTCCGCAAGCTTCTGCATGCCAGATGCACGGTTACGAGCGACGAGGCGCAGGCCGCATCCACGGCCATGCAGGGACCTTCCAGATCAAGAGCATATGCCAGACGTCCGGCTGCGAAATTCAGGACTCCGCCAGTCATGGAGTAAGCATCGAGCGTCTTCAGATTGCCTACCGCGAGTTGCAGGTATTCATTCGCGGTGACTCCGGCGAAAACACCGGTGCGGCCTCCTGCAAGAGAGTCGATGGGCAGGCAGGCATTTTCAAAAGCCTCCCAGACCACCTCAAGCAGCAGCCTCTGCTGTGGGTCGATGCCAACCGCTTCACGAGGAGAGATACCGAAGAAATTCGCATCGAATGCGTTAATCTCGCTTAAGAATCCGCCGTGCCGGGTATACATCTTACCCGGTGCATTCGGATCCGCATCGTAGAACGCATCCACGTCCCAGCGTGACTCAGGAATAGGACCAATTGCGTCGATTCCGTCCCTCAACAGATGCCAGTAGGAATCCGCGTCACGGCAGTTGCCGGGAAAGCGGCAGCCCATTCCTATGATGGCGATCGGCTCCCTCTGAGACCTTTCCAGCGCGTTAACACGGGACTGCATATCCCTGAGGGCAAATAACGCCCTTTTCA
>Ga0302278_10005462_pt1 | contig 12578 bp, 12 predicted proteins | sample III_Bog_N3_2_FD_194543 | JGI IMG/M metagenome (GOLD analysis project Ga0302278, IMG submission 194543) | Peat permafrost microbial communities from Stordalen Mire near Abisko, Sweden - III_Bog_N3_2 | ecosystem: Environmental > Terrestrial > Soil > Wetlands > Peat | place: Sweden: Abisko... | reverse complement strand
ATTGGAGATTGTGCGGCAGCAGTTAAGCAACACACTTAAAAACATCGATCCACGCCCAGATGATTGGGTGATCTTGTCGAACATCATGGACCAGGCCGGGCGGGAGTTCCCTGAGACGCGAGATAAGGTCGTTATGGTGCTGGCGAACATGCGGTCGGAGACGAGCATCAGTGGCTTGCCGCAAAGTGGGCCGGTTGAAGCCGGACGAGTTGGCGTGGTTGCGCCGCCGCTTTACGTCGATCTCTTCGTGCTGTTCTACGCCAACTTTGCCGATCGGAACTATATCGAAGGCCTCACAATGATCTCGCGGGTGATCGCTTTCTTTCAGCAGAACCCGGTCTTTACGCGTGACAATCTGCCTGATTTAGATCCGGTGATTGACAAGCTTCGGTTCGAATTCACAAACCTGGATCTGGGATCGCTGAACCATCTGATGGGGAACCTTGGGGTGAAGTACCTGCCTTCGGCTTACTACAAGGTAAGCATGATTCCGTTCCAAAGCAATCTGGAATAAGGTGCGTTAGCTTGGGTTTTCGGTGAGGATCTGGGCTAGTAATGCGGGATCGACGTTGCCGCCGCTTACTACGGCTACCGCGGTTTTGTAGGCGGGGAGCTTGTCGGCGTGGAAGAGCAGGGCGGCCGCGGCGACGGCGCCGCTGGGCTCGGGAACGAGACGCGTGGCGGCGACGATGGCGCGCATGGCGGCGCGGATTTCCGGTTCGGTCACGGTGACGATGCCGTCAACGAATGCCTGAATGTGGGCGAAGTTGCGCTCGCCTACGGATTGAGTGCGGAGGCCGTCGGCGAGGGTGCGAGAGGTGAGCTCCGGGCCCCAAGTGACGATGGAGCCGGTGCGGAAGCTTTCGGCAGTGTCGCCGGCCAGTTCAGGCTCGACGCCGTAAACCTTGGTTTGTGGGCTGAGCCGCTTGACGGCGGCGGCGATGCCGGAGAGCAATCCGCCGCCAGAGACGGGGACGAGGACGAGGTCGACGCTGGGCAGGGATTCGACGATTTCGAGACCGCAGGTTCCCTGGCCGGCGATGATCTGCTCGTCGTCGTAGGGCGGGATGACGACATAGCCATGCTTGCGGACGAGTTCGTCGGATTTGGCGAGGCGTTCTGAAGAGGCTAGGCCGACGTCGACTATTTCGGCGCCAAAGGAGATGGTGGCGGCGCGCTTGATGGCGGGCGCGTTGGAGGGCATTACGATGACGGCTTTTGCGCCGACTTCGCGGGCCACGTAGGCCGTGGCCTGGCCGTGGTTGCCGCTGGAATAAGTGATGACGCCGCGGGAGACTTCTTCAGGGGTGAGCTGGAGAATTTTGTTGGCCGCGCCACGGATTTTAAAGGCGCCGATGGGCTGGAGGGATTCAGCTTTGAGGTAGATCTCTCGGGGCTGGCCGTGGCCGCTGAGGCCGGGGAACTGGGCGCGGACGAGCGGCGTTTTGAAGGCGATGGGCCTGATGCGGACGGCTGCGGCGCGGATTTCGGCGAGGGTGACAAGGGGTTCCGGCATTTGGCGAAGACCTGACTAGGCGAGATTGGTTGGGTGGATCGCTTCAATATCCGTGAAGCGTGCGAAGTCTTTCGTGTTGAAGGTGAGGATGCGGTTGACGTTATGGACATGCATGGCAGCCACCAGCCGAGCGTCATGCACCTGGACTCCCGAGACGCGATAGAGCACAAGGAGCCTGCGCCATTCCTGGTGGACCGTGGCGCTGTCGGGGAGAAATCGAAGACGGGATTCTACTGAAATGGCAGATCGGTCCGCTTCCTCAGGTGACAACCCATACCCGTTTCGAACGGCGGGGCGGGTTAGAGCGTTCCAGAACTCGCCGATGTTTTGCGATGTGTAACAGAGATCTGCGTTGGAGAGCATCAGTTGCTCAAGGGCAGCATCAGCAACTGGAAAGCCGGGATCGCCAGTTTGAACCCACCGGATCAGGATGTTGCTGTCGATCAGGTAGCGCGCTCCGGCCATCTACCAGCGATCCTCATAGAAACTGGAGCGTTCGGTGGCCTCGGGAGGAAGGATAGGCAGGTTCTCCGATCCGCGAGTCAGTTCCTCCCTCATGGCTCGGAGGTCTTCCCGAGTGAGGATGCCGGTACCAGTCGCGTAGAGCGGTAAGTTGTCCCGCAGGAACTCTCCCGCGTATTGTTCGGGAGCAATACCGCGACGGTCGGCCTGGGCCCTCAAACGGGCTTCGGTTTCGGGGTCGAGTTCAAGCAGAATCGTCATGGCGAAATTCCCTCAGGTACATTATCCGCTCAATTCATTGAATAAGGGAAGGCTTCGCTTGCGGAATCGGGTCGCTTGTCGCTTCATCTCCGAACCTTACGGGGGGCGCTCATGGAAGATATTTGGCGGGGACGGGGTCGGTGGGGACTTCGGCTTGCCAAACGATTTCGACGATGTGCCACTGCTTGCCGTCGTAGATGGCCTGGATGCTGTTGATGCCGCGGTCGGCAGGCTTGTCGTCGTCGCCGATTTTGGTTTCGTATGTGCTCCAGAGGTGTGCGATGTGGGCCCAGGACTCGGTGCGGACATTGAGTTGATGCTCATGGAACATGGCGGTGCCGCGCTTGGCGACGGCGTTGACCCAGTCTTCAACGGTGAGGACGTGCGAGGAGGGTGTGCCGTCGGCGGCGATGCGGATGGGGATCAGGCGAGCGTCAGGAAGAAAGAGCGCGCGGAAGCAGGTGCGGTCCCTGTTGGCCGGGCCGGTGATGGCGGAGTCGATGGCTTTGATGAGCTGGTCGAGGGTGGCGGTGGAGGGACAGGCGGGGACGGCGGCCATTGGTTCCTGTGCGTGGATGGCGGGCGTGAGCAGGGCGGCGGCGAGGGCGAGGATCAGTATGGGGTGGCGCATGGAGGAATTGTACAGAAGCAGTGAAGGAGTGAACGAGTGAAGGAGTGAAGCAGTTCACTTGTTCACTTCTTCACTTGTTCACTGCACTTAGACCTAGCGGATATTGAAGCTGTAGACCGCGCTGTAGGAGAAGAGCGGGTAGACCTGGACCTTGTTCAGGTCGAATCTCCATTTCGTGAGCGAGGCCTGCAAGGCATTGTTGAACACAATTGCCACCGGATTTGTCGAGTTGCCTACGTTGCTGCAAATGGTCTGTTGGGGGGTAAGGCAGGCCCAACCGGAGAAGGTTACGTTCGCTGAAGGTCCGCCGGTAAACGCAACGCCAAACTCCGATGGAAACGACCAATGGCGGTTGGATCTGGGAATGAATTTGCCAAATCCGCCGGCGAGTGTCACGGCTGGACGCGTGGTATGGAGTCCCAAAATGCCGGTCCCGGTCAGCGGCGTTGCGCCGGTGACAGGATTGGTGTTGGCGGAAAAGAAGGTCTGTCCATTGAGCGAGAAGCTCGTTCCGGAGGCAATTTGAGTGGTGAAGGTAATCTGGTTGGCGTTGTAGAACAAGAGCCCAGGGCTGATTCGCCAGACGCTTGAGAATGGATACCAGTCCAACGAGGCAGCAGCCGATGCCATATGCACGTTTCCAGTTGCGTTGAAACCCTCGATCTCGAACCGGTGGATGTTCAGGAAGAAGAGGTTTCCCATGAGGCGGGCGTCGAATGCGTGGTTCAGGACGATTGCGGACTTGATCCCGATTCCCAGCGTGTTGACGTCCACACCGATGCCGATGCGCGAAAAGGGGCGTTGGTAGGCCTGGCCGGCGGGCGTGACGTCGTATTTCTCGCGGCCGCCGAAGGCTGCCGGGTCCGGGGCGTCAGGGAGTGGAAGAGCCGGGTCCGCGGAGTCGACAATATTGCCTCCATCGGAACCGGGCCAGACGAGGCCGGGCAAACTGGTGCTCGCGGTGGAACTGCTCGAACCGATCGCGGTGGAAGTGCTGGGGACGCCGGTGCTGGGAGGGTTGAGGGACTGTGCGGGGGCCGTCACCGAAAATGGGAGGATTGCGGCCGAAGCGAATAAGAGAACACGCTTCAACAAGGATCTCAAGATTGCCATAAGCACCATCGCAGATCGATCTCCCTGCATATGCGTCTTTGCGCGCTTTCAGGGGCTCAAGGCCTGTTTTGCACTGCAAGGTTACGTTCGAGAATGAAGCCGGGAAGCGCTTGAGCTACATTACCACGGAACTGCGAGACTGGCGATTAAGTGGTGTGGGCTGCCTAGCATTTCGATCAGGTGTCACATCATTTGTCTTAAATTCGGCGTTACAATCCGCCCTGTGGCCTGAAACTCCAACCTGGAAGTTGGCAACGGCGGTTGCGTGCGCTGTCCTGATCGGCGCGGCAGTGATCGCCTGGCAGGTTTACTCCACTAAAACCACTGAGCAAAGACTTGCGCAGGACGCGAAAGCTTCCCGCGAAGGTGCGGACCGGGGAGATGCAAAAGCCGAAACGAGGCTGGCGTATATGTATTCACTCGGCTTGGGGGTGCCGCAGGATTACGGCGAGGCTCTTCGGTGGTACCGAAAAGCGGCGGACCAAGGTAACGCAGTGGGTGAGGACGGTGTCGGCTACGTGTATCTCAACGGCCGCGGTGTGCCGCAGGATTACGCCGAGGCGCTGAGCTGGTTCCGCAAAGCTGCGGATCTGGGCGATGCGCGAGGCGAAAAGGACCTGGGCCTCATGTACGAGCACGGCGCGGGAGTGCCGCAGGACTACAACGAAGCTCTGCGCTGGCTCCGCAAGGCCGCTGACCAGCGTTACGCGCCTGCCGAATACGACCTCGGCAATATGTACTACTACGGCCGTGGGGTGCCGCAGGACTACGCGGAAGCCGTTCGCTGGTACCAAAAGGCAGCTAATCAGGGCGACGAGTATGCTCAGGATGTTCTGCACTGGAAGTGGAAGGGCATGAGCACATTCAGCAAGATCGCCAACGGGACGATGTTGCTGGGGAGCTTGGTGTTTTTGATCGGTTTGCTCATGCCGGGCGGAAGCATTCGAGGCGGGGGACGGCGAAGACTCGTGCTGGCCGGACTAATCGGCCTCTCGTACGTAGCATTGGATCTGCTTGGGTTTCGTTATTTGGGAATCCTCACGCCCGTAATGGCCATCGGAGGCTTTCATTTTGTTCGGAGCCTTGTGGGAGGGACGTGGGTCGCTGTTCTTCTCCCGGTGGTCATGCCGAGTAGGATTTGGCTGATGGTGATCAGGATTTGGCTGGGACTATGTGGCATATTGTTTATCGGATTCAATCTCATGGTGTTAGCGAGTCCCAAGTTGAGGAGTATTTCACCCACCCTTGGTTCATTCTGGTCGCTGAATGGGAACCTGCTAGGAAATTCAATTCCATTGGCCGTCTTTTTGTGGCTGACCAAGAAGAAAGCCAGGCTGGAACAGAGCCTCGATAGCGAGATTGCAGCGTCCGACTCACCGATAGACGTCAACGGGGACAGGCCTTAGCCGGTCCCCCATTTGTTCTCAGGTCGGTCGTCAGATTTCGAGGATGACGGGCATGATCATGGGGCGGCGGCCGGTGGTTTTCTGGATCAACCGCTTTAATTCGGAGCGGACTTTTTCTTTCACCATGCCGTAGTCGGATTTTTGCTCGGTGCTCAGGCCGTCGAGTGTCTTCAGGACCAACTCTTTGGCTTGCTCGGTGATGTCTGAACCGCCGAAGCCGCGCATGATGACTTCAGGCTGCTGGTCTACCTTGCCGGTGCGCTTGTTGATGGCGAGAACCGCCAGAACAATGCCGTCTTCCGAGAGAATGCGGCGATCCTTGATGACCAGGTCTTCAACAACGTCAATCGAGGAGCCGGAGTCGATGAGGATGCGGCCGGCGGTGACTTTGTCCTTCTTGCGGGCGTCGGTTTTATCCATTTCAAGCACGTCGCCGTCTTCAATCACGATGGCGTGCTCGACGGCGCCGGTCTCCATGGCCACGCGGGCATGCTTCTGGAGGTTGCGGTAGTCGCCGTGGACGGGAATGAAGTACTTGGGGCGGACGAGGTTGATGAGCAGGCGCTGTTCTTCCTGCGCGCCGTGTCCGCTGACGTGAATGAGGCCGTTGGCGCCGTCGTCGCAGACGACAATGGCGTCGCGGCGATAGAGATGGTCGATGACGCGGAAGATGCTCTTCTCGTTGCCGGGAATGATGCGGGAGCTGAGGATGACGGTGTCGCCGGCGTCGATGTGGGCGTGGCGATGGTTGTCGACCGCTGCGCGGCTGAGGGCGGACATCGGCTCGCCTTGCGTGCCGCTGATGAGGATCATCAACTGCTCGGGCGAGAAGTCGCGCACCTGGCCGGGATTGATGATGAGGCCCTGGGGAATCTCGATGTAGCCGAGGTCCTGAGCGATCTCAGTGCTCTCCATCATGGAGCGGCCGACGATGGCGACCTTGCGGCCGTGCTTGCGAGCCAGCTCAAGGGCGATACGGATGCGATAGATGGAGGACGAGAAGCAGGTGAAGAAGAGCTTCTTTTTGGTCTGCGAGAAGACTTCGTCGAGACGGGGAATGACGGCGCGTTCGCTGGGTGTGTAGCCGGAGCGCTCGACGTTGGTCGAGTCCTGAAGCAGGGCCAGGACGCCGCGCTTGCCGTATTCGGCGAAGGTGTGGAGATCGAAGGCGTGGCCGTCGATGGGGGAGAGATCGATCTTGAAGTCGCCGGTATGGATGACGACGCCGACGGGGGTTTCAATGGCCAGGGCTACGCAATCGACCAGCGAGTGAGTGACGCGGATGGGCTCGATGGTGAAAGGGCCGAGGGTGAATTTTTCTTTCGGCGTGATTTCGACGAGGGTGGTTTCGTCGAGGAGGTGATGCTCTTCAAGCTTGCCCTCGACGTAGGCCAGGGTGAACTCGGTGGCATAGACGGGGACTTTTAGCTCGGAGAGAATCCACGGCAGGCCGCCGATGTGGTCCTCATGGCCGTGGGTGAGGATGATGGCGCGGACATGCTGTTTGTTTTCAATGAGGTAGGTGATATCGGGAACAACGATATCCACGCCGAGAAGTTCCGACTCAGGGAACATCAAACCGGCGTCGATCACGATAATGTCGTCTTCCCAGCGGAGCGCGAGGCAGTTCATACCGAATTCGCCAAGGCCGCCGAGGGGGATAATTTTCAGTTTTTTCGTTTGCATCTGTCGTATTCGATGGTAGCACCGAGAGGCAGTGAATAGTGGTTAGTGGCTAGTGGTTAGTGGTTAGGGAACAGGAACCAAGGGACTGAGTGACTGATGGACTGAGGGACTGAGGGGCTGCGGGACTGAGTGAGGAGGGATCAGGACTGGGTGCATCTTTGGCGGTTGAGACTCATCCAAAGCGAGCAGGAGGGCGTATGCCTACGATCGTTCGTTTTCATGAGAATGGTGGACCGGAGAATTTGAAACTGGAGGAGCTTCCCACGCAAGAGCCCGGCAAGGGCGAGGTGAGGCTGCGGGTGAAGGCGCTGGGCCTGAACCGGGCCGAGTCGATGTTTTACCGCGGCCAGTATCTGGAGCAGGCGACGTTTCCTTCGCGGCTGGGGTATGAGGCTGCGGGCGTGGTGGAGGCGGTGGGCGAGGGTGTGGACGCTAAGTGGGTTGGGAAGCCGGCGGCTACGATTCCGAACTTTCTGATGACTCAGTATGGGACTCTGGGCGAAGAGGCGGTCGTGCCCGTGGGGGCGCTGGCCGAGTATCCGGCGAATCTGACGGCGGAGCAGGCGGCGGCGATCTGGATGCAGTACCTGACGGCCTATGGCGCGCTGGTGCACTACGGCCAGGTGAAGGCGGGAGATTTTGTATCGATTCCGGCTGCTTCTTCGAGCGTGGGATTGGCGGCGATCCAGATTGTGCGGGATGCGGGCGGGACGGCGATTGCGGTGACGCGGACGTCGGCCAAGTGGGCCGAATTGCTGGAGCTTGGCGCGCAGCACGTGATTGTGAGCGAAGAAGAGGACTACGTTGCGCGCGTGAAGGAGATAACGGGAGGCAGGGGCGTGCGGCTGACGTTTGATCCGGTGGCGGGGCCGTTTGTAGAGAAGCTTGCAGATGCAGCGGCGCCGGGCGGGATCATCTTCCAGTATGGCGCGCTGTCGCTGGCGCCTACTCCGTTTCCGCTGTTTGTGGCTCTGACGAAGGGGCTGAGCATGCAGGGCTATACGTTGCGGGAGATTACGCAGGATGCTCATCAGCGAGAGGTCGCGGTGAAGTATGTTTTCGATCGGCTGGCGGATGGGCGGTTTGTGCCGAAGATCGCCAAGACGTTTTCGTTCAAGGATACGGTGGCGGCGTACAAGTACCTTGAGTCGAATCAGCAAGTGGGTAAGGTTGTGATTACGGTTCCGTGAAAAAAGCAGGGAATAGGGAATAGGGATTAGGGATTAGGAAGACTACTCGGTGGGGAAGTGGACGCCGAGGGCTTTGCGGGCGGATTCGAGGAGGCGGGCCATGCTTAGCGACATCTGGTGGGAGATGATGGGGCTTTCGCATTGGCACTGGCGGATTAGTTGGCAGAAATGGGCGGTCTCGTAATTGAAGCCGCCGGCGGTGCAAGGCTCGTGGAGTTCGATGATGCGGCCGTTGAGGTAGTGGATTGTGGCGCGGGTGGGGTTCCACCAGTTGGCGTGGATTAGAACGTAGCCGCGCGGAGCGGAGAGCAGGGCATCGCCGCGGCTGAGCAGATCGAGGCCGGTGTGGAGCTGGGCAAAACCGCGTTCATGCTCGGTCTGGAAGATGGCCATTGCGTCCACGCCGGCGGGGTTGAGCCGGCCCATGGTCTGGATCTGCTTGAGGTCGCCGAGCCAGTCGAGGGCTAGAAACGCTTCATAGGGTCCGATTCCCAGGATGCCGCCGCCGCCGAGCTCGGGAAAATGGAGTGGGTAGTCGGGGGGCAGCGTGGAGTCGCAATGGCCGGCGCGGACAAAGCCGACGGGGCCGATGGGGTCGGCCCGCAGATGCTCGCGGAGGCGCTGGTAGAGCGGGAAGAAGGGCGGTTTCATGGCCTCCATGAAGAGGCGGCGGTGAAGGTGGGCGGCGGCGAGGACCTGAATAAGTTGGGCTTCGTTGAGCGTGGAGGGTTTTTCGCAGAGAACGTGCTTGCCGGCTGTGAGGGACTGGATGCAGAGGCTGGCGTGGGTGTCGGGGTGGGTGGCTACATAGACGGCGTCGATTTCGGAGGACAGGAACTGATCCAGAGATGAGTAAGAGTGGGGAACGCTGAACTTTTGCGCGAAGGATTGGGTTCGTTCAGGATTCCGGCCCCAGACGGATGTGAGTGAGGCGGATTCGACGGCTTTGAGGCCTTCGGCAAAGCGGGAGGCGGCGCGACCGGGGCCGATTACGCCGAAACGGATGGGTTGGAGGGGATGGTTGGCGTCCTCGGAAGACATTGATCCAATGTAGCGCGTGGGGCGCATGGGAAAGAATATAAGAGGCGATAAAGAAGAACAATCGATAGATGGAACTATCCCACCTATTCCGCGAAAGGCCGCGGAATGGATGGGGCACAGTCCGACGTGTAAAGAGCGATAAAGAACTTATAGATAGGGATATCCCAGGTCCCCAGGTGGACCTGGGGCACCCGGCCTGTTTCGCTACTTGACGGGGTGGAAGGTTCGGCTCCAGCGGGTTTTATCAAAGAAATGGATGAACTCGTGGAAGGTGGATTGGGCCTGGTCGGCCAAGGGCTTTTCTTCGATGCCGGAGTCGGGTATCTCGATGGACCAGTAGACAAAGAGCGGGCGGCCGACGATATTCTCTCGCGGCAGGAATCCCCAATAGCGGCTATCCATGCTGATGGTGCGATTGTCGCCCATTACGAAGTAGTTGCCGGGAGGCACGACGATATCGTCGCCCTTGATGCAACTGGGCAACTGGACGGACCACGAGGCTGTGACCTCCGGCTCGGTGGAAGGATCGATGGAGGGAAAATCATTGACGTAGGGATCGTAGCTTTCGGGATTGGGCTTGGCGGCTTGGGGTTCGTCCTGGGCGATGCCGTTGAGGTAGACGATTCCGTTGCGCAGGTGGATGCGGTCGCCGGGAACTCCAATGACGCGTTTGACGAGAAAGATGTGTTCGCCATTGGCTTCCGCAACCGGCTTGAAGAAGACGACTACATCGCCCCGGCGCGGATCGCGGTAATGAACGAAGGGCGCCCAATGCGCGGCAGGTGAAAAGGTGACCCGGTCGACCAGCACATGATCGCCGGTGAGCAGGGTGCTGGCCATGGATGAGGATGGGATGAGGAAGATCTGAAACAGGAAGGCGAAGATGAACAGGGCGACCGCGACGGTGCTCAGGTTTGAGGTCAACCCGTCAAAGAAGGTTTCGCGAGGTTGTTCGGGGGGTGGGGCGGGTGTGGTGCGATTTGGCTTCCTGGTTTTCATTTGGCCTCTGCGCTCATTCCATAGTGATTACGACTGGTGGGGGATGGTTGTTCCTTCTGTCTGCAATTTGGAGCACAAGCACCGAAATACAACAGCAGATCCTTCGCTTTGCTCAGGATGACAAAACAAAAGACGCTAGCGTAACAAATCTTCAAGCGCGGTGGACACGTTGGTCTTGTCGTCGCGGTATTTGACGATGACGGGGGCGTAGACGCTCAGGCCCCAGCCTTCGGCATTGGGATGGGTTCTGTTTCTGTTGACGGCGCGGGAGCCGGGGACGACGATCGCGTTTTCGGGAATGATGAGGGGCAGGCCAGGGCCTGAAGACGTGTCGGAAGTGGCGCGGATTATTTGTCCCTTGACGAGATCGAAGACGGGCGTGCCGCGGGTGAGGATGGTGCCGGCAGCAAGGACTGCGCCTTTGCGGACGATGGTTCCCTCGTAGACGCCGGTGTTGCCGCCGACCAGCACGTCGTCTTCAATGATGACCGGGCTGGCGTTGATGGGCTCGAGGACGCCGCCGATCTGGGCCGCGGCGCTCAGGTGAACACGCTTGCCGATCTGGGCGCAGGAGCCGACCAGGGCGTGCGAGTCGACCATGGCGCCTTCATCGACGTAGGCGCCGGCGTTGATGTACATGGGCGGCATGCAGACTACGCCTTTGGCGACGTAGGCGCCGGAGCGGATTGAGGAACCGCCGGGAACGAGGCGAACGCCGTCAGCGGCTGTGAACTGGCGGGCGGGGAATGTGTTTTTGTCCACAAACGACAGGGCGCCGACGGAAAGCTGCTCGAGAACGCCGACGCGAAAGCCGAGGAGGATGCCCTTCTTGACCCAGGCGTTGACGCACCAGCCGGTGGGCGAGTCGGGATCGGGTGAGGCGGCGCGAACCTGGCCGCTTTCAAGGGCGGCGCGCAGCGCGAGGAACGCGGTCATGGCGCCGGGGGCACTGGCGGCGATAGGGCCGGCGGCGAAGTAGTGGGCTATTTCCTGATCAAGAGGGCGGGTCGTCATTCCATCCTGAGTGTATCAAGATGGAATGACGATTGGGGGGAGGGTGAGGGTGCGGATTGGGCGGTGCGGATAGGGGGAGGGCTTGTGTTGAAGCTTGGGCGCAGAGGAGCGCAGCTTAGGCCAGCGACGGTCCGGTGCGAGATTCGCTTGCGAGATCAGGCTGCGGCGTTTGACGTCACTTTGACCCTGACGTGGCCGTTGAGCCCGACCGGTTGGACCCGGAAGGAATTCTCTCCCGCGGGAATTAGTGCGAGCGGGATTGAGGTTCTAGCGGGAGATTGGTGCAAATGCTTGGACTCGAGCCAAGCGCAGAGTCGAGGGTCGAAAATTTCAGGTTGTCCCCGCCAGAAATCAGGGTCCAACCCACATTGAATCTGCAAATGATCCAGTTGCAATTCGATAACGGCGACGGTCTTCGGAAAATAACGCCGAACGTTGGAAACCCCGACGTGGAGACCGGTGACGCCGCGACTCTTGGAGTGTGTTTTGACCACCATACGTACCTGCTCTTCAACAGCGGATAAGGCAAGTCTAGGGAGTCAGGCAAGGGGATACCGATACTGATGGATGGAATTCGCGGTGCGAATTCCTCATTTGAAACCCACCAGTGGGGAGGTCCGATGTGGGAATAGCGTGCGCCCCTTTTTCTGCCCTGTCGAGGTTCATCCGGTTGATTCAACTTTGTACACGCGCCGTACACTTCAACAGATGCGCGCGAGCGCAAGAGGTTGCCAATCATGGCATCGCTTGCCAAGAATTTAGGTCTCCGCAAAATCGCTCGGCGTGGAAAATGCCAAGTCTGTTGTTAAAGGAAGATGAGTTGCAGCGGGAAGAATGGCGAAGGAAGCGGAGTGTCGTTTTTGGGGAGTCAGTTCGCGGTGCGGAGGGCGTCTAGAAGGGCGGAAGCGATTTGCTGCTGCTGTGCGGGGGTCATGCGGTTGAAAAAGGGAAGTGCAAGGGTGCGCCGGGCGATGGATTCCGTGACGGGGAGATGGGGTGTGGCGGCGCCGGGTTGATTGAGCCATGCGGGCTGAAGGTGGATGGGCGGGAAGTAGCGTCCGGTGGCGATGCCGCGCTGGGTGAGGACGGCCTGGATGCGGTTGCGGTCTGTCGATTGAGGCAACCGAACGACATAGACGAACCAGCTGATTGTGCGGTTTGGAAGAGCCAGGGGTGGGAGTTCGAGGGCGGGGAGGTCTTTGAGGAGTGTGTTGTAGCGCAGGGCGGCGGATTGGCGGAGTGCGAGCATTTCTTCAATG
>Ga0302278_10005460_pt1 | contig 12582 bp, 13 predicted proteins | sample III_Bog_N3_2_FD_194543 | JGI IMG/M metagenome (GOLD analysis project Ga0302278, IMG submission 194543) | Peat permafrost microbial communities from Stordalen Mire near Abisko, Sweden - III_Bog_N3_2 | ecosystem: Environmental > Terrestrial > Soil > Wetlands > Peat | place: Sweden: Abisko... | reverse complement strand
CGCTGAGTGGAAGTTATACGTCAGCCAGCGGAACAGACTACTCCACGCCTTCCGGAACTCCGGAGCCGGCGACCTGGATTCTGTTCGCCGCGGGCGCGATGGTGACGATGACCGCAAAACGGACATGATCATCAATGCGACAGTCTTAGGACCGCTCGTTTCGCAAAGTGTCGTCATGGGGGACTCCACGACAATGACGGCACTTTACCCCGGAAGGCGATCCGTTGTTGCGGGCACTGTCGCCAACGAGGATGGCATCGATAGGAGTTTTCGAAAGCAGCCGCGCGAAGGTGTAGTCGTAACACGTTACCATCGAGAGCTTGCGGTGTTGGGCTTTGGCGGATAGAAAGTCGTTGAGCATAGCCGATAGGTACCTGTCGAAATCGATCAAGTCCCGGACTTACATGCGGCCGTGAGGCAGCCTGGTTCCGATGTCGCTGCGTTTCCGTCAGTGCGATTCGATTCTATCAAAGTCAGCCCAGGCTCGATTCGAATCCGGGGGCAATGCTACTGGCCAATGATTTTATGGTAGCTTCAGTGCATTCGTCAGATCGCCGAAAGCCTTTCCGCTAATGGCCTTGACGCCCGCATCGCGCGCGGCGATTCCGGGCAGCACAGGCAGCCCAAATCGTTTTGTAATCAGGCGCAGAATGGACGTCGTGTCGTACTGCGTGTGATCGACGAAATGCTTCTTCGCGTAGGGCGACACGACGATGGCCGGGATGCGTGTGCCGGGGCCCCAGCGGTCGGCTTTGGGCGGCGCGACGTGGTCCCAGAAGCCGCCGTTTTCGTCATAGGTCACGATCACGACCATGTGTTTCCACTGCGGACTCTTTTCGAGGTGCGCGATGACGTCGGCAATGTGTGCGTCGCCGGATTCGATATCGGCATAGCCGGCGTGCTCGTTAAGATTGCCCTGCGGCTTGTAGAAGACCACCTGCTCGAGTTTGCCCTCATCAATGGTCTTTAAGAATTCAGCACCAGCGAGGCCGCCGTCTTTCAGGTGTTTCGCACGCTCCTCGGTTCCCGGCGCCATGGTCCGGAAGTAATTGAACGGCTGGTGATGAAACTGGAAATTCGGCGCGGGACGGCCGTTATGGCCCGAAAGCGCAGCTTCCCACGCGCCTGCGTACCACGCCCAGCTGACGCCTTTGGCAGAGAGCAGATCGCCGATGGTGGTCGCGGTCTGCGGCGGAAGGGTGGTATCGAGATCGGGGTTCGCAAAGGCAGGATCGCCGCCCGGCTTGGGCTTGTTCATGCTTGGCTGATAAGGCGGCTGCATGGTGTTAACCGCGTAGAAGTCCGGCGTCAGATTGCCGTCGCTCACAAATTTCGGGATTCCGTTCATCGCCGAAGCGGGCGAGTTCGGCGCGACCTTCAGGGTGAAGCCGTCGGCTTCCACAACGGAAATCTGTTTCTTCGCCGGGCTCCTATCGGCATCGGGATACTTCGGCGCGCAGGCGCAGATCAGCCACTGGTGATTGAAGAACGAACCGCCGAATCCGCCCATGAAGAAGTTGTCGGCGAGCACATATTCTTTGGCTACGTTCCACATTTTCATTTTTGAGCCATCGTAGTGGCCCATCACGAGGGAACCTGTGTCGGCCCACGCGACGAAACGGTCGTTTTTGCCGCCATTGATCTGCATCTGATTCTCGTAATAGCGGTGCCAGAGATCGTGAGTCACGACAGTGAGGGGCTGGTCGAAGCCTTTCGGGTCGTCGATGGCGAAGGGCTGGTTGGGCAGGTGTTCGGTCTGCGCCTGCGTTACCGGCGGCTTCACGCCGGGCGCGGTCAGCCCGCCCCAGACGGGCGGCAACTCTTTGAGCACGGAGCCGTCGCGGTCCTTCTGGTGAGTGCTCTCGGGCCGCGCACTCTTCAGGCCGTTGGCGCCGGGGAACGTTCCGTAGAGGACGTCGAAGCCGCGGTTTTCGGCGTAAATCACAACGATGTTCTCGACGTCGTTCAGGCCGCGGCGCGGAGTTTGAGCGGATGAGACGGCGAGACCGGCAGCCAGCAGCGAAATCCAGAGTTTCATGGGATTGTAATAACAATGGTACCGGGCGTTTACTTACTGGTTGCGGCGGCGTGCTTCGGACAGGCGCTGACGCGGCCCGAGGCATATGCGCGGGCGCGCGATCTGACGGCGCTGGGGAGCAGAATTTTCTTCGATGAGTCGCTTTCGGCCTCGGGCAAGATGTCGTGCGCCTCGTGCCACGACCCGCACTTCGCGTATGGTCCGGCGGACGGCAGGCAAACGGGGCCAAGAGCGGTGCCGTCGCTGCGATACCTGCAGGCTGTGCCGCAGTTCACGGAGCATTATTTCGATGCCGAGACCACGGGCGACGACAGCGTCGATAACGGGCCGACGGGCGGATTGACGTGGGACGGGCGGGTGGATCGTGGGCGCGATCAGGCACGGTTGCCGCTGCTTGCGCCAAGTGAGATGGCAAATGAGAGTCCCGCGGCGGTGGTGTCTCGGGCGATGAAGTCGGAGTATGCGGGGGAGTTGAAGAGGCTTACGCGGGGCGACGTTTTCCAAACCATTCTGGCGGCGCTTGAGGCCTGGGAACAGGACCCGGCGGAGTTTTATCCCTACGGCAGCCGTTACGATGCCTGGCTGAGCGGAAAGGGAACGCTGAGTGCGCAGGAATTGCTTGGGCTCAAGCTTTTTGCGGACCCGCAGAAGGGAAATTGCGCGCAGTGCCATCCCTCGGAAAGAGGCGCGAGCGGGACGCCGCCGGCGTTTTCGGATTATGGGTTCATTGCGCTGGGCGTGCCGCGGAATCCGGCGTTTCCGGCCGATGCGGACCTGGGATTATGCGGGCCGTTGCGCACGGATTTTGTGGGGCGCAGCGAATATTGCGGGAAATTTCGGACGCCGTCGCTGCGGAATGTGGCGTTGCGGAAGACATTTTTTCATAACGGTGTCTACCACACGCTGCGGGAGGCGGTGGAGTTCTATGCCAACCGCGACCCGGCGCTGGCCGATCTGCCGGAGAAGTATCGCGTGAATCTGGAGGGTGGGGCACCGTTCCCTGTGCGCGCGGGGGACAAACCGGCACTGACAGATCAGGAGATCGACGCTGTGGTGGCGTTTCTCGGGACGTTGACGGATCGGTAGTGTGTCTCTCGTGCGTCGCGGGCACGTGTAAGATTACGACAGTCATGACAAGGCGAACACTGCTGGGCGGGATTGCCGCCGCGTCCCAACTGCCTCAACTCGCCCGCGCCGCGGAATGGAAGCCGCGGTTGGGTATCCTGGGCCCTTTCACCGAAGCCAACGTGCGCTTCGCGAAGGAAGAGGGTTTCACAAACATGATCTTCGGGGCGACGCGCAAGTCCACCATGGATCCGACGGTGCTTACCGACGCTCAGATCGAAAGCGTGCGTCAGACGCTCGGGCGCTATCAGATGCACGTCTCCGCGCTGCAGGCATCACAGGATCACATCGCCGCCGACCCAGACAAACGCAAACAGGATAACGATTACTTCGTCAACCTGATTGAACTGGCGGGCAAGCTGGGGATTCCGTATATCGGCACCGCTTCGGGCAAGAACATGGCGAAGCCTTTGGCAGAGCAGGTGGACGACATCGTGCGCGTATACACGGAGCGCTATTTCCCGGCGTGCCAGGCGAATAAGGTACGCATTCTATGGGAGCCGTATCCAGGTGGCGCGAATGTAGCGATTAATCCGGTGGGATTTGAGGCGCTGTTCAAGGCCTTCAACGATTCACCTTATGTGGGACTTCAGTATGACCCCTCGCATCTGGTCTGGCAGATGATGGACCCGATCCAGACGGCGCGCGATTTCGTGGGTAAGATTTACGACGTGCATCTGAAGGACACGGAGGTGCGGTGGGATATGCTGCGCAAGGTCGGAATCAATCCGATCGATAAGATGCAGTGGTGGGTTTATCGGCTGCCGGGTTTAGGGTCGATTGACTGGGCGGCGTTCTTCACAGTGTTGCAGCGCGCGGGCTATCAGGGCGCGATGACCATGGAACATGAGGACCCGCTTTATGGATCTCCCAACCGGCCGGGTCCTGATTTCAGTCCGGATTACGCGATGGGATTTAAGATGGCGCACCGGTATCTGCGCCAGTACGTGCCGGAGTAGAAGATATGCCGAATTTTGTGACGAGACGCGAGATGATCGCAGGCCTGGCGGCAGCGGTCGCGGCCTATGGGATAGAACGGCCGAAAGGTCCGCTGGTCGATACGCATGTGCACCTCTTTGGGGCCGATCTGAAGCGCTTCCCGCTTGCGCCCAACGCGACTTACAAGCCAACGCCGCTGCCGGTGGAAGAGTATGTCCGGTTTGCGACTTCGGTAGGCATCGATCATGCGGTGATCGTGCATCCGGAGCCGTATCAGGACGATTACCGGTATCTGGAATACGCATTCAGCAAGGAACCGTCGCCGTTGTTTTTCAAGGGCGTTTGTTTGCTGGACCCTACGGCGCATGAGACGCCGGACCGACTGTCGTCGATCGTGGGGAACAATCCGCGCCGCATTGTGGGGCTGCGCATTCATGAGACACATCAGCCGGGCACTCCTTCGCTTACGGAGGGGCCGATTAAGGATCGGGATATGCGGTCTCCGGCGATGAAGGCGACGTGGCGGCGCGTCCAGCAACTGGGGCTGGCGATTCAGATGCATTTCCTGCCTTACTATGCGACCGGGATTTATGAACTGGCGGCGCAGTTTCCGGATGTGCCCGTGATTCTGGATCATCTGGCGCGGTTCGATGAGGGGACGCCCGCGGATTTCGCGGCGGTGCTGCGGTTGGCGAAATTACCGCGCGTTTATATGAAGTATTCGAATGCGAAGAACGCAGAGATTAAACCGTCGGTACGGAAGATTTACGATGCGTGGGGTCCGGATCGCATGTTGTGGGGATATTTCGGGCACGATGCGGCGGGGTTCGCAAAGGAGGTCGCGTTGTTCGACGTGATGTTCGATTATCTGGGCGAGGCGGACAAGGAGAAGATTCGGGGCGGGAATGCTCTGAAGCTTTTCAAATGGCAGGGGTAACCCTTCGCGGAATCACCGGTGATGCTGGATCATCCCCGCGCCGCGTATTGGGCGCGTCCGGCGCAGGAGAATACGGCCATCACGATCAGGTCACGGCGCGTGAAGTGGCTGAGATTATGACTGATGTATCGTTCGGGGGGTGACCCGCTAAGCTCTCGCCATGTCCGATATGGCCGTCATGCCCAAACCTTCGGGGCCTGTGCTTTGGGCGTCATCCCCGGGCCGGGGACCGGGCCGCGTTGCTCTTCCTCGAACACTTCACCGTCAACATCCGCAATAAGAAAACGAGGGCGGCTTATGCGCGGGCGGCTGCTGACTTCCTCGGCTGGTGCGAAGGGCAGGGCGCTGTGCGTCAGCGTTCTAATTTCGAATCGCTGATCTGGCGCAGGCGCGAATTGATTTTCGCGAGTTGCGCGAGGTCGAGGCGGCCGGTGTAAATCGCCATGCCTACCGCCGAATGAATCTGCATGGCGTCGAGCGCTTTGATGTCTTCGAGCGTCGTGATGCCGCCGGCGGCGGTGATCTCAAGGTCGGTGGCGTCGCGCAGGCGGTGGAACCAGTTGAGGTCGGTTCCCTGCATCATGCCTTCCTTGTCCACGTAGGTGCAAAGGAAGCCGGAGCAATAGGGCTCCAGCTGCTGAATGACTTCTTCGGCGGTGAAGCGGGTGGCCTCGCGCCAGCCTTTCACGACGATGTGGCCGTCCTTCGAATCGAGCGCGAGGACGATGGTCTCACGGCCGACCGCATCGACAAGCGATTCGAGGAAGTCGTGATCGGGGCCGTCTTTGCCGAAGGCCGAGGTCCCTACGATGATGCGGTACGCCCCCTGCGCGAGGAGCGCTTCGGCGCGTTCCACAGTGCGCACGCCTCCGCCCGCGCGCACCACCGCTTTCGAGGCGAGCATTTCGACCAGCGCATCGTTTGCGCCTTTGCCGATGGCGGCATCGAGGTCGATCACTTGGATCTGCGGGAAGGCGGCGAACTTGGCAAGCATGGCCTGAGGGCTTTCGCCTTCAAGAGCTTTTTCGCGGCCCTGAACGAGCTGGACGACCTTGCCGTCCATCAAATCTATGCAAGGGAAGATCAATGTGTTTTCCTGACGGGGATTCCGGCTCGTTCGAGATGTTCTTTCAGATCGTCGACCGTGTAAGTGCCGTAGTGAAATATGGAAGCGGCAAGCGCGGCATCGGCTTCGCCTTCGGTTAGTACTTTCGTGAAGTGGTCCGGTTCGCCCGCTCCGCCCGAGGCTATCACGGGGATGTGCGTGGCCCGCGAGACGGCGCGTGTGAGCGCGCAGTCGAAGCCGGTCTGGACACCATCGGTGTCCATGGAGGTGAGCAGAATTTCGCCCGCGCCGAGTTCTTCGCCGCGTGCGGCCCAGGCGACGGCGTCGATGCCTTCATCGTCGCGGCCACCGCGCGTGTAGACATGCCATTTGCCGGGGCTTTGCCGACGCGCGTCGATGGCGAGGACCACCGCCTGCGCGCCGAATTCCTGGCTGAGTTCGGAGATGAGTTCCGGACGCCGGACAGCTGCCGTGTTGACGGAGACTTTGTCGGCGCCGGACATGAGGATGAGGCGGGCATCGGCGATGGAGCGGATGCCGCCCCCGACGCAGAGCGGGATGAAGACTTTGCGCGCCGTGCGGGCGACGACGTCGGCCATAGTGGCGCGGGCGTCGCTCGAGGCGGTGATGTCGAGGAAGACGAGTTCGTCCGCGCCCTGCTGGTTATAGCGGTCGGCGAGTTCAACGGGATCGCCGGCGTCGCGCAGGTTGACGAAGTTGACGCCTTTGACGACGCGGCCGGCCGTTACGTCTAAGCAGGGGATGATGCGTTTGGCCAGCATGTTATAGCTCCACGAAGTTACGAACGATCGCGAGACCGAGCGGGCCGGACTTTTCGGGATGGCACTGGACGCCGAAGATGTTATCGGATTCGAGTACGGCAGTGTAAGTCGCGGAGTAAGTGCAGGTGGCGGAAGCCTGAGTTACTACGGGGACGTAGTAACTGTGTGCGAAGTAGACGTGGGGGTGTTCGGGCAGGCCTTTGAGTAACTTCGAAGGTCTCACCTGGTCGAGTTGATTCCAGCCCATGTGGGGGACCCGTGCGGAGTTGTCGAAGCGCTTGACGGTGCCGGGGAAGATGCCGAGGCCGCGCTGGCCGGGCGCTTCTTCGCTGGCTTCGAAGAGGCCCTGGAGGCCGAGGCAGATGCCGAGGAACGGGACGCCGGCATTGATGCGGGCGATGAGGGTTTCGCGGACGTTCATTTCGTCGAGGGCGCGGAGCATCTGGCCGAAGTGGCCTACGCCGGGGAGGACGATTTTTTCGGCCTGGTTGAGGGCTTCGGCGGTTCGGACGATCTGGTAGGTAGCTCCGATGGCGTCGAGGGTATTCTGCACGGAGCGGAGGTTGCCTGCGCCGTAGTCGAAGATGGCGATCATGGGCGGCCCCCCGCGGAGCGAGGAGGGCCGGCGCAAGCGCCTACCCCACAATTTTCCGCTGTCATAGGAGGCCCTTGGTGGAAGGGAGTTGTTCTTTCATGCGCTCGTCGGTAGAGCAGGCGTACCGCATGGCGCGCGCCCAGCATTTAAAGGTCGCTTCGAGCTTGTGGTGGTTGGAGCGGCCGTAGAGGACCTTGGCATGTAAGTTGGCTCCGGCATGGTGCACGAAGCCATCGAAGAAATCCGTCATCAGTTCCGATTGCAGATCGCCGACCAGGCGAACCTTGACGCGGTCCTTGTATACAAGCGCGGGGCGGCCACCCAGATCCACGGCCACTACGGCCAGGGTCTCATCCATGGGCAGAACGAAGTAGCCGGCACGATTGATGCCCTTGCGGTCGCCCAGCGCTTTGGCAAAGAGTTGGCCGATCACTATGCCTACGTCTTCGACAGTGTGGTGCTGATCGACATCCAGATCGCCTTTGGCGGTGAGCTTGAGATCGAAGGCTCCGTGCTTCGTGAACAACTCCAGCATGTGATCGAGGAAGCGGATGCCGGTGGAGATCTCGTAGCGTCCTTTGCCTTCGATGCGCAGTTCGCCGGAGATCTGCGTTTCCTTGGTATCGCGTTGGATTTTAGCTGTGCGGGGCAATGGCGGCCTCCAGTGAATTGATGTCTTCGAGCACGGCGACAGCGCCTTCGCCCAGGTTGCCATGGCCTACGCCGATGAACGGAACGCCTGCGGCATGCGCGGCACGCGCGTCGTCTATCGTGTCGCCAATATACCAGCACTTACCGTAATCCACGGTTGAACAGATTTTGAGCAGGCCCTCGGGATCGGGCTTGGTGCGGGTCACGTCGTCGGCTCCGACAATGGGGTCGAAATGAATCGTCGTGAAGCGGTCGAGCGTGAGCTTCGCTTCCCAGCGCAGGCGGCCTGTGAAGACGGCAAGCGTATGGGTCTTCGAGAGGCGCTCGAACAGGCCGTCGGCGGCGAGCCAGCGCTCGCGCAGGATCAGGCCGTTGGAACCGTCGCCGTGGAAGATGTGCTGGAAGTAATCGACAACATGAGGATGAGTTGTGCTGCCGCCGCGCGCGTGGATCATCTGGTGCGAGAGATGCCAGTCGTCGTTAAAGCCGCCGCGATTTTTCCATTGCTGGATTTCATCGCGCGTCGGCTCGTCGCCGGTGAAATGCTTGACGGTGGCCTGGATGGCGGCGCGGTAGGATTCGCTGACATCGACAAGCACACCGTCCATGTCGAAAACAAGAAGGTCTTTTTTCATACGGGACACCAGATGCGCTGTAGTTCTTCGAGTACTCTCTGCGCCTGTTCGCGCGTGCCCACTGTGATGCGGACGCCGCCCGGAATTTCGTAGCTGCGGTCGCGGACGAGGATTGCTTTCTCGCGAAGTGCATCCCGCACTTCGACAGCGCGCTGACCGAAGTAACCCAGAACGAAGTTCGCGGAGCTGGGCACGTAGGCGATTCCCAGTTTCGTCAGGCCTTCGGTCAGCAGATCGCGTGACGTGAGGGCTTCGGTGACATAGTCGGCAACGTAGTCGGGGTCCTGCACAGCGGCTTCGGCGGCCAGCGCGGCGAGTGAGTTGACGCTGTAGGGCGATTGCGCTTTATGCATGAACTGAACGTTGGCCGGTTGAGAGAAAAGGCAACCCATACGCATGGCGGCCATGCCGAAGACCTTGGAGAACGTGCGGCTCACGAAGAGATTCGGGTACGTTGCGATGAGGTCGAGCGCGGTCACGCCGAAGAATTCGTAATAGGCTTCGTCGATGAGCACGGCGGCGTGGGGCGCGGCCTTCAGGATGCGCTCGATTGCGTCGATGCCGATCGAAGTTCCGGTGGGGTTGTTAGGATTCGCTACGAGGATGGCTCGGGTCCGCGGGGTTATTGCCGCGAGCAGCGCTTCGAGCGGGAAGTCTAGGCTGGGCGGGTGGTAATCGACTTCGACGACTTTCGCGGCCGCGACTTCCGCATAGAAGCGATACATGGCATAGGACGGCCGTAGCGCGAGGACTTCGGCATTGTCGTCCACGTACGTGTTGATGAGAACTTGGATAGCTTCGTCGGTGCCGTTGGTCAGGAGGAGTTCCTCGGGTGCGACGTCGAAGTAGACGGCGAGCGTGCGTTTGACGCGGGCGTAGTCGGGGTAGACGGAGAGGCCTTCGCGGGTGAGGCTGCCGCGCAGGAATTCGACGACGCGGGGCGAGCAGCCCACAGTGTTTTCGTTGAAGTCGAGGCGCATTTTATCGGCGCGATTGCCGGTGGGCGGATGGTAGGGCGCCATGGCCAGGACCGCGGGCCGCGGACTAAGCAAGGCGCACCTCGACGGAGCGGGCGTGGGCTTCCAGACCTTCGGCGCGCGCGAGCGTGGTTATGGACGGCGCCAGTTTCGCCAGAGCCTTCGCATCCAGTTTCTGCACCGAAATGACCTTGACGTAATCGGCTGCGGACAGGCCGCCCCGCAGCCGCGCCACGCCGCTGGTGGGCAGGACGTGATTGGGTCCGGATGCGTAATCGCCCGCAGCTTCGGGGCTGAAGGGGCCCACGAAAATGCTGCCCGCGTGACGGATCTGCGGGATCAGTTCCTCGTGATGAATGGAAAGGTGCTCCGGCGCGAAGTCGTTCGAAAGTTCAACCGCCTCGTCAAGTGAGCGCACCACGATGATGGCGCTGTTTTTATCGATGGCTTTGCGCGCAACTGGCGCCGTCGGCAGCGTCGCCAGTTGGCGCTCGATTTCCTTCGCGACGCGCGTCGCCAGTTTCTTCGAAGTGGTCAGCAGGATGGCGCTGGCGTCGGTATCGTGCTCGGCCTGGGCGAGCATGTCGGCGGCGAGGAATTTCGGATCGGCGTCGGCCGCGATGATCAGGATTTCAGTGGGGCCGGCCACGAAATCGATGCCGACTTCTCCCGCCAGCAATTTCTTTGCGGCAGCGACGTAGATGTTGCCGGGGCCGACGATGCGGTCGGCGCGGGGCACGGTTTTGGTGCCGTAGGCAAAGGCGGCTATCGCTTGCGCGCCGCCCATTTGAAACACCTGATGCACGCCGAGCATATGCGCGGTGCCGAAGACTTCATCCACCGGTTTGGGGCAGGCGGCGCATACGGTCTTCACGCCCGCCACGAGTGCGGGGACGGCCGTCATGATGACTGTAGACGGCAGCGGGTAGCGTCCGGCGGGGATGTAGGCGGCCACGGTATCGAGAGGGCGCACGACCTGTCCGAGGCGCAGGCCGGGTCCGAAGGAGGCGGAGGAATCGCGCGGGAGTTGCTTTTCGGCGAAGCGGCGGACGTTGTGCGCCGCGACATCGACTGCGGCTTTGAATTCGGGCGTGAGGCGTTCGGCAGCCCGCGCCAGTTCGTCGCATTCAATGCGAACCGTTTTGCGATTTAATGCGTCGAATTTCTTCGCATATTCGAGGAGGCCGTTGTCGCCACGTTTGCGGACGGCTTCGAGGATGGGGCGCACGGTGTCCTCGGCTTCGGTCATGCGGGCTGCGCGGCGGGCCAGGATCTGGCCCATGTTTTTCGATTCGAGGATGCGGATCATACGTTCACATCACGATCTTGTTGAGCGGATATTCGACGATGCCTTCGCCACCCGCCTGTTTGAGACGCGGAATGATGGTGCGGACCGTGGATTCGTCGAGGATAGTGTTGACCGCAAGCCATTCGCCATCGCTCAGATGCGAGACGGTGGGGTTGCGCATCGCGGGCAGGACGCTGAGCACCTTCGCCAGATTATCCTTATGCACGTTGAGCATCAGGCCGACCTTGCCGAGCGCGGCGATTGCGCCATCGAGCAGGAGCTTCAGATCGCTCAGCTTGGAACGCTTCCATTCGTCGGCCCATGAGGTCTTATTGGCGATCAGCTGGGTGTTCGATTCGAGCACTGTCTCAACGATGCGCAGCTTGTTGGCCCGCAGCGACGATCCGGTTTCGGTGACTTCGACGATGGCGTCGGCAAGCTCGGGAGGCTTCACTTCGGTGGCGCCCCAGCTGAATTCGACCTTAGCTCTGACGCCGTTGGCTTCGAGATAGCGGCGGGTGGTGGCGACCAGTTCGGTGGCGATGATTTTGCCTTCCAGATCCTTCACCGACTGCACAGGGCTGGACTCGGGGACCGCGAGCACCCAGCGCACTTTGCCGAAACTCTGCTTCGCATAGATGAGGTTTGCGACAGCTTCGACATCCGCACCCACTTCGGCGACCCAGTCGAGGCCGGTCAGTCCTGCATCGAGAATGCCGTCTTCCACGTACCGAGCCATCTCCTGGGCGCGGATCAGCATGCACTCCATTTCGGGGTCGTCAACGACGGGGAAATAGGAGCGCGAACTGGTGCTGATGTTGAAACCGGCGCGGCGGAAGAGATCGATGGTGGCGTTTTCGAGACTGCCTTTGGGGATACCGAGCTTCAGCCTCATTTCGCACCTCCGTAAACGGCGTTGGGGTCGAAGGTGGGCTTTTCGGTTTCGACCCACTCGGCGCCGTCAAGCTTGCGGTAGAAGCAGCTTTCGTAGCCGTTGTGGCAGACGCCGGGGCCGAGCGAATCGACCTTGATGAGCAGCGAGTCGTCGTCGCAGTCGGTGGAGATTTCCCTGACTTTGAGAACGTGGCCGGAGCTTTCGCCCTTCATCCACAGCTTGTTGCGGGAGCGGCTGAAGAATGTGACGTTGCCGGATTCGAGCGTGCGCGCGAAGGCGGTTTCGTTCATGAAACCGACCATGAGAACGCGGCCGGACTGATCGTCCTGAATGACGGCGGGGATGAGGCCGTCGAGCTTAGTGAAATCGAGATTCATTGTTCGTTCCGCGCGCAAACCGGGGCGCAATAAAAAAGCCCGCCGTTGCGCGGCGGGCTTCCTTTCGTTCGTTTTTACAAAATCGAATCAGGACAGGACCCGTCGCACACTGATCGCGTGATGGCGATGATGGCGAGGAGTGAGGACAGTCGCTGGCATGAAGTGTCAGTTTAGCATGGGACCGAATGGCTTCAGGCCTTAATCTTTGCCTCGGTGCGCGGTACACGCCGCCGGTCCGGAGCCCGGAACGAATGACCGCAATCCAGGCAGATGTATT
>Ga0302278_10005458_pt1 | contig 12585 bp, 10 predicted proteins | sample III_Bog_N3_2_FD_194543 | JGI IMG/M metagenome (GOLD analysis project Ga0302278, IMG submission 194543) | Peat permafrost microbial communities from Stordalen Mire near Abisko, Sweden - III_Bog_N3_2 | ecosystem: Environmental > Terrestrial > Soil > Wetlands > Peat | place: Sweden: Abisko... | reverse complement strand
CCCCGCCCTTGTCGCGGCCCACGCGCAGTTCCAGCCCCGCCTCAAATTCCAGCAACCGCAGCCCATCCAGCTGCAATAGCGGCTCAAACAGCTCCCGTGTTCTCTTTTCGATTTTCTTGGCTTTTTGCGGCGATGCCCCACGCCAATGCATCACCGCGCCATTAGCTTTGTCCTCAAACAGGCCGCCCAGGCTGTCGCGCTTCAGCTTTTCCCGCAGCTCGGCGAGCTTCTCCATCGTGGCCGGCGTACCCTGCTCCAGTTCTCGCCGACCATCCGGATAAAGCCGTTCCGCTCCGTGCAGGCCCCAGACTTCCAGTGCCGGCTCAAGCCCGAGCATGGGCCCAATCTCTCCTGCCGGGCGCCCGGTAATCACCACCATGCGCAGCGCCGATCCTGGCGCTCCCAAGTGTTGAATGCCCGCCAGCAGCTCCCGCACTCCAGCCCAGGGCCGCGCCGTAAACCGGTCCACCCGAAACGGCGCCAGCGTTCCATCAAAATCCAGCAACAGAACGGGCTTCGCGCCCTGCGCAAACCTCCTGAAGAACTGATCCAACCTGTCTGCCGCCTCTGGCGTCACCGTTCACTCGCTTCCTAACCCAGTCTACGATGTTCCCCAACCATTCCCCGAATTCCCACTCAACTCCCAGACCGCCAAGTGTCCTTCGGGCAGCTTCTTTCGGCCATCCCACCGCAGCTATCTTGCGTCATGCGCTATCCTGTCCATGCGGACTAACGCGCTCCAACGCTCCTCACACCTCACACCCCTTTTCCCGGCATACCCATGGCGATAGACCAGATCGATAAGACCGCCAAGCAATTCGTCCTCACCGTGCAGGATTACTCCCTGTTCGCCTATCGTGCTGGCATGAACCTCTTCAACCCGCCGCGCTACTGGGTGGACTTCCTGCTCCAGTGCGACATCATCGGCGTCGGTTCCACGGCCATTGTGCTGCTCTCCGGCTTCTTTACCGGGGGCGTGCTTTCGCTGCAGTCCGCATCCACGCTGTCTGCGTTTGGCGCCAGCAACCTCACCGGCCGGTTTGTGGGTCTCACCATGATCCGGGAGCTCGGTCCGGTGCTCACCGGCGTCATGGTCTCCGGCCGCAATGCATCCTCCATGGCCAGTGAGCTTGGCTCCATGGTCGTCACCGAACAGATCGACGCCATGCGCGCGCTGGGCGTTGATCCCATGCGCAAACTGGTCACCCCGCGCCTGTATGCCTGCGTCTTCATGCTGCTGTTTCTCACCATCCTCGCCGACTTTTTCGGCATCCTTGGCGGCGCCTTCGTCACCATTTTCATGAACCACCAGGACGGCCTGCAGTACTTCTCCACTGCCTGGGAGTCGCTCCGCTATCCCGATATCGTTCAGGGGCTGGTCAAGCCGCTCTTTTCCGGCTTCATCATCGCCTCCATCGGGTGCTTTTATGGCATGAGAACCACAGGAGGCACGCAGGGCGTGGGCCGGTCCACCATTCAGGCGGTCGTCTTCTCATCGGTGCTCATCATCGTGGCCGATTTCCTCCTCACCCAAATCCTGCTGACTCTCTTTGCCAGCTTATGAACGCGCCTGAACCGGTAACCACCGCAACCTCGCCGCGCGGCCAGGCGGCAGCCCCCGTCGACGCCACACCCGTTGTCGCCTTTCAAAACGTCTCCATTGCTTTCGACGGCCCTCCGGTTCTGCAGGACGTTTCCTTCACCGTGGGCCCGGCGGAAACACGCATCCTGCTTGGTCCGGCCGGCGTGGGGAAAAGTGTCCTGCTCAAGCTCACCAACGGCCTTCTCTGCCCCGACCAGGGCAGCATCCGTCTCTTTGGCCAGGAAATCTCGCGCATGAGCGAGCAGGCGCTGTTTCCCCTCCGCACCCGCACTGGCATCGTTTTCCAGGAGGGCGCACTCTTCGACTCGCTCACCGTCCGCGACAACATTGGCTATCAGCTCATCCAGGAAGGAGTTCCGGACGACGTGATCGACGAGCGTGTCCGCGAAGCGCTCCGTTTTGTCGAGCTGGAGCAGACCTTCTCGCTTTTTCCCGGCAGTCTTTCAGGGGGTATGCGCCGCCGCGTGGCCATCGCGCGCGCCCTCATTCGGCAGCCTGAGCTGGTGCTCTACGACTCGCCCACCGGCGGCCTCGATCCCATCACCTCCACCACCATCATCGAGCTGGTGATGAAAGAGCGGGACTTCTACCGCACCCCCTCCATCCTCGTCACCCACCGCCTGCAGGACGCGTTTACCCTCTGCACCCACCGCTTCGACTCGGAACTGGGCCACATGGTTCCCCTGCCCAAGGGCCAGGCCGATCCCAACACTACCTTCCTCATGCTCGAAGAAGGCCGCCTCATCTTCGATGGCACGCTCCACGAAATCGTCCACACCGACAACAAGTTCGTGCGCGAGTTCCTGCTGTAGGGACAATTGTGGCTAGCGCCTTGTCTCCAAAGTCCATAGCAAAACAGAAGCTGTCATCCTGAGCGAAAGGGGCCCCAAACGCTTTTCAGTTTGGGGGTGGTGAGTCGAAGGATCTGCTTTTGTCCCTTCGCTGTTTTCCCAGTGAACTTTGGGAACATGACACTCGGGAGGGAAAGCCCCATATGTGTACAGCCTCTGTTGATATTCAACAAAGATTCCCCGCTATACTCTAACCATCATGAAGCACGAGGAACTCAGTCCCGCCCAGATCGAAGAACGCAAGGCCGCCATGATGAGCATCGTCGGTTTATGGAAGGATCGCACGGACCTACCCGACACGGAGACCTATATCCGCACCCTCCGCCGAGGAACCCGCCTCGAAAGACTCCACGCCCAGTGGAGATCGGACGAAGACTAAGAGCCGTACTGAAACCGCCTGCAATGTTTACTGCCGGAGCCTTTAGAAAGAAGATATTCCCGTGGCCGACACTGTTCATTGCGATAAGCACGGAGAAACCGAGCAGACCTTCGTTTGCACTCATCTTGCCGGGGACGCCGTTGGTCTTGGATTCAACTTGGAAGAGCCGGACAGCGACAATCCCTTTCCTGACGCGTGGTGCGACAGCTGCGAGATTATTCGAGCGGCCCACGGCGGCTGGACCGACGAAGCCCAGAGCCTTTGCAAGATCGCCCTGCTCTGCGCCCGTTGTTATGAGCGAACCCGTATCCGCAACACGCGCCCTTCAGTGACTCTCGACGACCTCGCGGCCATGCGCTGGAAATGTGGGAGTTGCGATGAATGGCACACTGGCCCCGACCTCGATTTTGCCTACGATCATCCCGATTATTGGGAAAACGGAAACGATACCTCAACCCGTTGGAGCGTTCTGCCCTCGGGAGCCATCGAGAAGCCCAGCAATTCCTTTCTCGACGCGGAATACTGCGCGATCAATGACGAGGACCTCTTCGTTCGCGGCCTCATTCGGTTGCCCATCGTCGGCACCGGCGAGACTTTTTGCTGGGGCGTGTGGGGCTCACTCAGCCGCATGAACTTTGAAGCTTTGCTGAAGGCCGACCAAACCGGAGAACGCGTTGAACTGCCGCCCATGTTTTCATGGCTCAGCAATTGGATTTCCGATTACCCTGACACCCGCAACCTGAAGATGCACGCTCACATCCAGGAACCTGGAATGCGCCCTCATTTTGAATTGGAGGCGGCGGACCATCCGTTGTCACAGGAGTACCACCACGGAATTACGCCCGAGCGCATAAAGGAAATCATGTTGAAGCGCCTTCCAGCCAACAAGCAGTAAGCCGCAGTTGCCCCTGCGGCCCACCACCCATCAAGCACTTCTTTCCCTACTCCGTGAACTGGAACCAGTTCACGTTCGCAATGCTGCTCGTTGTCCCGTTGAAGATCACGTACAGCGTATGCACGCCCGACGCTCCCGTCACCGGCGCAGTTACGGTAGTCCACGTCTGCCACCCTCCGGTCACCGGGAGGTTAACTGTGGCAATCGGCGAACCGGTCATGCTGTCGAGGTAGAACGTAGCCGTGCCGCCGTTCCCGGCGCTGGCCGTGCGCACGCTCACCTGGCTGATCGATGGGTCAAAATAGACATTGTCGTACACGGCGTACGCGCCTTGTGAAATGTAGCCTAAGTCGTATTCACCGGTTGAATCGCCGGTGGTTTCGGTTTCAAGGCCGGACTCACTGTAGAAACTGGAACCCTGGATCTGTGCGGTAGCCGCCAGCGCAGCCTGGCTGTCGCTGGGAGTCCCCGTCCACGTAAATGTGGCAGCAGCCGTGGCTGGCAAGGTATAAGAGAACGTTTCAGTGCTCCACTGAACCTGGAAGGTCTGGCTCGTGCTGGCGCTGTTGTAGGCGATCAGTGCCGTGGACCCGTCCGGGTTTTGGAACGCCACGCTGGCAATCGCCGGCGTGTTGCTACTGTAGATTCGCACCGCGCCCGGCAACACATACTTGCTGTAGTGGCCAAGCGTGTAGAACTCGATGTCTTTGGTCACGGCGCCGGTGGTGCTGTTCACCGTCACAATCGGCGTGCAGGTATTGCATCCGCCCAGGCCGGCATTCTGCGTCAGGTCCGGACCCAGCTTCTCATTCAGCGCCAGGCTCCACTTCACAAACGACTTGGCGGAATTGCGCAGCACCTGCGTAATCTCCAGCATGTCCGTCGTGAATTGATCCGATTGCCACGTGCCGCCCGAGTGCTCCGTCTCCCAGTTGCCGAACGTCGGGAACTGGTTCTGCAACAGTTGCTGCGCGCCCGGCGCGCCTCCATATCCGTGCCAAGCCGTGCCGGCAATCTGTGTCAACTGCGACGCCGTCAAGCCGCTCAAAACTATTTGTGGATACGACGGCGTATCCCAGTTGTGGTCGTAGACAAACACTTTGGTTGAAAGATTTGCGGATGTCAGTGCGGGCAGAACGTATCCCTGCAGCAGCGCAAGCTGCGCTGTGCCGCTCATGCCCATGCTGGGATACGACGTGGTGATATTCAAAGGCTCGTTCTGCAGCGTGATGTAGTTGATGTTCACGCCGGCAGCCTGGTAGGCCTGCAGGTACTTCACAAAGTAGTTGGCGAATGCCGTTTCATTGGTTGGCGTCATCAGCAGGGTTCCACCCAGCATGGAAACCGGACTCATCGATGTGGGATCCTTCATCCAGCCCGGCGGGCTCCACGGATTGGCCATCAGCTTCATTTGCGGGTTCAGTGCAATCGCCTGCTTGATGAGCGGCAGAATATAGCTCTGATCGTGCGCGATGGAGAAGTTCGCAAGCGTTGGATCGGTCTGACCCACCGGCATGTCGTCAAACGAGTAGACTGAGAGCGCGATATCCGACGCGCCCATGGGAATGCGCATGAAGCTAAGCCCGATGCCGTTTCCATTGCGCGTGAACAGGTCGTTGAGCGTGCCCGGCAAAGACGCCGCCGGCTCCACATTCATCAGCAGATCGGCGGCTGAATCGGTAAACGCCGCCCCGAATCCTTCCATCGACTGATACTGCTGCGTCGGGTCGACGATGATGGTGTTGGTTGTCGCGTCGATGCTGCCTAAGCTGAAATTCACGCTGGGCTGCGCGGCCATCAGCTGTGTTTCGTCATTGGTGCTCAAGACTATCGACACCGCCGGCCCCGTGATGGTAAACGTGCCCGTGGCAACCGCGCTGTTGGTGTAGCCGGTGGCAACGGCAATCGCATTGATGGTGGTGGTCGCCGAAACGGCAATGGGCGCAGACGCCGAGTAGAGAGTCGATGACGTCGTTGGCGTGGATCCGTTCGTCGTGTAATAAATCGCTGCGCCGGTCGTCGCGTCAGAGAGCGTCACCGACTGCGCAGAGCTGAATGTTCCCGGCGTTGGAGAGAACGTCGGTGTTGCCGCAACTGGAATGTTGATGGTGTATGTGCCCGTGGCAACCGCGCTGTTCGTGTAGCCGGTCGCGCTGGCAATCGCGTTGATCGTCGTGGTGGACGAAATCTGGATGGGCGCCGAATACAGCAAGGATACGTTCGATCCATTGAGGGTGTAAGAGATCACCGCGCCGGGGGTCGCGTCAGAGAGTGTCACAGACTGCGCTGAAGTATACGTTCCGGGAGCCGGAGAGAAGGCCGGCGTGGCCGTAACCGGCAAATTGATCGTGTATGTGCCCGTAGCAACCGCGCTGTTGGCGTAGCCCGAGGCAACGGCAATCGCATTGATGGTGGTCGTCGACGAAATTGCGATGGGCGCCGAGTAGAGCGTCGATGCTGTCGTCGGCGTCGCCCCATTCGTCGTGTAATAAATCGAAGCGCCGGTTGTCGCATCAGAGAGTGTCACCGACTGCGCCGACGTAAATGTTCCGGGAGCCGGAGAGAAGGTCGGCGTCGCCGCGGCGGGCAGGTTGATGGTGTATGTAGCCGTGGCCACATTGCTGTTCGTATAGCTTGGAGCATCCGAGGCAATTGCCTCGATCGTCGTGGTGGCCGAAATTGCGATCGGAGCGGTATAGAGGGTCGAACTCTGAGTCGGAGTGGTGCCGTTGGTCGTGTAATAGATCGATGCCCCACTCGTGCTGTCGGAGAGCGTAACCGTCTGCGCCGATGTGAACGTTCCGGCAGCAGGGCTGAATGTGGGGGTCGCCGCCTGTTGCGCCGGAGGAGTACTGGTTCCTCCACCACTGTTTCCGCCTCCACAACCCACCAGGCACAACATCGCCAATCCAACCGCAACCATTCCTCTGCGCATGTCCATCCCCTCATTTTTCTCGTCCGGCTCAACCGTTCTTCCGCTCATCGGCATCCATGGCCGCCGCTCCAGAAACCCGCTGAACCGTAGCCCCTGAACGGGCAACAGATTCCGCGGCCGATTGAAGCCGGTTTTGTCAGACGAACGAGTGTACTCCCTCAAAACGGCGGGGAAAAGTGACGAATCACACGCTCTCCGTCCTTGCTTCAATCGGCGGCAGATCCTCTTCCGTTCCCGCCACAATGATTCGGGCGCCGTCCGCTCTGTGCCATTGACCGGGCTTTCCAGACACTGTACAGTTCAGAATATTGAAGTGGAGAGTTCATGGGTACCCCGACAATTGACGAACGTGGCACCAGAGTAGTCTCAGCCCTGAACGCGCGCGCGAATTTTGGAAAGCTCCTGAATCGTGTGGATGTCCAGCGCCAGTCACTCGTCATCGAGAAGCGCGGCACGCCAAAAGCTGTGCTCCTCAGTATCCGCGATTACGTCAAATTGGCAGCCCCGGAGCCGGAGGTACTGCGCATCCTCGGAGAGGAATCGGAGCGGAGCGGAACCAGCACCCTGACATCCCGCCAGATTGACCAGATCGTCAAGGCTGCACGGTCCCAGAAAACGAAGCAGTAATGCTCTCCCTTCGTCTGGTAATCGATACCAATGTGCTGATCTCCGCTGCCATCAAGCCGACCGGGTTGCAGCGGACCGTCTTGCTAATTGCCACCACCAAACCGGCCCGCCTCTACGTCTCTCTTCCAATTCTCCAGGAATACAGTAGTGTGCTTGCCCGCCCGGAGCTTCGCATTCGCAAAGGACTTCGCCTCCAGCTTCTGCAACTCCTCAGGAATCGCAGCTACACCATTGCTCCAACCCGTCGTCTCGATCTTGCCAGCGACCCCGATGACAATATGTTTATTGAGTGCGCCGATGCCGCGCGTGCGGACTACCTGATCACCGGCAACCTAAAGCATTTTCCGCGGTTTTGGAAGAACACGAAGATCATCACATCCCGCGAGTTCGTCAGCCTCGCTGCGCCGCATCTCATCAAGTAACGGAATCTGCAAAACGGGTTCCATCCCACCTTCCCCGCCCACTCCCCAATCTGCTAGCCTTACCTGTTTTGAGCTTCGCAACACAAAGCAGGCACACATGTCTTTCAAATTCCAGAATTTCGACTTCCTTCATCTCGATTCAAGCTTCTCTGAGGACGAGCTCCTCGTCCGCCGCACCGCCCGCGACTTTGTCGAAGACAACCTCATCCCCATCATCGAAGACTGCTTCCGCGAGGGCCGGTTTCCCCGCGAACTGGTTCCCGTCATGGGCGAACTGGGCTTCTTCGGCGCCAACCTTGAGGGCTACGGCTGCGCTGGCATGTCCAACGTGGAATACGGCCTGGTGATGCAGGAGCTGGAGCGCGGCGATTCGGGCTTTCGCAGCTTCGTCAGCGTCCAATCCGCGCTGGTCATGTATCCCATCTACACCTTCGGCTCTGACGACCAGAAGAATACCTGGCTCCCCGCCCTCGCCAGTGGCCAAAAGCTCGGCTGCTTCGGTCTTACCGAGCCCGGCTTCGGATCGAACCCCGGAGGCATGACCACCACCGCCCGCAAATCCGGCGATGAGTACATCCTCAACGGCGAAAAGATGTGGATCACCTCCGGCTCCATCGCCGACGTCGCAATTATCTGGGCCAAGGTTCCGGCCGAAGACGACCCGTCCGGCAAGGAAACCGTCCGCGGCTTTTTAGTCGAAACTGCCCGCCCCGGCTTTTCCGCCAAAGACATCCACGGCAAGTGGTCCCTCCGCGCCTCCGTCACCAGCGGCCTTACGCTCCAGGACGTGCACATCCCCGCCGCCAACCTGCTGCCCGGCACCGGCGGCCTCAAGAGCCCGCTCATGTGCCTCAACCAGGCCCGCTACGGCATCAGTTGGGGAGCCATCGGCGCGGCCATGGCCTGTTATGACACGGCCCTGCAATACGCCAAGGTCCGCAAGCAGTTCCATGGCCAGCCCATCGCCAGCCACCAGCTCATCCAGGAAAAGCTCGTGTGGATGGTCAGCGAGATTTCCAAGGCGCAGTTGCTCTCTCTCCACGTCGGCCGCCTCAAGGATGCAGGCACCGTGGGCCACGAGCATATCTCGCTCGCCAAGCGCAACAACGTCTGGATGGCTCTTGAAACCGCGCGCATGGCCCGCGACATACTCGGCGCCAACGGCATCACGGAGGATTACCCCATCATGCGCCACAGCATGAATCTTGAATCGGTAAAGACCTACGAAGGCACCCACGACATCCATGCCTTAATCCTCGGCCAGCACATCACCGGAATCGCAGCCTACTAGGGCCTGTGAATACCGCCTCAGGCGGATGAAGGACAGCTCCGCCTCCGCAAGTTGTTATTGACGTGAGCCTTGGCGGCAAATACGATACCCTTGCGTCTTGTACAACCCGGTCGTCTCCTTCATTTCACAAAGTCAGAAAGATTTTTGAAGGTATCAAGACCCCTCATGCAGACCTTCTACAAGCGCTTCAGTGTCACCATAGGGTTCGCGCTGTTGCTCGCCCTGCTGGTCGCGAACACTTTCGTCATGAGGCGTCAACTCCACGTGCAATTGGAACGTCAGACCTGGGTCTCGCATACCCGACAGGTCCTGTTCGAGTTGCAGCGGGTAGAGTTGCTGCTTACCCAGGCTGAAACAGGCCAGCGCGGCTTCCTTTACACCGGCGATCCAAAGTACCTGGTCCCTTTCGAAGCCGCCATCTCTCAAGTTGATCCACAGATCGACAATCTGGCTCAGCTAACCGCCGACAATCCCCACCAGCAGGTGCGGATCCCTGAGTTGCGCCGGCTGAGCCATGCAAAACTGGCCGAGCTGGCCCAGACAATTTCGCTCTTCCGGTCCAGCAAGCCCGATGAAGCAAAGGCAATAGTCCTTTCAGATCAGGGACTGTTCATCATGAACGACCTTCGCCGGTTAATCATCCAGATGAATCAGGAAGAGGATTCGTTGCAGGCAACCCGGATGGCGAGCTACCAACGAAGTGCGCTCGTCATGAGCCTCTCCATTCTCCTTGCCAGCTCTCTTGCAGCCCTGGGGTTGATTGTTCTGGCCTGGTACATCCTCCGGGAGATGGATCTGCGCGAAAAACACGCCCAGGAGATACGTGCGCGCGAAGAGTGGTTCCGCATCACTCTCACCAGCATCGGAGACGCGGTTATCGCAACCGATCAACACGGAAGAGTTACTTTCCTGAACCCCATTGCCGAGACCATGACCGGGACAAGCCAGGCGAATGCCAAAGGCAAGGATATTCAGGAAGTCTTTCCCATCTTCAACGAGATTACGAAACAGCCGGTAGAGGACCCAGTCAAGAAAGTCTTGAATCTTGGTCTCATAGTCGGCCTGGCGAACCACACTGTCCTCAAGCACACTGACGGATCACTGACTCCCATTGAAGATAGTGCCGCGCCCATCCGCGACGATCGCGAGCAACTCATAGGAGTTGTCCTCGTGTTTCACGACGCAACCAAAGAGCGGAAGGCGCTGGAGATTCTGCGCAAGACTGAAAAACTGGCCGCCGCTGCCCGTCTTTCCGCCACCGTCGCCCACGAAATCAACAATCCGCTCGAAGCCGTCGTGAACCTCGTTTACATCGCAAAGGGCACGTCCGGCGCACCTCCTGCCGTCGTCGAGCTTCTCACTCTGGCAGAAAACGAGTTGGAGCGCGTAGCCCACATCACCCGGCAGACGCTTGGGTTTTACCGTGAATCCACCCAGCCTGAAATGATTGAGATACCCTCCCTGATTCAATCGGTGCTCAAACTCTATTCCAATAAGTTCGATGTCAAAAGAGTCGCAGTAAAGCTGGATTTTGACGATTGCCCGCGCATCCTTGGCGTGCCCGGCGAAATCAAGCAGGTCGTATCGAATCTCATCTCCAATGCGGTGGATGCGGTCAGCCAGAACGGAACCATCCGCATCAAGGCGCAGTCGATTGACAACGGCGCAGGCAGCGGCATACGGATAGTCGTTGAAGACGACGGCCCAGGCGTCTCCGATGACCATGCGGACCGAATCTTCGAACCGTTCTTCACCACCAAAAAGGAAGTCGGCACGGGCCTCGGCTTATGGATAACAAAGGAAATCGTCGAAAGACATGGCGGCACCATCCTGGTTCGCAACCAGGATGCCACTGGCGAAGCCGGAGGCGCCGCCTTCATCATCCACTTGCCCGTCTCTGCCAATGGTCAGAATGGCGTGTCTAAAAGCGCCTGAGGTCCCGAGACGAAACCACGCACTCCATTCCCTGACCGCGGCCTGCAATTCACCCAAAAACATCCATCGACAAGCCAATGCCAATGCGGCATAGTCGTATCCATGCGGAATTTCTGCCTGCGCCCTCGCTTCGTGTTCTGGACTTTTGTGCTGTCTTTCTCTGCCTCAGCATTTCTTGCCGGAGCCATCGCCCACGCCCAGCAGGCCGCCCCCGCCCCCATCGTACACCACTCCGCCCGCCTGCTCCAGGTCGAAACCGGCGTCATCCTCCAGCCCGGCGAAATTCTGATAGAAGGCGACCACATCCGCGCCGTCGGCACATCCGTCGACCGTCCCCAGGGAGCCAAAATAATCGACCTCGGCGACGTCACCCTGCTCCCAGGCCTTATCGACGCGCACGTTCACCTCTTCCTGCATCCCGGCGCGGAAGACCTGCAAACGGTGGAAGAGTCCGTTCCCTGGCGCACCCTCCTCGCTGAGCAGGCCGCCAAGGCTGACCTGCTTGCCGGCTTCACCGCCGAACGCGACATGGGTACCGAAGGCGCAGGCTCCGCCGACACCGCCATCCGCGACGCCATCAATCAGGGACTCATCCCTGGGCCGCGCCTGCGCATCAGCGGCAACGCCATCGATATTCTGGGAGGCCACGAAGACGCCAACAGCTTCAATCCCTCGCAGCACGTTCTCTCCAACGCCGACTACGCCAACTCCGCCGGCGAGCTCATCGCCGTCATCCGCGCGCAACACAAGGAGGGCTCCGACTTCGCCAAGGTCTACGAGACCGGCCCGGACCGCATGGTCGCCGATGAGAAAGGCGGGGGCGTTCTGCACACGCCCTACCAGTACACCGAGGCCGAACTGGCCGCCGCCGTGGAAGAGACCCGCCGCCTGGGCACGCGCGTTGCCGTCCACGCCATGGGGGAGCCCGGCACGCTTTACGCCGCGCAGGCTGGCGTGGCTTCCATCGACCACGCCACGCAGCTAAGCGACGAAACCATGCGCCTGATGCGCGAGAAGCACATTCCCGCCGTCCCCACATTCGCCATCTTCGACTACTTTGCGCAGCACGCCGAATCGCCCGCCACGGCCGCCCGCGAGTCTGCCCTGCTTCATTACAAAATCAGCGAGTTCAAGAAGCAGGTCGCCGCCGGCATCCCCTTCGCCGTCGGCTCCGACGTCGGCCCGTTTCCACACGGCACGCAGGCCGTGGAGATGGAGTTGATGGTTCGCTACGGCATGAAGCCGCTGGCGGTTCTACAGGCCGACATGATTGAAGGCGCAAGGCTGCTCGGCTGGGAAGGCCAGATCGGCCAACTCAAACCCGGCTATTTCGCTGACATTGTCGCCGTTCCCGGCAATCCCCTCGACGATATCACCGCGGTTGAGCATGTGAGCTTCGTCATGAAGGGTGGCACGGTGGTCAGGCAGCAATAACCTGCACACCCTTTATGGGAGATCCAAACAAGGCGCGCTTTGAAAGGGCACGAGTTTACTCGTGCCAGAAAAGGCCAACAAAATCGTGGGCTTTAGCCCCTGAGCGATGAATTCCTGCGCGCCCCCGGGCTTGTGCGGAGCTTCCTTAAGGTGTCGTCGTAGCGGGCGGAGGATAGTCGGCCAGGTTGAACGGCCGCGTGGGTCCTCCCGGCG
>Ga0302278_10005456_pt1 | contig 12588 bp, 9 predicted proteins | sample III_Bog_N3_2_FD_194543 | JGI IMG/M metagenome (GOLD analysis project Ga0302278, IMG submission 194543) | Peat permafrost microbial communities from Stordalen Mire near Abisko, Sweden - III_Bog_N3_2 | ecosystem: Environmental > Terrestrial > Soil > Wetlands > Peat | place: Sweden: Abisko... | reverse complement strand
CGCTCATAGGAGATAAAAGGATGATCATGAAGTGCGAGCCAAAAGGTAATAGTCCCGTAAGCTGTCTCGCCAGGGGGTATCACGCTGCGCAACTCTGCCGCCACCTTGTTGTAATCCGCATTGCGCGCTGCATGGAGTAAAACCAAGTTTGCAAATATCTGCGCTATCACGACCATGCAGGAAAGCACAAGGAGAATGTTCCGCAGCTTTCGATCAGCTTTCGTTGCCGTGATAGCCGCGCCAATCGCCAGGGCAAAAATCGGGGCAAGAATCGCGAGATAGCGCGAAGACTTGTTCGCTGTGTATATGAACCAAAGCGCTGTTGGGATGAGCAGAAGCAATTCAAGATAAAACCACCGCCTACGCAGCTTCCAGAGAAAAAAGCTGGCCGCGACGAAAAAAAGCGGTATTGGAAGCCTGACAGGGATAGATTCCAGCCCGTGTCCATGCAGCATGTTGAAGCCGAGCAGGTCGGAGTAGCGATGTCCCTCTTGCAGAAACTTCAGCCACAGCGAAAGGCCCTTGGCCTTGCCTAGATATTCCTCCCGGAAGCCGGCGCCTCCCAAAGGAGAGGTAAGCAGCCAAATAACAAAGGGGAGCAGCCCGAGGCCATATCCACACGCGCAGCAGATTGCTCCCCGCAACGGGAATGCGCTGCGTTTGCAATCGAGAACGATAACCAGAATGCCAAGAGTCACGATGTAACCCAGCAGCGTGACATGAAACATGGTTCCAACGGCGAGAAGAAAGCCGGTTACAAAAGCCCATGAGAGTCGCTTGCTTTCAGCATACTGCTTTATTGCCAGCAGTGAGGCCAGAATCATCATGGTTGTATAAGCTTCGGGCCGCGCGGAACGCGAAGTCAATACAATGAGATTGTCAGTCGCCACGAGAAATGTGGCAACCAACGCGCCGGGGTTCCCGATAACATTGCGCGCAAGGCAATAAGTAAGAAATATGATTCCCAATCCGGCCACAATCGATCCCAGACGAGCTGGAATCTGGCTGGTTCCCAAGAGCCGAAAAGCAGTGGCGATAACAAGCGCGGTTCCGGGTGGCCGTGCGTCAAGACGGTTTTCAACGTCATTGGGGCCCATGGCGGGAACCGCGGCTCCGTGACCATGAGCGATTGAATAACCGGAAGCTGCGTACCAACTCTCGTCCGTGACCCAGCGATAAGACAAATAGGGAAGAGTTTGCAGAAGAAATAAACAAGCCGCAAAAAAAAGCCAAGCATAGACGGCTGCTGGGCCGATGAGCCTGCCTGAACCAAGCGTTGTTGCAGCCTTTGAGCAAGCCGACTGCTGGCTCGACGAACTGGCTGCAGATGACATGGAGTTCTCCTGAAGATTAATTGGTGCTATCAGAAGCTTAATTAGCGTTAGATTCCTGTGTCAAGGCGGAACAACCATGCTCCTTCAAATAAGATTCCTTTGTGGAAACAGCCAACAAAGAAAGCACGTACTCAATCATTTAGACTGATTGTTATGGCTGCAGCCCATCCGCGGTGGGCGGCCGAAGCGCAAAAAAAGGGAAGGTCACTTCCATGAAGCTTCCACGACATGCAGAAATCTGGCTTGTGCCCTATCTGAGGGACCGCCTGCGGAAAAGCGTGCGGCCTGCGCGGCGGAAGCGGCTTTGGGTAGCGATCACCGATCACTATGAGCCGATCGGCATGGGTGCATCTGTTAAGACCGCGCTTAGTCGCGTCGCGCAGTGGCGAGACAAGTGGCCGGGAATTGCGGAGAACGCTCCCCTGGATGCCGCAGGCCATCGACCACAGTACACCTTTTTCTACCCGCAGGAAGAATACCGGCGCGATCTGCTCGACGGTATAGCTGAGATAGTCCACCTGGGTGTTGGCGACGTGGAAGTGCATATGCACCACGACAACGAACAGCGCGAATGCTTCATCCGGAAAGTCACCGAATACTGTCGCTGTTTGAGCGACGATCACGGCCTGCTCCGCCAGGTGGACGGCCGCACCGTCTTTGGTTTCATCCATGGCAACTGGGCGCTGGATAACTCCCGCCCGGATGGCAAGTGGTGCGGCCTGAGCGGTGAGATCATTCTGCTGAGCGATCTGGGCTGCTATGCCGATTTCACTATGCCCTCTCTTCCTTCGCCGACGCAGGGGCGCGTAGTGAACCAAATCTATTGGTGCACGAACAATTCCGGTAATCGTCCAAAATCCTATGATCGCGGAATCGAGGCCACCGTTGGCGGCGGCAGACGCGGTGATCTGCTGATGATTACCGGGCCGCTGGGCGTGCGCTTCGGCGGACGTCTGAAGCCGCGCCTTGAAACCGGCGAGATTGCCGGCTACGATATGCCGACGCCCTTGCGGATACGCCAGTGGCTCGATCTGGCGCCCAACATTGGCGACGATCTTTTTCTGAAGCTCTACACCCACGGCGCGCAGGAGAGAAATTTCGTGCCGCTGCTCAACGGAGGCCTCGGCAACCTGTTCAACTGGATCGCGGAAGAGGCAGACCGAAAAGGCATTGAGGTCCACTGGGTCACGGCGTGGCAGATGTACCAAGCTGCCGATGCGTTGATGCGGCCTGTTGCAGGCGTGGCCAATGCGCGGCCTAAATAAGTTCCGGTTGTCATGCTGCCCAATAGAGAAGACTCTTCGAGAGTAAGGCCAATCGGGAGTGTCGATACAATTCGGCATCCTTCGAGGATTGCCGTTGGCGCCAGACAAAGACTTGCTCATCCAAAAGAATTACTGATTGGGCTTGGGCGCTCGCTGGAGTGCCAAACTCAGCACCATGCTCACCAGAACGCTGATGACGGCGACGTAAGGGACGTGGTGACGAGGACCGCTCTCGAAGACACTGTCAATCACCCACTGATAGACCAACGGCAAAAACAGCAGGCCAAACCAGAGCCGCCAGTTTCCCGGCCTGAACAAAAGTGGAAAACCGAGAAGCAGAACCGTCCACAGCGCCAGCCAAAACAGATTGGAAACCCCCTTGATAAGCGCATAACGAACGACGGATGGATTAAGGTCGCGCTTCAAAGTCTCGTATGCGCCGACCGCGTCATCGCCCAGAAACACAACTTGCTTCCTGACCATCAGGGCGGCAAAAGCTACCGGATGATGCGCTATCCAATCATCCGCCAGTTTGTAGCCCAGTTGATCCGCCGCGAATTCGTCCTGAGGCAAGGGAACCTCTCCTTCGGCAGAATAATTCCCGTTCGCAAGAGGGTTATTGGCTCGATAAAAGACCGAGCCGCCATTTGTGGAAATAAGCACAAAGCGATGAAGAACAAGTGCGTTTCTATAAGTCCAGGGAAGTATTGCGGCAATCATAACAAAAGAAAAAACAGTGGTTCGCAGGGCGGCCTTGAGGAAGCCTCTGGCCTGCAACATCTCGAACCCAAAGATGACGGAAGGGAAAAGCAGAAACCCCGGCTGGGTAAGCGCGGCGAACCCCATACAGATTCCAGCGGGGACCACGAAGCCCCACCGGAATCGAGTGCCATCGTGTCCAAGCACTGAATCGATTCCGGAAGCACGAACAGATCGAGAATCGGAGGCCTTTAGATACAAGAAAAGGAAAGCCGGCAGCAGAGCCCCAAGAAAGACTTCCTTGCAATTAATCCCGGCAAGCGTGAAATAGCCCGGCCAGATGGCCACCAGCATGGGAGCAATACGGGCAGTCAGTCCGCAATCGATGTGCTTGGCGAGAGCATAGGTCAGCAGGTAGGTTGCCGCGAAAGAAAGCAGACCGCAAAGCTGAGCGACCCACAGGTGCGCGCCAAAGACCATGAAAAATGGGGCCAGGAACAAGGAGAATCCTGGCGGCCAGTATGCGCCGGGACCTGTGTAGCCCTGAGCCATATTTGCGGCCACCTGAAAATAGGCGAGATGGTCGGATTTGAGAGTGACAGGAAAGCGAAGCACCCAGGCCAGCCGCAGGATCAGGCCAAAAACGAGCCAGAAAATGAGCCATGCCCGGTTGCCGATTGACGGCACTGTCAACACGCAACCCAGCGGAGGCAGGAGGGAACGGCGAAATGGGAAAAGGACGCCGATGACTGCAAATACGCAAAGTCCCGCAATCGAAGCCACAAGAGGCGAACGGCCGGAGAGGTACAGGCTGCGATAGGAAAGGGAGAAGAGTGCTTCCATGCATAGCAGCACGAAAGCAACCCTCGCCAGCCAAGGTTGCTTCTCTGCTCTAGTTGCATCATCGCAGCAAGTCTGGGAGCCTGTATTACAACAATTAAGGCTTATCATGTGTTTTCCATTACTTCGCCGTAGTTTATCATGGAGCATCAGAAGTCGATAGAACAGTTATTCCGTTCCTCGCGTTGGTGAGGGGTCAGGCCGCAACATTGAAACTGCTAAATGTCCTGCTGGTTACCTATTCGTTTCCGCCTGCCGGAGGCGTTGGTGTGCTGCGCGCCGCAAGCCTGGCACGCTACTTTCCAGCCGAGGGAATCAGGCTTGATGTGCTGACCGCGCGCAATGCATCCGCTGTGGGCTCCGACCCCACGCTCCTCAAGGAGATTCCCGCCGAAGTCAGTATTCACCGCACCGTGACACTCGATCTTCCGTTCGGCATCAAGAAGTGGATCAAGAAACTCATCACGGGAAGGAAATCGAACAAAGATACAGCCGCTGTTGCTATCTCGGCCAGCAAGCCGAACTTCGTCAAGAGAATCTTGCAGGATGCTCTGCTGCCCGACCCGCAGGTAACTTGGCTTCCCGTGCTCACGCGCGCTGCGCGCCGCATGATCAGGAAACGAAAGATCGATCTTGTTCTTATCACGGTGCCGCCCTTTTCCAGCACGCTGCTGGTTGAGAGACTTCGCAAGATGTTTCCTCGCCTGCCCATCGTGGTTGATTTTCGCGATGAATGGCTTTCGAGCACCATTGATCTAGTCAGCTTCAGCCGCAGCGAACGCGCTCAAAAGGTGGCGCGCAACGCCGAAGCAAGCGCAGTGGCCAATGCAACCGCCATTGTTGCAGTTACCGAAGCCGCGCGCCGCGAAATTCGCGCCCGTTATCCCCAGGAGCCTGACGGCAAGTTTCAACTGATTCCCAACGGATTCGACGCCACAAGACTGTGCTGCTCCTCGCTCCCGACAGAAATCAGGTCCGCCGGCAGAATCGTGGTGACTTACGTTGGCAGCATTTACGGCTCAACGGATCCAACTTCGCTGGTTGAAGCCCTGCAGTCGCTGCCGGTCGAAGTGAAGTCTCGTTTCAAACTTCGCTTCATCGGCCATATCGAAGAGCCTCGCTATCGCGAAGCCCTTCTGCAACTGGGCGACATGGTGGAGCTGAAGAACTACGTGCCGCAAGACGAAGCTCTGGCCGCGGTGAACGAGGCTGATTACGCGCTGCTCATTACGCACGACCCGCTGAATGTCTCGGCCAAGTTCTACGACTATATCGGCGCGGGCAAGTCCATTCTCGCCACCGTCCATCCTGAGGGTGACGTGCGGCGTCTTCTGGAAGATCTGCGGGCTGGATGGTGGGTTGGCAGCCACGATGTCGAAGGTATTCGCCGGCTCTTCATCGAAATTGCGGCCCGCGGCAATTCCCCGCTCGCCTCTTTCCAGCCAGAAATTGAAAAAATCGCGCAGTACGAACGCAAGGCTCTCGCGAAGCGCTATGCATGCCTGCTGCATTCCATTGCCGGGAGAGAGCGTGAGTGCGGCTCTACACCGCCTGCGGGAAGGGAGGGATAGCTTGCTCAGGATCGCGGTCGTAACTCGGTATTTTCCCAGTTCGGCTGAGCCCTGGCAGGGCCGGTCGCTCTATCAGACACTGCGCGTGCTTGCTCGCAAGACCGATGTGCGGGTCTTCTATCCCAACGCAGATTATCCTTCTCTCCTCAAGCCACGAAGCCGGAGTTACGGCAAGCTGGACGCAACCTATTGCCCGCCCGGCGTGAAGGCGAGTTACTACAACTATCCTGCGCTGCCACTGGTCTCCCGGCCATTGAACGGATGGTTGGCGGCGCGTGTTCTGTTACCCGCCGTGCGCGACTTTGCCCCCGAAATCATCTTCAGTTGCTTCCTTTATCCCGATGGCTATGCGGCTCTCAAAATCGGCAAAGCCCTCGCGGTTCCTGTCGTTGCCATGAGCATCGGCTCCGACGTCAACAGAATTGGCGATCCCATATCGGCCATGCACACGCGCACAGTTCTGCGCGAAGCCGATTGTCTGGTCACGGTCAGCGGCGATTTGCGCAACAAGGCCGTAGCCATGGGAGCCGCGCCAGAAAAAACCCGCGCTGTCATCAACGGTTGTGATCTCTCGGTCTTTCATGCCGGGAATCGTCGGGAAGCAAGGCAGCAGTTACACATCGATCCCGCCGCGGAGGCTGTTGTTTACGTAGGGCGCATGGACGTCAGGAAAGGTCTTCGTGAACTTGTCGAGGCGGCGGCTGAGCTGCATCCGGCGCGTCCGAACCTGCACGTCTATCTGATTGGCGAAGGACCAGACAGGCCGGTCGTCGAGAGCGCCATTCAGGCTCACAATGCAGTCACTTATATCCACGCGCTGCCCGGTTGCGCTTTTGACGATGTAGCTGTCTGGATGGCGGCTGCGAATCTCATCGTTCTGCCCAGTTACATGGAAGGCTGTCCCAACGTGGTGCTTGAGGCGCTCGCCAGCGGCCGTCCCGTCGTCGCCACGAATGTCGGAGGCATTCCGGAAATCATGAGTGACGAATGCGGACGGCTTGTGTCCCCTGGCTCGCCGGCAGAACTGGCTCAGGCCCTCGTATCGGTTCTCGACAGGGCCTGGGACGCCCAGGCCATCTCCGCGCGCGGAAGCCGAAGCTGGGAGGCCGTTGCGGCGGAACTGCTCGGAATCTTTGGATCGCTCGTATCCAGGCGGAAGGCGGGGGCTATAGCAAAACCAGAGTAGCTATACCCGGAAGTCATGTCCTCAAGTGTCCTTTTCCTCAAGAAAAAGCCACCTTCTCGACTCTTAACAAGGGCAGATTTACTCTGGCTTTGCTCTAGTGTTCACTAACTTGCCGCAGAGTTTTTGCGCATAAGGCCCCTCGATAGATCAGAGGCTTCAGTTTGAAGTCTTTCCAGTCCACATCGGGTTGATTTCCTTTGCTATCGCCGTGGCCTGATGCGAAATGGACATTGCAACTGGATTCGCCGCCTCGGACTGCGTGCCTGAGAACCCGCGGATCTGCGTGTCTTGCAGTTTATAGAGCAGTGACCGGTAGCTGATGTTGAGCCATTTAGCGGTTTTTCTGCGGCTCCACGCATTTGCTTCGAGCACTTTCAGAATGATCTGCCGCTCCAGATCTTGCGTGGCGGCCCTGGTGATCTCTTTAAGCGAGACAGGGCTGGTCAGGTCGATCTGGGTGTTCAGCCAGGCCGGGCCGGCCGGAGCAGACGGAACCAGGTCCGCTGTTAAAGCCTCTTCGCTGCCAATCAAAATGTAGCTGCGAATCATGTTTTCCAGTTGCCGTATGTTTCCGGGCCAGTCGTATCGCTGCATCAAGCGCATCGCCTCGCGGGAAAGCGGCTTCGGACTGCGGTGGTATGCTTTCGAGTGCAGATCGAGAAAGTGGTCGATCAGCATCGGCAGATCCACAATCCGTTGACGCAGCGTTGGCAATTGGATCGTTACGGCATTGATGCGAAAAAACAGATCCAGCCGGAAGCTTCCATCCTCTGCTTGCTGCCTCAGGTTCTCGCTGGCTGCGCTGACCAGCCGCGTATTGACCTTTCTCGGCTCTTGCCCTCCAACACGCATGAAGCTGCCATCCTGAAGCATCTGGAGCAACTTGGCCTGCACAGACATGTCCAGGTCGCCAATCTCATCCAGAAACAGGGTCCCCATATCCGCCAGTTCCACGCGGCCGCGCTTGGTTGCATAAGCTCCCGTGAAGGAGCCCTTTTCATAACCGAAGAGTTCCGACTCGAATACAGATGTAACAACTTGGCAAAAATATCCTTGCCCGTCCCGCTCTCGCCTTGAAACAGCACCGGAACAGTCGTTTCGGCAACCCGTTCGAGTTTCTCGCGAGCATTGGCCATCTGGGGTGACTGGCCGAAGATCACCTCAGTCGGGGGAAGATCGCGGAAATTGGTTGATTCAGTTGCGCGCGCCAGAGGCATGATGAGTCAGATTCAGAGATAGACTTGCTACCTTGCTAGCAACTCTCCTGCCAAACTCGAGCACGCCGCTGGTAACCAGAATATCGCGTCTGCGCAACCGCTAAAGGCGGTAAATCGCTATAAACTGTGCTCCCTCGCTTTGCCGGTAACTGACTGTCCTCCCAGCATGTGAAAATATTTGCACACGATGACGAATCAATTACCACTTTGAGTGGTATTATGGCCTCAGTATTACAAAAAGACAATTGTTCAACGTCTACGTGGAAGTGAATCCCCCTTTCCTCTCCATGTGAACGGACTTCCGGAGCGCAGGAGTTTGACCTGCGCTTCTCCGCATTTTGCTGCGAGTATCGTCAAGGAATCTCTGTCTTACCTTCAAGGCGAGCAATGATTACTCGCACACGCGGTTTGACAGGATGGGGAGTTAAAGGAATGGCAAGTACTCCATCTAAGGCGTCGAAGAAGAGCACGCTCAACCCGCGCATTGCAATCCTTGACCCGGATCAAGCAGTTCTGAATTATCTATACCGCATTCTCGCCGATCGTTTCAGCGTGAGCCAGTTTACCGAGGCGTCGGAACTGCTTCAGAGTTTGAAAGAATCCCCCGTACCCGATCTGCTCCTGATGGACTGGCACGTTGCCGAAGATGGCTCCGGGGAGAGTTCACTCAGTCTGCTCGCCAAACTTCGCGCCTCCAGGCCTTCGCTTCCGATCATTATGCTTTCCTGCTCGGCCGAATTGAAGGAGGTCGTGACGGTGACTCGCATGGGCGCCACCGACGTCATCCTCAAGCCATTCCGGAAGGCCGACATTGACATGGCCGTGCACGAGTGTCTCAAGGAGCATGGCAAGCAGCCGGTCAGCGGGAATAACGATGAGATCGAAGAAATTCCCCTTGATGAAAACACATCCTTTGTCGCGGCCAGCAAGTGCATGCGCGAGATCGAATCTCAATGCAGGCTTGTGGCGCGCGCAGACATTCCCGTTCTCATCCTTGGAGAGAGCGGCACGGGCAAGGAAGTCGCAACCTTATTGATCCATAAACTCTCGGCCCGCAGCCAGCGCAGTTTCATGAAGGTGAATTGCGCCGCGATGCCAGCCGACCTGCTGGAGAGCGAACTGTTCGGCTATGAGCAGGGCGCATTTACCGGCGCGGTCAAGTCCAAGCCGGGCAAGTTCGAGATTTGCAACAACGGCACAATTTTCCTGGATGAAATCGGAGAAATGCCGGCCGTATTGCAGGCCAAGCTGCTGCAGGTTCTTCAGGACGGAAGTTTTTCGCGCCTGGGCAGCCGCTCCAGCGTCAAAGTCGATGTGCGCGTGATTGCCGCAACCAACATTGACATCAAGGCTGCAATCGCGCAAAAAACCTTTCGAGAAGATCTCTATTACCGCCTGAATGGTTTCACCCTGAAGATGCCTCCGTTGCGTGAGCGCACGGAAGAGATTTCGATCCTGGCTCATCACTTTATGCGCAAGGTGGCCGCTAAGTACGAGCGCGCCCCCTTGTCGATTTCGTCCGCGCTCATGAATGCTCTCATGAGCCACTCGTGGCCGGGCAATCTTCGGGAACTGGAAAACACGATAAAGCGCTACCTCATCCTGGCCGATGAACAGGCTATCATCGACGAGCTGATTCCGCGGCCAAGCGCGGAATTCTTCACGCTTAACGTGGAAAACAACGGCGGCGACGGAAGTTTGAAGCAACTCGTCCAGAATCTGAAGGGGGGCGCCGAGTCTGCCGCTATCGCAAGAACATTGGAGGGCACTGGATGGAATCGCAAGGCAGCTGCAAGCGAACTGCAGATCAGCTACAAAGCGTTGTTGTACAAGATCAAGCAGTACAACCTGTTTCCACCGCAGAAGCAGTTCAGCCCGGTGGCAAGACACGAGGCATGACTCCGCCCGAAGAAAGCCCCACTTCTCCGTTGTCGGAGAAGGTTGTGATCCAGCTCGGATCCAGGACGATCAAAGGGTACCTCGACTCACCTGCCTGGAGCACTATGGAGGAGTTGCTGAGCCACGCCCCCCATGCTTCGCCCGAGACCTTCCGGGTTCGCATTTTTGAGTCGAATAACGTTGAGGAAATCTCAGCCAAAGATATCAAGGCTGTTTTCTATGTAAATAGTTTTGAAGGGGACTCGGATCACCAGCACCTGAATTTCTATTCCCGCGCTCCCATCGTCCACGGGATCTGGATGCGGCTGCAGTTTCTCGATGGCGAAGTGATGGAGGGAATGGTATACAACTCCCTTCGCTATCTCGTCGACCCAGGTTTCTTTCTCCTGCCCACAGATCCTGACAGCAATAACCGGCTTGTCTACGTGCAGAAGAGCTGGCTCGCCGACCATCGCGTCCTCGGCATGCGCAAGCTCTAGGCGCAGGCTGAGGCTTCCCTTTGAATCGAATAATCGAGAATCTCGGCTGCTATGCCCGTCAATTGTCCCGATATCCTCTCTGTGCGGACTACGCGCCCCAGGCATTGAACCATACAGCAGGTTGAGAGAGTAATCTCCGGTGGCAATTCGACTGAAAACTCAAAAACGCCGCCAAGCATGGCGATGTCAGCCGGGTCCAAATGGAAAAATACCCCCCGGTTGCTCAAGTTCTGGGTAAAACCTGGGATTCCCCGCTTGCCTATGATCAAGGTAAGGGGAGCGCTGATTTTAAAGCGCTGTCTTTCCCGCCGCTCGCTCGAAAATTGTACCCTGTCAGCCATAAATTGCCTTTCGAACGCGAAAGCCAAGCCGATCGCCCATATTGCAGAATTGCGCTTTCATGGTGACATGCAAGTCCTGTGCATCGCCGGCCTGCGACTGCGCCTCTTGAGCTAAAGAAAAGTCAGAAGCCCCGCGAGATTGCCGCGCGAAGGTATCGTCGATGCTGGTTACTACAGTCTTGCATCTTCGGTACGGATGGTGTCTATGCAATCGCTATGCCGAATGAGATGTATATATATGTTGAAGTTAGAAGCTAGCCCAAAAGTGCTTGTGCAAAGTATTGCACAGGATGTGGTAAGAATCAGGACACTTTTGGGCCGTATTGAGAAGACCCGGCGCGGGATACTGGATGCACTATAGCGAAACCACAGTAGGTGTGTCACGGAAGCACGCCCGCCAAGTGGCTTTTTCCTCTCCGGGGTCCCCGGCGACAGGTTTTCGTCGCTGGGGTGGAAGAGAAAGCCACACAGGATACTCCTAACAAGGCTACGGCTACTGTGGTTTTGCTCTAGGATGACTTCATGGGAGTGCTTCTTGATATTCGCGGCTTGCACATTCGCTTTGGAGCGGTAGAGGCGGTGCGCGGTGTGAGCTTGCGGCTCGATGAGGGCGAGGTTCTGGGCCTGGTGGGCGAGTCGGGGTCGGGCAAGAGCGCTACGGCGCTGGCGATAATGGGACTGCTGGGGAGCTCGGCGCAGGTTACGGGCCAGATTCTGTGGCGGAGGGCCGGAACGGAGGGCCTGGACGAAACGCTGGCAGGCACAGGCGGATACGATGCCGCCTTGCAAAGCACTGTCATGATGGACCTGCTGAGCCAGCCGGCGGAGATGCTGCGGCGGTTGCGGGGATCTGAGATCGCCATGATCTTCCAGGAGCCGATGACTGCGCTGAATCCGGTGATGTCGATTGGGCGTCAGGTGGCCGAAAGCGCCGAGGCGCATTTTCCCTCCTGGACAGGAAGAGAGTCTAAAAACAAAGCACTTGCAGCCCTGGAGGCGGTTTCCATTCCTGATGCGGCGCGGCGCTACGGAGATTTTCCGCACCAGTTTTCGGGTGGGCAGAGGCAGAGGATTCTGATAGCCATGGCGCTGATCAACCGGCCGCGGCTGCTGATTGCCGACGAGCCCACGACCGCGCTGGATGTGACGGTTCAGGCGCAGGTGCTGGAGTTGCTTCGTGAGTTGCAGCAGCAGCACGGGCTGGCTATGCTGTTTATTTCCCATGACTTGGCGGTTGTAAGCCAGGTGGCCAGCCGGGTTGCGGTCATGCGCGCCGGGCAGGTGGTGGAAACGGGTCCCTGCGAGCGGATTCTCTCCGCGCCCGACCAGGCCTATACGCGAAGCCTGCTGGCGGCCGTTCCCACGCTGCGTACGGACCGGAACAGGCCCTTGGCGATGGTAGCCGATTCGCCCGCAGAACTACGGCAGTAGGGCAGCTTGCAAGATTACCTGGAAACCGGCATTACGGGTTCCGCTGCCCCTCCGGCGCCATGGCTTGCTCGAGGGCGTAGCGGCATTCTATACGACCTACCCCCACCCGTATTTTGGGCGTAAAATACTTGTTTTCATGAGCTTACAGGCAGTATTGCGCTGTAAAATCGTCAAAACAAAGGAGTTGCCCGCAGAATCGTCCAGGATAAGGAGTTAGCAACGCCTTTGCAGCACAAGGAGGACGATTGGGAAAAATGCTCCTGAGAATTATTGTGCGACGACGCGGCAAAATGATCTGCAAACATTTGAGCCTATTGCAAACCCTG
>Ga0302278_10005454_pt1 | contig 12589 bp, 10 predicted proteins | sample III_Bog_N3_2_FD_194543 | JGI IMG/M metagenome (GOLD analysis project Ga0302278, IMG submission 194543) | Peat permafrost microbial communities from Stordalen Mire near Abisko, Sweden - III_Bog_N3_2 | ecosystem: Environmental > Terrestrial > Soil > Wetlands > Peat | place: Sweden: Abisko... | reverse complement strand
CCACCCCGCGCGTCAAGATTGTGGAAACCGCACCAGCCAAGGTGCAAGCATAGCCTTTCCGAGGCAGGTTTCAGACGAGCGTAACGGGTACGGAACCTGGGTGCCACATGTCCCGATTTTGGGTCATTCGCTCCAATCAAACCGAAATGCACTGTCATGCTGAGCGCAGCGAGGCATCTGCGGTTGCACTTCTCAAACTTCCGCATAGGCGGTGATAGGCCCGCTTCATGTTCCTCAGTACCGCGCTGGAGTTGCTCAGGGTCTATCATTCCAACAATGAGGTATGAATCGGCTATCCCCGTAATGTTTACCCGCTTCCCGCAACTGGAAGCCCTGTATCGGTCCGAGCTTGCATATTTAACGGATGAGGAGCCGTTACCCTACGTCATTTTTGCAGATATTCTGGTGCCGTCGATGGAGGCCGCCGTGGACCGCGGTGACGCGAGCCTAATCAGCGCGATCTGCGAATACCTCGAAGATTTGGCTGTTAGCGGAGACCCAGCCCTCGAGAACCTGCTCGGCGTTGAAATCGGCGAGTGGCTTGGATACGCGGCTAACGCGGATCAACTCTCGCCTTTCCTGGGCGAGAGGACAAAACAAATATGCGGTTATGTGCCAGGCTTGGCAGCGCAAAGAAGATTACTGCGTGGACAAGGCTAGGGTGCCGGGCGAGTCGTCGCCAATTGGGAAGTTTCGAGTTCGCCGGATCACTATGGGCGAGCTAGGAGTGTGTCGGGGATAGCGATTTGGCTTGGGGTTTTTATATTGCTGACGATTGGTCAGGCATGAGTCGGCAGCTCGTGGGCGATTCAACTCGATGCGTTTTTGATGGGGATTTCGGGTTATATCGAGTCCCGAGGCGCCCAAAAGGCCTTTGGCCCCCTGTTCATGCGGTTTGCGGGGTCCATCCGGAGCCGAACAGTTTGAGCAGGTTGGACGTCAGGCATACCAGTTTCCATTCGCGGCGAACATTGTCCAGGCCACGCAGGCTGAAGCGCCGGAAGCCTCGCTGCTCCTTGATCTGGCCGAACACTGGTTCGACGATGGCCTTGCGCATCTTGTAAATGGATCGCCCGGCCTCGGTGCGCAGTTTGTGCCGCATCGCTTCCTTTGCCGTTGCCTGGACCGAAGGCGGCTCGCTTTCTATCTCGATAGTCTGTTCGCGTTTGTCGCGTCCTGTAGCGATATGCAGATCGATGCCCGCCACGCTTTCATCCGTCGCGTTGGCCTCGCTCCAGTAACCCGCATCGGCGCTGGCCGCCTGCGGTTTGCGGCCCAGGTTCTGTTCCACCTGGCTTAACATCGGCACAAGTTGGTGGTTATCCGTGGTCTCTTGCGTAATCTCCGCGGCCACGATGATCTGCGCTGTCGAGTCTACCGCCGCCTGCGCGTTGTAGCCCTGCACGAAGCTGCCCTTGTTGGCTCCGTCGGGCATGATCCGGCTCTCAGGATCGGTGAAGTTGCGCTGCGATTTTGCTTCCGGCGTCGCCTTATCGGGATCGGGAACCTTGGGCTCGCGACCACGCATCTTCTTGCCCGTCCGCTCTTGCTGCTCGCGCCGCTCGGCCAGTTTGGCTTCCACTTCAGCGCCCTCCCGCTCGGCCTTCTCTCGCGCCTCCTGCTCCAACTCAGCCTTGGCCTGCGCGATTTTCTTCAAACGGCTCTCCCGCCGCGCCAGTTCTTCCGGCAGTTCGTCCCCGCGCTTACCCTTGCCGTACTGCGCATCCTCGGCCGCATCCACATCCTCGGCCTGCTTGAGCAGCGCCTCGATCTCCGCTTTCAACCGCGCCTCGGTCTCTCCCATGCGCGCGTAACTCATCGCCTTATGCTTGCTCGCGTTGGCCTTGATCTTGGTTCCATCGATCGACACATGGCCCAGCTTCACCAAACCGGCCTTTTCGCACAACAACAAGGCTTGCGTGAACAGCCCCGAAAGCGCCTCCAGATGACGCTTGCGAAACTCCGCAAATGTATCGTGGTCCGGATGCGCGTCCGCAGAAAGATAACGGAACGCCACATCCTCATAGGTCCGAGCCTCGATCTTGCGTGAGCTGTATACCCCCGTCGCATAGCCATACAGAAGAACCCGCACCATCATCGCCGGGGCGTACGCCGACATTCCGCGACCATCCTTGTCTGCGTAAGAGACGTAGATCGCGCTCAGGTCAAGCGCCGAAACGACGTCCACCAGAAAACGTGACAGATGATTTTCAGGAAGCCAATCGTGAAGCGAAGGCGGGAAAAGCAACGACTGGTTCACATCGTCAGGAAGAAAACTCTTGCCCATACTCAAAATCGTAAATCGAGCCGATGGATTCAATCCGAAAATTAACCGTGGAGGGAATCTATCCCCGACACACTCCTAGGGCGCGCCGCGCCGCGTGCCAGCCATGCCACTCAGGAATGCGGCTGTCCCGCTTGTATGCGTGATTCGCCTTCTGGTGATCTGACTCCCGTTTCCCGCAAACCTCACAGACGTTCAGCGATGGCAAGATGAAGCGTTTTGTGATGCTGTAAAGGGAGAGCGGCTTGCCTAGCGCGTTGGCGAAGATCGGTCCGGTTTGGGGATTCCCGCAGCGGAGTTTATGCATTGCGAGCCGCTCCGCCAATTGCCTGATAACTGGAACGGGCGCGCGCCCCTTGCGCGTCTTTGGGTCTGTCACGCGGCCATTCCAAATTGAGCGAGAGACCTGCATTTCTTCGTTCTGATAGTTCTCCCATTGCAGCCCGCGAATCTCGCCATGCCGCAGCCCCATGAATGCCGCGATTGCGAATGCAGTACCGGCGGGCTCGGGAAGCCGCGAAAGAATGGTGTCGATTTCTTCAAGTGAGTAGGCATACGTTTCTTGCGGCTCAGCAGCCCCAGGATTGATCGCAGTGTCACGGGCGGGATTCTCTGCATGGAAATAGTCCTGTTGCTTCGCCAAGGTGAAGATCGCGCTTACTACGCTTTTAATGTGCTTCAAGGTGTTGCGGCTCAAACTGCCCCCGCCGATCTGATTTAACCAGCCTTGGACGTGATAGGTCCGAGTGTCTTTGAGCCACACTTGCGCACAATGAGGCTTCAAGTGATCTTCCCAAATGTCCCGGTATCCCTTCGCCGTGGAAGGCCGTTTGTGTTGCTCTATCCAAGGCAGGTAAACGCGCTCCACAAAGTCGCCAATGGTGACGATTCGCTCCGCAGGAATTGCGCCCCCGTTTACTGTTGCCATGTGACGTTCCGCTTCCTTTTCGATGTCGGCGGGCGGGCGCTTGCCGCGCGTCGTCACGGACCCAAGGTGATGAGTGACTCGCTTTCGTTCCACGGTTCCTCCAACGTTGCGGCGTTCCCAATAGCGGACATACCATCCGTCGCCTATTCGAACGATCTGACCGTTCTGTTTGCGGCTTCGCATCTCAGTTACCTCCCTTTCTCTTCCTCTCACGGGCTGCTACCGCCAACTTCGCTATCCGGCTGCGCTTAGCAGCAGACAGCCTTGCGGCTCTCGCATTCCCGCCCTTGCTTGCAATCTCGGTGATTTTCGACTCGGGCAGATTCTTTGCCCGCGCCTTCCCTCCAAGGCTGCCAAGCGCCTGTGCGTTCGGGTTTTTGCTCTTCTTTTCCATGCACAGAATTATCTTGCTTAGCGTTAAGCAAGTAAAGAGTAAAGAGAGAGCCTATTGCCGCTTTCTCGCAAGCCAATCCGCAAGCCGATGTGATCCCCATTCGAAGCGGACATACCGGCCAAGCTTGAGACACGGAATCCGCTCTTCTTTCGGTGTACGCGAGCGAGTATGGTTCCGAATCCATGATTCAGGCACTCGCCAGCGCGTTGCCAACTCCCCCGAGTCGATCAGCTCCGGATGCTCGTTTTCGCCATCTCGGGACACTAACGGGACATCTGCTGTTTTAAGATTCATGTTTTCAATCCTTTAGCGGTGTATAGCGGTTACGCTAACCGCTGTCGATTTTGATTCCCTCTTCATACGGGCCAAATTGCACCTGTCACACCATGTTTCGTTCGCGGGCCTTTGGCGGGTTTGCCGTTTCCGGCGCGCCCGCCCCTTGGGTGGTTGCTGGAGTGTGTTCACCCTCGACCCCGGCTCAGGCCGAAGCTTGAAACAAAATCTGCGGCGGAAATTGTTCGCTCCCGTCTTTCTGTTGATTGCCGCTCTCACCAAAAGCCAAGTCTTCCCTTGGGGCTGGTGGAGAAACCCCCTTCGGGTTTCCCCACACCCTTTCCCCGCTCTCCTCCTCCGAAAAACCTGACAAGCACCGTTCAAAAGCCTCTGATTCCACGGCGCTAAGAACGGGCCTTCCTTGACTGGTGGACTTGCTGACTGAGTGACATTGAGAGCCGGTCTCCCACTCGATGATTCGGCGGACAACGGAATAGGGAGCAGGGCCTTTCGTGTCGGCGATTTCGACGCGGGCCATTCGATAAACGAAGACTCCGGGTGAGAGCCGGTCACGGCGCGCTGGCGGCCCGCCATTGGCGCGAACCCACTCGGGAAGATACTTTCCCCTGCGTGAGGCGCGGGGCTTGTCACGGCTCCCAAGCGGAAACCATTGCGGCACAGTTGCGAGAACGCGCAACAGATCGTCCCTCAGTATGTCCCAGCGCAACAAACACAGCCAGCGATGGAAGCCAGGGTCGCGCTATTGCTTCCCCCACTTGCAATAGGCCCGGTACTCACCGGGAGGGATGCGCGGATACCGTATCCCGATCCATGAATACTTGCACTTTGACACGCTGTGATTCAATGCGCTTCAGATGCGCTTCGGTCGCGCGCGTTGCCGCCTGCTTGGAGCCTGTGTTCCAAGTCGCCATTCCGTTAGCCTATGATCGAAGTGGGCGAAGCCTATGGCAACTCGAATTCGACCAGTACACAGCTCAGAGGAAACCAGGCCCAGAGCTTCAGACCAACTGTATTCTGTGGCGCGCCAGCCGATTCTCGATCTGTACGGCCGTGTTCACGCTTATGAGTTGTTATGGCGCGGAGTTACGGAGTTGGACGGAAACGGCGAAACGGTTAATCGCAATCTGGCAGAGACCACAACGTTTTTTGGTTTGCAGAAGCCCAGTGAGTTGAAGAAACTGACGGGCAAAATGACGGCCTTTGTGAGTTGTCCCGTTGAGACGCTGAACGATCAGCTTGCGCAGATACTGCCCTCGACGCTCACGGTTGTCGAGTTACCGGCAAACCTGGAAATCTCGCCACATCTGATCGCCGCGAGCCAACAGCTAAAGGCTCTCGGTTTCCGGTTCGCTCTGGATAATTTCAAAGGTCAGCCTCAACTGAAGTCATTGATGGAACTGGCAGATTACATCAAGGTGGACTTCAGTCGGACTCAACTAAATGAGCGACGGGAAGTGTTTGAGCAGATGCATGGCAAGTCGGTTGACATACTAGCCAAAGGCGTTGACAGCCAGGCAGAGTACCGGCAAGCGCGCAAAGAGGGGTTTGCACTCTTTGAAGGCTACTACTTCTGCCAGCCGGCGCCGATGAGGAACCGCAGACCGCCTGTTAACCAGATCTTACGTATCGATATTCTGAAAGCACTGCAACAGAATCCTCTGGATCTGCGCAAGGTGAGCCAATTGGTGAAGCGCGACGGTCCAATCACCTACCAATTGCTGCGGTTGGTCAACTCCCCAATTTGGGCAATGCGCCAGGCGGTAGATTCGATCGAGGTGGCGCTGCTGTCGGTGGGCGACGATGCCTTTCGTCGCATTGCCACGACGGCTATCGCGAGCGAGTTCAATGGCGCCCAGCCTCCCGAACTTTTGTGTATGGCGATGGTGCGGGGACGATTCTGCGAAGTGGCCGGACTTAAGCGCAATTTGGATCCATTCGGACAATACCTGCTGGGACTGCTGAGCCTGCTGCCGGCTATGCAGGGCCAGCCGATGATCGACGTGGCCCCGGCGCTGCCGCTCGACGCGGGAATCCGCGATGCGCTTCTGGGAAAGAAAAACCCGGAGCGCGTGCTGCTGGGATGGCTTGAGAACTGCGAGCGCGGCGACTGGGCCGGATGCAATGTTGCGGCCCAAACCGATAACTTGAACCAGCAAGAGCTGGCGAAGGTCTATGTGGATGCTGTGGCATGGACTGAGGCGGCACTGCATTCGCCCGCCTAGAGCCTGTTATTGACTGTGGGGTGGGCAGTGCGCTGCAAGAGAAAATTTGGCTTGCGACGGCGTGACGACCAAGCCGAGCCCGAAGGCTGTTACGGGCCCAATTTCCGGGGCAAGAATGATGCATGGCCGATCAGAGAGCGGAGTGGAGCGCGGTCTCAGCCCAGGATACAGCGTCGGCATAGCACTGCATTAGCTTTTCCTGGCTCAGGCCACTGGCTTCCATCATCAGATCGCAAGTTGTCCAATCGCCACGCTCATGCGATTCCAGCCAGGTAAGCAGCCTGCGATCCGGGTTCGCTCTTCCCTGCAGTGCCTCACAAATCTCACTTCGCAAGGGCAGCGACGGCGTGATGTCTTCCATTGAGAGACCCAGCATCGCCGGCAGCAGGCTCAGCATGCCCAGCAGATACTGTTCCGCCGCATCCAATTTGCAATTGCCTGCAGCCGATTCGCAAAAGCAAGCTCTCATCAATGCCATGCGCAGAATCTCCGTTGGTCGACCTCCGTTCATTTCGCTGAGCACCGCCAGCGAGATGACGCGGCGAAGCGTATCGTCGCCCAGGATGAGCATCGCGGAATCGATGGAGCGCAACTCCTGATGGGAAGCGTAAAGCGCGGAGTTCACCAGCCGAAGCAGCCGGTAGGTCAGTGAGGCGTCGCGCATGACCAACTTGCCCAACTTGCGCACTTCAATCGGATCGCGATACAGTTCCCGCACGATCTCAAAATGAAAGAGCCGGTTGGCGGGCATCTTGCGATTCCTCACCAGGACCGGATGGCAGATATAGTTCCCCTGGAACAGCGTGAAGCCTCTCGCGCGCGCTTGCTTGTAATCCTCCTGCGTCTCTACCCTTTGGGCGACTCTCGCAATCGAATCGCATTTCAGCCGCCGCAAGTGCTCTTGCTCTTCAGCGCCCATCCGGTTGAAATCCACTCGGATATAGTCGGCTAACCGGAGTAGCGGCTCCAAATTCGCATTCCACGTGAAATCGTCCAGCGCCAGCCGGAACCCGCGCCCCTTGAGTTCACGGCAGGCGTCAAGCACCTTTGGAGCCGTTGCCAGGCTCGCGGGTATTCCCAGAACCGTCTCCTTGGGCGACAACACACACACCAACCGTTCGGTGAGCGCCTCACTGCTGCAACTCACAAATGCCGGTAACCCATTCGTAAACCGTTCGAGCCCGAATATCACCACATTGTCGAGCATGATTTGTGCGGCCAAATCGCCGTCCCCTCGGGAAACGGCCAAAGGGCCGCTCCGGAACAGCAATTCATATCCTTGCACCCGTCCCTCCAGGTTCAGGATCGGTTGGCGCGCAACGTAGCGCATATCGCCTGCCCACTTCTGCGGAGCGATCTCAGGCCCTTTTGCCGGTTCAATTTGCATTGCCACGGTGTCCATCTGGAGAACCTATCGGCGGGTGCCCGCTTCTGTTGAATGGATTCCGGGCTTATTCCGCAGACCAGTTCGCATCAATGCGGAGACGAAGCCAAGTATTCAATTGAAAACCTTGCGGTTCAGAGCCGCAACTTGATACGACCATCCCCGGATCCCGACGGTAACTCAGCGCTGCGCGAGAAGAGCTGACTTGATTACAAGCATCCTGCACCTCGCAGTGCCCATTGTTCTGCATTCCCAAGCTAGCAAATTCCGTTGGCGTTAAGATGACTAGAATACTTTTTATCTGTACCTTGAATGTGGTTGGTCAGCCAGTCTCTTAGAAAATCCAGCGTCTCGATTGAGAGCGCACTCTCGCCGCTCTTATACCTTGATTGCAACGCCTCCGCCTGCTTCACCAGATCCGCGTGTTCTTTCTTGTGTTCAACGGCAGGATATCCAGTCTTGGTAAAGAACTCTTCTTCGCGGGCAAAATGGAATTTGGTGTAGCTGACCAAGTCATCAAGAACTTTCCCGACCACATCCTTGCCCTTCCCGCTCTTCATCCCTTCATGCAGGCCATTCAGCATATCAATCAGTTTCTTGTGGTCGTCATCCGACGCTTTTACGTCCACACTTAGGTTATCGCTCCAATCAAAAAACGCCATTTAAGTTTTTCCTCCCTGGCAGGCCCGCGATCATGCAGGCGGCTGCAGTCCTATCGGCCTTTTGCGCTCTTTGTTCAATCACTCGATCGCAAAACAGCGTTTTGGGGATCGCGTCAAGGCCACGCCATCCATTTAAGGCATTTGCGCGTACTGGCTAGGTTTGAAGCTAAGGAAGAGCGGGTATCGTCTGCCCAAGAATCCAAGACAAGATCGGAACTCAAACCGTTTCGGAACAGTTCCAAGCTATAGCGACCGGCCATCTGCTTCAAATTGCCCCTCCGGCTATATCTGGATGCTCACCGGCCAAGTCTTCCAGATGTCGGCACAATAATCCCGGATCGAGCGGTCTGAGGAGAATTTGCCAATCCGTGCCACGTTCAGGATGGACATGCGGGTCCACTCTTCCTGGCTTCCAAACGCCAGGCTCACCTTGTCCTGACATTCGACGTAGGACTGGTAATCGGCGAGAAGCATATAGTCGTCTTTCATCAGTAAGGAGTCAACCAAGGGCTGGAACAAGTGTTTGTCGCCGCGAGAAAGCTCGCCGCTGGTCAATGAATCGATCACTTCACGCAGGTTCGCATTCGACTCGAAGATTGTGCGCGGATTGTAGCCCTCCCGCTTGCGCTTCTCAACCTCGGGGGCTGTAAGCCCGAACAGAAAGAAATTATCCGCCCCGACTTCCTCGCGGATCTCGACATTTGCGCCGTCCAGCGTGCCGATCGTGATCGCGCCATTCATGGCAAACTTCATGTTTCCCGTTCCAGAAGCTTCTTTGCCGGCCAGAGAAATCTGTTCGGAAAGATCGGCTGCGGGATACACCCTCTGGCCCAGCTTGACACTGTAGTCAGGCAGGAAGACGACCTTCAGTCTTCCCCTTACGACCGGATCAGAATTGACAGCCTCCCCAACGGAGTGAATCAACTTGATGATCAGCTTCGCCATGTAATATCCGGGAGCAGCCTTTCCACCAAAGATGAAGGTCCGAGGTACCTGCGCGAAATTGGGATCGCGCTGGATGCGCTTCAACAGGGTAAGAATGTGGAGAACCTGCAAGTGCTGACGCTTGTACTCATGGAGCCGCTTGACCAGCACATCGAACATCGAATCGGGGTCAGTCACAATCCCCAGCCGGTCGTGGATGTATGCGGAAAGCTGAACCTTGTTGTCCCGCTTGATCGATCTCCATTCCTGGCAGAATTCCGCATCTGCAATCATGGGCTCCAGCCGGCGCAACTTCTCAATGTCGCGTATCCACGCAGGGCCAACCCGCGCCGTGAGCAGTTCCGCCAGACGGGGGTTGCTCAACACCATCCAGCGGCGTGGTGTGACCCCGTTGGTCTTGTTCGAGAACTTCTCTGGACTGAGCGCGTAAAAATCGCTGAGCACATTCGTCTTCAGTAATTCAGTGTGCAAGACAGCGACACCATTGATCGCATGACTTCCCAGTGAGGCCAAGTGCGCCATTCGCACGGACTTCTCGCCGTTATTCCCGGATTCATTGATCAGCGAAAGCCGTTGCACCCGCGCCTCGTCGCCGGGAAATTTCTGGCGTACATCGACCAAGTGCCGGCGGTTGATCTCTTCTACGATCTCCAGGTGGCGTGGCAGGAGCGAGCCGAACAAGCTACGGGACCACTGTTCCAGTGCCTCAGGCAGAAGGGTATGGTTTGTGTAAGACAGGGCGTGTTGCGTGACATACCAAGCTGCATCCCACTCCAATGAATGCTCGTCCACCAGAAGCCGCATCATCTCTGCCACCGCGATTGCGGGGTGCGTGTCGTTCATTTGAATGGCAAAGTTGCGATGCAGCTCAGCCAATGGCCGATTTTGCGAAGTCTGAATGCCTAGAATGTGCTGCAGGCTACACGAAACGAAGAAGAACTGCTGCGCCAGCCGCAATTCCTTGCCCTGAATATCCTCGTCATTCGGGTAAAGAATCTTTGAGATGTTTTCCGACGACACCTTGTCAGCGACCGCACCGACAAAATCCCCGTGATTGAAAATCTCAAAGTCGAAGCTCTCAACAGCGCGCGCCGCCCATAAGCGCATCGTGTTCACGGTATTCGTCCGGTAGCCCAAAATCGGAGTATCGTGAGGAACCCCGCGCACCACCTTATTCGGAATCCACTTCACCTGCGACCGGCCTTCGGCGTCGGTGTGGGTCTCGGTGCGTCCGCCCAACTTTACTTCAAACCCGTCCTCGGGTCGCTCCAACGCCCAGGGATTGCCAAGCCGCAACCAGTTGTCGGTAGACTCCACCTGCCATCCGTCGTGAATCTGCTGATCGAAGATTCCGTATTCGTAGCGGATGCCGTAGCCGATTGCGGGAATATCAAGACTAGCTAGAGAATCCATAAAGCACGAAGCAAGCCGGCCCAACCCACCATTGCCCAACCCAGGCTCTTCTTCCTGTTCAATCAGGACATTCAGGTCAATGCCAAGCTTTCGCATGGCCTGCTCGGTCTCATCGTAAATTCCGAGATTGATCAGATTGTTCGCAAGATGGGGCCCGGTCAGAAATTCCGCCGACAAGTAACAGACCACGCGCACATCCTGCGCCTGGTAGTTACTTACCGTCGAGATCCACCGCTCCACTATGCGGTCGCGGACAGTGTGTGCGAGCGCCATATAGAGGTCGTTTACTGTTGCCCGCTCGACCGACCTCCCCTGCACAAAGAACAGGTTATCCAGAAACGACTGAGCAAGCGCCTCCGCACCGAGCGCGGTTCTCTGACCTTTTTGCGATCCCGATGGCGGCAGAACAGTACTAAAACCTTCTAACAACTTTGCCCTCGCTTCCCACTGAGCCTGGCGGTCGTTTCAACAGAGTGCTGCATTGGCTTCGAAGTTACTATCGGCATGATCGCTGATGGATTCACTATCCGCACCCGATTATTAACACTCAATTCAGGGGAGAAGCAGGCCGTACTGCGTGCCCTTTGCTCCTAAGCGCTCCGCGGTAACTTATACGCCGGCAAGCCACACTGGTCCTTTTGTATCGCGAGCATTCTTGCGCTTTTAGCGACCAATTCGCCCATGCCTAGGAGCAATTCTTTCGGCTCGTTCCCGAACGTCGCATCGGCAAAGCTGTCGCAATCGCCGAAGGATTTTCCAATGGAAGCCACAGGCACATGGGAACCAGAAGCTCGAATCAGGAAAGTGAGCCGCTCCCTGCTTTCTGCAGGTATTGAACACCCCAAGAGCACCATGTCGAAATCACCGGTCTTAAACCGCTCGATCGCCTCTCTTATCGATCCTGCTTTTGTGAAAATGTAGCCAGCAGACTTCCAGACCGAGTCGTGAATTGCGAGTGTGGTGGGATCCAGGCAAACGGCAAGTACAACGGTTAAGAGCATGAATGTCACCAGATTCTGAAACCATCGCCCTTGTCCCCTAAAGATATCGGCGGCCGGTATTACTCTTGGTTAGGAAAATACAGGTATTTTCTTCTCTCACGCTGTCTGTTATTGCTCACTCTCGTCATTTGCCCGTAAATAGCGAAATTGGGACGCCTAAGGCAATTGGTAAGTGTGGGCAGCATGTACGATCGGGATACTGCTGGCGAATTCGGCGAGAATAATCCCGCTTTCCAATCCAGATGGGAATTTGGCAAGGCACAGCTACCAATTGCTGGGGCTGGTGCACCAAGATCAACCGCCGCCTTGCCGCCGATCCGGGATTGCTCATCCTGCGAAGTTCAGCGCCACCTGAGCCCAAATCACCGCCTCTGCGTAGCACCTGATCATCGCTTCCACGTTCAACCCATAGGTGTGAATGATCTCATCGCACTTCACCCAATCTCCGCGCTCATAAGACTCCACCCAACGCAAGAGACTGCTCTCAATACTCACCGAGCCCAACAAAGCCTCACGAATCGTCTCCCGCAAGGGCAGCGCAGAGGCCAGATCCGCCATGGGGATGCACAGCATCGCCGGCAGCAAGCTGAAAATCCCGAGCAGGTACTGCTCTGCCTGCCCCAACGCGCCAAGCCCGCCGGCCAATTCACAGAACCGTCCTCGCACAAAGGCCATTCGAAGAATCTCCGGCGGCCGTTTGGCGTTGAGTTCGCTGGTGATGGCCAGCGTGGCGACGCGGCGGACCGTATCGTCGCCCAGCACCAGCAGCGCCGACTGAATCGAGCAAACTGTCTGGCCCATGCTAATTAACGGCGAGTTGACCAGCCGCATAAACCGGAAGGCGAGGGAACTGCTCCGCTTAACAAGCTCGCTCAACTTCCGCAGGTCGAGGGGTTCGTGCGGTAGAAGCTCCAGAATCTGGAAATGACTAGACCGGTTGGCCGGTATTTTCCGATACTTCAGCAGTAGCGGACGACAGAAATAGTACCCCTGAAACAGGGTGAAGCCCTCCGTGCAGGCTTGCTGGTACTCCTCTTGCGTCTCCACTTTCTCCGCCAGCAG
>Ga0302278_10005438_pt1 | contig 12616 bp, 10 predicted proteins | sample III_Bog_N3_2_FD_194543 | JGI IMG/M metagenome (GOLD analysis project Ga0302278, IMG submission 194543) | Peat permafrost microbial communities from Stordalen Mire near Abisko, Sweden - III_Bog_N3_2 | ecosystem: Environmental > Terrestrial > Soil > Wetlands > Peat | place: Sweden: Abisko... | reverse complement strand
GGCCTCCGCCACCCACTCAACGCACTTCACCAGTATGGATATCCAAAACGGCGCCCCCACCAGCATCAGGTAGGGTACATACGACATCGAACCTTCCTTTGAGGTCACCGCCAGGAACATAAGCGCACCCCAGAGGATCGTGCACGACAGATACATTGAGACCGCCCAGCCGCCGGACCCTGCAATAACGCCTGCCGTCACCAACAGTGCATGGGGCGTTCCCCGAATCGTATGCGCCGTGGGAATCGGGAAGCTGGACCCGGGCACGAAGATCGGCGGCGGCACGGCCGTCATCTGGTTGACCGCCCGCTGCAAACCATCATTGCCGCCGTAGTCGATTGCTGTGCAGTAAAAGAGCCAGTTGCAATTCGTCTTCCCGAGCGTTTCGCTGTATTTGCTCGCCAGAGTCCAGGGGTCCACTTTGGTCAGCGCGTTGAGCTGGCGCTGCACGGCCGCCCTCATCGAATCCGCATAAGCCTCGGCGCTGGCCTTTACCTCGCCCGCCGCCACTTTCTTTCGGTACTCATACCCCTCCCCAACCAGGAAGAATATGTAGAGGACAGCGGCAATGATGCTCAGCGCGGACACGAATCGCCGTACCTGAAGATGGGGCCGTCTGGGCGGATTCGAGGTTTTGCCGTCTGACGTCATGCCCATGCCCTCGGTAGAAGGTGCGTTATCAGGCCCGGATTGCTACAGCCTAGGATCGTGTGCGTCGCATGTCAAATCAATCCCCGCGCTGCCGCCCTTCCAGCGCATGGTCCACCTTGAAGTCCGCGCCGCTCCACACCTTCGCCGTGCTCCACGGCGCCGCAGGCCCGCTCCAGAACCGGTCCCCAGCCGGCAGACCAAGCGGCAGAAACGCCGTCGTACACAGGTACAAACTCCCGGTAGAGATATACACCTCGCCAATCGAAGGCTGATGCCCAGCCAGCCCAATCCGCAGCCAGCCTTTGTCGTCGAAGGTCCCCGGCGCCGTCAGCGTCCGCCGCATCACCGCCGTCAGCGCCCCGCGCACCTGCTCCGGCGAAACCTCAGCAGGAAGCATCCCGCGCAGTGCCGCATCCGCCAGCAGTTGGAATGCTCCGCAGCGATACGCAATCGAACGTCCCACCACCGGATACGTCCCGTCCGGCGCGATCATCCGCTCCTGGATCGCCGCATACCGCATTGCCCGCTCGCGGATGTCCGCCGCCATATCGCCCCACACGGTCTCCTGCTTGCCCACCGCATCCATCAGCGTCAGCAGAAACGGGTGGATCACGAATGAGTTGTAGTAGTCCTGATGAAAGTGCGGCCCATCCCCATACACGCCATCGCCGACGTACCAGATGGTATGTTCGCGCAGCGCATAATCCACCCGCACGCGGTCCCAGGACTCGCCCAGCGCCAGCAGTCCGGCTTCAATCATCGCCGCAAACAGCAGCCAATTGTTGTAGTTCGGAAGCTTGTCCCGCGTCGCTCGCATTGCGTCTGCAAGCTGCGCCCGCACCGCCGCCGGCAGCTTCTCCCGCAACTCCCGCGGAGCCCGCAGCATCGCCTGCGACAAAAAAGCCGTATCCACAATCGTCTGCCGGTCGCCGCCAAAGTCCATGTAGTCCGGCGAGTTCTTGTCCACCGCCGAAGCAATCGCCGTCCGCGCTTGATCGCAATATCGCGCCCGCAACTCTCCTTCCGCGCCCGTTGTCGCGCCATGTTCCAGCCAAGGAGAAATCCCCGCCAGCGCCCGCCCCAGAGCCTCCAGGTAAGTCGTCTGCCGCCGATGCTCCTGCTCGCCGGCGTACGCCTCCACCGGCATAGCCGCCTTCAAGCGCCGTTCGCTCAGTGCATCGAACAGCGGCTTGCAGATCCGATCCAGCATTGCCACCCAACTCGCACGGTCTTCCGTCAATCTCTCGTCCATACTCTCTATGCCGCCAACCGTTTGTGCCAGCGCCGGAAACGCCACGCCTGCCGCCACGCCTGCCGCCAGACTGGACTTCAACATCTCGCGTCGCCTCATCTCACCTCATTCACGTCCCCTGAGATTCTAAGCCGGGTGCCCCATTCATGCGGTTTCATCGCATGAGTGGGGTCTATGACTCACCCACGCACTCGCCAATCCAGGCAAGGTATTCGCGCGAGCCGCCTGTAATCGCCACCCGCACAATCTCCGGCGTCTCATACGAGTGCTTCGCCCGGATGTGCTGCTCCAGCTCCGCATACTTCGCGTCGGTGGTCTTGATCGCCAGCAGCCACTCCGGCTCGTTACACACCTCACCCTTCCAGCGGTACACGCTCTGCACAGCTTGCATCTGCACGCAGGCCGCCAGCCGAGCGCTCACAATCGAGTGCGCCAGGTCATTCGCAAACTGCTTGGTTCCAACGGTTGTCAAGACGACGATATAGGCATCTTCCATGGCGATTCGCTCTCCACAAGCCTACAGCGACCACCGCCTTCCTCGTCTCAATGTGCTGGAAGCCCAAGCACCCGAATCGTCTCGCGCTCATGCTCGCGCGCGGTATCGTCGCCCTCAACCTGCAGCGCGTTCCGCAGAGGTCCGGTCGCGCCGGCTGCATGCAGCGAGCGCAGGGCGTCGGCCGCGGCAATCCGCACCGCCGGGTCCAGGTCCGCCAGAGCCGAAACCGCCAATGCTCCCGCCTTGTCTTCCTGCCCCCGGTAGAGTGCCGCGGACTGAATCGCCAGCACGCGCACGTTAGCGTCCTGTTCCGTCTTCTCGATCTGCTCGATCGCCGGATAGCACGTCGCCAGTTCGCGGTGCGAAACATACCGCGCCGAATCCAGCCGCACCAGCGAAGGCATATTGGTGTTCTGGCAGACCGCTTCCAACTGGTCCAGCCCATGCCGCGAGCCCAGCCACGTCGCCGCTCCCGCCAGATTCACCACCACCTGTGGGTCCCGCTCGTTGTCCAGTGCTCGCGAAATCGCCGGCAGCGCCGGATGGTCATCCATAGCCGCCAACTCTGCCGCGGCCAGGCTGCGCACCTCGCCATCCGGATCCTGCAGTGCGGCGATCAGTGCCGGTTCGGCCAGCGTGATGTGGTGTTGGGTCAGCGAGTCCGCAAACGTCTCCACCGGCGGAGGCGGCGTTCCTGCAAGCCACTTCGGTGCCAGCGGGGCCACCTGTGCATGCCCGGCGGTGCCCGCTGCAACCAGCACCGCTCCCGCCAGCAACAGAACGAAACAACGCCGTGCAGCCTCTACCGAACAACTCCCAATTGCGCTCATAGTTTTCCCGTTATTGATTCAGACTCGCGACTCATAAATACGTATGCTCCGACCGACGCAGTTATATATCGCATCCGCCTGATCTGCAAAGGAAACCAGTTCCGGGCCTCTGGTCAAGCGTTTGTTTGCCTCGATCTTGGTACTTTTGCGCCATCGTCTGCCCTGCATTGCAGGGGTACAATTTCATCGTTAAGGCAAAAGGAGCCTCTATTCCTATCTCGCAGCCTCTTAACGTCGACTCGGTCGGGGCACCCGAGCACAGGCCACGCTCCATCGAGGAAACCGGCGTCCGTCAGTCAGTGCTCGAAGAACTCGCGCTGAAGATCCTCTATCTGTCCGGCCCCATGTCTCTCACTGAACTTGCCCGGCATTCCCGCCTTACCTACGAGGTGACAAACCATCTGTTTAGCCGCATGCGAGTGGATATGCTCTGTCAGGTTGCCGGGATGAAGGGTAACGTCCCCGATCTGTCCATCACCACGGCCGGCAGAACGCGAGCGTCGCAGTTGCTGGCTCACAATCACTACGCCGGAGTCGCACCGGTGTCCCTTGAAAGCTATGTCGCCCAGGTCCGCAAGCAGGCCGTAAGCAACGTTGTGGTTCACGCGGCCGACATGGGGCGCGCCTTCGCTCACCTCGTGCTCGACGACAAGACGCTTGCCCAGTTGGGCACCGCCCTCAACTCCGGCTCCTCGATCTTTCTTCATGGCCCGCCAGGAGTCGGAAAAACCGCTGTCGCCGAGACCCTATCCCGAGTCATCGCGGAGGATGACATATGGATTCCCTTCGCCGTGGAAGTCGATGGCCAGATCATCACCGTCTACGATCCAGTCATTCATAAGCCGGGCACTCTGTTCAAGTCCGAGCCCGGCGATGAGCGCTGGGCGCGCTGCCACCGCCCGACCGTCCTCGTCGGCGGGGAACTGACCGTCGATATGCTCGACCTGCAGTTCAACCCCATCTCAAAGTTCTACGTTGGCCCGATGCAGATGAAGGCGAACAACGGCGTGCTGATTATCGACGACTTCGGACGTCAACGAATTCGTCCAGAAGAGCTGCTCAACCGCTGGGTCGTTCCGCTCGATCGCAGAATCGACTTCCTCACTATGGCCGGAGGAAGGACAATCGAGATTCCGTTCGAGATGCTCGTCGTCTTCGCAACTAACATCGATCCTGCCGAATTGGCTGACGCCGCTTTCCTGCGCAGAATTCAAACCAAGATCCGCATCGGCGCTGTTTCCGAGGAACAGTTCCGTGAAATCTTCCGCCGCGTCGCCGCCGAACATGGAATGGTGACTGACGTCGAAACCGTCAACAATCTCATCGAAGTCATCCGCGGTAAATTCAAGCAGGAATTGCGCGCATGCTATCCCCGAGACCTCGTGAACCAGATCGCGTGGGCGGCTCGGTACGAAGACCGCAAGCCCCATCTCGATCGCACCTCGCTGATGGCCGCGTCGGAAGCCTATTTCCTCCCAGCCCCTGAAGAACCTCTTTGAGGATTACGGAAGTTGTCCTGCCGGACGGGCCCCACTGCGCGTGGGGCGGTCACTTCGTGACTTGTATTGGGCTTCGCGTGGCGCTCCCGATGGTCGCGAAGCGGATTTCGTGCCGACCAACGGGAGGACAACGCGAAGCACTAAAAGGGCGTGTGAACGCCCGCCCCACGCGCAGTGGTCCGTCCGGAAGGACAGTATGCAAAGATTCTTAGAACGACCGTCCCCGCACGCAAAACCGCCGCAGGAGACATATCCTGCGGCGGCCTGCTTGAACCTTTGCGTTGCGAAGAGCTTACGCTTCGGTCTTGGCCTCGGTCTTCGCCTCTGGAACTTCTTCGCTGCCGCCACCCTGCTCTTCAAGCTGCTTGGCCATCTCCTCACGCTTCTTGGCGCGCGCCTCTTCCCGCTTCTGCCGTTTCGCGTCCAACTCCTGCTCGGCTCCGATCAGTTCGATGTACGCCATCTCGGCGGCATCGCCTTGGCGCGCGCCAGTCCGCGTGATGCGCGTATAGCCGCCGTTGCGGTCGCTGTAGCGTGGGGCCACAATGCCAAACAGCCGGTCCACCGACTCCGGCGTCATCATGTACGCTAGCGCCTGGCGCCGCGCATGAACCGTGCCGCGCTTGGCCAGCGTAATCATCTTCTCCACCAGCGGCTGCGAGGCTTTGCACTTGGTGATGGTCGTCTCAATGCGATCCATCAGAATGACGGACGTGACAAGACTGCGCAAAACTGCGCGACGGTGAGAGGTGTTGCGGCCAAGCTTGTAGCCGGCATTACGATGACGCATAGTGAATCTCCTTCGACCCGGCATCCGCCGTCAGTCGGTACTTCGGTTTGGATCGCATTGAGCGATTCGGATTAGAACAAGAACCGCCGACCGGACCGGGAAACAGGCGCGCGCCTTGAAGGCATCACATCCCGCGTCAGGCTCGCATACTGCAAGCCATCTCTTTCAAAAAGGATTGGCAGTGCCGGCGATTGGAGTCTGCGGCTCAGGCCCGTACATGGCACCTGAATCTTACTCATTCAATTGTAACTTGGCCCGCCCAAACAGTGTCAAGTTGGGATAGGGACCCACTTTCAGGCAGGACACCCGCTAGTTGTATAGACCAGGCTGCTCCTCGGACTGCTAAACTTATGTTTTTATTGCTCCTAGGGTCCGCATGCCCATAGTTCAGCTTCAGCACGTCCGCAAGGTCTACGACTCCAAAGTCGCGGTGGAAGACCTCTCTTTCAGCATCGAGCCCGGAACCATGTTCGGACTGCTTGGCCCCAACGGTTCAGGTAAGACCAGCAGCATCCGCATGATGATCGGCATCACCGCACCCGACTCCGGCTCGGTTTCCCTCTTTGACCAGCCGTTCACCCGCAAACTCCTCTCTCGCGTCGGCTACCTACCCGAAGAGCGTGGCCTCTACAAGAAGATGAACGTGCTCGACCAGCTGATGTTCCTAGGCCAGCTCCACTATGTCAGCGCCTCCCTGGCCGAAAAACGGGCCCGCGACTGGTGCGAGAAGCTGCAAATCACTGAAGCCATCCCCAAGAAGACCGAAGATCTCTCCAAGGGCATGCAGCAGAAGATCCAGTTCATCGCCGCCCTGCTCCACGATCCCGAACTCATCATTATGGACGAGCCTTTCAGCGGCCTCGATCCCGTCAACGCTACCCTCCTGATGGACACCCTCGTCGACCTGCGCCGCCAGGGCAAAGCCGTCCTCTTCTCCACCCACCGCATGGATCAGGTGGAGAAGCTCTGCGACAACATCGCCCTCCTCCATCACGGCCAGCTCATCCTCTCTGGCTCCATGCGCGAGATCAAGTCCAGCTACCCGCGCAATCGCATCCGCATCCACTTCGAAGGCGGCGACGGCTTCCTCCAGAGCCCGAAGATCGAAAGCCTCAAGCGCTATCCCGGATACGCCGAAATCAAGCTCCGCCCCTCCGTAACCCTAGCCGACGACGCCCAGTCCCTGCTTGCCGAAGCCGTGCAAGTCGCGAGCATCACTCACTTCGAAGTCACCGAACCCACCCTCGAGCAGATCTTCATCGAGAAAGTCCTGGAGAATTCGCCCGGAAAGCCCCTCGACTTCACCCTCCAACTCGAAGCACCCGAGGAGAGCTATCTCGATGCCTAGGTTCCGGCTCGCTTCTCTCCGCAACGTCCTCCTCATCGCCCGCCGCGAGTACCGCGAACGCGTCCGCACCCGCGGCTTCCTCATCACCACCATCATGATCCCCTTGATCATGGGTGGATTCGTTTGCGGCAGCATCCTCCTCGGCTCCAAGACGCCCACCGATACTCAAATTGCCGTCGTCTCCTCCGACACCCAGCTCGCCCTCGATCTTCAAGCCGAACTCGAGCGCCGCCAACGTCAGCAGGATGACATCGCAGCCCAGGCCGCAGGCAGTCCCGCCACCTCCAGCCCGCAGAAGCGGCGGCCTCGCATCCTTGTCAACGCGATGGACCCAGGCCCCGGCACGCGCGCGCAGCTCAACAGCGACCTCGACTCCGGTGACCTCGATGGCTACCTCTGGATCACGCCGTCCACCGCGCCCGCTGGCCGTCCCACCTTCATCTACACCTCCCGGTCAAGCGGCCCATCCTTCATCAAGAACATCCTTGCCGACGCGCTCAGCCAGGTTCTCATCCGTGAGCACCTCGCCCACCGTGGCGTCGTGGCTGCTGAAGTCGACACCATGCTCCAACCAGTCACCATCGTCGCCGGCCAGGGCGTCTCCCACCAGGACCACGAGTCCGCCGAGATCAGCGTCTCTGTCCTCTTCTTCGTCATGTACATGGTCATCATGCTCTACGGCATGAACGTAGCGCGCTCCATCATCGAAGAGAAAACCTCGCGCATCTTCGAAGTCCTGCTCGCCACCATCCGCCCCGAAGCCATGATGGCCGGCAAGATCATCGGCGTCGGTTCTGTCGGACTCACCCAGGTCGGTATCTGGCTTGTCGCAGTGTTGTTGCTTGCAGCCAGCGCCGTGGGGATTCACCTCGGCGGCGATACTGTGCACATCGCGCTCACCCGCCCGCAGGTCATCTTCTTCCTCATCTATTTCATCCTCGGTTATGCCTTCTACTCGTCCATCGCCGCCGCGCTCGGCGCCATGACCAACTCCGAACAGGAACTGCAGCAGCTCAACATGTTCCTCGTGCTTCCGCTCCTGTTCTGCTTTGTCATGCTGGGCACACTCCTCACCACGCCCGACAGCACCCTCGCCCGAGTCCTGGCGCTGGTCCCGCCGTTCACGCCGCTGCTCATGTACCTCCGCGTCTGCCTGGGTCATCCCGCGCCGTGGGAGGTCATCCTCTCCATCGTGCTCACCTCGGCCAGCATCTATGGCATTATCTGGGTCACCAGCCGCATCTACCGCATCGGTGTCCTCATGTACGGCAAGCGCCCCAGCCTCCCCGAAATCCTCCGCTGGCTCAAGTACAGCTAACCGCACCCCTCGCCGCGTATGCGACAATCGCTCGATGTCGGTTTTCCGACGCTCAAAATGCTGCGACCAGGGGGTCCCGATGTCCCAAAACGCACCCACCGCGCCTACGCCTGCCCTCGCCATCGACATCAAGCGATGCACCAACAACACCGTTATCGTCTATTGCCATGGCCGCCTGATTGCCGGAGTGACCGACGTGCTCACTTCCGCCGTCATCCCACTCATCCCCGACAGCAAGCGAATCATCCTCGACCTGACCGACCTGAAGCACACCGATAGCATGGGCCTCGGCGCCATGGTTCGCCTCTACGTCTCCGCCAAGTCGGCCGGCAGCAGCCTCGAACTCGTCAACCTGAGCAAGCAGATTCAACACCTGCTCGGGCTCACCCACATGTTGTCGGTATTCACCGTCATCGGCGAAAACGGCATCAAGTTCATGTGAGTCCTGCCGGAGGAACGCCCTGCGTGGGCAGCGGTCACTTCGCGACGCGTATTGAACTCCACGTAGACCTCCTGTCGGTCGGCGCGAAATCTTACTTGCGACCATAGGGAGCACAACGCGAAGCGGGAAAGGGCGTGCGAACGCCTACACAAACCCAAGATTCGTCGTCGTAAAGCTCCCGATATTCGGAAATATCGTCGGCATCTGCGCCGGAGTGACTCCGAACCACGACGCCAGCGTAGCCGCATACTGCACGCTGCCAGTCGAGGGCACCCACCGCCCATTCGTTCCCGAATCGTCCGGCCCATTCAGCGCCAGCGTAGGCCACTTCCCATACATCTGCCCGCCATTCACCGCGCCGCCCAGCACAATGTGGTGGGATCCCCACGCATGGTCGCTGCCGGTGTTCGAGTTTGGCTGGAACGTCCGGCTGAAGTCCGACATCGTAAACGTCGTCACCTCGCTCTGCACTCCCATCTCCACCGTCGACGCGTAGAACGCCGCCAGCGCGGGGCTGATCCCCGCCAGCAGCGCATTCTGCAGCACCAACTGGTCCGCGTGCGTGTCGAAATTCCCAATCCCGCAGAAGAAAATCTGCCGCGATACACCCAGCGCCGCTCTTACCTGGATGATCTGCGCAACCTGCTTCAGCTGCGCCCCCAGCCCTCCCGCCGGAAACACTGTCACCAGCGGCGATACCGACTGCGTCGCCGCCGTCAGAATCTTCGCATAATTGTAGGCGTTGCTCGTAATCGAATTGTCCGCCTGCACCAGCGTAAGCCCCGAGTCGAAGCTCAGCAGCGCCTGCGCCGTGGCCTGCTGCGCGGTGCACTCCGTCGTTCCCTCAGAGCATTGCGAGCCGCCCAGGTTCCCCGGGCTCACGCTTACCGGCGTACTCGCGCTCCCGTTGCAGAACAGCGTATCGCCCGCCACTGAAGTGACCATTGGCACCGAGGCGCCCGAGTTATAACTCGCACTCAGCGTGTCCGCAATCCGCCCCGCCCACCCCGTTGAAGTGGCCCCGCTCTGCGATGCGTTCTGCCACTCCAGTTGTTGGTCCGGATGCGAAAAGAGGTTTGTCGGCAAACCTGTTCCCGCCTGGAACTGCGCCTTCGTCGTCGGCTCAATCAGCGTCCCCACGTTCACCACGAACGCCGCATTCTTGTTGTTGAACAGAGTCGCAATGTCCGGCAGATTCGGATTCAGCGCAAAGTTCGGCAGCGCGCTCAACTGCAGCAACTGGTTCTGCGCAATCGCCAGCGGCCCGCGAATCGTCGAATAGTTCCCATACCCGGTTGTATCAAACGGGATCAGTGTATTGTTCGCATCGTTGCCGCCGAACAAAAACACGCATACCAGGGCTTTGTAGCTCGACGCCCCTTGCGCAAGAGCATTCAACGCCCCAAAGGGCCGCAACGCCGCTGCATTGCCCGCAGCCGCCAAGGACGCATACTTGATAAAACTCCGACGATCAAAGCCCATCGCACCCACCTCGCCTTTGCTTTTACTAGCAACTAACCACTAATCATTGTCTCTAGTGTTCAACTTTGTAGTAGGAACTCGTAATCACCAGGTAAGTCGCCACACGCACTCGCTCTGGGATATTTGTCAACGTAGCCACGTGGTTCACAATATCGGTCTGCATCGCCGCCGGCATCTGCCCATGCATAAAGATGTTGCTGAGCGCATTCGCCAGGTTGGTGCTGTCGGTCGTCGCATTGCCGGTGGCCGACGCCGCCAGCCCCAGCGCACTCGTCGCACTCAGGTCTACGCTGAAGTCGCTGATCTTGCTGTAGACCAGGTTGTCCGCCAACGTCAGCCGCAGAATCGCCGCCGCCGTATTCTCCACGCCGAACTCCGGCGCATTCGTCGTCGTCCCTGGAATCACATAGTTCGGCGGGAAGAAGTTGAACACCGAGCCCGACGTATATGGCTTCTCGCTCAGCGCGCTGGTGTAGTTGCCGGGCGTGTAGTAATACTCCACCCCGGTTCCCGCGCCAGCGCCCACAAACGTATATCCAAGTCCACGCATCACGTTGGTCATATACAGCAGCGGCTCGCGCAGATGGCCGTCCGTGGGGCTCGGGTTCGCGTCTCCAGAACGCGCCTCGGTATCCAGCAGGATCGCCTGCACCACCGCCTTCAGGTTCCCGCGCGTGCCCGTTCCATCGTTGGCGAACACCGCCGAAATCCGCGATACATAGGCCGGACTGGGATTGCTCGTCACCAGGTGCTGAATCAGTTGCCGGCACACAAACGGCCCCACATTCGTGTGGTTGAAAATATTCGTCAGCGCCCCCGTCAGGTCCAGGCTCGACGACTGCCCCGCCGGCAGCGTCGTCCCATTCAGCAGCGTCTTGGAGTTCATGTCGTGCTGACTCTCCACCGCCGCCATCGGCGCGTCGAAATTCGCCGTGTTGTTCGGGAAACTCGTCGGAATGCCGCCACTCGCCGTCGCGTACGTCCATCCCGTATACACCCGCGCGAAGGCCTGCACCTGCGTCTCGGTATAAACCGGGATCGGATTCCCGCTCGTGTCCAATTGCAGCGTTCCATCCTGGTTCAGCATGTCGATGCCCAGCGTGAACAACTGCATCAGCTCGCGCGCATAGTTCTCGTTGGCGATCTGGAGGACTCCCCCGATCGTCCCGGGCTTCGCGCTGTTCAGCATGTTCAGGTACGCGCCCATGCCCGGCGACAGCGTCACGTCCTTCATCATCGTGTAGAAGTTGGCGAAGGCATCGTTCACCAGAATGTTCTGATACGGCGTCACCGCCCGCGCATTGTCTGAGTTGGTCGAGATTACAAACATCTCACTCATCGCAAACGCCACGCGTTGCCGCAACTGGTCCGGAGCGGTCAGTGCCGCTTGCCACCACTCCGCCTGCTGACACGCAACCGTGCTGGTCGCGCATAGCGTCGGCGGAGGCGTCGTAATGTCTGGCTCCAACGTCGGCGCCAGCGCGAACTGTTCGTTCAGATAGCCTTGTACCCCCACCGTCTGTACATGCGCGATGTCGGTCAACGTCGGCCCAAACGTCGCCTGGTCTAGCAGGCGCGCCGCCGTTTGCAGCGAAAGCTGCACCTGCGCGCTCGCCACCGTCGAAGTCGCGCTGCCCGGATTCGGATTCACCACGTCCACCGCCACCGTCGTCGCGCCGGTTCCCACCGGAACCGTGGCCTGCAGCTGCGTCGCCGACACAAACGTTGTCGCCGCCACAGTAGTGCCTCCCGCCTGCACCTGCGCCCCCGACACAAATCCCGTTCCGATCACCGTCACCAACCCGGTCGTCGCCCCGTAGTTCTGCGATACCACTGCGCTAGTTACCGTCGGCAGCGGGTTCCACACCAGTTCATTTGCGGTTCCGGTCACCGTCGGCGCCGCCACACTCACTGCTGTAATCGCGACAGGGTCGGTCGCCGGAATCGCAGTTGGCGGCGTATACAAGCCAGCCGCCGAAATCGTCCCCACGGCGCTTGATCCGCCGCTAATGCCGTTCACTTGCCAAGTCACCGCGGTGTTCGTCTCGCCCGTCACCGTCGCCGTAAGCTGCGCGGTCGACCCCAGCCGTACCTGGCTGGCACCGTTCACCGTCACCAACGGCTGCGGAACTACTGGACTGCTCTGGCTCCCGCCACCGCACCCAACCAGCACCAGAGCGCCACTCAGCAGGCCAACTCCTACCAACCCGCCAACTAGCCGGAAACAATCACTCGAAAGCCGCAGCCCGATACGTGTAGCCATGCCACCCTCCATCAGGGTTCCAGAACGAACAGTGAAGCTTCCCATCAATCAACTCAATCGAGGGCAATGTACCGTCAAACCTTGCGCCAAGCATTTAGTTGCGAAAATATATCTCCGCCGCGCGTCTTTCAGGAAAAACGAGCCGTCAATGGTCTGAATATTCCCTTCCCCAAGACGCGGCCAATCCCCGGGAGTTATCCGCGAGTCCCTCAACCGTTGTCAAGTCCCACCCCGCCCGAGCCGTC
>Ga0302278_10005437_pt1 | contig 12617 bp, 9 predicted proteins | sample III_Bog_N3_2_FD_194543 | JGI IMG/M metagenome (GOLD analysis project Ga0302278, IMG submission 194543) | Peat permafrost microbial communities from Stordalen Mire near Abisko, Sweden - III_Bog_N3_2 | ecosystem: Environmental > Terrestrial > Soil > Wetlands > Peat | place: Sweden: Abisko... | reverse complement strand
TGAAATGCGCTCCAAGCACGCCACGCCGATTCTGCTACATAGCCCCCCACCCCCTCTTATCTTTAGTACCCAGTTCCGACAACTGGGGTAACTCGAGTAACTCAGTCGGCCGCCATGGTGTAAATTGTTCTTAATAAATGACTTATACGCATTGTCATTTCATGCGAACGTCAATGCGATTGTCGCCCGGCTTGAGCGGCCAGATTTGACCATTGATTTCGAATGTTCCAGTGAGCGTTCCCGGCAAGGTTATATCCGCCTGAAAAGCAGAGCCGCCCTTGATTTGCGGGTTTCCTTGCGAACCGGAGGAGTGGTACTCAACCTTGATTTCCCCCCGTGGATGCGGGAAGGTCGCGGTCAGCGATGGCAGTGCGCCGAGATGCGGTGCAATGCGGACAGTTGCGAATCCGGGGCTGGCAGGCTCAATGCCGGCAACCAGGGTCAGGAAGTCGTAGATGGGGTGGGCGCTCCACGCATGGGAGTCGGAGCGCGTATTGCCTGGGACCTCGGGCCAGGTGCTGAAGTGCAGCGGCAGAATCTTCCGCCAGGGACCGACGGAGTTGAGATATTCGTCCGCGAGTCCGGCGTGGTCCAGCGCCCGCGCCAGGTAGAAGCGGAAATAGTAAGAGGCGCTGAGCACGCCATCGGGAGTGGTCCCGGGATCGATGGCAAGCATCTTCCGCAACACTTCCTGCTGGCGATCTTTGGGAACAACGTCGTAAAGCACACCCAGAATATTGGTCTGCTGGCTGAAGGCTTTCTGGTCCGGAGTTTCCGCGAGCAGGCCACGCGATTCCGACCAGCACTTGTCGTGGATACCTTTGCGTACGCGGTCGGCGCGGCTCTTGTAGCGGCTGGCGAAGAGCGAATCGCCGAGAGCGGTCTCAAGGTCGGCTGCATCGTTCAGCGCGCCTAGATATTCGAGGGTGGTAACGCAGGATTCGCGATTTGCGTCATAGGTTGGAATCTCCTGCTTTTCAGCAACCCAATCAATGAAGCTCCACCACGGCAGTTCATGCAGCAGTCCGTCCGGCTGCTCATGCTTAGCGAACCAGTCGAGGACGGTGCGTGTTCCGGGCAGCAGCGACTGGGTAAAGTCGGCGTCTGGCCGGTACATCCAGTAGTCGTGCAGCATTCCCACATAAAGCAATGAAAATGTCGGGATGGACTGCGGCAGGATGCTGGGATAGCGGCTGCGTGTTATCCCCTCCGGAACTCGGGAAAGGTCAAAGGCACGGAGTGCCTGGCGGCCGAGCCTGTCGTCTCCTCCGACAGTGTAAGAGATAAGCGCTTGCAAGCGAGTGTCGCCAATGTACTGGAGCTGCTCGTAGTAAGGCGTATCCATGTATGTCTCATGGGCGTCCAGGCGAGCGGTGCGCCAACTGATTTCCCAGATCTTGGCCAGCTCCGGATCGTCCGCTTTGAAGGTGGCGCGTTCCTGAAACGGATAGGCGGTGAACTGCGCTTTGAGCGATTCGAGGGTAAGTGGTTCGGAGCCGGTAGTGATGTCGAAGTCGAGATAGCGCCATGTGCGCCACCACAGTGGCTCAAAGGTGCGATGCTCGCCGCCATCCGGCAGAAAGCTGTCAGCCAGTCCGATAGCCTTCCGGTCGGCTACTTCATCGCGGTCGCCCTTGTGGTGGTCCTTGTCGAAAAGTGCTTCGGCGTAGGTCAGCCTGATCTGCGCGCCTTTGCCGCCGGAAACGGTGAGCTGAGGATAAGCGGTTGTGAGGGTTTTGCGGTCGAGGAGAAGGTGGAGGTGTTGATTAGGGGCGATCTTGACTGCCTGGTTAGGGAACGAATCGTAGTCGGACTTACCGGCTTGCACCGTGATGAATGCGCTCTCTTCTCCCATGAGGATGGAAGTGGGGTGAGTCGGGGAAAAATCTGTGCGAACCACCTTCCCAGCCTCAGTCGGCGCGTATTCCATATGCAGCAACTCATCCGGAATCAATCCCCACGGATTATCGCCAGTAGTATCGGCGGAGTGGGCTTCGTTGACGTTGCCGTAGATGCTCTCGCGAATCGGCGATGCCGCCGGAACCCAGCCCGCTCCGCTGCCCGCAGCACTGTTCCAACTCCAGTCGTAGAGGGCCGCGTTGATCTCCTCGCCGGTCCCTGAAGCCATGTACTCATAATTGCCATCGACGGGACGGGGGATGGGCCGTTGGCCGGGCTCGATCTCAACCTGCCAGCCCCCCGACTTGCTGACGCCGGTGCTGATGGATGCGTCCCCAGTAGCTTCGCTTTCGAGGAGAAAGGCCGTGCGGTCGGTCATCTGCGCAACGGGCGCTAAAATGCCAAAGTTCCACACTGTCGCAGTGACCAGGTTCTCTCCCGGCTTCAGAAGGGGCGCAAGGTCGAACCGCTCATAGCGCCAGTGGGTCAGGTCGCCGCGCGCAGGACCGTCTCCGGCGCGATGTCCATTGACATAAAGGATGAATCGATTGTCCGCACTCACGCGAACAACATAAGAAGAGGGAACCGCCGCCAGCGTGAGCGTGCGCCGGAAGTGCAGAACGATAGGCTCCCGCAAAGGCGCAGTGGGATGAGTGATCCACGAGGCCTTCCATTCGCGGTGAGGCGAGTCGGGCAGCACTTGATTTTGACCCTGAAGAGCGAACGAGCCGAGACCGAGAGCAAGAACAGCAAAAACTGCGCGCATGAGATTCAGCCTTTTTCTTGACAGACACAAGCATAGAACAGGGAACAGGGATGAGGGACCAGGGGTTAGTACCTTGACGGGGTGATTTCGTAATCTCGCCCACAAATCTGGGAGACTACCAATCCAAACGGTCGTAGTACGAGCGGCTAATCCCGGCTTCTCCACTGGCGCACCAAGTCCTCAGCCGCCTCCGGCCACGCCGGGAACTCAAACTCAAACCCCGCATCGAGCAACCGTCCCGGAACAACCCGCCGGCTCTTGAGCACCAGTTCGGATTCGGTGCGCATGAAAAATGCGCCGATCTCAATCGCGAAAGCCGGGGTCGGAATACCGTTGGGCATACCCCATGCATCGCGCAGCGCTTCCATGAATTCGCGATTGGGAAGGGGATTGGGCGCGGCCACATTCATCGCCCCTTCGAACTCCTCGTGGTCGATAAGAAACTCGACAGCGCGGCAAAAATCGGCCTCGTGAATCCAACTGACGTACTGCCGTCCGTTGCCTTGTTTCCCGCCCAGGCTGAACCGGACCAGGTTGAGAAGAATCGCGAATGCATTGCCCGGCGTGGGGCTGAAGGTGATGGCGCTGCGCAGAGCCACCTTGCGCGTACGCGGCGTGGGAGTGCGAAAGAATTCAGCTTCCCAGTCCTTCGCCACCTGTATGGAAAAATTCCATGTTTCCGGCGCGTGGCGGCGCTTGGAGATAAGCTCGTAACCGCCCAGCTCACCCGTCGCCTCGTCCATGGCGCGGTCCAACGCGTGCCTGTAAATCGTAGCCGTCGAAGCATTCAGCCAAACGCGAGGCGGCTCGCCGAGTCCGGCAATCACGCGGTTCAGCAGGCGCGTCGTTCCAATGCGCGAGTCGTAAATCGCCGCGCGATTGTCCGCCGTATAGCGGCAGTTGACGCTCCGCCCGGCCAGGTTGATACAGACGTCCGCGCCCTCCAGCGTTTCAGTCCACGGGCCCTCGTTCTCGCCATCCCAATGCACGGTCTGCCATGGCACAGTGTACGGCCCGCGCGTGAGCACCGTGACGTGATGGCCCTGCCGCTGCAAATGCCCTGCCAGCGCCTGGCCTACCTGGCCGCTCCCTCCCGGCACCACAATGCGCAGCGGACGCACGCCTACGCCCGTCGGTCCCGCCGTCAGGTTAATCATGTTTTCAGACTATAGCGTCTGGCTGCCACACCGGAATTTTGCAATTGCTTTGTATCAGGGCACGACTTCAGTCGTGCCGCAAAACGCAGCAAATCGACACGGGCTTTAGCCCCTGACGGAATGTGCATTCAGGTTGAAGCGCTGGAATTGCGCTTTCTACGGCCGCGGAGGAAACCCATACCCGCGCAGAAAAACACGCCTGCGATAGGCTCTGAATTCGCGAATGATGAGGATCAAGACCACAACCAGAAAGATCAGCGGCCCATAGAAGATAAACGCCGGCTGCACCACGCGATCTCCATCGACAGAGACGTTGTTGCCGGCGTGCAGGGTGCCGAACATGGCCACCAGGTCTTGCCCCACATGCACGTTTTCACCCAGGCGAATATTGCCGAACATGCTCACCATGTCGTGGTCGATGGTGGCATTATCGTCCGCGGTGATGTTGCCGAAAAAATTGACCACATCGTGCTCGGCGTTGGTCGCAATGTGTGTATTTCCAAAGAACACCACCACATCGCCGGTCGCTTTGCCCTCCAGGTTCACGCTACAGAAGAAGCAGACAGCGTCGTGAACGGTTGAAGCGGGGGAGACGTCGATGTTGGAGAAGAATTGGACTGCATCCTCCTCGGCATGGGCGCGCGTGGACGCAAAGGCTGCGCAGAGCAGAGTGAAGGCGAGGACGCGTCGGATCATTGTGGGTTCCCCTACCCCAAGAGTACGGGAAGCGCAGACAGAAAGTTCCGAACCGGGGTGGAAAAACTTCACGGCGAGGAAGGATCTGGCCGGGGAAGATGAGGCTGGGAGAGGTTGGTGGTCTCCCACCCTTTCGCGATGGGACAGCGAAAGGATGGGGCACCCAGGGGGTGTGGCTGCGAAAGCCCTAAAACTGGAATCTCATGCCTAGCTGGACCCGCCGCGGTGGAGCAACCGACGTCACCTGGCCAAACTCGCTCGATGTCTCGACCGTATCGATGCCGGTGGGGTTCGGATGGTTCAGAAGGTTGAATGCCCCGGCAGAGAAGCCAATCCGCGGCGCCTCCTCGTCCTTGTCCGGCGTAATCGCAAAATCATGCCCCCACCGAACATCGAGGTCAACATACGAAGGGGTCGTCTCCGAGTTGCGAGCCACGCCATCGGGCCGCGTGTTGAACAGGCCATCGCCGTAAGCATCGGTGCCTGTCGTCACGGTCCAGGGCGTTCCGGAGTTCGCAAAAATCCCTGCCGACAGATTGAACACGCTCTCCGGCTGGAACATGGCATACATACCGAGCCGGTTGCGGCGGTCCCAACCGGTGCGCGACCACTCATCGTCCGGTGCGTACTGGTTCTGCGGAAACCATCCGATGCCGCCCGTGTCCGAGTCGTAATGCGACCAGGTGTAGCGTCCAAAGCCGGTGAAATATTTGTTCAGCCGGCCGCGATAGGAAATGTCCATCCCATCGCCCCGCCAGTAGCCCTCGGTCTGCATCTGGCGAATGCGCCCATACGCAAGATTGGGCCGCACAGTGTAACCCGACTGCGGCGTAGGTGCGTTCACATCGACGGAGCGGAACGAGTCAATGCCGCGCGCCGAATAGACACTCACCACGCCCGTCGCCTTCTCACCCAACTGCCGTTCAATCGAGAGCCCATATTGCACCTGGTAAGGAATCTTTGCGTTCGGCTGCAACTGCGCTAGCGACGGCGGCTGCGCGCTCGGCGTGAGGCAGTTCGTAATGGGCACGCAGCCAGTCGAGGGCAGTTGCGCCGGGTTCAACGACAGCACAATGGCCCTCCGCCGCGCATCGCCATACCGTTCAAGATCGAGCAGCGGCCCCGAGCCAAAGCGGTCGTAATAAATACCCCCGCCGCCGCGCACCACGGTCTTCGTGTCCTCGCTCAGCATCCATGCAAAGCTTACGCGTGGAGAAAATCCGAGACGTCGCGTCGCAAGAAAATTCTGCCAGTCGTAGCGCAGGCCGGGCGTAATCTGGAAGCGCGCGTTGACCTTGAACTGATCCTGAACAAACGCGCCCATCTCCTGCTGGTGATAGACAAAGTGAATGTCGCCCGTGTTTTGCGTGAATGCCGAGGGAAGGTTCGCGGCATAGTTTTGCAGCGCTGTTTGCAGCACGGTCACGCCATCGGAAGCCAGCGTGGGACCGAACGTATAACTGCCCAGCGCATTCGTGTTGTCGTCGAAGGCGCGGCGATCGATGTGCGGCGTGCCCGCGCCAATCTTGATCATGTGACGCCCGCGCGTCCAGGTCAGCATGTCGTAGACGCGGACGTTATATTCCGTGCCGAGAGAATCAGCCTGCGCCGAGCCGGAAAGAAAATCTCCCGGCACGCTGATTTGCGCACCCTCCGTGACATTGCTATTGCGGTTGGAATCGCGCTCGCCCACCAGCGAAACCTGGTTCATCATGATGGCGTTGATGGCCTGGTCCAGGTGCGCAACAAAGTCGTCTTCGCGGTACCGGTTGTTGTAGCCCGCCGCGGCAAGCGTTTGCCCGCCCACACCCTGGTTTTGCGAAGTCGAGTCCTCGTAGCTGTACTGCACGTAGCCGGAGACGCCTTCGCGGAACTGGTGTGCAACCCGCGTGCTGAATTCCGTGTCGCGCGCAGGTGCGTAAACATTGGCTTGATAGGCGCCGCTGGGATCGCCGGTAGTGGGCGCAATGGTTGCGATGATCACCGAATCCTGGTCGTAAAGCACGCGATTGAAAGAGCCCAGAAAGCTCGTCTTCGGCGCGTGAGGAATGGGCCCGGTGACGTGCCCCTCGTAGTTCTGCCGTTGCTCGAAAGGCTTTGAAGGCGCAAGCGCGTTTTGCGCATTCATGGCCGAATCGCGAAACAGAAAATTGAATTGCCCGTGATAGTGGTCGGCGGTGGACTTGGTGATGATCTCCATCTGTCCGCGGCCGGGCCAGTAATACTGCGCGGAGTATGGATCCTGGTTGATGCGGATTTCCTTCACCGCGGACGCGGAGACCGTGGCGCGGTTGGATTCCACGCCGTCGACCATCAGGCCGGTCCCGCCCGTGTCGCTCACGTTCTGATCCAGGAAAGCGCTCATGGCGCTGGCATAGTCGTTATCGAAGATCGGTAGCGCCTTCAAATCGCTCGAAGTCATCACAGAAGAGTCGTGATTGACCTCTGTGTCGGTCGAATCTTCGCTGTCGCCATTCACGTGGACGGTCGACGCCACGCCCGCAATCGGCAGAACGATATGTACAGGCGCGAGCGCCGGCATGGCAGCCGGAGCTGGAACCCCAGATCCGCCGGCCGGGACCGCGATCGTCACAGCCGTCCGCACGGTCTCAAATCCAGGCTCGGAGACCACCAGCGTGAAGCTGCCCGTGTGCGGCGCGACAATCTGGAAGTTGCCCTCTCCGTCCGAGTGAATGGTTCCCGCAACGGCACCATTGGTATCGACCAGGTCGACCTCGGCTCCCGGCACAATTGCGCCGGTGGAGTCAGCCACAACCCCATGCAATGCCGGGGCAGTGGGCGCAGTGGGGGAAGTGGGATTGGCGGCGAACGCTGAGCAGGAAAGCAGCAGGATAAATCCCAGGGCAAATGAGCGCATGAGGCGGAATCTCCAATGCGAAGCGAAAGTGAGCCACGCCGAACAGGCAAGAAAAAGTCGTTCTTCAAACAAATGAATGAGCCAGTGTCCTAATTATCGGCTGAACCCCGGGCCAGTGGGATGCTGGAAGAGAATAAACTCGCCCATTGAACTCTGACGGTCCGCATAAGGGCATCCGATCGGGTCTTGCTCGGAATGACTTCGATGTAAGCCGCTCCATTCCTTTTTAGTCCGGAATGAGCGGCCCAAAGGGGTCGATACCACCATCGAATCCCGCGGGCGGCAATTGTGTGCCATCGTTTGAGCACGCCGGCCAGCACCAGGGGCGCTGTCCCTTACCGCCATAAATCGATTTTAGAGCGGACTAAGGGCCGCTGTCCAGTCCCCAGGCGTATCCACCAGCACGTCCGGCTGGGTGGTAACCAGGCTCTCCGGTGACAGACCGAAGGTGCATCCGATCACCCACGCGCCGCCGTTGCGCGCCGTCAGCACATCCACGTGGCTGTCGCCAATCAGCACCGTTTCCTCCGGCGTGGCGCCGGCCTCGGCCATCAGAGCCAGTAGTCCCTCGGGGTTCGGCTTCTTGGTGTTGAAGCTGTTCCCGCCGTAAATACTCATGAAATAGGGCGCCAGTCCAAGTGCCGTGCAAATATCCCGCGCCGGGCGAACCGGCTTGTTGGTCAGCACGGCCATTGTGCGCGGCTGGGCGTGCAGGGCCTTCAGCGCGGCCAGCGACTCCAGCACCCCATCATAGGCATACGTGAAGTCCAGTTTGTGTGCTCGGTAGTAGTCAAGGAAAAACGCGTAGGCGGTTTGCAAAAACTCCTCGCCAACGGGTGCGCCGGGCTCCTCGGCCAGGGCGCGCCGAACCAGCATCAGCGCGCCATCGCCAATGAAACCCGCGATCTCAGTGTCTTCCAGGTGTTTCAGGCCAAAGTGCGCCAGGGTCGCATTGACGCTGTTACACAAATCCTGCGCCGAGTCGATCAGCGTGCCATCGAGATCGAACACCATCAGCTTCAGCCGCTCAACAGGGATGGGGCGAAAAACGTGAATCATGCTACCAGTGTAACGGGCGGGCGGGTGGGTGAGTTACAACTGCCGCGCAGTATTGGTACCACCTCAAGATTCCGGAGGTGAGAGGGGGATTAGCAGGGCAATTTGGGAAGATTGTCCTGCTTCTTAGAATCTGTCTAAAATACCAAGCACATTGAAGGGTACGGGATTCATCCCGTACCCTTCGCGCCAAACGCGAGGGACATCGTAGTCGTGATTGCCGAAGCCCACATGCACGGGCATGTGGAATCCACAAGGGTTCAGGAATTTGTTTACGCGGGCGTAACATTTGCCGGGCCGATCGTTTGTCCGAGCATGTCCCGCGCGTAGTTGAAAGTGGCGGGCGGCGGTTAGGTTGATGTTACTACGCCGCCTTTTGGCTGGCGGTCGCAGAGGGGTTGAGGATAGCTTCCAGGGCCCATAAATCGCGGTGGCCCATGATTTTGTTGAACCGCTTCTCGGTTCGGATAAACGCCGAGGCCATCCAGCGCAGAACCATTTTGCCGTTCTGCCAGTGGGTAACGCGGCGGGTCTGGATGCGTACACCGGCGTGCGGGCTCTCGATGATGTTGGTTGTCGCCAAGCAGCGATGCAGAGAGGGCGGAAGATCCAGCCGGTTGATGGTAAAGCATTCCTCCAGGCCTTCCAGCAGGCTGGCCGCGGCCGAGGGGTAGCTGTTATCCAGCCACGCGGCCAGCTTTTTGATCTGCGCCATGCCCTTCTCGGGTCCCAGTTTCCAGGCCGCGCGCAACAGGCTCTTGACCTGCGCCCGCTGGTCCTTGGGCAGGTAGTCGAGCACATTGCGCAGCTTGTGGGCGCGGCAGCGCTGCACCGGCTGATGGCTGCCGAAGACGGCGTTGATGGCCGCGCGCAGCGCCTTTGAGCCGTCGATGACGAACAGCATCTTGCGCTTCGGATCGACACCGCGCGAGACTATGTCTTCGAGCAGTTCGGTGATCACCGTGGAGTTCTCCGTGGCTCCCTCGCGGATGCCCAGCACATGCTTGTTGCCCTCGCTGTCCACGCCCACGGCGCCGATCATGGTGTAGTCGCCGAAGACGAGTCCGTCGATGTAGATCACCAGCAGCTTCAGGTCGTCGAAACGCCGCGCCAGCAGCGCTTCCACCTCGGCCTCCGAGGCTTCGGCCACCCGGCGGCTGACGGCGGAACGGGAAACTCCCGCCGTCTCGGCCATGGCCGGAATAACTTCCTTATAGTTGCGCGTCGAGACGCCGCGCATCAGAATCTCCAGCATCCGCGCGCCCATTTGCTCCTGGTTCTGCATGGCGGCGTAAGCAGGAACTTCGACTTCCCGGCTGCGCGGGCCTTTGGTGCGCAAGCGCGGCCGATCCACTTCCAGCTTGCGATCCTGCAGAAATACCTGGCCCGGTTGCCGGCCATAGAAGACGACCTCGGAGGAGCGCCGCTTGCCCTGCTGCGGCGGACCTCCCGCGGCCTCCATCGCCGACAACTGCAAGACGGCTTGGATGGTTGCTCGCCCGGTGACGTCGATCAGCTCGTCGCAGGCCAGCTGGCACTGCTCGATCAGATCCACCATGGGCAGAAGCCCCTGCCCGTTCTTGACCAGGAAGCTGGCCAGTTGCTGTTCGTTGACTTTCCCTTGCTTGCGGATAGTGTGGTAACTTTTCTTCACGGCGGTTCTCCCTTCAAGGTTTCGCAACCCGATTCTTTCAGAATCAGGCTGGACCGCCGCTCAACTTTCAACTACAGCCGGGACATCCTCCCGCGGCAACCAAGATGCCAGGGTTTGCGATCTTGGAGTTAACCCTGTCACGCGTTATCCAGAGATTCGCGATGATCAGCCCTATGATTAGCCCGTCGCAATGTGTCGCCGAATTCTCGTAAAGCTGAACTTGTAGCCTGGGATTGTGCTGAAAGAAATTGCCCGCTATATGGATCCAGACCAATGCTCGAAGCAGGAGAACGGACCCAAATATTGCCCATAACCAAGGGCGATAGTCACGAATCGACCTAACATGGCGCGAACAGAAAAACAGCACAATCGGCGTAACGACATAGAACTGTTCCTCAGTGCAAAGGGACCAACCACCCATGACCAATCCTCGATCATGATAATTGGAGATGAAAATGAGGTCAGTCCAGCCATATTGATGGGCAGATGCACTGTGCCCAACAACGAGATCGTATGTGAGAATACAAATGAATGTGAAGAAATATAAGGGCCAAATCCTGAATCCACGCCGCAGCACAAACCGGCCGATATCAATGGTTTCGTGGTCCCGGAGCTCCTTCCACAATTGACCCCCAATAAAAAAGCCGCTAAGAACGAAGAATAGATCGACCCCCATCCACCCATCCGCCACGAAAGGCAACCTTGCGAAAAGGTTTGATCCATGCGCGGCCACAAATTGACCCGAAAGGTGATAACCAATCACTAATAAGACAGCTATAGATCGCATGCCATCAAGGAAGGGGATTTGGCCAGCCGGAGGATGCATCAATTCGGAAATAGAGCCTGAAAACAGGGATAAGTTGATCGTTCGCCGCTTGGCTTCCTTCATTTGCCTCCTGGACACCCGGCGACCCGGCTGGTCTCTCATTTTGCGTTAAAACGATAACTCTTCATTTGGAAATTATGGCAAGGCTACATCATCGGCTAGAGCGCCCCATCTCACCCCGGAGAGTTGTTACGGAGCATTGATGCCGATGCCACAGCTTCTTTCGATGTCCTCATAGCAGGGGCGCAGCCGCTCGGCATCGTGAGGATCGTAATACTGAGGATTCGGGCGCCAGCGCAATGTGGCGATGTCTTCGGTCCATTCACCGCCGCTCGAAAGTGCGCTCTGTTTCAAGGCATTGTTCAACACGCGAGAACTTGAGACGCAATCGACGCCATTCTCCATGACCCATTTGCGGGGTTGGTAATGCGCCGAGGTTTCGACGAAGTCCTTTAATTGCGTGACGAGATGATCGTGTCGGAGCAGGCGGCCAGTGTGCTCGTTGACAAAGACTCTTGAGCCAATTTCCGCGTCCTCGTAAATGGCGACCGGGGTGTTGGCAAACATGGATTCGACAACTGCCACGCACGAACCTTCGCGACGGGAGAGTATGAGGCTGGTTTTCGCATGCACGAAAGAGTGATGCAGTTCCTCGTCGGAGACATTCTCGCGAATTTCGAAGCGGCCGCCCACGCCGAAATACGCAGCTTCGCGAAGAAGAGTCTCTTTGGTGCGTCCACGCTCCCGCTGGCCGACAAGCAAGACTCTGTAGTTGCGTGGAAGTTCGCCGAGAGCCGCGAAAAGCGCATGATGACGCTTGTATTTGGCAAAGTTAGCGAGCATGAAGATGTCTATGTTCTTCTCGGCGAGAGGGATTGGTACGAATTCGCGCGGATCAACCCAACTAGACGCGTAAAGCTGAACCATCCTGTAGCTGTCGCTGATGCGTGGAAACAGGTCGAGGTCGCGCGGATTGCTGATGAGACAAAAAATCGAATCGGGATAGAGTCGAGGAAAGAGATAAGAGACGATCGAGTGCGGTGGTGACCACGACGGAGAAAGCACGATGGTGTAGTGTTCGGCGAACTTCCGCAGGTTCTTTGCTCTGGCCAGACGCACCATCTGGTTGTCGAAGGAAATGAATACTACGCCCTTCTCGCGCTCGCTTACATAGCGCTTCAAGACGATCGTCTTATGGATGCGTTCCTGGCCGAAGTCGGCGAGGAATTCAGCCCAGGGCACCTGCGCGGGATCGATGGCAGGAAGTTGGCGTGCGATGGCAGCTTCCGCTTTGAGCATCATCGAACTAGTGGCGGCAAGTCGAGCCGCCTGGCACAACTTATGTACGATGCGGGTCGCTTCAACGGTGCTCGCGGCCTTTGTTCCAGATGCCCTAAAGATAATGGCCGAGGCAAGCAGGTTCCGCACGGCCGGATTAAATCGGAGCCAATCCTCGGCTTGAATCTTCAATCTGTCGAAAATGAGAGGCACTTTGCAATCCTGACTACGAAAGAGGCCCTACGGTGGGCGAAGGTCGGATGGAGAGTTTGGTGAGATCGAGGATGGGAAGGCCGCTGGCTCCCATTTGAGTCAGTGCCGCTGGCGTGGGCTTTTGTGCGATCACCAGCGTATCGGAGGACGAGATCAGGTCATTGAGGCTGCGCGTGAGGAGCCTGCCGATATGA
>Ga0302278_10005435_pt1 | contig 12621 bp, 15 predicted proteins | sample III_Bog_N3_2_FD_194543 | JGI IMG/M metagenome (GOLD analysis project Ga0302278, IMG submission 194543) | Peat permafrost microbial communities from Stordalen Mire near Abisko, Sweden - III_Bog_N3_2 | ecosystem: Environmental > Terrestrial > Soil > Wetlands > Peat | place: Sweden: Abisko... | reverse complement strand
GACCTACGGCATAGGTCATTCAGTAGCTACGGCGACTGGTATGACAATCACAGCGGGAATCAGCGTAGCCGCCATTACCGTAACCATCGACTACGGGTGTTCGCAACTCTAAGCGGAGACAACTGCTTTATCGATGAGAGCGCTTCGGTGTTTGGACGGACAGCATTTCGCAGGACCGCAACCCAAAATTAACCCAGGGAGAACACCTGTGGCCTATCAGCGTGGCAACGGGTCGGTGGAGGTCGAATTGTCCAAATTGCAGTCGTGGGTAGAGGACGCCGACATTGATCTTTACGGCAGAAATGGAGACCAAGGCGTCGTTAGAGAGCACAGAGACGCTCGGGCCATCCGAGCGGAACATGAGAAGAGTAACCGCAAGAACATTGGCATCATCGCGCTTCTCATCACTGGCGTTCCTATCGCCATCAAGTGCCTGGAGCTGATGCACATCATTCCAAGGTAAGGAGATTCCGATGCTGAAGATTTTTGTTGCCTGGCTGAAAGCGCAGGCTGGTAAGCCCGTGTTTGTGACCATCTGGACCCTATTCGCCGGAGCGCTCGGCAAGGAAATACTGACCACCATCCAGACCGGCCGCATCGACCTTAGTGCAAAGAGCATTCAGTCGATGGTGGGGGCTGCCGTCGGTACGACCGTTATTGCTCTCATCCATCTCTATCTCCCTCAACCGAATCCAACCGTGCCCGCCACCTTCCCGCCATCACCGCAAGTTGAGCAAGTTGTGGCCACACTCAAACCCGTAGACCCGGCGGCGGTGCCCGTCGAACCGAAAGGAACCCAATGATCTTCGCATTCCTGTTGTTCGCATTCGTCATGCTGGCGCTTGCGCTATTCCCCTTCGCCCTTCCCCGTCTCATGCGGTTGCAGCCATTTCTCCGCCGTCACCGCGGCGTCATCAACGCCGCCTTCCTCTTTTGCCTCTCGCTAACCATCGCCCTCTACGTCACCGGTTGCGCCGCTGGCGCCTTCCTCACCGACCTGGAATCCGTTATTCCCATTGCGTTGTCTGGCATCACCGGAATCCTGAGCATCCTCGGCGCCGTCGATCCAGCTCTGGCACCTGTATTGGCAATCGTCACCACGCTTGTCCAGAAGATTGAGACGAATTTGCAGGAAGCCAAGACGCTGGCCGACGAGTACAAGACGAACGCCAACGAGGGCACTCTGGCCGATATCGAAAGCCTAGTGACCACCGTGACCGGCGATTTGGCTACCCTGCTCAAGACGGACGGGCTGCCCGCCGCAGAAGCCGCGCAGATCGGCGCGATCGCTACGGCCATTAGTGCTGAATTGCAGGCGCTCCTGACCACGCTGCCGGTCCTGTCGTCCACCACGGCGGGACAGACGCTTACCGTGGTCAAGCCAAGCACTGCTGCCGTGTTCAGCGCGAAGATCGCGGCTGCAATGCCTCCCGCGGCCTAACCAATTTGCTCGGAGTTGTTGACTTAAATCAAACCTGAAAGGAGGTCGCGGAATCCGCCAGAGCCATTGAGGGGCACGGCTTTAGTCGTGCCCTTTCATGTTTCTGCGAGACGCGGCCTTGTAGTTCACAGAGATTAAAGGAGTCCCATGCCACTGAAGACTGGCGGTCCAAACCTTACCCGGAGACTGATTGCGGTTGGCGTCAACGGCGCACCAACTGCCATCTTCGCAACCGGCTTCACGCGGGGCTGGCGGATCATCGAGAGCCCTGGCACACTCGCTGGCGGTGCGCAGACATCACAAGGATTCCAAGTTCAGATCCCGAATGACAACAGCGCCAACGGCTTTGCGCAATGGTTCACGCGCCCGGCTGTCAATGCCGCGGTGTCGCCACTGGAGGTCTACTTCGAGAACTGGAATCGCATTGCCGCGCATGGACCTTACGGTGAGGCTTTCGCCGGTCCTGGGAACGCAACGCCTGGCCTCGGAATCGCCGCTCCGACGTCTGCCACGCTTCTGGCTAACGTCCAGTCTTTGACCGCGACCGCAACCGTCATCGAGATCGAGGAATTCTTTTAGCCATGCCTCAGCAACCAGTGCAAGGCCCCATCGCCGCCGACAGTTCGTGGATAAAGGCCGCCACCTACTCGAATGGAGTTCTCGCCATCTCGACCAAGAAAGGTGCGCTGATCACGTTAATTGGTGTGCCGAGCAGGGTTTGGGAAGAGTACCAGGCAGCCACAAGCAAAGGTGAGTTCTACAACCGGCAGATCAAGGGAAAGTTCAAACAGATATGACGGCACCGTGGAATGTGCGAGTGACGCCCCGCTACTACTCGACGCTGAAGAAGTTGGTCCTCGCCAGTCCGGACTACTTTCTCGTTGAAATAAAAGTGAACGGCGAATGGATCGCAGCCGGCACAGCGCCGACAGGGTGGCTGGCCTTCTGGCAAGGAGTAGCGGCATGAGATGGCCCTGGGTATCGCGGTTGAGGTTAGAACTTGCGGAAGAGAGACTTCTCGACCGAGAGCAGCGCATCGAGGACTTACTCAAAGTCAACGACGAACTGATCGACCTGAACAGGCAACTGCGGTCTTTACCGATTGAGTCAACTCCGGACGAGAAGCCCATCGATCCGCCGAAACAGCACCGCAAGTTGGGCGCGCAGATCAGGGAAGACTTTCGCAGGGGAGCAAACGAACGGGCTGAAAAGGCCAAATCAGGAGTCAAGTAGCCAATGTCCTCACCCGCTGTGACGATGGGAACTTCCGGAGTGCAACAGGCTGGCCCTGATGTCGCCCATGGTCCCGACAATCCTCAGACACAGACAGCGGAGCAGCAGGAGCAGGAACTCCAGTTCCCCGAGGGCTACAAAGACAAGATGGTCGAGACCATCACGACCTACCGTACCGGCTGGGCCCCAGATCGCCTTCTACGCATCCCCGGCTGGATGCGCAACGTCCTGATGTTTCGCGGCAGCCAACTCATTGAGTTCGATCCATCCTCCAACACTTATGTCGACGTGCTCGCCTGGAACCGCGCGAATGGCAAAGCCGAGGCCGAGGACACCTACCTCGAGAAGTACGGCAACAACATCACCCAGATGCTTGAGGGTGGATTCTCTTCCGTGATCGCGGGCGCCGTTCCGTCCGTCCTTGTAAAGCCCGAGAACGCCGAGATTCTTGCCGATGTGACGACGGCCAAGGCTTCTCAAGAGGCCATTTCGATCATCGAGCGGATGAATAAGAGCGACAAACTTCTGCTTTCTGAGTCAAGTAATCTCTACCTCTACGGCGTCTACTTCAAGCACACACGCGCGGTTCTCGACGGCGATTGGGCGGGCTGGGACTACGAGGACATCTTTGGTGACATCGCCGTTCAGAAGCCCGACCGCTACCACTGCTACCGATGCGGAGCGGATACGCCGGCTCAACAGTTCCCGCTCAACCAGGCCAAGAGTTGCCCGACTTGCAAATCTCCGCTGGGGCCCGAATCCTTCTATCCCGCCGAGCAAAGCTCCGAGACGGCCATCACCGGGCAGAAGCGCGTTGCGCGCGCCATGGTCAAGTGGAGTGTCCATGGGCCAATGGAAATTGATGCCGACCCCTCGGCAAGCTCGATTGAGCAGACTCCGACATTAAGCTTCGACAGGGAAGTGGACATCGGCGCTTTGCGTCAGACCTATCCCGCGATCTTCAAGCAGATCACCGAAGGCGCGGAACTCGGAACGACACCCAATGCCTCTTATGAGAAGCTCCGCCGCAATGAAGTCACCAGCATGGGCTGGGGATACACGTCAGACTCCCAGAATCAGAAGCCAACCCTCAGCATGAACTGGATGCAGCCGAGCGCCTACGGTCGCACCGGGGATGAGGATTTCAAGAACTGGATGGAAGAGAACTTCCCTGATGGCGTCAAGGTGACTCTTATCGGTCCTGTCGTTGCTGATGTGCGCAAAGCCAATCTGGCGAAGGAATGGTCCGTCTGCCTTCTCCATGAGAACGTGGGCATGTATCCTCCCTCGATCGCGGACAACGTGGTGCCGTTCAATATCCGGCTGAACGACACGATGGACCTGATCGACGACTGGATCGAGCGTTGCGCTGCTGGCATGACGATCTACGACTCAAACAAGATTGACCGTCGAGAGATGGCGGGCCGGGTCATGTCGCCAGGCGTTCTGAACGGCATCCAGACCAAGGGCGCCGGCGTCGATAAGCCTCTTGGCGATTCGATCATGCAATTCGAGTTCAAACTTGACCCCCAGGTCTTCACCTATCCCAACATGCTGATCAATATGTGCGAGTTGATTTCCGGTGTGACGCCTCAGACGTTTGGCGGTGGTGGACAGGAAGGGATTGAGACCAAGGGCGGCCAGGAGCAGGCTTTGAATACGGCTCTCAGCCGGTTGAATATCTACTGGAAAGGCGTAAAGGAAGAGCATGCGCAGGCGGCTCAGAACGCTCTTGAGTGCCTCCAGAAGTTGATGCAGGCGGGCGCGGTCGGTGAGATTTGGGACGTCATTCAGTCCAACGGCTCTGAGTTCCGGAACAACTATGTGAACTGGAACAAGATGCAGGGCCACATCAAGGTGTATCAGGACATCGACCAGGGCCTCCCTCAGACTCCGCAGCAGATCCGCGACACGATGATGAACTTCGTCAAGATGGCGAGCCAGGACAACCCCATTGCGACGGCGATCATGGATGTGGTTCCGAATCAGGAGTCCGCAATTGCGATTCTCGGCACACCGGGCATGGTTCTTCCGTCGGCCGCACAGCGCGCGAGGACGCTCCAGGCAATCAACACGCTGATGGAGAATAACTACATCGCCGTTCAGGACCCGCAGACGGGCCAACAGGTTAATCAGTTGCCAGTTGTGCCGGAGCAGGAGGTTGAGGACTTCCCGATTCTGCGCGACACGATGCGCCTGTTCTGGCAGGAGAATGGCGACTACAAGAAATCGAACCCCGGCGGCTGGGAGCGGACCAAGGCATATTACGCGATGGCGCTCCAGTTGGAGGCCGGAGAGGCCGCCCAGGAAGCTCAGAGGGCAATGAAAGTGAAGATGGCCGGCGCGCCACCGCCGCCACCGCCGGACCCGATGATGGAACAGGCCAAAGCTTTATTGTTGCGCGATGCGGCTGATGAGGTTCAAAACCTGCAGCGCATCTCCCATCTTCCTCCGTTGGGTCAGAACGGAAGCGAAGCGGCGCAAGTTTCCGCCGGTGGTAAGATACTTTCAATGGCGTCTGATCTGGCAAAAGCAGAAGCAAAGTAGGAGCGAACCATGAAAAAGTTTGGCGATGTCGTTAGTTTGGTGCAGGGGCCTGTGACGGTCAATGCGCTCGTGGCGCAAAGCGTCGTGCAATCCGATGGCAAAGAGCATCTCATCGTGACATACCTTGACCCGAGCAAGGATACGTCGATCATGGGCGGCCAGAATCTTGATTCGGCGATCAAGAAGTCATTCCCCGCTCCGCTGGAAGAGGGGATGACCTATGGATGGAAGGACCTGGCCGCGCCTGAGTTGCCAACGGGCGGTGAGCCGTCCGAAGAGACTGGCGAGCAGGCTGGATTAAAGACATCCGCTCCGGCAGCCACCGACTTCCCGAGCGCACTGAAGAGGGCAGGCGAGACGATCAACCAACAGTCGGATCTGATCAACTCGCTGCGGGCTGCCGACGCGGCAAAGGATGAGGAAATCACGTCCCTGCATGCCAAACTGTCCGAGGTCGAGAACGAGTTGAAGAATACGACTGAGGGTATCGACAAGCAGTTGCAGTCCATCGCCGATGAGAACGCCGTCAAGCCAAAGGAGGCCACGCAGGAAGCGACAGCGGACCCTACGAGTGGCGAGCCAGCACCCTCTACGGGCCAGGATGCACCATCCCCGAGCCCCGAAAGCCCTTCAAACGATTCATCGCAGGACTCGGGTACATCTGAGTAACGATCAACGCATCAAAATTCGACGATAACAAGCCCTGCCCTGACCGGCGGGGCTTTTGTTTGCCCGCAACACCAAGGAGAACAGCATGCCCGATGGAATCGCCGCAGTAGCAGCACCCGCAGCCGCACCAGCGCCAGCCGCAGCACCCTCAGCACCCGCAAGCTCTGCCCCAGCGCCTGTAGCCACCCCAGCAGCAGTTGAAGCCCCAGCGGCCGCCGCACCAGTAGCCGGTGACGGTGGATCAGCACCAGCCGTGGCCGCCAGCAGAGTCGGAGCCGATGGGCTCCCAGCAGTCGCCGCAGCCCCGGCGGCAGGCGGAAAAGCCGAGCCAAAGCAGGAAGACTACCCCGGCAACATCGTTGACTTCCTTGAGGCTCACAATGCGTGGGAACGGGGCGACGAGGTTGAACCGAAACCAGGTGACGCGCCCGCAGCGGAAGCCGCACCGGAAGCAGAAGTTAAGCCAGCGGACGACGCGCCAGCCGCCGACATCGACCCTGATGCACCGTGGGCGCCCGAGCCCGAGACCTCACTCACCCCGGAAGCGTTCAACACTCTCATCGGAGCCAAGCCCGAGCGCAGCGCGTTCCTCGACGCCGATCCGGAACTCAAGAACGCGATGTTTGCGATGGCCAGGACCAACGCCAAGCTCGAACCGCTGGGCAAGATTTTCCCGAACAAGGAATCGGCCGAGTTCGCAGCGCAGGCAGCCGGAACGATGGTCAGTCTCCGGACCAACTTCCTTGAAGCCGTGGACAACCCAGAGCAGTTCCCAACGGCATACGAGCAGTTTGCCGACGAGTTCGCCGTCAAGGACAAGGACGGGAAGCCGGTCCTCGACGCTGGCGGGAATCCGACCTATGGCGAGGACTTCCAGATGCTCAATGACTACATCGTGGACACCTACCACGGCGTAGAGATTGGCGACCTGGAAGCCCAACTGCAGGCCGGTGGATTCAGAACCGAGGAAGAGCGCGAGCAGGCCGACATGGCCCTCCAGGCTTTCAAGTTCATCAAGGACTGGAAGGCGGGTAAGACCAACATCGAGAAGCCGGACCTGAGCGGTCTTTCTCCCGAAGCCAAAGCCTACTACGAGGGCAAGGAAGCCGAACTGGCCGCCCGCGAAGAGGCTCTCAACGGCACCAAGAAGGCCCAGACTGCCGAGCAGAAGAAGCAGGAGCGGGCGAACTACGAAACCTCTGTCGCCAAGAAAGTGGGCGGCTCTGTCGGGTCCAGGATCAAGAACCTACTGGCCGAGCGCGAGAAGACCGGCGCGTTCATCCCGAGCTACATCCTTGAAGCCAAGGACCCCACCACCGGAATCAGCGTCTTCGCCAAAACCATGATAGACCAGTTCGAAGAGGCGACCTATGGACGTGTGGACCGTGCCACCGGAAAAGTCATCGGCGGCGTGGCCTACATCCGCGAGCAGGCTAAGATGCTGGCTCGCCGTCCCCCGTCTCCGGAGGCGCAGCAGGCTCGCGTCGATTTTGCCAACCAGCTCATCGACGAGCATTTCCCGGCCATCTTCGACAAAAACCTCCGGACCATCCAGACCAAGGAGAAAGAGGACCGGCAGCGCCGGCAGGGCAACACGGCAACCCGCGAGCAACTGGCGGCGCGCGAACCGAGGGCCGGCGGCGGCAACTCAACGCCCAACAAGGCGATGACGCCCGAGACTGCGATGAAAGAGGCTTATGCGTGGGTAGACAAGGAGTTCCCCGATGCAGATCCGCGGGAACGGACCCACAAGGCACTGATGAAGAAAGACGAATTGGTAGGCGCTCGGTAAAGTCCGCACATTGGCAATTCCACCCCGGCTCACTGGTGTATTCGCCTTCCCAGAGGCGCAGGGCAAAACGGATTGAATCGCCAAACGGAATAGCTGAAGACCTACTCGGAACCATCTAAACCGCTCCCGGCCGACTGACCGGCAGAAGCGCGACGCCAGGCAGGACCCAACAAACCAAGCCGCCAAAGGAAGAGGGGCGGCACAAGAGGACGGGTTATCATGCCCCAGCAGAATCTCGGCGCCGCATCCCAGCAAACGTCTTGGATGCTCCAGAAGGTGAACTCCGATGTCCAGTTGAGCGAAAACCTCGACATGGCCGGAGACACATTGTTTTCAAACGCTCCCAACGAGGAAATCGGCCTCCAGCAGTATCGCCACCCGCTGCGCACTGAAGTTGGCGGATTGGTTGGCTACATCCAGGACGATGGCGGAAGCTATCCCCAGGGTCAGGCCAGCCAGGTTGACCAGATGATCGTTGCTCCACTGACGATCTTGGACGTTATCTCCGCAACCGACCTTGCGCGCCGCATCGCGTCCGGTGGACGTGATGTTGTGGTCGACAACTGGATTTCGCTGATGATCAGCGATGTCAAGGAAAAGACGGCTCACACCCGCAACGCCTACATCCAGGGGTACAACAACGGCATCTTGGCGCAGGTCAACGCGACTTATGCCGGCGGCAACACCATTCCTTTGGTGACGCCCCCCTTCGGTGGTCGGCTGCTTGACCGCAACGGCTACTACCAGGTGACCGACGGCAACTTCAACGTAATCGGCAATGTCAACGTCGTGAGCCTGTCAAACGGCGGCGTGGGAACGATCGACACGGTTACGGTGGATGCGGCTCCTGTCGGCACAGGTGCGGGCTACTACTTCATCCCGACCGGATTGTCTACAGGCAACCCCATCGGCGTGAACGGGATGGACTACATCATCTCCGGGTCATCAGCTCTGGAGTATTGCGGAATCTCCCGGTCGAATCCCTACGTCCAGGCTCCCACCTACAACGCGAACGGCGCGTACCTGACTCTGGGTATGGTCGAGGCGTTCATGGCGCGCATGAAGCAGGGCCTCGGCGTGAAGCGGTTCGCTCAGCGCAAGAGGAACGTCTGGTACGCTCACCCGGCCCAGCGCGTGTCTGCGCAGATCCTCGGCTTCTCGAAGACCCTCTACACGGCGGGCAACGGGAAGCTGCCGGACAGCTACGACGTGGCGACCAACCCCTTTGCGACCTGGATGCTGGCTGGTATCGAGGTTGTCGAGGATTCGATGTGCCGGACCGATACGCTGCGGTGGATCGACAAGGCGACCATGAAGCGGGTCCGGTATCCCAAGTCTCAGATGTTCATCCCGTTCGGCGGGTCTGAAATCTTCTGGCCGCGCAATGCTGGCGGGCTCTGGGTTTCCGAGTCGGATGCGATGTATCGGGATTCGTTCAACTATTACAGCAGCCTCCCCATCGCCAACGGGGCGATCTACAATTTAGGAGTACAGCCTATCCTTAGCAATTGAAAACTAAGGACTTAGGGGCCGATCACTCGGCCCCTTCCTTAGCACAACCAGTGTATCGCAGAAGGACTCGCATGAGCATCACCGACCCAACGAACGATGCACCAAAAGCAGTGCAGGACGCTATCGCCCGGTGGGGCGGCAGGAATCCATACGGCGACCCGATGTGGCGCATCGTGCTGGCGCAGCACTGCATTGTCAAGCGCGGCGGCATCCAGCGTGAACTCGACAATGGCGAGCAGTCCATCGTCACCATTGGATTCGGCGGGAAAGTCATAGAGAGCAAAGTTCACGCCTCGGTGACCTCCGGCATCTTGGAGGTACCCCGCTACAACGTCGAGGGATGGATTCTGGAAAAGTGGTTTCCGGCCTCAACGTGGGGAACGCCTGAACAGTGGCGCTCCGAGAAATCGGAAGATGGCAGCCGAATACTTTGCGAGGAATATCCTGAGCGCGGTCGCTATTTCCTGATGAACGGGCCGTTTGACAGGATTCCCGAACTGGGCGACCTCGAAAACTCAATCAGCATGTACGAAGAGGACATGCGCAAACAGCCAACAAACCACGACTCCTACTTCCGCCAGGTCATGCGGGATGAGGAATACGCACGGAAGAAGGCTAAGGACAAACTGGTAGCCGATCTGAACTACCGCCGCAAGAACGAACTGGTTCCGGTGCTCAAGAGTTCATCACTCGAAGCGCAGCGGTTCCGCAACGACCTCACCGCGCAGGCCGGACTCAGTGAACATCTGGGCGCGGTGCATGACGCCTAATACCCTTTTCAACCCCCTATAAAAGGGATTTCAACCCGCAGGACCGCACCACCAAGAGGAGAGACGCACCATGGGATCACCGACATTCGCATCAATCAACCCGATGGACAACCCGAACATTGCCGAGTACCTTGGCATCCAAAGGCGCATGGAAGGCCGGTCCATGAAGGCGCTGCGCATCGAGCGCGAGTCTCTTCTGGCTTCGCTCAAGGCGACAGGACAGGCCCAACCGGCAACAATCCTCTGGTTCAATCCAGTGGCCGGGAGTCTCGACGGCGGGATTGGACTCAAGCTCCGCTCGATCAACGACCCGCATGTCCTCGAAGATGACCAGGTAACGTACAAATACCGCGGCAGGACCTACAAAGCCGTCGTGGTTCCAATCAAGGAGCCGACGATCTTCTCGCTCATCAAGGATGTGAAGGTTGAAGGTGACCGGGAATACGGTATCTACGAGCCTCGCGCCTGCAAGCAGATCGAGATTGCCTACCACTTCCTCGCGTCCTACACCACCGGGACGCCGAACTCATCCAGCATGGGCGGCATCCTGGCATTTCAGGGCGACCGGCGCAACCTGCCGAATAGTTCGAAGCGGTTCACGATCAAGGTTCCCCGCCGTATTCCTTTGCCGAACGGCTGGAGTGAGTACGAAACGGTTGAGCGCGACTTCGAAGAGGCAATGGCGGAGACTCTCGACCTCCAGAAAGCCTACTCGAATGCCAGTACACAGCAGGCGCAGAGCTTCTGGGATCAGGAAGACCAACGCGGCAACATCACGACGGCGCACAGGATCTGGCACCAGTTCGAGATGGACATGGGCTGGCGGCAGACGGCGGCGCCTTGGGTGACGCTGATCAACGAGTCACTTGAGACTTGCGTCGGATGCGGCGAGACAAAGAAGCGCGTGGATGCGTTTTTCTGCTTCAAGTGTCAGCGCGTCTACAACCCGCTGGCGGCGTATATGGCTCGGGAAATCAACATTACCCACCCGTCGATGGATCGCGTTGAGGACAAGGACTGGCCGCTCATCCACAAAGAAGAAGCCCGTCGCAAGGCTCTGCGCGAAGGACCTGCCGAAAAAGCAAAGAAGCCGACTGACCTGTAACTGAAAGGGGAGCATGAACACTGTTCTAGATGTCAAGGCGCGCGTCAAGTCGCTCGTGGGTGACCCGGATGGGGATTTTTGTACGGATGCTTACCTCATGCCGCTCATCAACCAGGCCTACGACGACTCGATCAACGTACTTGAAGGAACATGCTCCCCGTTCATCACCCAACTCAAGGTCGCGCCCAACGTGGCGCTTGGAACCTCCAGCCTGGCTGAACTCCAGAAGCCGGGCCAGCCGTGGGAGGGACTCATCAATCCTCTCGACCTTGAAGTCAAAGGCGTAGGATTGCCCGAGACGAGCTACTTCATGGGCACCAGGAAAGACATCCTGCCCAACACTTCCAACTACGCTCCCAACCAGCCGCTGAATAACTGGGCGGGACGGTTCACCTGGGAGTGGCGCAGTTACGTGGTCTACGTCACCCCACTGGGCTACGCGGCAGACTTCAGGATGCGCGGCGAGTTCCGGCCGCCTGCGCTCGTCAAAGACACGGACCCAATAGCGATCCACCCGCAGATGGTTGTGGCGCTGTCTTATGCGACGGCTGCTTTGATCGGGGCCGAGCGGGGTAACGCGGCCTATGTCCAGAACTACGGCCAGCAGGCGACACGGACGCTGGACGACGTTTCAGCAACTCTTGTAAGGCAGCAGCAGGGTACCAGCAGCAGGGTCGGCAGGATGAATGGTCGCGGCGGCGGGCGTGGCAGAGGTCGCGGCGGTTCGTATTAACCAGAACTCAACCCAAGGAGAATAAACCCAATGGCTCTCACAGAAAACGTACAGAAGTATTCACCGGCCGGAGTGCCTGACAGGCTCTTCTTGCAATGCTTTCTGACCGGCAACTACGTCACGGGCGGCGACACCCTCAACCTCAACCCCTCGGCATTCAAGGACCCCAATGGCATTGGATTGCTGGGCTTCCCGGATTCGGTTCCGAAGATCAACCCCTCGATCTTCTCGACCAACTTCACCGGGGCCTATGCACTCTATGAGGCCAACGTTGTTCCTGGCTTGACGCTCGGGACATTCAAGGTTCAGATTGCCTCGGGTGGCGTGGAGCTTGGAGCTGGCGCGTATCCGGCTGGCTTGCTCAACCAGTCGTTCATTGTTGAAGTGATTTTCTAACCAGCAGCTTCAACCATGGAACTCAGGTGAGTACGAGTGGCAAATTTCAGCGGGCAGCCGAGTGTAATCAGTCGATTCCTCGGGGCGATGGATCAGGATGATTGGACTAATATCCCCACCGGTCTAGCTGCCCTCGTCCGCAACTGCTGCTTTGACTCCCTGACCTCCGTTCGCACCCGCGACGGAATCTCGACAACCATGCAGGGCGTGAACAAAAGCCCCATTACTGGCCTGATGGGAACTCTTTACACGCCCGAGACCGCGGCGGAGAACTTCTTCCAGTTGCCGGTGATCTTCGACATGGAAGGGGCTTTGCAGTACGAGAGTCCCGTAGGCACTGGCCGGATGGTCGAGTTCGGCTATAACAACACGTTCACGCCTCCTGCAAATTCTCACATGATTGCCGTCCAGACCTACAACAAA
>Ga0302278_10005431_pt1 | contig 12627 bp, 11 predicted proteins | sample III_Bog_N3_2_FD_194543 | JGI IMG/M metagenome (GOLD analysis project Ga0302278, IMG submission 194543) | Peat permafrost microbial communities from Stordalen Mire near Abisko, Sweden - III_Bog_N3_2 | ecosystem: Environmental > Terrestrial > Soil > Wetlands > Peat | place: Sweden: Abisko... | reverse complement strand
TTTATGCTTTCCCGCCTTGCGCCAGAAAGAAGGCGCAAAACGGGGCACGGGGCTTTTTTCGCTGGTCCGGCGCGGGTTCATTTCAGCCGTAACTCGGCGCGGCGAGTCAGGCTGCTCAGGATGACAGCCAATATTCTTGTAGGGAATTCAAGACAGGACACTGGATGGGGTATGCGGTTAAAGAGATTTTTTATACGCTGCAGGGCGAGGGGGCGCAGGCGGGGCGCGCTGCTGTGTTTTGCCGTTTTGCGGGGTGTAATTTGTGGTCGGGGCGCGAGGCGGATCGGGCTACGGCGGTTTGCAAGTTCTGCGACACGGATTTTTTCGGCGTCGATGGAACGGGTGGGGGACGCTTTGAATCCGCGGAGTTGGTTGCGGAAGCGGTCGCAGAGAAATGGCCCATGGATGCGAGGGCTGGAAAGCGGTTTGTGGTGTGCACCGGCGGCGAGCCCCTGCTGCAACTCGATGGACTACTGATTGAGGCGCTGCATGCGCGCGGCTTTGAGATTGCGGTGGAGACGAACGGAACCGTGGCTGCGCCGGATGGGCTGGACTGGATCTGCGTCAGCCCGAAGGCGGGAGCGGCGCTGGTGCAGCGGAGCGGAGATGAGCTGAAGCTGGTTTATCCGCAGGCTGAGGCGGCTCCGGAGAAGTTCGAAGGGCTGCGCTTTCGGAATTTCTTTTTGCAGCCGATGGATGGGCCGAGCCGCGCGGCGAATACGGAGCTGGCGCTCAAGTATTGTCTGGATCATCCACAATGGCGGCTTAGTTTGCAGACGCACAAAATCCTGGGGATTCCGTAGGCCAGCTCTGAATAGGTGCAGCGTTGTCGCCAAGAGATTTTTGCAGGGGCTAAAGCCGGACTCATTTTATAGGCTTTATCGGTACGACTGAAGTCGTGCCCTGACACTTGTCGGGACTCCGAATGAGTTTTTCCGCAGCCCGCAAAGCACACGTTCTTTTTGCGGCGTTTTCGGCACGACTGAAGTCGTGCCCTGTTACAGAGCAAATTGTGCAGAGACTCGTTAGGTGCACTTTTTAAGGTCGGAGAATGCCTGACAAGGGAGTACATTCAGGGTTTTTTCTTTTGCACCCCTCCTCCCAGCGCGTAGTCGGTTGAAAGTAAACTTCGCCTTCCAATTGCCCATGCCGGCCCAGGCTAATTACTTTTCCGTTTCCGGCAAATCGCGGGCGGTTCCCGCCTCCACGCACCCGCTCATTCCGCGATTCGGTCCAGTCTCCAACCCGATCCACTCGCCGGCGAACCGAAAGTCCTTCTCGGTTCAGCCTGTCGATGTCCGGTTTTGATCTATCATTTATGTGATCTTTACCGCCCTGAAATCCAACCTTCAAACATTTTTCTCATTTCAAAGGAGACTCATGACCAAGTACAAACTGGAATACATCTGGCTCGACGGCAAGCAGCCGATCCCTGAGCTTCGCGGCAAAACCCAGCTAAAGTCCTTCGAAAACCCGCCTAAACTGGAAGATCTACCCCTCTGGGGTTTTGACGGCAGCTCCACCATGCAGGCCGAAGGCAGCAAGTCGGACTGTATTCTGAAGCCCGTGGCACTCTACCCGGACGCAGCCCGCAAGGACGCTTATCTCGTCCTTTGCGAAGTGATGCATCCCGATGGCACCCCGAACTCCACCAACTACCGCGCAACCATTGAGAACGATCCCGACCTTTGGGTTGGTTTCGAGCAGGAGTACTTCCTCTATAAGGACGGGGCGCCGCTCGGCTGGCCGAAAGCTGGATACCCTTCCACGCCCCAGGGCCCGTATTACTGCGGCGTCGGATACAAATATATGGGCAGCGTGGCCCGCACAATTGTCGAAGAGCATCTCGACCTTTGTCTCGCGGCTGGAATCAACCATGAAGGCATCAACGCGGAAGTTGCCAAGGGCCAGTGGGAGTTTCAGATCTTCGCCAAGGGCTCTGCGAAGGCTGCCGACGATGTCTGGATGGCGCGCTATTTGATGATGCGTCTTTGCGAGAAGTACGAGGTAGACGTGGTGCTGCATTGCAAGCCCATCAAAGGCGACTGGAACGGATCGGGCATGCACACCAATTTTTCCACCAAGTACATTCGCGAGGTGGGCGGCAAGGAATATCTCGAGGCCCTGATGGCGGCATTCGAGAAGTACATCCCCGAGCACATTGCTGTCTACGGCCCGGATAATCACCTGCGCCTGACCGGCCTGCACGAAACTCAGGCCATTGACAAGTTCAGCTACGGCCTCTCCGACCGCGGAGCCTCGGTACGGCTGCCTGTCAACTTCATCAGGAATGGTTACAAGGGCTACCTGGAAGATCGCCGTCCAAACTCCGAGGCTGATCCCTACCAGATCGTTTCGCGCATTCTGCAGACCGTCAACAGCGTTCCTAAACCGTAGTCTTGTTTGTGGCGGCACTCTTTTTGCGGGACTGGCGGCAAATGCGATCGGCCTACCCCGCAGCACGGAGGCCTGAAGCGAGGTGTGGTGGGACGGGAAAGCTTCCCGGTCCACCGCACCTCCTCTTGTTTTTTGGCCTGCCCTTGCCGGCATACTCCGGACCCACTTCGTCCCGCCTCTCTCTCGCGTCACTTACAAAGCCCATCCAGGAGAACGATAATAGCTTCTCAACACCGCTTTTGATGAGGACGAGAATGATCTCACGCCGCAATTTCATAACCACATCCGTGTTGACATCGGCTGCCGCCATGGCGGCCCGTACGCCATTATTCGCAGCCCAGGCGCTGCCAGCCGCCGCGAAGAGCGGCCTCCGCTTCGGTGTGAACTTCACTCCGCGCAAGCGCTGGTGGTACTGCTGGCTCGACTGGGACAAGCAGGCCATCGCGGACGACCTGAGCGGCATTGCCGGCCTCGGCCTCGACCACATCCGCATCCAGTTGTTGTGGCCCCTTTTTCAGCCCGGGATCAACACCGTCAGCGATCGTCTGCTGGATAATCTGCACTCGCTGCTGGACGCGGCCGACGAAGCGGGCCTGGACGTTGAAGTCACTGTGCTCAACGGCTGGATGAGCGGGATATCGTTCCTGCCGCCATGGGTCATGCCGCTGGCGCGGCCGCAGAATGGCGATAACTTCAATATCTTCACTTCCGCCCCGGTCATAGAGGCGGAGAAGTTGCTCTTCCGCCGAATCGCGGAGACAATTGGCGGTCACAGGCGTTTTCTTGGATTCGACCTCGGCAATGAGTTAGGCGTGCTGATGGGAATGAACAACCCGGTGGCGACGAAAGATGCGGATAAGTGGGCCATCGACATGTTGAGTTACTGCGACCAGATAGCTCCGGGCAAATTCCACGTCAACGGGACGGACCATTCGCACTGGTTCAACGACTTCGGGTTCAGCCGCCCGGTCCTTGCCAATACAGGACACGCAACGGTGACGCACACCTATATCTATTTCGATGGCGTTCTCGGGCGATACAAGTATTCCGATCAGGCTTCTCTGCATCTCGCCGACTACATGGTCGAGCTCGCCTACGCTTATCAGAAGGACTTGAATCGCAAGGTATGGACAGAGGAGATCGGCGTCAGCAGCAAAGAAATGCCATCCGACTTTCAACCCGAGTACATGGACCGCCAGGTCCGCAATATAGCGGCGACCGGTAAGTCATGGGGCGTCACCTGGTGGAGTTCGCACGATATCGATCGAGCCAACAAGAGCTTCGATCCCTACGAGTATGAGTTAGGCCTGCTGGATTTGCAGAACCGGCCAAAGCCACTGGGGCGGAAATTCAAGCAACTGGCCGCCGAGTTAGGACGCACTCCGCAGGAGATAGTTCCACGAACCACCGCGCTGGTCATCCCCGACACGGGACTCTCGACAAAGCAATGGCCACCGGACTGGCGGTTTGCCAAGGCCTACATGGACTTGATCGACAAGGGAACGACTCCGTGCATCGTGATTGAGAGTCGCGCGCGGGATGAAGCGTATCTGAGAACTCGAGGCATCCGCGATCTGATTTCATGCGCCTGCTGAACGGAGTTACACCTGCGAAGGCACATCGCGACCTCACGCTCCCGGCAGAACCTGTTTGATGACCTTGATCAGGTCATTGCCCGATATCGGTTTTACCAGCCATCCGGTGGCGCCAAGACGCCGGCCCTCGTCGCGCTTGGCGGTCTCGCTCTCGGTGGTCAGCGTCAGAATCGGGAAGAATCGGCAGCCGGGCAGGGCGCGCACCTTTCCAATCAATTCCAGGCCCCCCATCACCGGCATATTGATGTCGGTGAGGATGAGGTCTGGCTTGACTCCGGCTTTCAGCTTGTCAAGGGCCTGCTGGCCGTTGTTGGCGGTTTCCACCTGAAACCCGCTCATCGACAGAGTGCTCTTGAGGCTCATCACCATGGTGACTGAATCGTCGACTACCAGAATTGTCTTTGCCATGCGAGCCTCTTATTTCGCGGACTTCAATGCCGGTTCCAGCCATGCGCGCAGTTCAGCACTCTTCGGCCAACTGGCGATGCAAGCCCTGGCCGTCATCAGCACTTGCAGATTGGCGGTGTGCATGTGGCTGCAGGCGGATAAATCGACCTTGGCGGTGGGTCTGGTCTGCAACCACTCGAGCAGCCCTTCGGCTTCCTCGACACTTGCTTCGTCACGAAACAGGACGCGGTTCTTCTTGAATTCGATTGGCATCAGACCATCTCCCGGATGTTGAGAATCATGAGCACGGACCCATCCCCCATGAGAGCCGAGCCTGAATAGGTGGACAAGCCGGAAAGAAAGCCATTGAAAGGCTTCTGAATGACGCCCATCGTCTCCTGAAATCCGTCGACAAGCAGGCCCAACTCCGCGTTCCCCGCCTGAACCAGCAGTACAGCTAGTTCATCGTCAGAATTCGAGCGGGGGATAGCGGGAATCCCCAGCAGTGTGTTGAGCGCCTTGAGCGGAACGATACGCCCGCGCAGTACGGCCGTCTGGCTCTGCTTGATGGTGTGGATGGCGTTTCTGGGAACGCGTACGGTCTCGACCACATGGTCCATGGGCACGCCGAACCGTTGCCCGTCGGACTCGATGACCATGACCTGGGTCACGGCCATCGAAAGCGGCAGGGAGATCCTGATGGAGGTGCCCTTGCCCACTTTGCTCTCAATCGCCACGGCGCCGTTGATCTTCTCTACGGCGGAGCGAACCACATCCATGCCCACGCCGCGGCCGGAGAGGTCGGAGACGACCGCGGCAGTGGAAAGGCCGGCGGCGAAGATAAGATTGATCGCCTCCTGATCTCCGATGCGCTCAAGAGTCGCTTCGTCAATGATTCCTTTTTCGTAGGCCTTCTGTTTGATTACAGCGGGATCGATGCCTTTGCCATCGTCCACAATCTCGATGACGACGCGGTCCGCTTCCTGCGCGGCGCGGATTGTCAGCCTGCCGATTGCAGGCTTGCCCGCCGCCAGGCGCACCTCCGGAGTCTCGAGGCCGTGATCCAGGCTATTGCGAACGATGTGAATGAGGGGGTCGGCAAGCGACTCGACGATGTTCTTGTCGGCTTCGGTCTGCTCCCCTTCGAGCACGAGTTGAACTTGCTTGCCGAGTTTGCGGGAGACGTCGCGCACCAGGCGCGGGAAGCGCTGGAAAACGAAGGAGACCGCCATCATGCGGACCTGCATGATGGCATCCTGCATTTCATCGGCGATGCGGTTGATGATCGAGTACTGGCCTTTGATCTCACGTGAGAGTTCACGCACGCCGAATTGAGATTCCGCCCGCTCGGCCAGATAGGGCAGCGCGTTCTTCGAGACCACCAATTCGCCAATCAGGTTCATCAGGCGGTCGACCTTCGCCTGATCGACCTTGAGGCTTCTTGGGCCGGTATTCGAGTCTTCGGCGCGACGGCCAAACTTGATCGCGTTCGGATCGTCGTCGGCACGACGGCCAAACTTGATTCCTTCATCCGCTGGAACTTTGCCGGGGTCGTTTTCCGCAGCAAGACCGGCGCCCCCAGGCTCTTCGGCCTGAGTAGTGGGGATTCTACCGTCGGTGTCAGGTGCGCAAGGGAGACTGGCTTCTGGCTGGACGTTTTTATACGATGCAAGACATGCGTCCAGCCATGCGAGCAAAAGCGTGTTGTGGCCGGTAGACAGGGCGTCAGCAAGCGCAGCTTGAATGTCTGTACGGGCAGATGTCTCGCCCATTGCCTGGCTCAGATTGGCCAGCACTGCTGCAACAGCCGTGAGCCTGCCTGCGTGCCATGCGGGGCGATCGTCGAAGAGAAGAATCTGCCGCTGGGCGGCGAGAATCCTGCGGAAGGCGGCCTCATCATTCTCCGAGCGAGAGTGAGTCAGATTTGGAAGCGATGACGCATCGCCCGGCCCATTCCGTTCGTCTTTTTGCTTCGCGAGCCACAACGCGGGAACAGCAACGATCTCCACTTGATCCGGCAGATAGCGGTAATGCTGGTCAAGCTCCTCGCGCGGCGCATTGGTAAGCAGATCGAATCCAAGCAGGCAACTGTACGTATCCAATTCGCTCAATGAAGGCAGCGGCGCAGTCGCAAGGACGCGGCCCCAGATCAGTCCGGGAGTCTGGCGTGCGCTGTTCAGCGGATCGTCCCCATGGAAGAAGCATTCCCGCTGCGGTCTATAGGCAATCCAATGCAGTGGATCTCCCTGCCGGCAGTGCTCAACTGCCGACCTCCACGCGTCTTCGGGGATGCCGGCAAGTTGAGGCAGCCCGGTGGCTGTACCATCGGCAAGCGCGGTCTGGGTGATGGCGGCCGTGGGAGAGTCGCCGTTTTGAACAGCGGCCGTGTCTTCGTTCGGGGTCAGGCTCGGCATCAGCTTCCTTAATGCCTCCGCGATGTGCTGCGATTCCAATGCGCGCGAGGCATCGATCCGTCCCGTAGCCTCGATTTCGCCACAGAGCAGACCGACGTAATCCATCGCATCGAGCAGGCGGTCCGCCAACTCCCGGGAATAGACCTGGTGGCCGCTTCGCACCACTCCCAGCAGGTCTTCTCCGGCATGAAGCACGCGCGTCATCTCCGGGAAAGTGAACAGGCCGCTGTTGCCCTTCAACGTGTGCACGCAACGAAAGAGTTCATTGAGGATGCCCTGATCGGTGGGCGCGTCTTCCAATTGCATCAGTTTCTTGCCGGTGGCCTCGAGCAGGTCGCGGGACTCGGACAGGAACTGGTCCAATAGTGGGTTTGGGGGTAATGGGTTCGGGGGCGAGGGATTCATAGGCGAGCGGATCATTGGTTTGCCTCCCCGATCAGGAGACGGACATGCGCAAGAAGCTGCGACTGCACGATGGGCTTGACGAGATAGCTGTTGGCGCCGGCCTGGTAGGCCGTCCTCTCATCGCCCGCGGCTGCTTCGGTGGATACCATGACGGCGGGCTGCTGGGCGATCGGCTGCTGGCGCAGTTCGCGCAGAAAGGCATATCCGTCGAGCTTGGGCATGTTGATGTCCACGATGTAAAGATCGAATGGCGCTTCGAGGGCCTTCTCCAGGGCCTCGATGCCGTTCCATGCTTCTTCCACCAGGTAACCGGCGGATTCGAGAATGCCGCGGTGATACATGCGCACGGTGGCTGCATCGTCGACGACCAGGATACGTTTCACTTGGATTCCAGGCCTTTCTGATAAACGATTGCGTCGGGAAATTTGCGCACCTTGAACAACGAGGAGATGCGGCTCATGGATTCGGAATGTCCCAGGCAGATAAAACCGCCCGGATTCAGCGCTTCGTAGAAAGTTTCCGCCGCTGTGGTCCTGGATAGATCGTCAAAATAGATCAGCAGATTCCGGCAGAAGATGACATCGAAGTTGCGGTAGACGAGGGTATCGGCGGCCTCTGAAAGATTCACCCTGGTGAATTCGACTGCGTCCCGCAGATCGCCGCAGAGCTGATAGTCATCGCCCACGCCCTTGAAGTATTTTTCCAGCCAGCGAGGCGGCACATTCTGCACGGAGCGCGCCGAATAGCGTCCGGCACGCGCACGGCGGAGGATGCTGGTGTCTATGTCGGACGAGACGATCTCCACATCCCATTCACGAATTCCGTTCCAGCGTTCCAGCAGGCACATGGCGATCGAATAGGGCTCCTCCCCGGAAGACGAGGGAATGCACCAGATGCGAATCGCGTCTGGACTGCTCCTGCGCCGGACAATCTCCGGAAGGATGGAATCGACCAGGCACTTGAATTGATATTCCTCGCGCAGAAAATAGGTTTCGTTCACAGTCATCAGGTTGGTGAGCTGTTGCAGTTCTTCGCCCGAAGCCTGGAAGCGCAACATGGTGAAGTAGCCGCGAAAATTGCCGGTGCCGGTAGCCTCGATGCGTTCGACCAGGCGCTTGTCGACAAAGTAGCGCTTGGATGCCTCGAAGCTGATGCCGGTCCTTCGATAGAAGAACTCCCTGAACTTCAGGAAGTCTTCGAGCGTGATGGTTGGCCCGGACTCGGGCTGCGACGCGTAGGAGGTCATGGCGGGTTCAGACCTCGCGAATGCGCTTGAGCGCCAGGTCGGCGGCAAATTGGATGTAAGGTTCAGACGGAAAGCGGGCCTTGAGCCGGGCTAGCGGATCGTTGGCCGCCTCGGTGCCTACTTCACACAACAGATCCACCGCAGTGGCGCAGACATTCACATGCGTGTCCCGCTGGATCACGTCGACGAGCCAGCTTTCGACCTCCGCATGCCGCGCTGAATCGAGGATATTCACGGCGAAGATCCTTATATCGGGATCCGGATCCGCCAGCAGCGATCGCAGAACGGGCGTCGCTTCGTCGCCCATTTGCCTGAAAGTCTCAATGACTTCGTTGCGCAAAGATGCGTCTTCGCTGCGAAGACAATCGACCAACCCGCTGGCGGCCAATGGATCGTTCAGGCGAACCAGCGTGGTGAGGATCACTTCAAGGGTGGCCGTGTCCTGCTCGCGCTTCAAATGGCTCACCAGCGCTGCTGCGGCATCCGGGCATTGGGCGATTGCGCGCACGGCCTGACGCCGTTCAGCGGCATCCGCATCCTCCAGGGCTGCTCGAAGTTGGTTGCAATCCCTTCCAGGCTCGGGCTTGCCGCGCTCTGTCAGCGGAACGACTTTCGGTTTCACAAGGCCCATGATTCTCTTCCTCATCTGCACGGCAAGCTCGAACTCCGCCAGGGAAAACTCGTCTGTTACCTGCCTGCCCATGCCGAGAGCTGCGGGGCGATTTTTTCGGCGGCTAAAATCATGCTGGCGCCGCCCTTTCTGACCAGTTCCGCAGGCATCCCGTAGACCACCGCCGAGTCTTCGGATTCGGCAATGGTGTGTCCGCCTCGCTTCTTGATTTCGGTGAATGCATCCGATCCGTCGTGGCCCATGCCGGTTAGCAAGACCGCCGTTGTTCGCTTTGGATCGTAGTGTGCAAGCACCGATTGTCCCAGCAACTCGACGGAAGGATGCCACAGATATTGCGAATTCTCCGGCGCCGGAAAAACAGTGAGCCGGCCAGACCGCGTTGCCAGCAGGGTGTCCGCTCCACCCCGTCCGATGTAGACCTTTCCGGGCTCGACAGCCAAGGCAGAGCCCGCCTCGACCACTTCAAGAGCGCAACACTGATTCAGCCGCTCCGCAAAGGCCCTGGTAAACGCGGCCGGCATGTGTTGCGCCACCAACACCGGCCAGGGAAACCGTTCCGGCAATCCCGACAGCACGATTTCGAGTGCGCGGGGTCCGCCGGTCGATGCGCCGATCACCAACAATCCGTCCGTGGCTGTCACGACCTGTTTGGGTGCGGAAGATTCCTGGACCGCCTTTCTGCGCTCATCCCGCATGCGCCGGACAACTCCGGCCGCGTTAAATCCTCTGCCCCTCGGCCGTGCCCGCGCGGCGCCGCGTACCTTGGCCACCAATTGCGCCGTGATCCTGTCGAGGGACAAAGAGATGGTTCCCCCAGGCTTGGCGACATAGTCGACCGCCCCCAGGTTCAGCGCCTCAAACGTGGCCAAGGCTCCCTCATTGGTGAGCGAGGAAACCATCACCACGGCAACCGGCCTTTCGGCCATGATGAGGGAAAGCGCGGTCAATCCATCCATCTCCGGCATGTTGATGTCCAGCGTCACAACATGCGGTTGGAACTCCCGGTTTTCCCTCACCGCCTCGTCGCCGTTTCTGGCCTGGTGGATCTCGAAGTCCCCCTCGGCCTGAAACAGGGTCATCAACTGGCGCCGCATCAGCGCCGAGTCGTCGACAATGAGTAGCTTGATCATGTTTTATCCATTGACGGCGGCCAGCGCCGCCAGTTCCTTCTTCGCCATCAGGTGGGGCGGATCGATGAGCTGCACCATCCGCTTCTGCTTTTCGAGGTTGGCCATGCGGCTCAAGAGCCGGCTTTGTTCGGCGGATAGTTGCGGCGCCGGTTCGATAGCAGCCTTGGGAATTCTCAGGACCTCGGCCACCTGATCGACAATGAAGCCGGTGCGCACATCGGAGATGAGAAACACCATGATCCGCTGGCGATCGGTGCGCTCCACCTGTTTGAGGCCCAACCGCAGGCGAAGGTCGATGACCGGCAGCACGGTACCGCGCAGGTTGATGACCCCCTCGACGAACGATGGCGCCTTGGGTACCCGGACCAGTTCTTCCGGTACCCGGACAATCTCCTGCACGCTGGCGATCGGCGCGCCGAACTCCTCCTTGTCCAGGCGGAAGATGACCACCTGTTCGTCGTCGTCCAGGTTGTCGTCCTGTTTTGTGTCTTCCCGGTCGCTTTCCATGTCGCTCTCGTTCACGGCGCTCAATGCCTCCTTGATGACGGAGTTGCCGAAGAGATTGCGCGCGGTGATAATCGACACCAGGCGCTTTCCATTGTCCAGCCGGCAGATTGAAGTCACCTCGGCAAGGTTTCCTTCGCGGGCAAGCATGGCGGGAAGCGCGTCCACTCCGGATTTTGAGACCCGAAGCACCTCGCTGACCGCATCCACGACCACACCCACCGACACTCCGTTCAAGGTGAGCACCACGATGCGGCTCTTTTCGTCCACATCGCGATGCGGCAGCGCGAACATGCTGCGAAGATTGACCAGCGGCAACAGGCGGCTGCGCAAGGTCATCACGCCGAGAACGTGCGACTCCGAATGCGGCACATGGATAACAGCTTCCGGAACCTGCACAATCTCCTGCACGTCTTCTATGGCGATGGCATATTCCTGCCCGTCGACATCGAAGCTGACCAATTGCAGTTCGTCGCTCAGGTCTTCTTCCTCGCTCTGCACGCTTGACTGCATGGCTCCCGCCACGCCTGTGTTTTTCGAGATTGCCGCAATCTGCGAGAACTCCCTCTCGATGAGCTTGGCAAAGTCAAGCACCATGATCATGGCGTGGCCGCCGACGTCCTTGATGAGGCTGGAAAGCACTTCGGTATTCACCGTGGTGCCGATCGAGCCCACGTCTTCGATGTGGCTTGCATCGACGCCAACCACACTTGACACCCGGTCCACCACGAAGCCCAGCGGCTGGCCCACATCGACAACCAGTGCGCGGGTCGAGTCGTCATGAGGCAGCTCCGGAAATCCGAACAACCGGCGCAGCGAGATGATGGGCAAGACCTTCCCGCGCAGGTTGGCTAACCCCTCCAACGCGGCTGGCGCCAAAGGGACTCTGACGACGTCCGGAACCCGTATGATCTCCTTCACCGGCACCATGTCCGCTGCGAAGACTTCATTGCCGGCAATGAAGGTGACAAACTGCTGTGTGCCCTGTTGCGTGCTGGAGGCGCTTTCTTCGATCTGGTTCTCTTCGACGTCCGCCGCAGGCAGTCGTGCGGCAGGGACGCGCTCGTCGATTTGGATTTCTCCAACGGCCGCTCCAGCCGGTTGCTTATCGGGGGCGCGCTTGTCGAGGGCGTTCTGCTCAAGTAGCGCCGTCCCATTGGTGTGCTGCTTCGATGATCTTGTCGTCATGGTTCAAGTCCCCTTACGCTGCGCTCTGGAGTTCGTCCGCCAGAGAAGAGATCTCTTCGATGGCTGCTGCCAGATCTTCGGCGCCCTTGGCTTGTTGCTGGGCCGCACTGGCTGCTTCTGTGGCTGCCTTGTCGGCTTCCGTTGCCGCGGCGGAGATCTGCTCAATTCCCTTCTTTACCTGGGCGATGGCTGAGGCGATTTCATTCGACGCCGAAAGAATCTCCTGCGTGCCCTTTTCCACCCCAAGGATGTCCGTCTCAATCGACACCAGGTCCGTCGTCGTGCTCCTGGCCTTCTCCACCTCGGAGATTGCCGATGCCACGATCTCGCTCAGATCGCGTCCCACCACGCCAATCTGATCCTGCACCGCCTTCACCAGGTCCTTGATCCGGTCGGCGTTTTCCGACGAATCATGGGCCAGGTTGCGGATGTCGGTAGCCACAACAACAAAGCCCTTGCCGAATTCGCCAGCCCGTGCCGCTTCAATCGCGCCATTCACGGCCAGCATGTTGGTCTGGATCGACACCGTGCTGATGGCCTCGACGATCTTGTCGATGCGCCGCGATACCAGTTCAAGGTCGTTCATTTGCTTGATGCTTGCGCGAGAGGCCTCCGCCGATGTGGAAAGTCCTGCAATCAACCCGTTGACGGCCGTCTTGTTCTCTCCCAGCAAGTTCTTGATGGCAAGGACTTTTTCCGCACTGGCAGTCGCCCGCTTTTGGGCTACATC
>Ga0302278_10005423_pt1 | contig 12640 bp, 6 predicted proteins | sample III_Bog_N3_2_FD_194543 | JGI IMG/M metagenome (GOLD analysis project Ga0302278, IMG submission 194543) | Peat permafrost microbial communities from Stordalen Mire near Abisko, Sweden - III_Bog_N3_2 | ecosystem: Environmental > Terrestrial > Soil > Wetlands > Peat | place: Sweden: Abisko... | reverse complement strand
GGATCGTGGCCTCCCATCCCTTGCGGCGAGAAAAAGTCGCAAGGATGTGGCACCCTCTTTTGCGGGTATTTGAAGGGTGTGCCACACGCCCGCTCATCGGGATGAAACTGCCGACCCAGAGGGTTCCCCGACGGGGCACAGCTTTTCGAGGTTCAGGGTGATTCTTCGAAGTTGATGATCGGGCCACCTGCCGTCCAAAAAACAATCGGAGTCTGCCTCATTCCCTCCCCGGTCCCCAAAAGCGAGGGACCGTGGGCACCCTCATCTTGATTTGCAACAATCTCAGGGACCGTGGCCACCCGCCGGCGACCGAACGAAGCCGCAAGGGGCGGGAGAACTGGCCTACTGAGCCTTGTAGGTGTAGACCGTGGGCTGCCATGCTCCCCCAATGTAGGAATAAAGCGTGGCATAGATGGTCTCGCCGTTGGTGGGAAGTCCGCTGACGGTCACTGAAGTGGCTGTGGTTGGACTGCCGGAATAGAGGTTCTTCGCATTCGCCCCGGAGGAAGCAGTGCCCAGGTTGAACCAGTAGTAAGTTGCCGGGTTGGCCGCCGACCAGGTAAACGTGACCGTGGAGCTTGTCAACGTGGAACTTGGAGCGGGTGTAGTCAGAGTCGCAGGGGTTGGAGATCCCGAGGCGGTGTAGGAGTAGACGGTGGGCTGCCAGGCACCTGCAATGTAGGAGTAGAGTGTGGCGTAGATAGTCTCGCCGTTTGTGGGCAGGCCTGTAACGTTGACCGCACTTAGCGTGGTTGAGCCGCTGGAGTAGAGGGTCTTCGCGTTGGCGCCCGAAGATGCGGTGCCGAGGTTGAACCAGTAATAAGCAACTCCTTCGCTCCCCGACCATGCGAAGGTAACGCTGGAGCTTGCTAGCTTGGTGCTGGGTGTGGGTGTGGTTAGCGCAGCCGCTACGGGCGATCCGGCGGTGTAGGTGTAGACGATGGGCTGCCAGGCTCCTGAAATGTAAGAGTAGAGCGTGGCATAGATGGCTTCGCCGTATTGCGGAATGCCGGTTACTGTTACGGAGGTGGCCGTGGTTGAACCGCCTGAATAGATGTTCTTGGCGTTGGCAGCCGCAGCGGCAGTGCCCAGGTTGAACCAGTAGTGTGCGATCCCGGTGCCGGGTGTCCAGGTAAAGGTGGTGCTGGCGGTTAGCTTGGTACCCGCCGCGGGCGCGGTCAGGACTGCCGGTCCGGTGGCATAGAAGGTGTAGACGGTGGGCTGCCATGCAGCGTTGAGATAGGAATAGAGCGTGGCGTAAAGGGTTTCGCCGTTGGCTGGCAGGCCGGTGACCGTTTCAGCAAGGACCTTGACCGAGCCGGAGCTATATATGTTTTTCGCGTTAACCCCCGAAGCCGCGGTGCCAAGGTTGAGCCAATAGTATGTGACCCCGATGCCGGCGGACCAAGTGAAGGTGACGCTGGAGCTTGCAAGCTGGCTGTTTGGCGTGGGAGACGTGAGGGCCGCGGTCGCTATCACACCCAAGCCGGAGAGCGGGATGCTCTGGGTGGCGTTGGCCTGGTTGAGCGCATTGTCTGTCAGCAAAACGCTGCCGGAGTTGGTTCCCCCGCTGGTCGGCTTGAAGTTAACCGACACATCGCAGCTTGATCCCTGGGCGAGCGGCGTGCCGGAGGCGCAGAGGATGGTGTCGCCGGTGTTCTTGGGAAAGTTGGCCGGGTAGCTGGGATTGCTGCCGGATGTTGGCGTGGTGAAGATGAGCGGCTGGTTGCCGATGTTGGCAATCTGCACTGTTTGCGGACCGTCGCTGCTGGTCGAGCCCACCGTTGTAGTGGCAAAGCTGAGCGAGGGCGGGGTGGCGCGGTTGAGCTCCACGACCGTGCCGTCGGTCTGATCGGCGACATAGACGTTTCCGTTGCCGTCGAGCGCTAACTGTGTAGGACCGGCGAGGCCGCCAGCCAGCGTCGTCACGCAGGTCGACGAGGCACAGCCGGCGGGCATTTCATACACCGCGTCGTGGTTGAAATCCGCGATATAAACATTTCCGCTGGCGTCCACCGCCACGCCAAAGGGTTGGTTGAAGCCGCCGCCCAGCGCCGTAACGCAGCTCGACGAGGTGCAGCCGGCGGGCATCTCGTGCGCCCCGGTGTTGCTTGTGTCGGCGACATAGACGTTGCCACTGGCGTCCACTGCGACGCCCTGGGGATACGAGAAGCCGCCGCCCAGCGTGGTCACGCAGCTCGACGAGGCGCATCCGGCGGGCATCTCCTTCACCGCATTGTTGGAAGAGTCGGCGACATAGACGTTGCCGCTGCCGTCCACCGCCACGCTATTGGGATATAGGAAGCCGCCGCCCAGCGTGGTCACGCAACTCGACGAGGCGCATCCGGCGGGCATCTCCTTCACCGCGCTGTTGTTGGTATCCGCGACGTAGATCTTGCCGCTGCCGTCCACCCCCACGCCCTCGGGAAAGAAGAATCCTCCGCCCAGCGTGGTCGCGCAAATCGAGGAGGCGCATCCAGCAGGCATCTCCTTCACCGCGTTGTTGTAGGTGTCCGCGACGAAGATGTTGCCGCTGCTGTCCACCGCCGCGCCCGTGGGCCCGTTAAAGCCCCCACCCTGCGTGCTCTGTGCGGGAGGGCTGAAGACGACTTGCGGGCCCTGGCCGGTGCCGTAGACGTAGGCTGTGGCAATGGTGCTGCCGCCAGCGTTGAGCAGCTCGACTGCGCCGTAGCGCGGTCCAGCCTTAGTCGGCGTAAAGGTTACGTTGACCGTGCAGGTGCTGCCCGCTGCGTAGGCTGTGGTCCCGTTGCAGGCATTCGACTCTTGCGTCGGTGCCGCGGCGAAGTCCAGATTCTGCGCGCCCTGCGTCAGCACCTGGAAGGGAGTCGTGCTGTTCAAGCTTCCTGCGCTATTGAAGGTAAAGGTCAGCGTCAGCGGCGTGGTGGCGGTTCCCACCGGGACGGAAAAGAAGTTCACCCCGCGCGTCACGATCTCCTTCAATGGGTCGATGCCGGCGCTGGCGACAAAAACGTTTCCGTTGGAGTCCACCGCCACGCCGTAGGAAAAGTTGAGGGTTCCGCCCAGCGCGGTCACGCAGTTCGTCGAGGCGCAGCCGGCTGGCATCTCCTTCACCGCGCTGTTGCCGTAGTCGCCGACATAGACGTTGCCGCTGGCGTCCACCGCCACGCCATAGGGATACATGAAGCCGCCACCCAGCGTGGTCACGCAGCTTGACGAGGCGCAGCCGGCAGGCATCTCCTTTACCGCATTATTGTCGGCATCCGCGACATAGACATTGCCGCTGCCGTCCACCGCCACGCCGTGGGGATAGAGGAAGCCGCCGCCCAGCATCGTCACGCAGCTCGACGAGGCGCATCCGGCGGGAATCTCATACACCGCGTTGTAGCTTCCATCGGCGACATAGACGTTGCCTCTGCCATCCACCGCAACGCCGGCCGGCTCCATGAAGCCGCCGCCCAGCTTGGTCACGCAACTCGACGAGGCACATCCGGCAGGCATTTCCTTCACCGCGCTATTGAATGTATCGGCGACATAGACATTGCCGCTGCGGTCCACCGCCACGCCGAAGGGAAGGGAGAAGCCGCCGCCCAGCATCGTCACGCAGCTCGACGAGGCGCATCCGGCGGGCATCTCCTTCACCGCGTTGTTGCTGGTATCGGCGACATAGACATTGCCGCTGCGGTCCACCGCCACGCCTTCAGCAATGCCGAAGCCGCCGCCCAGCGCCGCGATCGCGTAGCTGAAGGATGCGGTCTGCGCGCGCGCACCGACGGCGCAGAGCCCCAACAGGATTGTAACCAGCAGCAGCCCGTACCGGCGGCCGGTGGCAAGGGCAGTGCGGATGGCGCTTACTCGGCGGGCGGTATCGGAGCATGGCGAAGCGGCAAAAGCGCCGAAAACAGGAGACTGGGAACAATTGGATACACGGAACATTGGCCTAACCTCAAGGAAGCTGCGTGCCCTTGGGAGCGCAGCGTAACGAACTGGCCCGCTGCCAAGTGGCCCGCGCACGGAAAACGGGTGCTCCGCGCGATCACACAAGGTTGATCGACTTACATCCGCATGGCGCAAGGACGCAGCCGGTAAGACCCTGGAGTTAAGCTGGAAGGCATCTTAGTTGGAATTATCTATCAACAGGAAACCAGTTTGCAAGGCGGATTCCACGTCTCAAGCTACCTCAGATGCTTGGGTAGCCCAGGTCTCACTGTCGAAACCTGCGGCACCCACCGTTCTTATTCAGGGGGCGTGGGCCACTCGACCCGGGCCTAAAGGCCTCGTCTATTTGCTCCGGTTTCAGGGGGTTAAAACCCCCTGCTCCCTCCGTCACGCCCCAACTCCCGCCTTCGAGTCCCAACTCCCGCCGGAATATTCGATATGCGACTGCGGTACCGTTCCTCAGGAGCTGGCGCGGTCGGCTACCAGCATGGCTTGCAGAATCTGGTCGGAGACTTCTTTGACGGCCGCTGGCGAGTGGGACAGGAAAAGCGTGCTGGTCTTGTCGTTTTCGCCGATCGACTTGAGCGTGTCGAAATACTGCGTTACCAGCACCAGTTGCATTACTTCTTTCGACGAAGCCCCTTCGACCGCCTTCTGGAACTGCTCGACCGAAGTCTGCAGGCCCTCGATAATGGCCTTGCGCTGATTGGCGATTCCCTGGCCTTGCAGCGCCTTGCTCTCGGCTTCGGCCTCGGCCTTTTTCACTACCAGAATCTTCTCCGCCTCGCCACGGGCATTGGCGGCGACCTGTTCGCGCTGCGCGGCGTTGATATCGTTCATGGCCGACTTTACCTTTTCGTCGGGAACAATATCGGTGACCAGCACGTTCACAATTTCAAAGCCAAAGGTGGCCATGTCGGTGTCCAGCTCAGCCTTGACGGCGGCGGCAATGGAGGATTGCGAGGCGAATACCTCATCAAGCGTCATGCCTGGGACATGGCCGAGAATTACCTGCTCGACATAACTCTTGATCTGCGCGGTAGGATCGGACAACTTATAGTAAGCGTCGTATACCTTCTCGGGCCGGACCCGGTTCTGCACCGAGATAGGAATAGTTACAAACACGTTGTCCTTGGTCTTGGTTTCCATGGTGAGAGTTATCTGATTTACTCGCAGACTTACCACGCCCGCCACGGAATCGAAGAAAGGGCGCTTCCAGTTCAATCCAGGGTCGGCCACGCGAAGGAACTTGCCGAAGCGGGTAAGGACGGCCACCTCCGCCGTATTCACGGTGAAGAAGCTGCTGAGAAGCACGATGAGGACGATGAGAGCCAACACCGCCAACGGGATTATTACGAATAACTGATCCATTTCAAACCTCCGCCGCTTCGATGAGGAAGCAACGACGGATTATACAGGAAGGCGATTTCAGTCGAATGGACAGTGCGACGGCCCCACGGTATGTGGGCGCATGGCGATGAGGTTGGCCGAATAATCTTCTCGGGAGGTGTCACAAATGGAGAGCTACGACCACTCTTAGTAGGTTGACCTTATCCCGCACCTGGTTGACCTTTCCCGCAGCGATCTTTGTCCGGCGGTAATCCTAAAGGAGAAATATGTCTACCTTGATAAAGCTTCCCTTGCTCATGAGGGCGCGTGCAGTCAGTGTATCCATTGCCGATGTTTGCAGACGTGTGGTCGCGCGCATCCACATTGGCCTGGCCCTGACGATTGTATTCAGCGTTGCCTCCGGCACGTTTGCAGCTGGGCAAGCCGCCGACTTTACGGGCGCCCTGACTACGCTGACGCTCTCTCCGGTGCTGGCCAGCGGCATCGCTGTGGACGCAACGAGCGACATCTATGTCTGCGATGACAATGCCCACCAGGTGGTGAAGGAGACTTATTCCTTTGGCGCCTACACCGCCAGCGTAGTGCCGGTGACCGGCCTCTTGAATCCCGTTGCTGTCGCGGTGGATCTGTCGGGCGACGTGTATGTCGTGGATTCGGAAGCGAACACGGTCTACAAGGAGACGCTGTCGGGAACCACTTACACGCAGAGCACGGTGGGCAGCGGGCTGAATGAACCCTCCGGCGTTGCGGTGGATGTGAACTACGACGTCTATATTGCCGACTATGGCAATAGCCGAGTATTGAAGGAGTCGTGGGGCGGGGCGAGGACCCGCAGGTATACGCAGACCGTGATCGCTTCCGATCCCTTCAGCACCAACTTTTTCCCCTATGGAATTGCCGTCGATGGGAACCTGAACGTCTACTACACACGCGGCACGGGTGTTGGCGCGGTGTACAAGCTGACGCCGTCGGGGAGCTCCTACAGCACGAGCGTGGTTGCCAGCGGGCTGGAGTCGCCTGAGGCGGTCGCGGTGGATGCGGATGGGAATGTGTTTATATCGGATAACTTCGGCAACGCGCTCTATAAGGCCGTGCCTGAGACGCTCAGCTACGCCTTGACGACGATCGACAGCGAGCTCGACCTTCCCCAGGGAGTTGCGGTGGATTTGAGCGGAAACATTTATATCGGCGACTTTCTTGCGGGCGATACCTCAACCAACCATGTTTTGGAGATATTGCCGTCGGGATACGCCGGCGCAGCGAACGTTGGAAGCACGAGCACGGTGGTCGCTCATACGATTTTCAACTTCGGCGAGCAAACTACGCTGGGATCGATTGCTGTTCTTACGCAGGGCGCGGTGGGTCTTGACTTTGCCAACGCCGGAACGGGAAGCTGCAAAGCCGGGACCACCTATGCGCTTGGCAAAACCTGCACGGTGGATGTGTCCTTTACGCCGACGCTGCCTGGATACCGGTACGGTGGGCCGCAACTGTCGGTCACTGGGGAAATACTCGCGGAAGGCTACGTGTTGGGAGTTGGCGGAGGGCCTGAATTGGCGTTCCTGCCTGGGACACAGAGCACCATTGGCAGTGGATTCTCCGCTCCCAAAGGGGTTGCGGTGGATGGCAGCGGCAATGTCTATATCGGCGACCCCAGCATAGCCGGGGTCTTCAAGGAGACTGCGGCGGGAAGCACCTACTCCCAGTTGCCATTCGGCACTCAAATGGATGCACCCGGCGCGGTGGCCATCGATGGCGCCGGCAATCTCTATGTTGCCGATTTCACCGCAAACGTGATCAACGAAGAGTCGCTGTTGGGGAGCACCGTATTCGAAACACAGGTAATAAGCGGCCTGAATGCTCCCACTGGATTGGCGGTGGATGGCAGCGGCAACCTCTATATCGTTAACTCGGGAACCAAGCAGGTATTCAAAGAGACTCTTGCCGACGGGATCTACACGCAGAGTATTATCGGCAGCGGATTCGTCACGCCGTACGGGGTCGCGGTGGATGCATTGGGCAACGTCTTCATTTCGGATCCCGGCGTTCCCGCTGTGTACATGGAGACCCTGTCGGAAGGGGCCTACACGCAAAGCACGCTTCCCGGGACTTTCCAAACGCCCGAAGGTCTGGCGGTGGATAGCTTCGACGATGTATTTGTGGCCGATGCCGGGCTCAAACAGGTTGAAGAGGACCAGTATGACGGCGCTTACTCGCCGCTGGGTCCCATTACAGTCACTGGCCTGACCGGTCCGTCGGCGGTGGCTGTGGATGGCGCAGGCAATGTCTACGTTGCCGATGCAGGCGGCGACCAGATTGTGAAGGTGGATTACGCAATTCCCCCTGCGCTTAGCTTTGCGACTCCGACAGCTGTTGGAACAACCGACACTGCCGACCCGCAGCCCTGGGTTATTGTGCAGAACATTGGCAACGAAGACCTCACGTTCCCGGTTCCATCCAGCGGGTTCGATCCGAGCATTTCGGCCAGCTTTGCGCTCTTCCCTGGGGCGGTGCCTGCCTGCCCACTGGTGGCTGCCGGTTCTTCGCCAGGCACTCTCGCGGCCGGAGCATTCTGCGAGTTGCAGGTAATCTTCACACCCACAGAAGGCGGCAGCATAGCCGGGTCAATTGTCCTTACCGACAACAACCTCAACGCAGTTTCTCCGGCTTACGCCACGCAGACCGTACAGCTTAGCGGCACGGGTAAGGCAAGCCCCGCCGTGCTCACGGCTCCCACACCCGGCAGCGTGCTTACCGGTTCGGCAGTCAACTTTAGTTGGACAGCGGGGACGGGTAACTCGCAGTATGCTCTCACCCTCGGCACCACCGGGGTTGGATCGAGCGACGTTTATAGCTCGGGAGACATAACTCCCACATCCGCCGCCGTGACCAACATTCCCACCTTCGGGCAGAAGATTTATGCCACGCTCTCTTCGTACAGCAACGGAATCTGGCAGTCGAACAACTACACCTACACCGAGTCCGGCGCGCCGGTTGCAGCTCAACTACTTTCTCCTGTGCCAGGCAGCCAGTTCGGCAGCGCCAGCATCACCTTTACCTGGTCTGCCGGCGGCGGAATTACAAACTACTGGTTGAATCTTGGCACCGCCTCCTCCGGCGCAAACGCGAAGAATATCCTTAGCACTGGCTCGGTTACTGTTCTGACGAAAACGGTAACCGGCTTGCCAACCAACGGCGAAGCTATTTACGCCACGCTCTATTCCCAAATCAGCGGAGCCTGGCAGCCAACTGTCTATACTTTCTATGCCACGGGGCCGGCGGTGCTGAGCTCGCCAGCGGCGGGCAGCAAACTTGGCGCCAGCGCAACGTTTGATTGGACACCTGGATCCGGGATCACGAATTACTGGCTTGATGTGGGTACGGCGGCCTCAGGAGCCGACGCGAAGAATGTGTATAACTCGGGTTCAACCACGGCACTCACTGCGGGGGTAACCGGAATTCCGCAATACGGCGAAGCTATCTACGCCACGCTCTACTCTTACGTCGCCGGAACCTGGCAGCCCATTGTGTACGCCTATACCGCATCCGGCTCGCCGGTGGCGGCTGCGCTAACAACTCCCACGCCAAGCTCCAAGCTAGCAAGTTCCAGTGTTACCTTCACCTGGTCGGCTGGCGAGGGAGTTACCGACTACTGGCTCAACCTGGGCACAGCGGACGCCGGAGCGGACGCGAAAAACCTCTATTCCGGAAGTTCAACCACGCTAACTTCAGTCAACGTCACGGGCCTTCCCACCAATGGCGAAGCCATTTTCGCCACGCTTTACTCGTACATCGCCGGCGCCTGGCAGCCGACCGTCTACACCTATACCGCCTCCGGGTCTCCGACCCCGGCTGCGCTAACCTCCCCCGTACCCAGTACCACGCTAACAAGCTCCACGGTGACGTTCACCTGGTCCGCAGGTAGCGGTGTGGCTCATTACTGGTTCGACCTTGGCACAGGCAGCTCGGGCGCAGCGGCAAAGAACATCTACTCCGGTAGTTCAACCACAGCCACGTCGGTAAACGTCACCGGCCTACCGACTAACGGCGAGACTATCTACGCCACGCTCTACTCTTACATCGGCGGAGTCTGGCAGCCTACGGTCTACTCCTACAAGGCACAGTAACAAAATTGCAGGTTTCCCGCGTCCTTTCTCAAGATGGCGCGGGAAACCAACTCCGTGAAAACAAGCTGCCGATCCAAGCCGGCAATTTACTTGTTGCAACGAATATTACCCTCGCGCATCCAATCCTCAGTAGTTCAGAGGAGGTCAACCATGTCGCTTCGTCCTGTGAAGCAGATTCTTGAAACAACGCCGACCATCGAAGGCGCCGGCGTGAAATTGCAGCGCGCCTTCGGGTTTGGAAAGACCAAGGAGTTCGATCCGTTTTTGTTGCTGGACGATTTTCGGAACGAAAATCCGGCGGATTATCTGGCCGGATTTCCATGGCATCCGCACCGGGGAATCGAGACCATAACCTATGTGCTGGCCGGTGAGGTGGCGCACGGGGACAGCCTGGGAAACAAAGGCCGCATGACCGCCGGCGATGTGCAGTGGATGACGGCGGGCAGCGGAATTCTGCACCAGGAGATGCCCAAAGGCGACGCAAACGGGCGGATGCACGGCTTTCAGTTGTGGGCAAACCTGCCCGCGGCGCTGAAGATGACAGCCCCGCGCTATCAGGACATACCGGCTGCTGCCATTCCGGAGGTGACCGAGGATGATGGTACCCGGGCGCGCATCATTGTGGGGGAGTTTTGGGGCCAAAAAGGGCCGGTGGAGGGTGTGGCCGCCGACCCTAACTATGTGGACATTTCCGTTCCTCCGAATAAGCGGAAGCGGATCAAGGTGGAAACCACGCGCAACGCCTTCGCATATGTGTTCGCAGGCGCGGGGACATTTCGCGATGCGTCGGAGCCGAAGGCCGTTTTGACGGAGTCGGGGGCAGACCCGAATGAGCCGGCGGTTTACGACGCGAAAAACCACTCGCTGGTGCTGTTTGACCGGGGCGACGAGATTGTGGTGCAGGCGGGGCCGGAAGGGATTCGGTTCCTGCTGGTCAGCGGCAAGCCGCTTGAGGAGCCGGTGGCGTGGTATGGGCCGATCGTGATGAACACGCAGGCTGAACTGCGGCAGGCCATGAGCGAGTTGCAGAGTGGGAAATTCATCCGGCATGGGTGAGGCGAAGTGCAAATAAGACTCGCGATGGGGGCTCAAGTTTTGCTATGCTTTAGTTAATCCCGGAAGGGTGTGGCCCTTCCGGGAGGTTTGGCTACTTCGTCAGTAGCGCCAGGACGAGGATTACGAGTGCCATTACGAACCGCCAGTCAATGGCGATAGTAACGGCCACCCGCATCCAGGGCGATTTTTGACCCATTTCGCCCTCACCTCCTTTTGCGTTGGCACGGCCCGCAGGTCGTTCACGCGGCTTGCGGACCGACGGCCCTCTCTTCCGGGCCGATCTTTCGCTGCCGCTTCCACTCGCGCAAATGAGGCTGCATTCATCCTATCGTTGGAATCTCAATTCAGCCACCGATGGGGATCACACCTCTACCGGCAGTTCGCCCGACAGGATGCTGATGGGCGAAAACCCACGCTGGCGCAGGGTGCGCAGGCTGAGGGAGTCGTGGCGCTTGGCCAGGCGGCGGCCCTGGCGATCCACGACCAGGCCGCAGTGGAACCAGTCTGGATTTTGGAAGCCCAGCGCGCGGTTGAGCAGAATCTGGCGAGCGGTGGATTTAAGCAGGTCGGCGCCGCGTACAACCTCGGTGATGCGCATGGCTGCGTCGTCGGCAACGCAGGCAAGCTGATAGCTGGGAACGCCGTCGCGCCGCCAGACCACAAAATCGCCGAAATCTTTGCCGGCTATGAAGCGCTGTGGACCGAGGTTGCGGTCTTCAAACTCGATGGCTTCGCCGTCGTTGACGCGGAATCGCCAGTGGAAGGCTTCCGGCTTGTCGTTGCCATTGGCGCCGGACTCAACGATTCGTTTGAAGCTTTCCAGATCCGGCCTGCAAGTACCGGGGTATATCGGCTCGTCGTCGGGCGGATCTTGTAGTGGATTTGCCTGCCCACCGGTCGACGCGCCTTCGTGCGGTGCGGCGAGCGCGCTTTCAAGGTCTTTGCGCGAGCATCGGCAGGGGTAAAGAAAGCCGCCGCGCAGCAGGCTGCGCCACGCTTCGAGGTAGACCTGCCCACGGCTGCTCTGCGCGTAGGGCGCGAATGGCCCTCCAATGTCCGGGCCCTCCTGCCACCCGATGCCAAGCCAGCGCAAATCTTCCAAAGCCGCGTCAGCGTAAGAAGTGCGGCTCCGATCGGGGTCCAGATCCTCCACGCGCATCACCAGCGTGCCGCCGGCTTCACGAGCGCGCTCAAACGCCGCAAAGAAGGTGCGCGCGTGGCCGACGTGCAGGTAGCCGGTGGGCGAAGGCGCAAGCCGGCCGCGATAGTCCGAAGCTGGACGTGAAGAGAGGCTGGCCATGCTGCACTCCAGTGTAGCCAGCCAGGCTCGCGCGGAACAGGGAGGGATTGGCTCCGCGCGATTCCGAATTCAATCCGGATCATTCCTTCGCGTCGCCGCCGTCATCCTGCGCGATATGGTGGCGATAATGCCCGATGTCGTCGTCGAGGTGTTTCGGATCGACCGAAACCTGGACCACGTCCATCTCGTTGCCGTCCTTGTCCACCACGAACAGGCCCATGCGGTCGCCTTCCGGATGAGCAAAGATAAGTGTCTGCTCATTCCCATTGCGGCTGGTATCGCGGATGATCCGCTCCCATCCCGTGCCGAGTTTTTCCTCGACCATCTGGTTCAGTTCCTCGCCGTCAATCGGTTCCTGGAAAGACTCGATCACAGCCACATGAATCGCGCTGACGCCGCCGTGTGTGGCCTTGCCGGCGATCAAGCTGATGAGCCCAACAAAGGGAATTCGCGTAGCGTGGACATGATATCTGCCTTCAATCGAATGCACAACGCCGTTGAAACCGCCTACGCCGCCGCCGGCCATAACCGCAACCGGGACCAGCAGAGCAACAACCAGCATGGGAATAATCCAGAGCCGCCTCATTGATTGCCTCCCGTTCCTTCTTTCACCTTGTCCTTTTCCTTTGTTTTTTCCTTGTCCTTGAAGTCCTTGCTCTTCGACACTTCATTCAGCGCGCCCAGCCCGGACAAGCCCTTCAAATCGGCCAGCTCATCCAGCTTTATCGGGCCCAGAATCAGCACGATCGTCAACTCTTTAGGCTCGACCGTGAGAATGAACATTCCGTGCGACTCGCCATTGACCAGCTTCACCATCACGTCTGTGGACTCGCCGCTTTTGCGCTCGCGTTCGTGGACAATCGGCGACCACTCGCTGGTCTCGAAATAC
>Ga0302278_10005421_pt1 | contig 12643 bp, 11 predicted proteins | sample III_Bog_N3_2_FD_194543 | JGI IMG/M metagenome (GOLD analysis project Ga0302278, IMG submission 194543) | Peat permafrost microbial communities from Stordalen Mire near Abisko, Sweden - III_Bog_N3_2 | ecosystem: Environmental > Terrestrial > Soil > Wetlands > Peat | place: Sweden: Abisko... | reverse complement strand
CGATCCGCGAAGCGGCAAGAGCTCCCGGAGGGAGCGAAAGATAATAGCCCAGGATGGAGTCCGAGACGAAGGCTCGGACGCAATCCTGGGAAAGGTCCGGAAAATTAGACCTGGCGCCCTGTATGGGCGCCGCGAATCTGTTGGAATGAATTGTGCTCCGCGAACAAGACTTGATTTCCACGAGTTTTCACGCAGACACTTTAGCCCCTGCAATGAAACCATCACGAAGGATTCCGAACACGGCGAGTTTCGTAACAGCCTGTCCAGACGGGCCCTGGTTTTCGATATCAAATCGCTGTGCCCCATCCATTCCGCGCTCCTTGCGGAGTGGGTGGGGTAGAAGATCCTCACACTGTGCACCCAGGTCCGGATTTCCACCTTGCGAAAGAAATCAGGAAACCCTCGGGCCGCAGACCCTCAAGCCGTAGCCGTCCGGGCCACATCCTGCAATCCCCGCGCCTCCACCTCAAACTCCCGCATCTTGTACTTCTGAATCTTCCCAGACAGCGTTGCCGGAAACGATTCCACAAAGCGGATGTGCTCGGGAATCTTGTAGTAAGCAATCTGGCCCTTGCAGAACGCGCGAATCTCCTCTTCACTTGCTTCCATCCCTGGCCGCAGCCTTACCCACGCAACTACGATCTCGCCCAGCCGCGCATTGGGGATGCCGACCACCTGCACCTCGTCCACCTTCGTGTGCGTGTAGAGAAATTCCTCCACCTCGCGCGGATAAATGTTCTCGCCGCCGCGGATGATCACGTCCCGCGAGCGCCCGGTCAGGTGGATGCATCCGTCCTCGCGCATCACCCCCAGGTCGCCGGTATGCAGCCACCCATCCGGCTTGATGACGCCTGCTGTGCCTTCCGGATCGCCGTCGTAGCCCTTCATCAGTGCGTAGCCGCGCACGCACACCTCGCCCTGTTCGCCGCAGGTGACCGGCTCCCCGGTCGCCATAGACGCAATCTGGATCTCGGTCTGCGGCATCGCGCGGCCCACGGTCTTCACGCGAATCTCGATGGGATCATCGGCGTCGCTCATCGTCACCACTGGAGAGGTTTCCGTCTGGCCATAGGCAATCACCAGTTCGCCGCAGTGCATCTCCTCGAGCACCCGCTTCATCAGCTCTACAGGGCAGGGAGCTCCGCTCATCATGCCGGTCCGCAGGCTCGTCAGGTCGTAGCTGGCAAAGTCCGGCAGCGCCATCTCCGCCACATACATCGCCGGAACCCCGTAAACACTCGTGGCCCGCTCCTCATGCACGGCCTTCAGCGTTGCTCTCGGGTCGAAGGTCCAGTTCGGCAGCACAAGCGCTGCGCCCGAGTTTACGGCGCTCATGGTTCCAATCACGCATCCATAGCAGTGGAACAGCGGCACCGGCACAACAATAATGTCCCGCTCGGTGTAGTGAAATCCCTGCGCCAGAAACTGCCCGTTGTTCACAACGTTGCGATGCGACAGCATCACGCCCTTTGGCAGTCCAGTCGTCCCGCTGGTGTACTGGATGTTGGCCACATCCTCAGCGTCCACGTGATCGGGCAGCCGTCCCTCGGCATCCAGCAGCGCAGTCCACTCCGGTGTGTCGAAATAAATTGTGTGCTCGAGTTCGAGCTCGAGTCCATGACGAGCACGGCCCAGGATCTCTTCGTAGTCCGCATGCCTGTCCTTATGCCAAAGAAACAGCGCCTTCATCCGCGACCGCGTCAGCGTGAACTGCAACTCGTGCGAGCGGTACGCCGGATTCACATTGACCAGGGCCGCGCCGGCACGCGCGCAGCCCATGTGCATCATGATCCACTCAATGCAGTTGGTCGACCACAGTCCCACGCGGTCGCCCCGCCGGATGCCCAGAGCCCAAAGCCCGCGTGCCACGCGATCTGCCTCCGCGCTCAGCTCGGCCCAGGTGAGCCGTTTCTGCTGGTGGCAGCTCGCCACCGCCAGCCGCTCGCCGTAGCGCTCTGCCGTGCGGTGCAGCAAGTCGCCGATCGTCACCTCAAGCAGAGGACGGTTCGGCCCCCGCGCATAGCTCAACATGCAATCCTTCTCGTCAACGGGCATAAGTCTGACTTGAAACTTCGAACGGAAGTGTACGCCCGCACTCACCTCGCCAAGTGTGATCCTACTCACAATACGCACAGCCTGCCGCGAGCCTGTTGTCGGTTGAAAAGGCGCGATGGATGGGCAAGCGGCCTTCACCTGCGGAATCAAAGGTGGAGACGCTGGCGTCTCAGTGTGTCATCCTTTGAGAAGCCGACGCGTTGGCGCCGGGGCGCTTCTGCTTGATGAGGTCATTCACATCGTTGCGAAATCATGCTCGACCGGCAAACATGTTCCTCGCCGCCACTCTGTTGGTCGCCGGATTCATGACGCTCGGCACTATCGAGCCCGCTCTGGGACAGCTGGTCCATCCCACCGGCAGTCCACTGCCTTCATTTGAAGTGGAAACCATCAAGCCGGACATTGACCTCCAGTCGAGATCCGCCTTTCAAATCTCGTCGGGCCGCTTCGTCGCACGGCATTTTTCCCTCAGGGATCTCATCGAATTCGCGTATCACACCAGGACGGCCGATCAGCTGGTTGGCGCGGCAAGCTGGATGAACTCAGACTTCTTCAACGTTGAGGCGAGGGTTGGAGACACTGAGACCGCGGCCCTTGGAGCCGCAAGCGGCGAAGAATTGATGGATCAATACAGGCTGATGGTTCAGTCGCTTTTGGTAGATCGATTCCAACTGAAGGTCAGCTTCAAAACGGATGCCCTTCCCGTTTACGCGTTAGTGGTTTCAGCCAGCGGCCGCAAGATGAAGGAGGCCGCCCAGAGTCCGCTGGGCTCAAAACAGCCTTTTCCGCTCGTGAGGTTATCAGCACCCAATCAGTTCACCGCGACCGACTGCACAATGACCAGGATGGTCGATTGGCTCTCCCACTTCGACGAGGTCGGCAATCGCCTGGTGATCGACGAGACTGGGCTTAAAGGCCGCTACGATTTCGTCCTGAGTGGAGTCACCATGGGTCCCAATGCCGCGAATGCATCTGCGCCGGAAGACAGTACAACGTCAATCTTTACGGCCCTTCGCGAACAGCTTGGGCTGAAACTCGAACCGCGCAAGGCTCCAGTCGAGATCCTGGTGATTGACCATGCAGAACGACCGTCGCCGAACTAGAAGTTGCTGAGCGACGGCATGTGCGGTCGAGCGGAATCTGCAGGGACCTTGGCCCCGTCTGCGATCGTCACTCAATTTAGATAAGGCTGAGGCCCTCATCGTCGTTCAGGACAAGTTGATCGAGATGACGGCGGCTAACCTGCTGGACAAAATTAGGAAGAACGCTCGGGAGTTTTCCACTGATGATCAGGGTGTGAATCGTATCCCGGCTCACACCCTTTAGCCTGGCCGCTTGTTCGACGGTGACATAGTCGTGGGGTTCAAGTTCTCTTGTCATACTGGATGTCCCAGCCTTGAGCGTAGAACATCCTCCATTCTGTGTATGGTCAATTGAAGACACTCCGGGTGGGAATGACCTCAGAAGCTACCCAGGGCATGTCAATTTGCGGATTGCGATCTTCCCAGTGGCGGAGGGACGGATGAACACTACGGATCGTTGCAGTCTCGCCGAACCCAGGGGTGGTCGTCGGAGTGACTAGGCCCGCGAGCATCGGGTTCGAGGATTCTGCCCTGCAAACCTGTCGAGTTGCAGCTACGACCGGTCTTATTTGCCCGTCCCACACGGGATCCGCGTTCGGGCCCGTTCACATTGCTGGAACCCCGGTCAGGCTCCTTTTGGCTTCAAGCCTGGTTTCATGCAGCGGTTCTGTTTCTGGCCGTTGTGGCATCTGCAGGAAGTGATCGAAGATGTCGCGATACTTGATCATCGCCGCGCCTAGCTCTTCTTTCGTGGGCTCTACAGGTCCATACCGGGCAGCGATGGAGTGCGCATGACCGTAGTTTTCCATCACGCTCTCAACGTCGAAAGAAACGCCGGCTTCGCGTTGTTCAAAGCCGGTCTCGTAATAACCGCTCGTTTCAAGAAGAGCACTGATCAGATCGTCGGCTTCAATAAGAGCGGTCCTGGGATGATTGGCAGAATCCGATTGAATCGCCTGCCATTCGGTGACAATCCACTCCCGGTCTGATGCGCTGAGTCCACCGGTCTTGGAGGCTTCGCGAAGGCTTACACGATTGGCCCGATTCCCTCCGATCAGGTGGGCGGAGCCGAACCCGCTGGAGGCGCGGTCGTAATCTGACACGCAACGTTCGCGGAGAGCCGCGTTGCGCTGCCAGCGGCGCAGCATGAAAGCGCCAAGACCGACAAGAAACAAAACCACGAGCACAATGGCGGCAACCATGAACTGGGCAGTCGTGAGGTTGTGACCAACTGAGATGAGGAAATCCATACTGTACTGTCCTCCTGTGCCAGGTTGACTGCGATGGAAAGATATTGATGATGGAAGTCTCCAAGGCAATAGAGGCTACGTCCTTCATTCTGAGTGACGCGAGCTGATGAGCGATGTGCAGAATTGAACACTCTGAACCAGAAAATCAGGGTAAATGTGAAAAACTCGTCCGAATTTCCCAAGGCGCGACATCGAGCGGCAGCCTTTCCCGCCTTCCGCCGGTTCATCAGCAAACCAGATGTTCAATCCGTTGTTGGCAAGTCTGGTTCCATCAACTGAGCCGCCAGGAGCGGCTTGAGTCGTGCCCAGGTACGAGCGCGGAAGGGAGTTCTTCGTGCCCACCCATTCGCCCAGGCCACCCCACGGACAAAGACCTGTCCGCCGGGCCCCCGGGTCACGGCGATTGGATGGGACACCCGGCTCGCAACAGAACTTTCAGTACATGAATTTCAAAAGACTTGAGGGCGCCAGCGATCAATTAATGCTTGGCGTGGACAACGTGAAGGCCGGCGTGTCCGGGCGCGAGTCCTTGAATAGCACTCCCGAACCTCGATGCGATCTCCTGGTAACCGATGTCTTCGATGTCAGAAAATCCGTGCGAGCGAAGGATCGCCGCGATACCGGCCGGTTCGAAACGAGTGGCCAAACGTTCCCCTATTTTTTTAAGCTGTTCGACCCGAGCCCTTTCCAATTGCCTTAGCTCGTCCGAGAATGCCTCGGCGGGTTCCATGTAGTCGAATGCCAGCTCAGAGTTCTGGATGGACGCGATGTAAGCCAGAGTGCGGTCGATAGCGTCCTCCGTCAGATAAGGCACAACTCCGAGCCAGGTGAAAAAGGCGGCCGAGTTCTGCTGAAAGCCTGCGGCGACAAGCTGCTCTCCCAGATCCTCGCGCTCGAAATCGACTGGCACGAGAACGAGAGATGGCGGATGTGCAATTTGAGCGTCGGCCAAACGCTGGCGTTTCAAGGCCTGTGTCGCGGGGTGGTCCACCTCGTAGATACGGATCTCAAGCGCGCAATGGGGATTGCGGAGAGCGAAGGTGTCGAGTCCGGCGCCAAGGATGACGATCTGCCGAACCCCTCTTTCTAGAGCTCCTGACAAAGCATCTTCCGCAATTCGGCTTCGTGCGGCGGTGAACAGACGTCCGATGCTGGCCAAGGGGTGCTGGTTCCCAAATTGAAGCACGTCCTTTTCGTCTTCATGCAGAATCGTCAGGGCAAAGGGGTCATCGAGGATTGACCCATGATCGAGCACCTGATGAGCAGCTCGTTGCCGGGCGATCATCTGGGCTGTACGGCTGGGTTCATCCGGCTTCATGTTATAGGTCTCCGTCCTCGTCAATCGCAGTGCAAACGCTGGCCCGCATCGGCTATCGCCGTGCGATTACGGCCGCACGCTCAAGGTCGAACGATCGTTCCATCCAGCAACCGGTCGTTGCCGCGTTCCTCATAAGGCTCCTTGTAGGGATACCTGGCCGCCGCTGCCTCGTCGATGTCGATGCCGAAGCCCGGCTTGTCGTTCGCGTACATGTAGCCCTTCCGGATGTCTGGTGCGCCGGGAAAAACTTCGCGGACCTTGTCGTCGAATTTTGTCTCTTCCTGGATGCCGAAGTTCGGCGTGGCCAGGTCGAGATGCAGATTGTAGCAATGGCCCACCGGGTCAACGTTGGCCGGACCGTGCCACGCCGTGCGCACATCGAAGAACTCGCAGCAGTGGGCAACCTTGCGGCACATGTTCAGGCCGCCCATGGCCGACTGATGACAGCGGATGAAGTCGATCCAGCGATTGGCCACAAGCGGCAGCCACTCGTTGCGATTGGTAAACAATTCGCCCATCGCCAGCGGCGCCGACGTCTCCTGCCGAAAGATCTGGAACCAGCCCACATCTTCAGGGCTGAGCGGGTCTTCCATGTAGAACGGCCGGTACTGTTCCACCGCCTTGCACAGTTCAATCGACTGGTTGGGCGCGGGCCGCTCGTGCACGTCGTGCACAAGGCCGATGTCGAAGCCCACCTTGGATCGAATGTAGTCGAACATCTGTATAGTGCGCGTTAGGTAGCGTCCGGGATCGAAGACCGGCGACGGCGACACACCATCCGGCCGCAGTGCCCGCGTGGCCTCTGAGGTCTTTGCGCCGGAGACGCCGTAGCCCGACCAGCCGGGCACGCCGAGTTGGATGCGCACGCACTGATACCCCTCTTCGATATATTTGCGCACCTGGTCTTCGAGATCGGGCAGCTCCATGGCGGAGGTGTGCCCGTAGAGCGGAACCGCCGCGCGCACCTTGCCGCCAAGCAACTGGTACACCGGCACGCCCAGTCGCTTGCCAAGAATGTCCCAGAGCGCGCCGTCGATGCCGCTCAGAGCGTTGTTGCTCTCCGGGCCCGAACGAAAATACTGCTGCACGTAAGCCGACTGCCAAATGTCTTCAATCTCGTCGCAGTTTTTTCCCACGACAAACGGCTTCAACCGCGTCTCGATGTAGGCCTGCGCTGCCTGCGGTATCTCCTGGTGCGTGGCTGAACCCAACCCGTACAGTCCCGGCTCGCTGGTCTCTACCTTCACAATCGTCCAGTTGGAGTCGGCAGGCGCGGTGGCAATCACCTTCACGTCCGTGATCTTCAAGGGCGGCATGCCCCTGCGGGCTGCGTCGCGTGCGTCGGCGACCGGCCCGCCCGCGCTCATGGTTGTGGCCACGCCCGCGGCCGCCTCGGCTGAAAGGGTGCGCCCGCCAAGCGTGGTCACTGCGCCCGCGGCTGCTGCGGCTGAAAGTGTTTTGAGCAAACTGCGACGTTCCATTCGAATCCTCCCCGTTTGCCGAAGTGGAATTCACGCGCAAATCTCGGTCGTCAGCATCGGCTGGCCCAAATTACACTGCCGCCTCGCGCCAAGGCAAGCGGCGCGCACGGCATTTCTTGCTGTGGGTCACTGCTGTTCAGGGGGTTGAATCGGCGCCGCCCGCGGCTTCGGCTTCCATGGCGGGGAGAATCGCCTTCATCTCCTCGAACTCCGGTTGCCCGTCGAGCGCCTTCAGGCACGGATCGGCCAGCATCTCGAAAAACCATGGGCAACGTGCCGTGTTCGCGGCGCGAAGGGCCGCCAATGCCTCGTCAGGCGCGTCCACGGCCAGGTACGCCTCCGGCATGAACGCTCTCATCATGAATCGTTCCCGGCCCAGCCATTGGAGACGTTCCAGAATGGTCCGCGCTTCGTCTTTTTGACCGGCACAGGCCAGCGCATAGGCACGCACTGCCGTCGCCAGATCGAAGTAAGGCAGCCGCTGCGCCAATCCCTGCGCCAATTCGGCCGCGCGCCGCGTCTCTCCGTTATAGGCCAGAATCACGGTTCCGTAGAGCTGCGCGCCTTCATCCTCAGGGAACCGTTCCAGCGCGCGCACGCATTCTTCCAGGCTCTTCGTCCGTTCACCCGCCAGGTGCAGCGCACATCCAAGCCGCGCCCGCAGCCCCGGAGAATAGGGGTCCAGGACGATCGCTTCGCGCAGAATCTCAATAGCCTCGCCAAACCGTTGCCTGCTCAAGGCAAACATGCTCCGCGCCCGCGTGATCGACGGTCCATGCGGCAGATGAGCCGAGCGCGCCATGGCACTAAGCGCCGCAGGCAGATTGCGGTCCACATGGAACTGAACCCAGCCCAGCGCAGGCAGAATCGCTTCAGCGCCCTCGGTCAGATTCGGCGTCGTCCCCGCTGTCCGGCGCACAATATCCGCAGCCGCGGTCGGAGCCATGAATCCATAGAATCCCTGCATCACGCATAGATTCACCAGATCAACTCGCGCGCCGGTCAGCGTTGGATCCAATTCCGTAGCGCGCAGAAGATGCTGCAATCCATCCTGCATCTGGTGACGCTTCAAGTTCTGCCACTCATAATGCGCCCGCTGGTAGATCTCGTAGGCCTTGCGCCGCTCCCCGTCGCTCGCAGTTCCATCCACCCCTTCACCCCGCGCCACCGCGCGGATCGTCAAGCCTTCTCCGCTAGCACTTCGTTGCGCTTTCGCCGCCTCGCCTGACCCCGCCGAACCAAGGCGGAGGGCCAGCCGCTCCGCTAGCTCGTCTTCGAGTCCTGCCATGCGGTCCCGGTACACCAACATATCTTCCACCCAGATCTGGATTCCGTCTGCCACCCGGATCATCTCCGCTCGAAGCCGGTAGTGTTTTGGCAGTGCGCTCAGTGTCCCCGCCAGCACCAGGTCAGCCTTCAGCGCCTCGCCCGTCTCCAGCGCCGTCAACCCCCGCCGGGCCAGCGTGAAAACCGAGTCCTGCGCCAGCACAAGTACTGCTGCCGGACGCGCGCCGCTCAGCCGCGCCATCGTCTCTTCGGCAACCATCGCCCCCACGTACTCCGGCACGCCGTATCCCGTATGGAAAGGAAGAATCGCCAGGCGCGGCGGTCTCACCGCACCGTTGTGGCCGCTCCTCTGCACCTCCGCCACAAACCGGTATCCGCGCTTGTAGATCGTCTGGATGCACTCTTCCGGCTCCAGCAGCGCCCGCAGCGACGACATGCACTTCGGTACGCTGTCCGCTGTCACGTTCACGTCGCCCCACAGTGCCTGCCGCAGTTCCTGCGGCGTCACCACCCGCGCCGCATGCGTCACCAGAAAGCGCAGCGCCGCCAGTTCCTTTGGGGGCAGGTGAATCGTGCGATCGCCGCGCAACAACGTGCCGTCGGCTTCCAGCCGGAAGCCGGCGAACGCAAATCCCGACGTTTCAGGGGGCCCTGGCTCTGCCGTGATCTGCTGCATTCGAACCAACACAGTTCTTCGGACACCTGGCGAACCAGAGCGCCGACGTTTTCGACCTCCGCCCAAGGCAAAAGCCTTTCGCCTGCAAAGGCTGTCAGCCCCAGCAGGAGTCATATCCGGGGAAAAAGTTTGCTGCGCTCTTTGAACGTCTATGGCTCAAATGAGCTTTATTTTTGTTAATTGATTATGTACTTCAAACCAACTTTAGGGGAGCCGTTTTGTGCAGTTTCTTGCGCCTTTAGTCATGTAAAGTGGTTACTTAGTACCATTATGGTAAACAAATGCCGTCGCCGCAACTCAAACAATCCTCTCGGCTTTGCTCCAAATCGGGTGCAAAACAGCAAACGCGGCTTCTTGGCGGCCAACAAGAAGGCCCCAGCTTTCTCGCCGGGGCCCCTGTTTGCCATTTCTTGCACGTGTTCAGCAGGAATCAGTACGTCGATTTAAAGGCGTACGTCAGCCCCATCGTGAACTGGAACGAGTTCCGCCTGGTCGGCGGTTGCGTCAGTGGAGGCGCCTGGACCGGCGGGTCGTTCAGGTAGCTGTCCATTGTTCCAACCGAGAAGCTCAACCGCTTGTAGGCCGGGAACGCAAAGGTATTGTTCTCATTGGCCGAATAAGCGCGGAAATCGTTATACGCCGGAATGAAGCTGACCCCCTGCGTGAACGTGAAGAGTTTGAGGTGGAGCAGGTAGCTGGCCGCGAAGGTCGATCCGATCAGGTTCTTGTTGGCTGCGGCCCCGCCAATACTGAACTGCTGCTTCTCATATTGCGCCGTGCCCTTCAGGTCCGCTTCCTGCTTCGCGGTCTTCAACGCCGTCCAGCCAAATCCGCCGCCATAGATCTGCTGCAGCGAAAGGCTCTGGCTGTAATTGTGGTCAAAGGCCACTTGCCCCAGCGCAAAGAACCTGGGCGAAAGATACTCGTCGCGCTCGGCGTCTCCGTGGTAAATCTCTGACTTCGTAACCACTGCGGGCACCGGCGTTGTGCCGGAGATGTAGCCGGGCTGTGTGATCTGGCCGAACGAGCCGTTAAAGTCGAACGAAGTGCGATCTCTCGGCGCAAGCCAGCTGACGGTTGGTACAGTGCGCATCAGGCCGATGCCGCCTGAAACCGTGTATTGGTTTTGTGTGGCTGCCACCAGCGTTGCGCCGGCCGTGGCCGCGCCATTCCAGCCCGCAAAGAAGCCCGGCGACCGGTGTATCTGCTTATCCAGGGTCGCTTCGTCCGTCACAATGTCCACGCTCTTGGTGGGAAACGTCTCCACGGCCGCATTCTCCACGTGCACGGTCAGCGTCTGATTTTCTACCTCAACCGTACCCACTTGCACCTGCTTCGACGCCTTCCTGCTCATGGCCTTCGCTTTGTCGTCGAGCACGGCGAACTTCTCGCTCGAGTGCAGTTCCTTGATCTTGTCCCAGCCCACCGTCACGTCGCCCAGTGGATCGCTATGGAATGTGACCTTGCCTCCCGTCGCGCTCACAAACTTGCCGTGCAGTGTATCGCCGTTGCTCAGCACCAGCACGTCGGGAGCGGGGTTGGCCGCTGGTTTGTCCTGCGCAGGAAGTTGAATGCCGGCGCTCATCACGGCAAGCAATATTAAGCCGCAGGTGTTCTTGCCAAGTATTGAATTGAAAACAGAAAACCGGATCATGGGGGAATTGCCTTTCTTAAAAGAATTGCGGCCGGAGTGGCCTCCAGACCTTGCTCGTGCCCAACTGTGGCCCAGGAGAAAAACTTCAGAAATCCTTCAACTCTCTCGCCACATGTTGACTGCGAAGATCGTTCTGGATCTCTTACTAACCTTGAAGATTTTACCGGATTTCAAACGGAGTCTGCATGTCGAAGACTGTCGCCTACGCCCAATGGTTGCTGGAGCCCTATTGCATCGGACTCAAGTTGCGTGCCCTGCGGAACCAGAAGCGGCTCACCCTCTCTCAGCTCGCCGCTGAAACCGGCCTGTCGACGGCGCTTCTGTCGAAGCTTGAAACCGACCGCATGATTCCCACTTTGCCCACGCTCGCCACCATCGGCCGCGTCTACGGCGTCGGCATGAGCCATTTCTTTGCGGAGTCCGGCCGCCACACGCTCTCCATCACCCGACGGGCGCACCTTGAAGCCGCATCCCGCGGGCCGGAGAACGTCAGGATCACGCCCCTCAACGCCGCCGCCAATCCCACTCTCCTCACGCAGATGATCGAATTCGCTCCCGGCGGAGCCCCCTCGGCTGCCGAGTGCTTGCATGGGGCCAGCGGAGTTCTGTATGTCCTTGAAGGCAGCCTGCTGCTTGATTCAGGCGGTTTGCAGGAAGTGCTCGCAACCGGCGACTGTGCCTGCGTCGAAAGCGAGATTGCTCTCAACTGGAGCGCTTCCGGAAAGCGCCGCTGCCGCATCCTGGCCATCGCCTCCCGACCTTGAAGCGCGTCTAGTCCCGAGTCCCAAGTCTCTAATCCCTAATCCATAATCCCTAATCCATAATCCCTAATCCCTAATCCCTAATCCATAATCCATAATCCCTGTCCCTATCCCCCCCCAGGCTTCGCAATCAGCTTGAACGAATCCAGAAACTCCGTCGTCCCTGCAAACGGTTTTCCAACGGGTGCTGCCACCAGCGTTTGATACAGCGTGGAGCCCACCAGGTAAATGCGAACCGTAAAGTGGGCTGTGCTGTTCTCGGCTTCGTACTCCAACACGGGATACACGTCGAACATAAACTGCTTCTCGCTCTTGAGCCGCGCTCCGCATTTTTCACCGCCGCGTTCTTCGCTCCCTCTAACTCCGCGTCCGCATCCTTGCCCTTGAGCGCCGCTCCGTAGTCGCTCACCGTCACCATCAGTTCCACCGAGCCAATCTGCTCTGAATATGTCCTCAGTTCGATTGGGCCTGTGTCGGTCGGCACTGTCTTCTTCTGTATGTCCGGCAAATTTTCAAACGAAGCGGAAAATCCGTCCGCCGCATAGCTGTACATCTTCCACGGTGTCGTCTGCGCGCCGCCGGTCGCAGCCAGGCCCAGCAATGCCGTGCACAGGCCCATTCGACCGATCTTCGCCCGCCTTGCCATCGCATGCCCCTTTCCTGCTACGAGCCTCGCATTCCGCCCGCGCATGCCGCAACCCGCGCCAACCCTTCGTTTTGCCCCTTTGCCCGCCCAGTCTGTAGGATGGTTTGGGATTCCCCACGGATCGGAGCCTATGCGGCCAAATACCAACCTGATGAAAGCCACTCTTACCGGCGCCCTCGGCGGACTGCTCTTCGGTTTTGACACCGTCGTCATCGCCGGCGCCATCGATGCCCTGGTCCGCCTCTATGGCCTCAGCCCGCAGGAAAAGGGCCTGACCGTGGCTATCGGCCTGGTGGGAACCGTCATCGGTGCACTCGGCGCAGGAAGCATCGGCCAGAGGCTCGGCAGCCGCGAAACTCTCCGCATCACCGCCATCCTTTATGTGGTCTCCGCCCTCGGTTGTGGTCTCGCCTGGGGCTGGTCATCCTTCATG
>Ga0302278_10005420_pt1 | contig 12643 bp, 9 predicted proteins | sample III_Bog_N3_2_FD_194543 | JGI IMG/M metagenome (GOLD analysis project Ga0302278, IMG submission 194543) | Peat permafrost microbial communities from Stordalen Mire near Abisko, Sweden - III_Bog_N3_2 | ecosystem: Environmental > Terrestrial > Soil > Wetlands > Peat | place: Sweden: Abisko... | reverse complement strand
GCTACGCCGGCACGTAAATGGCGTAGCCCCGCGGCGGAGCAGGGAACTCAGCGTTGCCTTCGCCGTCGGTAGTACGCGCGTCGGGCCAGGCCGTGTCGTGTCCGTCCCAGGCGATCGGTACGAACTTCTGATTGGCCCACTTCGTCCTCACTTGCGTGCCCGACCACTTGTCGCCCAGGTTATTCAGTACATAGATCAGCCCCGGCTGCTCCGTCTTGTCGTCCTTCCATCCCACTCGCTGCATGATGTATAAATCGGGGTCTGCGTGCAGGATCTGCGAATCGCCCCCAGCGTATTTATGATGTGCCTGGACCAGCGCGTCGATGCCGTTTGGTGTCCCCGGGCGTGCCAGCCCGTTGTTGTAGTAGTCATACCAGAACACGCATGGATAGCCCTCGTGAACCATAATGAACGAGTAGGCCATCAGCTTGTCGTTGACAATCGTGTTGTCGCCCATGTCGTGGTTATCGACAAACGTGGCCGCGTGCATTGGCCGTTTCATCACCACCGAGCCACCGTCCGTCAAGTTGCGCAGATCGTAGCTCAGCGTGTCGCAGACGTCCTTCAGCTTATACCGCAGCGGAAAGTCGAACGCCGCGATCTGGCTATCCGTAAAGCTGTTCACCTGGTCCAGCCAGCCTTCAATATCCTCGCCGCCCGACCAGTATTCCCCCACCACGTATGGCTGGAACTCTTTGCCATTCTTGATGTATTGGTACTTCGCCAGCAGCCCAATCATCCACGCTCCAAAACCCTTGACAAAGTCGAAGCGAAAACCATCGAAGCCGAGCTCTTCGATCAGCATTCGCGCATACTTGTACATCGCCGCATACACTTCGGGGTTACGATGGCAAAGGTGCGGAAAGCCTGCATAGTTCTCGCCTTCGGTCATCACCCGCTCGTACCGGCTTGGATGGAAGTGGTTGAAGTCGCGAGGAAATATCCCGCTCTTCGGGTTGAACTTCGTCCAGCGCTTCTCCCCGTCGATCGGATTCACCTCTTCTTCATCCGCACCTGAATTGTGATTGATCACCATGTCGGCGTAGAGCCCCACGCCGTTCTTATGCGCCTTGGCGATCAGCGCCTCCAACTCCGCCCTATTCCCGTAAAAGGTCTTCGTCCCACCCTTCTGATCGAAGTCCCCCAGGTCGAAGTAGTCGTACGGGTCATAGCCCATCGACGTGTCACTCGATGCCTTGCTGACCGGAGGCAGCCACAGCGCGTTGAAGCCCGCATGCCCCAGGTCTTCCACCTTTTCGGCGACGAAGTTCCACCACTCGTGTTCCTTGTTCTCATGCTTCGGTGCGTCCCAGTAGAAAGCCTGCATCATGACTGCCATCGATCGTCGCTCCTAAGGTTTCCGTGGTTCGATGCACGAGGCACCCCCGCAGGTTGGATAAGCCTGCGCTGCAGGGCCGCGGAATGACCGCCCTCAGCCATCCAGCCGATAGCGCGTCTCCGCCAACCGGTACAACGGCCGCCACACCATCCGATTCGTCGTCACCACCATCATCGAAATCAGAATCGTCCCCAGCAGAATGATCGGGAACTGGCCGTTTGCCGTCGCCGCCGTAATCTGCCCGCCCAGGCCGGGCGTGGTCAGGGTCCTTCCGCCCAGCGTGTAGTATTCCGCAAGGATGCTGGCGTTCCACGCGCCGCCGGAAGCCGTCACCATCCCCGTAACCAGGTACGGAAAAATGCCCGGCAAAATTAACTTCTTCCAGCGCTCCACCTTCGAGAAACGGAACAGCGTTGCCACTTCCTTCAGGTCGGTCGGAATCGCCATCGCACCCGCAATCACGTTGAACAGAATGTACCACTGGGTTCCCAGCAGCATCAGCACAATCGATCCGATCCCCAGCCCGCCGCCCAGCTTGATCAGCGGAAGCAGAATCACCGGGAACAGCGCTGTCGCTGGAACCGACGCAGCAATCTGCGCCAGCGGCTGCGCCAATCGAGCCAGCCGCGGTTGCGATCCAATCGCCACTCCCGCAGGAATCGTCCACGCCGCCGCCAGCAGTAGCGAGAAATTTACCCGCAGAAACGTAGCCGCCGCACCCTTCAGTAGCTCAAAATATTCCGCACCCTCAACTGGCCGCACCAGGATTACCGAGCGCTCGGCCGCAATCAGAATGCCCACCCCCGCCAGCGTCAACACCACCCACAGCATCACTCGTTCGGTAGCGCTCTCACCAGTTTGTGGATGCTCGGCCCTGTGTGCCAGCCGCTCTTTCCTCCGCGCCGCCAGCTTGATATAGATCGCTTCATTCAGCGGTTCGGTCGTTCGCCGCGCAATCGCGGCCAGCACATTCGAGTGGGTGAACAGGTGCAACAGCGGCGAGTGCACATGCTGGGACCCTTCAACCTGCTCGAACTTGAACTTGTCGCTCCACGCAATCAACGGCCGCCAGATCAACTGGTCGATTGCCACGATGATCGCAATCATCGTAATCACAGCCCACGCGATCGCTCTCCCATTCTTCTGGTCCGCCGCTGTCTGCAGATACGAGCCCAACCCTGGCAGCCGGAAGTCCTTCGTCCCGAAGTGAAACATCTCACAGACCATCAGCGTGAACCACGCGCCCGCCACCGACATCACCGAATTCCACACTAGTCCAATCGCCGCAAACGGCAGCTCCAGTTGCACCAGCCGCTGCAGCCACGAAAAGCGATTGATGTCCGCAGCCTCGCGCAGCTCGCGCGGAATGCTCTTCAGCGAGGAGTAGAAGCTGAACGCCATGTTCCATACCGCACCCGTAAACAGCAATACAATCGCACCCAGCTCTACCCCCACGTGCCGGGTAGGGAAAAGCGCAATCATCGCCAGCATCACCGGCGGCAGAAAGCTCAGCACGGGGATCGATTGCATGATATCCAGCGCCGCGATCATGAACGCTTCCACGCGCTTGTTGTTCGCTGCCAGATAGCCGTAGCTCACCGCAAACACCAGGCTCAGCACATACGCCAGAAAGATGCGCACCACCGAATAGAACGCATACTGCGGCAGCGCCCGCGGACTCAGAGACACCACCATCTGCTCGGACGGTGGCCCAGCCCACAGCATCGCGATGCGCACGACCGCGTAGAAGATCGCCAGCCCAATCGCCGCGACGCACAGGTCCAGCACCACCGGCCACGTCCGCCGCAGCACCTGCGAGCGCGCCAGCGTCTCCCGCCCGCGTGTGTAGTCAATGTTGACGTGCAGGGGATTCACTCGTCGATCTCCGAATCAGGATCGTCCACCGTAGCGCCGGGTTGGTCGGACGGATCAGACTGCCGCTCCGGCGCGATAAACCTCCGCCGCGCCGCGTCGAAGTCAAACAGCTCGGCATAACGTCCCCAGTTAATCGCCGTCTCCAGTTGCCGCAGGGTCACTTCTTCCGTGAACTGTTCGTCCAGCAAGTCGTGGAAAAACTCTTCGGGAACGGTATGGTCGCTTTTGGCCTCGATGGCACGCACAATCTGCCGCAGCAGCAACACGTTGTCCAGCGCAGCTTTGCGGAACAGCTCCTTCTGCCGCAATATCTCCGAATTCGCATACGCCTCGCCCGTCGGCGTAATCTCCGCATCGCCCTCGGTCACCTTCAGGAAGCCGAGTAGTTGGCCCGCGTCCACAATCGGCAGCAGGTCGTCAATCTCAAAACCCAGGTCGTCCGCCAGCCTGTAGATATCATCCTTGCCCTGGTGATCGATCAGCAACTCCAGCAAGCCTGCAATGCCGCCTGGGCGCGCGTGTGGCAGTTCCTGGTAATGTTGTCGCCCGGCCTCAGCTGGTTTGCCGACAGGCGCCTTGGGCAGCTCCGGAGGCTGCGCGCCCGGTTGCGTCAGCACCTTGTAGATGTAGTCCACCAGCTGCGTAAATGCCTCGCTCTTGCGGTCGCGCGGATGCGGCAGCGTCACCTTGAAATCCGTTCGCACCACACCCGGATTGCGTCCCAGCACGATAATCCGATCGGCCAGCAGTACCGCCTCCTCGATGTTGTGCGTCACCAGGAAGATCGCCTTCGTTGGAATCGTCTTCTTCTGCCACAGCTCCAGCAACTCGCTGCGCAGGTTCTCTGCTGTCAGCACATCCAGCGCCGAGAACGGCTCGTCCATAAACAGGACCTCCGGCTCAACCACCAGCGCCCGCGCAAACCCTACGCGCTGCCTCATCCCTCCCGAAAGCTCCTTCGGGTACGCCGACTGGAAGCCGTCCAGCCCCACCGTATCCAGAATCTTCAACCCGCGCTTGCGTTGTTCCGCCGCGTCCATCCCCCGCGCCTGCAGCGGAGCCTCCACATTCTCCAGCACGGTCAGCCACGGAAACAGCGCAAAGCTCTGGAACACGATGGAGACATTCGGCTCGGTCGTGGCAATCGGTTGGTCGTGCCAGTAAACTTGGCCAGCCGAAGGAGTCGAAAGCCCCGTAAGCATGCGCAGCAAAGTCGACTTTCCCGAGCCCGACGGCCCCAGCAATGCCAGAATCTCGCCAGAGTTCACCGACAGGTCGGTTGGCGCGATCACCTGGATACGGTTCTCGCTGGGTTGGGCATAATATTTTTCGACATGTTCGGCGCGAATGATCGTCTGCGGCATAGATTCGTCTTTTTTTTGTGGATTTAGCACGTGAGGGGGCGAGGAATTAAGGCCGCTGCCGGGCATCCTTCGCTTCGCTCAGCGTATCATTATCAAGTACGTCCAGAATGAGTTGTGGGGCCTCTCAAGAGCGTAACCCCATACTTTTCTCATACCATTCATCTTGGGGACTCCGCATGTCTGAAGCGCCCGCCGCCGCACCGATCAAACGCAAGGTACTCGTAGCCGACGACGAACAGGTAATCGCCAACACGCTCGCCATCATTCTCAACCAGGCCGGCTTTGAGGCACGTGCCGTCTATAGCGGCGAGAAAGCCGTCGAAGCCCTCGATACCTTCGAGCCCGACATGCTCATCACCGATGTCATCATGACTGGAATGACCGGCATCGAGGCCGCCATCGCAACTCAGGCGAAGTTGCCCAACTGCAAAATTCTGCTGTTCTCCGGCCAGGCAGCCACCGCCGACCTGCTCGAAAAAGCCCGCCAGGGCGGCCACGAGTTCGAAATCCTCGCCAAGCCCGTCCACCCCACCGACCTCCTGGCCAAACTCCGCGGCTAACCCCACCACAAATCCGGGGCCCCACCCTACCGCTTGGAAGTGGGTGCCCCGTCCTGGCTCGCTAGGGCGGGAAGTCGTGCCACAAGAATCCATGGCGGCCAGGTGCCCTACATCTCGCTTCTGAGATGTGGGAGGGGAACTGCTGAAGAGTCCCACCGCGAAGCACTCATAGAACTTACACACGCACATCCGTTCTCGGTCCCGCATTCCATCTGACCCCAGAACCCTCTGCGTCCTCTCCTTTCCTCTGTGTTCTCTGTGATTCGGTTTTTCTTTCGCTAAAAACCTCAGCAAAATCGATTGTCAACCCCCAAAATCACCTAACTCCATGATTCCATTCAAAACATAGATGGCAGATGAGTTATGGTTCCGCTGGTATACTTAAAGTAGTAAGTCAGAAATGGACAAGCCCGGCCATCGAGTCGGGCTGTCGCATTTAACAACATTGGAATTGGAAAGGTGGCTTCGTCTAGCCCATGAACAAAAGTGTGGTAAATCGTATACACTCACCCGCAACCCCAATCATTACAACAAGAATGTGTGGCAATTAAGACACACTCACTTGCAACCCATCGCGTTTCAATAACATAAGAATTTGTCCCAGCAGTGGGTCATACATACCCGCAACCTCTCTCTTATGAGTGAATCATGGTAGACACAACCGGGTGCGGGCACCCCGGTCTGACTTTGCGAGGGTGAGAGATCGCGACCCTCGTAGCCAGAATGGCCTGCCGTCTAACCGCGTCTGAGATGTGGCTTAAGCCGAACCAGACTGCCGTTTCCGTTCCTTCACCTTCACCGCTGGAACGCCGGCGTAAATTCCCCACGGCTCCAGGTCGCGCGTCGCCACCGATCCCAGTCCAAGCACCGCACCTTCGCCCATGCTCACTCCGGGGCCGACCGAAGCTCTGGCGCACACCCACGCATACGCCCCGAAGTCCATCGCGTAAGCCAGTAGAGGGAATCTCGGATCGTCGTAATCATGCGTCGCTCCGCACACAAACGCGTCCTGCGAAAGAATCGCATGCGACCCAAACCGCATCGGCGCCGGGTTGTAGATATCCGCACCGTCCGCCGCTGTCACTTGGTCCGCACACACCAGGTTCCAAGGAGCCCACACCTTCGAAGCCGGGTAGAAGTGGCAGTCCGGCCCCAATTTCGCGCCAAAGCACCGCAGCAGAAACGCGCGCCACGCATGCATCGGTCGCGGCGACGGACGATAAAGCAGCGCTCGGCACACGTTCCACGCCAGACGCCGCGCGCGGTCACTCGCAGCAAACGCCGGCCGCAGATAAGGGTCCGACGCCGTCTCCGCCGAAATATGCTCCGCCGCGTTGTATTGTGCCTCTTTCGCCATCGGGTACTCGGTTCCTCAACTAAAGACGAACTAACCGCTAACCACTGCCTTTATCACCGTCTTTGCATTCTCGCGCATATCGTACCTCCGGAGGAAACAATCGCTCGCCTGCATCGCCATCGCCTCTCGCTCTGCCGCCGGCAGCGCCATCCAACGCTCCAGCAGCCGCTCCGTGCCCGAGGCCGTATCGGTATCGATCAATCCCGCTCCGTCGGCAGCAATCTCCGCCGCGATATTTACTTTGTCCGAGAGCAGCACCGGCCTTCCGCACGCCAGCGCTTCGGCAACCGCGATCCCGAAGTTCTCCTGATGCGACGGCAGCACAAATGCCTCCGCCGCATGAAACGCGCCCCACTTTGCATCGCCCCGCAGCATTCCCGGCCAGTGAATGCGCGCCGTCACACCGGCAGCCTCAGCTCCGCGCAAAAGCTCCGCCCGCCAGTTCTGCGGGTCTGGCCCCGCCATCACCAAGTCCAACGCCGGATCCCCAGCCGCCAGCTTCACAAACGCATCCACCAGCAGATCGCAACCCTTCTTGCGGTCGATCCGCCCCAGAAACAACAGAAGCCGCCGTCCCCGAGCCGCTGGACAAGCCGTGAAAAATGTCTCCCGCTGCATGCCCGGATCGCCCTCAGGAGGAATCGTTCCAAACGGTGTCACCCACTCATTCCAGCGATGCAGCCAGAAGCTCTGCTTCGCCAGCTTCGCCTCCGCCTCACAGGTAAATAGCACGCGCCAGGCGCCGCGCAGCACCCGATACTCCACCGGCAGCCAGTACAGCCACTTCTTCAGGTGCTTCAACGGAAACGCCCGTTTGAAGTAAGGATCGAGCATCCCATGCGAAAACACCACATACCGCACGCGCCCACGCATCGTCCGCCACACCGCGTAGCCGGTGTACTGCCACATCCCATGCACCACCACGCCGTCGAACCTCCCGCGATTCGCCTCCAGCCACGGGATCAACTTGGCATTGCGTCCATACACTGAGGTCCGGGGCCCCAACGCACGCACCGGAAAACCAATCTCACCCAGATAGCTCGCGCCAGGATCATCCAGCGTCACCACCTCCTGCGCATAGTTCTCAGGCCCGTAGTTCAGCAGGACGCGAACCACCTCCACCGGGCCTCCGGTGGCCGGGTCAAGCGACGGAATGACGTGCAGGATCCGCATAGTGTTTAAGCCGTTACCCCTCGAACCCCGGCACAACCTTCGCCAGCGCTCGCCGAAGCCCTAGAACGTCCTCCTCAAATCCCCAGCTTTGAATCCGCGCAAACGCCCGCTGGCCCATTGCCTCCGCAACCCCCGGCGTATCCAGCACTCTCCGCAGCGCATGCGTCAGCGCCTCCACGTCGCCCACCGGATAGATGCATCCGGTCACGCCATCCTCGATCAGATCCACCGCCGAGCCCACGTCGTCTGACACAATCGCTGGCCGCGCCGCGTTCATTACCTCGTTCACGATCAGCCCCCACGGCTCGTGCTGCGACGGCAACACAAACGTCGTGGCCAGGTCGAAGAACCGTGGCAGTTCCGACTGGTTGCGAAAGCCGCAGAAGCGAATGCTGCTGAAACCCGTGGCCGCCGCCTGTCGCTCCAGCGCTGCCCGCTCCTCGCCGTCGCCCACAATGACGAGATACGGCTTCGGGTCCGTCCCCGGCGCAGGCGAGAGCCGGGCGTACGCTTCAATCAGATGATCGCAATGCTTGCGCGCCTGTAGCTTCGACGCGAATAAAATTACCGGTCGCAACGCATCGAGTCCAAGCTCTTCCTGCAGGCTCGCCCGCCCGGCCTTGGCCTCGCCTGCGCGTTGGGCAAAGTATCCGTTATCCACCGCATAGGGCATCAGAAACTGCTGCACATCGTCGCCAAAGTAATAGCGCCAGTACTCCGCATTCACTGTCCCGATCGGGAGCACCCCGTCGACCATCAACTCCAGCCCGGCAAAGAAAGCATGTTTCAGTGCCAGCTTCACGCCGCTGCGCCCACGGTCTTGCAGCCACGACTCCGCCCGCAGCAGCACGGGAATCCCCAGCGCCTTCGCCGCTATCATTCCATGCATCGAGTTCGCGCTCGCATAACCATGCACCCAAAGCGCATCGAACGCGGGATCGCCGCCGTCCCCACACAGTCGGCTGACGATGCCGTAATTCAGGGGCATCAGCACGCTCACATCGTTGCCATCCCGCAACCTGGGCAGGAACTCATGCTTGTAGCCGTCCAACAGCGGAATGTCCCACTTCACCCCTACTCCGAAACCTTCGTCGCGGTATCCCCGAACGGAAAAATCCGACCCGAACAACACCGTGAGGTCGATGTCCGATTCGAGCGCAATGCGTCGCAGCAACGGGGCCTGATACTGGATGGGATGGCTCACCAGGTAGGCCAGCCGCACGCATCGCCTCGCGCGGGGGGACTGCGGTTGCGCTTCGGAGGTCATCCGTATCTCCAATCTCCGATTGCCCTCTTTCGGGAGAAGTCTCGCGCCCGAAGGGCCGCCTCTAGATAGAATGGAGGGCAATCAGGACCGATACGAGTCCGATGACGCCGCCCGTCCCCAGACTCTTGAGCATTGCTTTCATCGGATTGGTAGGCAGGAAAACTATATCGTTTGCCTGCAGCACAGGATCCGGCGCCTTGCCTTCGCGCACCTTCTTGACGTCGACCTCAACCAGCTTGCGCTCTGTTCCCACGGTCCGAATCAGTCGGAGGTCCTCGTACTTGCCTTCGAAGCCGGCTCCGCCACTGAGCGCAACCAACTGCAACAGCGTAAGCGGCGCGGCCTGGTCCAGAGGCACCGCACCCTGGCGCGCGAAGGCTCCCAGAACATACACGACGCTGGCGCGTGTGATCTGGATGATGTCGTGCGGATGCACCGCAATGTTCGCCGCCGTGCTTGACGCCAGATCGGTGCCGAGATCGACAACGATCGGATCGGCTTGGCCCGGACGGACAATCTTCACCGTATGGCTCGCAGTCGCCGGCAGCCCCCCAGCGACCAGCAGGACCTCTCTAAGGCTCCGCTCGGTGGCTACCGGTACGACGGTGTGAATCTCCCCGGTGACGATCGCCGTGCCATTCACTGTGTCCAGCACTTCGAGGATGACATCAGGGTTCTTGTAGAACTGCCCCACCCGCAGGCGATCTGCAATCAGGGCCTGGGCCGCCCGAACTGTCAGCCCTTTTACATTTACGCTGCCGATGAAGGGCAGCAGGGCATTGCCACTTGTATCCACGCGTACGGTGGCCTGATAGTCCGGCTCCTGAAAGATCTTCACCGCAATCAGATCTCCAGCGCCTAACTTGAAGTCTTCGCCGGGGTACAGCATCGACTCGCCGGCAAGCGTCGTCGCGTCGCCAACGGCTGTCGCACCCGCTTGAGTCCCAGTGCCGCTCACTGTCTGCCCGAGCGCCCACCCTGCTCCGCCTGCCCAGCAAAACGCTGCCAGTGCCCACAGCAGCAAGCACCGCGCCCGCCTCCGCGAGGCCGCCGCTACCTGGCCCAAACGTGGCGCGCATGCCACGGTTCCGGTTGTTGAGATTTCGGTCAGAAAGCCTCCGCTCATCGCTTGGCCTTCCTTTCCGGGGGCGCGGCGCCGGCAGTGGGGGACTGCGTCTCCCAGGTGTCGGCGTCCGCGGATCCGTACGAGTATCCCGAATATCCGTAATAGCCGTAGTACTCGGGCGAGTTGATGTCGACCGCATTCAACACCAGGCCGGCGATCGGGGCCCCAGACCGGATCATCAGATCGCGCGCCCGCCGCATGACATTCTTGCTCGACTTGCCGTGGCGGACAACCAACACAACCGCATCTACCATGCGTCCCAGAATCGCGGCGTCGGTCACCGAAAGAATCGGGGGAGAATCGATTACCACGTGGGTGTACAGCCCGCCCAGTTTGACCAACAGCGCCTTCATCGCCTCGGAACTCAACATCTCGGTGGGGAACGGGGGCACCGGGCCGCTCGGCAAAATGTCCAGGTTGGGCAATTCAGCAACCGTCTTCACGGCGTCTTCGAAGCTCGATGTACCGGCCAGGATGGTGGTGAGTCCGGTCTTTCCTGTCAGTCCGAAGCGATGGTGCATGGTGGGCCGGCGTAGGTCGGCATCGATCAGCACAACGCGCCCCTCGCCCTGCGCCAGGATGCAGGCAAGATTGCTTGCCGTTGTGGTTTTGCCTTCCGACGGGGTGGCGCTGGTAAACAGGATGAACTTCGGTGGCTGCCCCGCCGTGGCCAGCAACAGAGAGGTCTGCAGCGAGCGGAATGCCTCCGTAAACTGTGACTTCGGCTGGGTCAGAACATTCAGGTTTCGCTGAGCCGCAGACATCGACGCTGCCTGTTCCGGGGTCGGACGTTTTGCCTTCGGAATAAGTGCCAGCGAGGGCATCTCCATCGCTTGCTCGATCTCCTGGATGTTATGCAGCCCGGTGTCCAGACTCTCGACCAGGAAAGCAATCACGATTCCGCCTAGCAGGAAAAACAGCGTGGTCGTAAGAATGATGGTCTGTGGCGGCTGTATGGTGGGGTTCACCGGCGGAGTCGCCTTATCCACCTGGTCCACTTCCGAGGCATCCAGCCCCGACTCCACTTTCGCCGTCTCCAGGCGCTGTTTCAGACCTTCGTAGAGAGCGCGGTCCTGTTCATATTCGCGCTGCACCACCGTCAGTTGCACCAGATCGTTGCCCTGGTCGTAGGCTTCCTTCTTCTTTGCGTCCAATTCCTGCTCGATCTTGTCCTCGGAAGCTTTGGCCGCGAGATACGTTTCCTTCGCCTGCAACTCCATCCGGCCCTGCTCCGCATTGAGTTCCTTGGTCAGCGTTGCAATCGTCTCCTGCAGCGCCTGCATCCGCGGGTTTTTCGCCCCCAGCGTTGTTCCAAGATCCGCATACTGCGCCTGATCCGCCGCTAGTTGCGTCCGCAGCTGATTCAACATCGCAGGAGAAGTGCCGGGCGTCATCTCGATGGACCCCTCGATGGTGTTCGGATCCATGCTCTTGATCATCATGTAGCGCGACTCAGTAGTCATGCGCGCGATCTTCGCGGATTCTTCTGCTGTCAACAGGTCTTCCAGCGACGTTTGCAACTGGTTATGCGTCGATGTCGGATCGTAGCCCAGCACGCCCAGCTTCCGCTGTAGGTTCATCATCTGGTCCTGAGCCCGCTCCAACTCCGACTTCAGCTCGTCCATGTTGCCGGCGAGAAAGTTTGAAACCTGCACCGTTTGTCCCACGGGCGTAGAGAACGTCCGCAGAATGTAGTCGTTCACGACCTGGTTCACAATCTCTGCGGAGAGCCTCGCGCTTGGACTCAGGTAGCTGATGCTCATCATCTCCGTGCGGGGGATCAGGGCTATCTGCAAATTACCCTTGAGCTCGCCCACTACGCCCGCACGCACTTCCGGCTCGTCGATCGAACGATGGGCGACTGGACCCTTCGCCCCCAGAAAGTCGGGATTGTTTGCGAGGTCCATCTCGCGGGCCACTGTATAAAGAAGCGTCTCGCTCTTCAGAATCAACGCTTCCGAATTCATCTTGGTCTGAGAGTCGTCACTGAAGTCGTAGGACGCTTCCACCCGGTATGCGTTTGACGCTCCGTTGTGAACCTGGATAATGCTGGTCGCCAGATACAGCTTGGGCTGAGTAAACGCCTTGTATGAGCCGTACGCCACGCCAAGGACGACCGCCAGGATCACTATCCATTTCCGCTTGCGCAGTGTCGACACTGCCTCCGACAACGATGTATCGCCGGCTTCAGCGCCCATGCTGCCCAGTCGCTGCGGGTCAGGCGCGCCGATGGCGGGAGGCAATTGCGTTTTCTGGGGACCCATTCCTGCTAGTCTACCCGACACGCCCCCATGCGAGGAAGTGGAATACTCCCCAGCCCCGGCACGCAGGTAGTTGTCCGGCAGGGAGATGATGCAGCCAGCCGTGATGTTGCCTAGTAGGGATCGCCCCGTCTGCCCAACTTAAGTGGAGTTTCCGATCACCCGAAAGTCCGCTAGACTGCGTGTACTATCGGGCAAGGATATTTCCACTGGGAAACCATGAACAAACCTATTCAAATTGCAGTTGTTGGCTCCGGATACGTAGGCCTGGTCGCGGCCGTGTGCTTCGCAGAGATCGGCCACAATGTCGTCTGCGTCGAT
>Ga0302278_10005408_pt1 | contig 12670 bp, 5 predicted proteins | sample III_Bog_N3_2_FD_194543 | JGI IMG/M metagenome (GOLD analysis project Ga0302278, IMG submission 194543) | Peat permafrost microbial communities from Stordalen Mire near Abisko, Sweden - III_Bog_N3_2 | ecosystem: Environmental > Terrestrial > Soil > Wetlands > Peat | place: Sweden: Abisko... | reverse complement strand
AAACTTCTCCAGCGGCTGCCAGCCAGGCCTTCCGCTCCACGCGGGAGACAGAGTTGCGGGCGCCGATCATTGAAGTCCACAGCCTTGAAAAGACCTATAAGACCCCGCGCGGGATTCTGAACCTGTTTTCCGGTTTGGACCTGACGGTGAATCGCGGCGAGATGGTGGCCATTGTGGGCCAGTCCGGGGCAGGTAAAAGCACACTTTTGCACATTCTGGGTGCCCTTGATACGCCCTCGGCGGGAACTGTATACTGCGCGTCAATCAACGTGGCCAAACTCTCCCCACGCGAGGCAGCGGCATTCCGCAACCGGGAGATTGGCTATGTGTGGCAGTTTCACTATCTGTTGCCGGAATTTACGGCGCTGGAAAACGTAGCCATGCCGCTGTTGGCGCGCGGCGCACAAAAGAGAGAGGCACTGCAATTGGCGGCTAACTGGCTCAAGGAAGTGGACCTGGAGGATCGCGGAGGGCACAGGCCCGGCGAACTATCCGGCGGCGAGCAGCAGCGCGTGGCGCTCGCCCGCGCGCTGGTGAACAATCCCCGCCTGCTGCTGGCCGATGAGCCTACCGGCGACCTGGATCAAACCACAGCCGGCCGCGTTTTCGACCTGGTGGAACGATTGCATGCCAGCCACGGCCTTACCTCAATCCTGGTGACGCATAACCTTGACCTTGCCGCGCGCTGTACACGAGCATTGAAACTGGAGGGCGGACGCCTGGTTCCGTTGGGCGCAGCTCCTCCAAACTCGAATTAATCCTGCCACTTCAGGGGATGAAAAGCACCTTTTAGGGTGGTTCTTGAGTCATATCTTAGTAAGCAGTGTGGCGGGGGATGCGTTTTTCATCTGAAACCAGGCTGCCAATACAGGATGGGAGTCTCCTAAGCAGCAAGACCGCCGGGGAACGATGGAGCGCAAGTTGGGCTCCTGAACCATCTACAAGAGCTGTTCGGGGACAGGAAGAGAATTTCCATGGGGTCTCCGGCGGCGGTTATAGAAAAGGGGCACGAGCGAACGGGGCCGAGGCCGGCGATTCAACCGGACGGCTACTTAAGCCGATAGCCTGCTGCAGAGGGAGAACATCATGTTCGAACGCTATACGGAGAAGGCACGGCGTGTGATCTTCTTCGCGCGATATGAGGCCAGCCAGTTTGGTTCGCCCTATATCGAGACCGAGCACCTGCTGCTTGGACTGCTGCGCGAGGACAAGGCTTTGACGAACCGCTTTCTGCGCTCCCATGCCTCAGTGGAGTCGATCAGGAAGCAAATTGAAGCACATACCACGATTCGCGAGAAGGTGTCGACGAGTGTGGACCTGCCGCTTTCAAATGAGTGCAAGCGGGTGCTGGCGTATGCGGCGGAAGAAGCCGAACGGCTGGGGCACAAGCACATTGGTACTGAACATTTGCTGCTGGGATTGCTGCGCGAAGAGAAATGCTTTGCTGCGGAGATTCTGCAGGAGCGCGGGCTGAAGCTGGCGCAGATTCGCGATGAGCTGGCGCGGGTGACGCAGGAGAAGGCGCCGGCGCAGGCACGGCAGCGGGAGTCGAGTTTGCTGGCGGAGTTCAGCCGCGATTTGACGCAGGCGGCGATGGACGGGCAGCTTGATCCGCTGGTTGGGCGCGACGGCGAGTTGGAGCGCGTGATTCAGATTCTTTGCCGCCGCACCAAGAACAACCCGGTGCTGATTGGCGAGCCGGGCGTGGGCAAGACGGCCATTGTGGAAGGACTTGCGCAGCGCATTGCCGACGGCGAAGTGCCGAGCTTTCTTGCGGACAAGCGCGTGCTGGGGCTGGACCTTTCGCTGATTGTTGCGGGCACCAAGTATCGCGGGCAGTTTGAAGAGCGGCTGAAGACCATCATGAAAGAGCTGATGGAGAATCAGAACTCCATCGTGTTTATCGACGAGTTGCATACGCTGGTGGGCGCTGGGTCGGCAGAAGGTTCGCTGGATGCGGCCAACATTCTGAAGCCCGCGCTGAGCCGCGGCGAGATTCAGTGCATTGGCGCGACAACGCCGGCTGAGTATCGCAAGTCGATTGAGAAGGACCGCTCGCTGGAGAGGCGCTTCCAGGCGGTGAAGGTTCCGCCGCCGAATGAAGTCGACGCGATTCGGATTATTCACGGGATCAAGGACCGGTACGAGAAATTCCACGCGGTGAGCTACACGGATGCGGCGATTGAATTTGCGGTGTCGCATTCGAATCGTTATATACCGGATCGGTTCCTGCCGGACAAGGCGATCGATTTGATTGACGAAGCGGGCGCGCGGGTGAAGCTGCGCCAGACTTCGCTGCCGGAAGAGATCACCGAGGTTCAGAAGCGGATCAAGTTTATTGTGCACCGCATGGATTCGGCGATTGCGAACCACGAGTTTGAGAAGGCACGGTTCTACAGCGACGAGGAACGCAAGGAGCGCGAGAATTTACGCGCGCTGCGCGATAAGTACCACCTTGATGACTCGGCTGCCGGCATTGTTGGACGCGAGGACATTGAAGATGTGGTGAGCCGGTGGACGGGCGTTCCAGTGACCAGCATCAAGGAAGAAGAGACGCAAAAACTGCTGCGCGTGGAAAGCGAACTGCACAAGCGCGTGATCTCGCAGGAGAAGGCGATCTCCGCGCTGGCACGGGCGATTCGCCGTTCGCGTGCGGGTCTGAAGTCGCCACATAGGCCGATTGGAAGTTTCCTGTTCCTGGGGCCGACGGGCGTTGGAAAAACGGAGATGGCGCGGACGCTGGCCAACTTCCTGTTTGGATCGGACAAGGCGCTTATCCGCTTCGACATGTCGGAGTTCATGGAGAAGCATTCGGTTTCCAAGCTGATTGGTTCGCCTCCGGGATATGTGGGCTACGAGGAAGGCGGCCAGTTGACGGAACGCGTGAAGCGCTCGCCCTATTCGGTTGTGCTGCTGGATGAAATTGAGAAGGCGCACCCGGATGTGTTCAACATCCTGCTTCAGGTTTTTGAAGACGGGCAGTTGACGGACGGGTTGGGGAACACGGTCGATTTCAAGAACGTGATTCTCATCATGACGTCGAACATCGGCTCCAAGTATCTGATCAAGGAGAAAAAGTCCCTTGGCTTCCACAGCGATGGCGAAGACCAGATCAACGAAGCTGTCGAAAAGAATGTCATGGCCGAGGTAAAGAAGGCATTCAACCCTGAGTTCCTCAACCGGCTGGACGAAGTGATTCTGTTCCAGTCGCTTTCCGAAGGGGACCTGATTCAGATTGTCGAGCTACTGGTGCAGAGCCTCAACGCAAACCTGGCGCAAAAGGCGATCACTATCTCGGTAACGGACGAGGCCAAGAAGTGGATTCTCGACAAGACGCTTGTGGATCGCAGCTATGGCGCGCGTCCGTTGCGCAGAGCACTGCAGCGGTATGTCGAAGATCCTCTTTCCGAGGCGCTGATCGCGGGCAACATTACGCAACGGCCGGCGTTCCTTGAGGTCTACCTGGACGCCAATCAGCTGTTCTACCGGCCAGTCAGCGCGGATGAAAGCGTCAGCGAGGAAAAGGCGGCGGGCATTCTTTTGTTCAGCGCCTGAGCAATAGCTGAGACACTGCCACTTACTGAACTGCCACTTACATAACTGAAACAGACGAAAGCCCCTGGGAGATCCGGGGGCTTTTGCTTGGCGGCGAATTTTGCAGAGCATTTCTTAATAACCGGAAGGCTGCACGCGCGGTCCAAGGATTGACGGGCAGTGAACCGGTGTACAAAATGACATGCTGTAAAGTAATTCTTCTTCTCATCGTGTTGACGGCAGTAAGTGGTCTTGCTGGATGTGGCCTTGGCAGCCTTCCAACCATTACAACGCCGACGCAGCCAATCTCGATCCTGTTTGTTGAAGCCCCGCCAGCGACCATGGCTGTGAATGCGACGGCTACCGTGTACGCCGCGGTTAAAAACAGTTCATCGAACCCACAGGTCAATTATTCGATTACATGCGGCACCGCGAATGCATGCGGCACATCGAACGCGAGCGATGAGCTGGGCGCAATCGTGTACACAGCGCCTTCGACGATCCCTTCCGGCGGGACCGTGACCATTACTGCAACCGCGTCTGCCGATACGAGCAAATCCATCTCAGCGGTCATTACGATCGTGCCGCCCATTGCGATCTCCGTTTCGTTCCAACCGACAATGCCCGCATCCTTGCAGGTGAATGCAGCAGTGTCGTGGAACGCGGTGATCAAGAACGACACGTCCGCCAACCCGCAGGTAAAGTGGACGGTTGCTTGTGGCGACGCGTCATGCGGGTCTTTCAACCCGGCCACGACCACCAATGGAGCGGCCACCACTTACACAGCGCCTTCAACAATTCCTTCCGGCAATACTGTCACGGTGACGGCAACGTCCGTTACCGATCCAACCAAGTCAGCCTCGGCTACAATCACGATCATTGCGCAGGCTCCGAATCTAGCCAATGGTACGTATGTCTTTCAATTGTCCGGACCGGTTGGTTCCACTGCTAACTTCATTACGGGCGTGATCGTAGCTGAGAATGGAACGATCACTGGCGGCGAGCAAGACTCCATTGCTTATAGCACCGACGACAACGGGAATCTCTATCCATACTCCTATCTGTCAGGGGAGATCACCGGCGGAAGTTATTCGACTACCTCCGATGGAAACGTTCAGATTTCGATTATTTCAGGGGATGGGGGCGGAGAAACTCTGAACGGCGTTCTAGCTTCCGGTCAAAAGGGATTTGTTGCGCAGATCTATGGCTCGCTCGGCAGCGGCACGCTCGATCTGCAGACGGGCACCGCTGCACCTTCGGGCGGATATGCAATTTCGCTGTACGGCGGCGATCAGTTCGGCGGAGAAAGTTGGATTGCCGGCATTCTGAACATCGATAGTGCGGGCGGAATTTCTGGCGCCGGCAGCGAACTCGATTTGATCGATGGTGGGGGCGGCAACTATCCAAGCGGCGAAGAGATGTTGGGTGCGAGCACGGTGACCGCTCCCGACAAGTTCGGCCGAGTGCAGTTTCTGCTGAATACGACTGGGACCTCGGCGCTGCCGGTTCAAGACCTGGTGGGCTATGTCGTGGACGCTGCTCACATGCGGCTCGTCTCGTCTGTATACAGCAACCAGGAGGAATACCAGGGAGTGATGGGCGGTCTGGCGCTGGGGCAAGGCGCCAGCACCGGACATTTCAGCAACAATTCACTGGCGGGAACGAGCTATGTGTTCGGTGCCTCTACACTGCTTCAATATGGCGCGTATCAACTCGCGGGCGTGGTTACGGCGAATGCCGATGGGTCGCTCGGCGGTATGTTCAATTGGAACGATCAGTCAGAAAAGGGTGTGCAAAGCCCGCTTCCCGTGAGTGGCTCCTGGACCATCGATTCGTTTGGGCGGGCGACCTTCTCCAGCCTCACGCAGGGATCGGCCTCTTCGGAGCCATTCAGCGACGGGCTGCACCTTTATCTGGCCGGGGATGGCAACGCGCTTCTGCTCTCCAGCGCGTATGCCAATCCGTTCGCCGGCCAGGCATTTCAACAGCAGACTGCGGCATTCACCGCAGCTTCTTTGAGCGGAACCTACGGACTTAGCGCAGGTATGAACAACAACAGCGGAACGATTCCGGCTGCAAACGTGGTTGGCTCGATTACCTCCGTCGCCGAGGACGGAACGGACGCGCTCGGTGGGTTTGCGGATGGCGGGAATGCAGCCGAAGACTTTGCCATCTCCGGCAGTTTCACTCCAACTGCGAATGGAGTGTTCACGGGCACTTTTACCGGACTCGATGCTGCGTCGCGCACGACCGCGAATAACTTCACGTTGTATCTTGTGGACGATACACGGGCAGTCGCGATTGAGACGGATGACAGCCAGTTGATGTTGGGGTATCTCCAACTTCAGTAGTGATGTTCTGCTTGATTTTCGAAGTTACAAAGGTGAACGAGATTATTGAGGGTCTTTGCCTCCCGCCCTTGCGACAGAAGAAAGTCCGACCCAGAGGGTACCCCGACGGGGCACGGTGCCTTTATCGCTGGCCCGGCGAGGGTTCATTTCACTTATCGGGGCGAGTCATGATGCTCTGGGCTTCCTGCTATGACGGCATCTGCGCGCTGCGTTTTGCGGTGCGTAGGGCTACGAGGCCGAGAAGGGCGATGACGCCGACGAGCGCTGCCCACAGGAGCCACGGATGCTTTTCGGTGAATGGGCGGTCGTCGGGGCGGGGCTGGAACGCGGGATTTGCCTGCGCAGCGCCGGCACCGATCTCGGCCGCGTGCGGCTGGGGCACGAAGAGGGTGGCGTAGTCGTAGCGCGGGGAGTTGAGTGCCGGGTCGCCGTAGTAGAGCGTGTAATGCGCGTCGGGCGCAGCCTCAAAGCAGAGCTTGCGCTCGAGCATCTGGAGTTGAACTGATTCGAGATTCAATGGCAAGTCGTCGCCGTTCTCGATCATGATTGTCCACAACGACGGCGTGGCAAAGTCGGCTCGGGGCGCATCGATAGCAAGGCGCTCCTCGCTGATGCGGTGACCACTCTGGAGGCTGTGCACGCGTAGCAGATTGCCATACGCTTCCACCGGCTGCGGGGCGTTCACCGGCGTCGAATCCGGTTCTGTCTTCGGCGGAAAAGGGACGGCGCTGATGATTACGTCACGGCTGAACAGGGCGGGCTCCGCTCGAGGCGCGAAGACGATCCGGTCCACAGGCACATGAGCGGGGACCGTGATTTCAAAGACCGAATTCCGCCGCTTCTGCGTTGCGCGCGAGATCTCCGCGACCGCGACAAATTCCGGGTCGCCGGCGGGCATGCGGTCCACGGAGAGGCCGGTAAAGTTTTCAGGCTGCAGCGGACCGGTCACTTCAAAATGCAGATAGGGGAAATCAGACTCGGGCAAGTGAAGCACGGTGCTGCGGCCCAGCTTTTGCCGGGTGAGATCGAAGATGGTGTAGGAACCGAGTTTCGTTTCGCTGCCGCCCTGTGTTCTGCTGCCTGAAACTGCAATCGTGGCGATGAGGTCGTGGCCGGTTACCGCCAACTGCAGGTCGCTGTACTTTCCATCGGGCATCTCGGCGTCGAAGGCCGCTCGCCCATTCCGCTCGCCAAGATTCAATAATGAAATGTTCTTCTGTGCGCCCTCTTCGGCAGCGGCGGTGCGAATCACGTAGGGCTGTTCCGCATCGTTGCGATAGAGGCGCAGGTCGGCCAGCCCCGGCGCGGCATGGTTGAAGATTCCTGGGTCGAGAACCAGGCAGCTTTGGCCGCCTTGCGGGGGAATTTGTGTGAGCGTGCGGGTGGTTTGGAAGTAGCGGATCTCCGGCGAGGCGGCCAAGACCAGCAGTAGCACGGCCGCGCTGAGTTTCACGAGTCCCGCCTGCCTGCATTGCGCAGATTCAACCAGTCGCGCTGGTAGACGTAGCTGACTCCCAGCAGCAGCGCGCCGAGGCCGAGGAAGCTAAGGATGCGGTAGCCTTCAGCCAGTTCGCTCACGTCAACCAGGAAAACCTTGGCGATGGACACGGCCAGCAGCACCAGCGCCTGCCAGCGGAGGAATGCCGAACGGCGCGAGAAGCCGGCCGCAAGAAGGATTGCGCCGTAGGCCATGAACCAGGCCGAGTAGGTGAACTGCTCATACATTCCGGCGTTGCTGATGGGCTGGAAGCCGCCGTGCATGGCTGGCGTCCAGTAGTGATGAATCTCAATGCTTACGGAGAGGAGAATGAGGCCGCTCACCACCAGGCCAGCCAAGATGGCCAGAAGACGCCAGCCGTCTCTTTGTTGCGCATCCTTTTCAGCCTGCGCGTTGTACGCGATCCAGCTGGCAAAGGCGAAGGCCGCGATCCCCGCACAGAAGCTTCCAAATTGCGCATTAAAGAAGGGCGTGGGGAAGATTGGCGGTTCCGTCACCAGCAGCGCGCCGAGTCCGAGGATGAGGCAGCCGATGGACAGCACGCGGAGCAGCAAGGACCGCAGACGGGCTGCGCCCCAGAGCAGGGCGGCGCCTTCCGCGAGCCAGCCGATAGTGAGCCAGTGGCCTTTTGCCTTGAGGGGGATGGCGAGGGTGAGAAAGACGACCGAAAGGGTGAGATGGAGACCGGAGAGCACCGGTCCGCCGGTACGCAGCTTGCCCGTAGCCTTGACCTGCAGCAACGCGAGGTAGAAGGCGGCAAACATGACCGCCAGCCAGGGAGTGGCCCATTCGGCATCTCTCCCATCGAACAGGGCGTAAAAGGCAGTGAAACCGACCGCCGCATTCGCCAGCGGCATGACGGCTCCGGCAAGGGCGTCCCAGCCGGAGACGGCAACGCCGTCGTCGCTGTTGACGCGCACAAGCAGGGGCGCAAAGGCAAACATGAGAAAGAAACATCCGACGAAGAATGCAGTAACCCCGAACGCGGAGTCGGAGTAGAAAGTAATCCACCAGCCGATGACAAAGACGACTGTGCCGACGAAGGCCGCGAAGAGGAGCCGCGACCAGGGCTTGAGCGCGGCGAGCAGGAGCACGGCAATGTCGAGAATAACCAGATAACTCAAGAGCGTGACTTCGTGGTTTTCACCGGTGGAAAGCAGGAGGGGCGTGCTCAGGCCGCCGGCGATGGCATAGAGGGCCAGAAGCTCCGCATCCTGGGCCCAGGCCATGAATCCGTTGAACGCAGTGACAAGGATCATGGCGCCGAAGGCCACGCTCGCCGGCACCAGGTGGAAGACGGAGAACGATGCCCACAGCGAAAGATAGAGAACGCCGCTGCCGACGGCCTTGAGCGAGTAGGCGAAGGCCGTGAAGCCCTTGCTCTGGAATCTCTCAGACCAGGCAATGATTGCCGCGCCGGCAACGAGGCCGATAAGGACGCGGCCGAGGGGCCCGATCCAGTGGTTGTCGAAAGCCATTTTGAGGAACCAGGCCACGGCAATGAGCACGGCGAGAATGCCGATACGGTTGAACCACTGGGAACCGATTTTGCTTTCGAGCGATTGGGCGTCGGCTTGGTTCATCCCAGGCGCCCTGGCTGCTGGTGGCGGGTATCCGAAGGTTAAGGGCGGGCCTTGTGGTTCCGCGATGGGTGCGAACGGGGTGGGCACGGACGATTGGGCTGGGTCGGATGCGCCTCCGGACGCCTGTGCCGGGTGGATTGCGGCGGCTTCATGAGTCGGCGCGGCCTGCTGGCGAAGACGGGCGATGCGTTGCACTTCAGCTGCCCAGGATGCGGACTGCGGGGATGCGGACTGCGGGTCCGTCTGGGTGTTGCTTGCCCGCTCCGCCGCGGCCTGGGCGTCTTCTTCCGCGACCACGATGCCGTATTGATGGAGGGCTGCCTCAAGCCGCCAAACACGCGCGGTTAGCTCGCGCACCTGTGCTTCAAGTCCGGCTGGTTGGTCAGGCTTCATCGCCGTCTACTGTACAGCAGACCCGGCGGCAATGCCAGCGCCAGCGTGGGTGGGTTGCGGAAAGCTTGTCTCAGGGTGTCTCATGCTCTACAGGATTTGTGAAGCGGATCCGCGTCCGCTAACAGGAGGGGCAACGGTGAACAGAAGAAGCTTTATGGCACAGGCCGCCGGCGTTGCCCTGACAGCGCACGAGGCGCTGCTTCCCGCACCTGCCCGCGCGGGCGTGCAGGCCCTGGATCGGGTTGCAGGAGCGGTAAGCCAGCCGGGACCTGGAGTTGGACCGGACGTGAGCCGCTACCGGCTGACACGCGACCGCGTGCTGAACGGGACCGGTCCGGCGTACACACGCGACTTTCTGCTGGCGGATGTTCGAGCCATTCCGGAACGCCGGTTTACGAACTTCTCCGGTGACCTTTCAGGACGCTGGATTGGTGCTCTTTCAGCTTCCTCGCGGAGTTTTGGCGAGCAGTTTCCGATGCTGCAGGACGTGGTGAACAGCACGATTGCGCTGCAGCATGAGGACGGCTATTTCGGCGGCAAATTCCATTACGACCAGCCGAACGACGACGACCTGGCGCTGCTTTGGGGGAATGGGCGGCTGCTGGTTGGCCTGATGGAGTATTGCGCGTTGAACCCGGATCCTGCCGTTCTTGGAGCTGCGATAAAGCTTGGCGATTTCCTGCTGCGGATTGCACCGCGCTTCAATTCGCAGGCGATGGCCGATGCGTTCAGCGCGGACCACTACGCATCGTCGTATATTTGCTGGACGCAGCAAACAGAAGGTCTTGCGGCGCTTTACGCGGCCACCCGCGATGAGCGCTATCGCAAATTGTGCGCAGAGATTTCGAAGCGGATCAGCCGCCGGCCGGGCGACCATGTGCATGGCTACCTGACCAGCCTGCGGGGAGCTTTGGACTTGCATGACGTGACGGGCGATGCCGCATATTTGAACCAGGTGACGGCTGCGTGGCAGGATGTGGTGCACTCCGGGGACCTGCTGATTACGGGTGGGGTTCCGGAACGATGGTCGCCGAAGCGTGAGAGGACGGAGGGCTGCGCGGAGTGTGACTGGCTGCGCTTGAACCTGGGGCTTTATCGCGCAACCGCGGATGCGAAATATCTCGACATAGCGCAGGAGACTTACTTCAACGAGTTTTCGATGAACCAGTTCGCGTCTGGAGATTTTGGGCACGGCAAACTGAATACGGCCGGCTTGACCGAGACTGTGATGGTGCGGGCGTGGTGGTGTTGCACGCTGCATGGTTTGCGCACCTTCGCCGATTTAAACAACGCAGCGTTTCGCGTGATGAAGAACGAAGTATTTTTTGATTTTCCGATCGACAGCCGCGTTTCTTCGCAGGGATTTGCAGCCGAGGCGAAGTCGGATTTGGCGCGGAATGGAGAAGTAAGAATCGATGTGCACGCCGCCGGCAAGGGGCAGCGGCTGAGTGTCTTCAAACCGGCGTGGGCGGACCGCGTTACGTTGCGGCGGAACGGGACCGCTGTGAGCGGATTGAGCCTTGAGGGGATCGCGGCCGGAGACGTGGTGGTCGTGCAATATGACATGAGCCTGCATGCGAAGGAATTTGGAGCGGCTGCGCGGAGATTGCATTTCGGTCCGTGGCTGCTGGGGATTTCGTCGGGGGCGAATCCTACTTACTCTGGTGAGCTGCAGGCTCAGAACTTATTTGACTTGTCGACGTTTCGGGCGATTCCAGGCAGAGCGGAGTCGGTCTTTCAGGTGCCTGCCGCGGCTGGCCAGATGCGCTATAAGTCGGCTGAGTTTCCGGATCAGCCGGCGGAGGTTGAGCTGGTCGCCGTGGCGGAACAGACGGCGAATCCGCCGGAGACGTGGCAGTTGGTTGTTCCGGTCGATCCTGCCGCTGGATAGATGATGCGCGCGAAGGCCCCAATGCAGCCTTGACCCAGTGGCTGAAGCCCTCATTCAGTCTTAGACATTCTCGGCACGACTGAAGTCGTGCCCTGACACTTCCTGCGACTTCTCATGAGTTTTTCTGCAGTGTGCTAGATGTCGAGGTTCTTGACGTCGAGCGCGTTGTCTTCGATGAACTTGCGGCGGGCTTCCACGTCTTCGCCCATCAGGGTGGTGAAGATGGCTTCGGTTTCTGCAATGTCTTCAAGCTTGACCTGGAGCAGCGTGCGATGCTCGGGATCCATGGTGGTTTCCCAAAGCTGGGTCGCGGTCATCTCACCCAGGCCCTTGTAGCGCTGGACAGAGTAGTCCTTCTTGCCCTGTTCGACGATGTACGTGAAAAGCTCGCGGGCTGTCTGCTTCTCAACCGGCTCACGCATGGCTCGGGCCGCGCGCCGCGCCTGCTTGGCTTCTGCCTGCACTTCCGCGCTTTCGGTGGAGGCTTCCAAATTGGACTCCTCTGCGCTTGCCTCGACAGGTGTTTCCGCAGTGGTCGGCTTGGCGGCGAATTCGATGAGGAATGGCGGCTCGAGAAACTCCTTGATCAGGGAGTACTTGGACATCATCTGGCGGAACTCGGGGCTGGATGCGAGCCCCCAGTCAATGCAGCGCGTGGCGCCCTGCGAATCGGTGAAACAAACGGACCAGGTATGGTGCTCGTCGTCCTCGATGGGAGCGCCCAGCGACTTGAATTCGAATTCGCCGGCACGATCGCTCAGTTCTTCGTGAAGCAGGGCCAGCTTGGGCGGGATCTCGCTCTCAGACTGGGACGCGAAGTCGGCGCGGTGGACGAGTTCGGCGCGAGCAAGCAACTCGGTCAGCTTTTCATTGCGGATGCGCTTGTCGACCTTCTCGACAAAGCTGAGGTACTCATTGAGCGTGCCCATGAAGCGGGTCAGGTCGGCGCCCTCAATGCGGCTTGCACTTTCTCCGTGGCGGACGACGATGCCCTCGGAGGCGCGCTTCACCATCACTTTCACGAATTCGCGATCGTCCTTGATGTACTGCTCGAAGCGGCCCTTCTTGATTTTGTAGAGGGGGGGCTGGGCGATATAGATGTTGTCGCGCTTGATGAGCTCCGTCATGTGGCGGAAGAAGAAGGTGAGCAGCAGGGTGCGGATGTGTGAACCGTCGACGTCGGCGTCCGTCATGAGGATGATTTTGCCGTAGCGGATCTTGGTGGCGTCGAAGTCGTCTTTGCCGATGCCGCAGCCGAGCGCAGTGATCATGGCGCGGATTTCCTCGTGGCCCAGCATCTTGTCATAGCGCGCTTTTTCAACGTTGAGGATTTTGCCTTTCAAGGGCAGGATGGCCTGGAAGCGGCGATCACGGCCCTGCTTGGCGGTGCCGCCTGCGGATTCGCCCTCGACGAGGTAAA
>Ga0302278_10005406_pt1 | contig 12673 bp, 10 predicted proteins | sample III_Bog_N3_2_FD_194543 | JGI IMG/M metagenome (GOLD analysis project Ga0302278, IMG submission 194543) | Peat permafrost microbial communities from Stordalen Mire near Abisko, Sweden - III_Bog_N3_2 | ecosystem: Environmental > Terrestrial > Soil > Wetlands > Peat | place: Sweden: Abisko... | reverse complement strand
TGGAAAAACACGAGGCCGAGCAGACCTTTCTGATCCGGGTGGAAACCAGCTTTCCCTGGCCGCTGAAAGATCGCGACATGTATGTGCGCGGCAAGGTGGCGCAAGACCCGCAGACCCTGACGGTGCATATCGACAGCGAATCCACCCCTTTGGGCGAGCACCCGGAGCGGCCCAATTTTGTGCGTATGCCGGACATGCAGGGGCAATGGGCGTTCAGGCCGCTGGGCGGAGGCATGGTGGAGGTGACCATGTCAGGCCGCGCCCACCCCGGCGGCTCCATTCCCGAGTGGGCGGTAAGCCTGGTGATACAGGAAACGCCCTGGCAGACGCTGAAGGCCCTGCGCCGTGTCGTCGCCCGCCACAGCTACCAGTACGCCCCCCTGCCGCAGATTAAAGAGCCAGCGGCCTGAGTTGCCGCTTGCACACAATATTCTTGCGCACAGTGGCGCTGCCGCCAGGCTTGATAGCAGTGCCCTCCCCCTGCCCAATATTCTGACCAACGAGAAAACATCATGACCAGCTTTGTGAACTATGAACTGAAAGATGGCGTTGCCACCATCGCCATGGACGATGGCAAGGTGAACACCATGTCACTGCAAATGCTCTCCGAGCTCGGCGCGGCATTCGACAAGGCGGAGGCCGACAAGGCCATCGTCGTGCTCACGGGCCGCAGCGGCGTGTTTTCGGCCGGCTTTGATCTGGCCGTGCTGAAAGGCGGTGGCCAGCCTGCGCTCGACATGCTGACTTCGGGCTTCAAGCTGGCGGCGCGCCTGCTGGCCTTCCCCACGCCCGTCATCGTCGCCAGCAACGGTCATGCGCTGGCCATGGGCGTGTTCCTGGTGCTGGCCGCAGACTACCGCATCGGGGTGGATGGCAACTACAAGATTGGCGCCAACGAAGTGGCCATCGGCCTGACCATGCCGCAGACGGCGGTGGTCATCTGCCGTCAGCGGCTGGCGCCCTCGCATTTCAACCGGGCGGTCATCATGTCGGAAATCTACACACCCGCAGATGCCCTGGGCGCAGGCTTCCTGGATCAGGTGGTGGCCGAGGCTGACTTGCCGGCAGCGGTGCAAGCGGCAGCAGCACGCCTGGCCAAACTGAACATGGCGGCGTTCAAGGGCACCAAGCTGCGTGCACGCGAGCCGGCGCTGACGGCAGCGCGCACGGCACTGGAGCTGGATGAGGCGGATTTCCGCGCGATGGTAATGCGCTAAAGCAGACACCCAATGTGGACGCCGCCGGAGCGGTGTCCACAGAGAGGCTTAGTGGGCTTCCTGACGCGCCGAGCCCTGATTTTCCAGGAACCAGCGGTAAGCATCGCCCAGACCGGTCTTGAGGTCGATACGGGCACGCCAGCCCATATTGGCCAGACAGGATACGTCGAGCAGCTTGCGCGGGGTGCCGTCTGGCTTGCTGGTATCAAACACGATGCGACCCTCATAGCCGGTGATCTCCGCTACGGTTTCGGCCAGCTCGCGGATGGTCACATCGGTGCCGGTGCCAACATTGATATGCGAGAGCATGGGCTGGGTGTTGGCCAGGTAGCGCTCGTTATCAAGATCCAGCACAAACAGCGAGGCGGCAGCCATGTCGTCGACATGCAGGAACTCGCGCATGGGCGTGCCGGTGCCCCAGATAACGACTTCGGCGGCGCCCTGCTGCTTTGCCTCGTGGAAACGGCGAATGAGCGCTGGCACCACGTGGCTGTTCTGGGCGTGGAAATTGTCATTCGGCCCGTAAAGATTGGTGGGCATGACCGAGCGGTAATCGACGCCATACTGCCGGTTGTAAGACTCGCAGAGCTTGATGCCGGCAATCTTGGCAACGGCATAGGGCTCGTTGGTGGCTTCCAGTGTACCGGTGAGCAGGGAATCTTCACGCATCGGCTGCACGGCCAGCTTGGGGTATATGCAGGAGCTGCCGAGGAAGAGCAGGCGCTTGACGCCAGCCTGATACGCCTGATGGATGATATTGCACTCCATCATCAGGTTTTCATAAATGAACTCGGCCGGCAGCGTGCTGTTGGCGATGATGCCGCCCACCTTGGCGGCGGCCAGAATGACAATATCAGGCCGCTCGGTGGTCATGAAATGGCGCACGGCCTGTTGGTCAAGCAGATCAAGCTCGGCATGGGTGCGCAGCAACAGCTCGCAGCCCGGCACATCTTTCAGCTGGCGTACGATGGCGGCGCCCACCATGCCACGGTGCCCGGCGACAAAAATCTTCCCGGAAATAGTCATGTGTGCTTACTCCAGGCTGATGGCAACAGCGTAGCCTTCGCGCTTGAGCAACGCATGCTGGCGGGCATGGCTGAGGTCGTGGGCAACCATTTCGGCGACCATTTCGGCCAGCGTGGTTTGCGGCACCCAGCCCAGGCGTTCACGCGCACGGGTGGGGTCGCCCAGCAGGGTTTCGACTTCGGCGGGGCGGAAATAGCGCGGGTCAACCTGCACGACGATATCGCCGACTTTCATACCGGGAGCCTTGTCGCCCTTGATATCGGCAACACGGCCTTTTTCATTCACGTCGCTGCCTTCCCAGGCCAGGGTAACACCCAGCTCGGCGGCGGCCAGCTCGATAAACTGGCGCACGGAATATTGCACGCCGGTGGCAATCACGAAATCTTCAGGCTTTTCCTGCTGCAACATCAGCCACTGCATCTGCACGTAGTCTTTGGCGTGGCCCCAGTCGCGCAGGGAGTCGAGGTTGCCCATGAACAGGCATTGCTCAAGTCCCTGGGCAATATGGCTCAGGCCACGGGTAATCTTGCGGGTGACGAAGGTTTCACCACGACGCGGGGACTCATGGTTGAACAAAATGCCGTTGCAGGCATAAATGCCGTAGGCCTCGCGATAATTCACGGTAATCCAGTAGGCATACAGCTTGGCGACGGCATAGGGCGAGCGCGGATAAAACGGCGTGGTTTCTTTCTGCGGAATTTCCTGCACGAGACCGTACAGCTCGGAGGTCGAAGCCTGATAAAAACGCGTGGTTTTTTCCAGGCCGAGAAAGCGGATGGCTTCGAGCAGGCGCAAGGTCCCCATGCCGTCGACATCGGCAGTATATTCGGGGCTTTCAAAGGACACGGCCACGTGGCTCTGGGCGCCAAGGTTGTAGACTTCATCAGGGCGGATTTCGCTCAGGATGCGTACCAGGTTTGAGGTGTCGCTGAGGTCGCCGTAGTGCAGCTTCAGTTTGGGATTGGGAGTATGCGGATCTTGATAAATATGGTCGATACGTCCGGTGTTGAAGCTGGAGGCACGACGCTTTATGCCATGAACCTCATAACCCTTTTCAAGCAGAAACTCCGCCAGATAAGAACCGTCCTGACCTGTAATACCGGTAATCAATGCTTTTTTCATTTCCATACCATCGGGTTGAAAAATAGAAGTGTTGAAAACATCAGGGCGACGGGTGTCGGACATACCGCACGCCTGTAAAAAAATTCTGCACAGCCAACCGTCCGCCTGCAAGCGTCCCTCTAAAGGACAATCTTTCGGCTACGCGGGCATGAATGCATGGCAGGTGGATAACGATGCTTGAGGGCGATGTCAATCCCGTGACTCATGCAGCTCGCCGGCAGCCAGATTTTCTGGCACTACGCAGGCATTGTGCAGCTACTCATCGTTGTGAAGATAGTGCAGACAGGCGTGGGCACCTTCCTGGTCAGACTCCTTTAAAGACCCGGATTGTAGCAAGGTATCGTGCCGCTTCACAACCGCCCGCCTACCCGCCGGCAAGCGCCGAAAGCGGCCCGCACCCTCCCCCGCGATGCTACAATCGCGCGCTCCTTATGAGGCCCTCATGCACCCATCTCCTGCTAGGCAAGAACTGCGCCATCTGGCCATCCTCCTCGCCCCCATCGTACTCAGCCAGCTCTCGCAGGCGGCCTATGGCGCAGTCGATACGGTCATGGCCGGGCAGGCCTCGGCACTGGATCTGGCCGGCGTTGCCATGGGCTCCAGCCTGTGGCTGCCGGTGCTGCTGCTGATCTGGGGTATACTCATGGCGACCACGCCGCTGGTGGCGGCAGCTTGGGGCGCACGCCAGCCGGCGCAAATCCCCGGCATCGTGCATCAGGCACTCTGGCTGGGGCTGGGCCTCGGCATCGCCGGGTTTTTCCTGCTGCGCGGGCTGGAGCCACTCTTCAGCGGCCTGGGAGTGCCGGCCAACCTGCGCGACATTACCCAGCGTTATCTCGAAGGCATCGCCTGGGGCCTGCCGGCCATCGCCCTGTTTTCGGTGCTGCGCTGCTACTGCGAGGGCCTGGGTCGGCCCGCCCCCATCATGTTCATCAGCATGTTGGGGCTGCCACTCAATGCCCTGTGCAACTACCTGCTTATCTACGGCCACCATGGTTTTCCAAGGCTGGGCGGCGCTGGCTGCGGCTGGGCCACGGCCATCACGCAGTGGGTGCTGCTGTTGGTGCTGCTGGCGCACCTGCTGAGTGCACGTTTCTTTGCCTCCGTACGCCTGCTGCAAGTGTTCAATGGCCCCGAGCGGGCAGCACTGCTACATTTTTTGCGCCTGGGTATTCCTATCGGCATTGCCATCTTCTTCGAGGTCAGCGTGTTTTGCGTGGTAGCACTGCTTATCAGCCCATTGGGGGCGCAGGTGGTGGCCGGGCACCAGATCGCCTTTTCGGTCACCGGCCTGCTCTTCATGTTCCCGCTCAGTCTGGCACTGGCGATGACCATACGCGTGGGGCAGGCCTATGGCCGCCGCGACCTGGCCGCCATCCGCCTCACCCGGCGTGTGGGCTTGCGCGCGACCACGGCGATGGCCTTGCTCAGCTCGACCGGCATCGTGCTGCTGCGCTGGCCGCTGACCGCGCTGTACACGCCCGACCCGGTGGTGCAGGCGCTGGCCGGCAACCTGCTGCTGTTTGCTGCCGCCTACCAGGTGTTCGACGCCTTGCAAGTGGGCGCCGCCGGTATCCTGCGCGGCATCCAGGACACGCGCGGGCCCATGATCATGACCACCATCGCCTATTGGGTCGTGGCCATGCCGGTGGGTTACACGCTGGGCCTGACCCTGCTGGTCGGCCACAAATGGGGCCCGCAGGGCCTGTGGACGGGACTGGTGGCCGGCCTGTTCGCCGCCGCGCTGCTGCTAAACTGGCGACTGCGCACACAGTTGCGGAAGCTGGAGCGGCGCTGGGAGGGGCAAGAGGTGCTGGCAGAGGCTGGGGCGGCTGCCTGAGGGCTTGGCAGGCTGTGCCGGAAGTCCAGGCCTTCGCAAGACCAGACGCAGATACCGTCTTGCCGGCTACCGCGCAAGCCCCAATTTTGGATCAAATGGCTTTCCTGATTTCAGAATCCCGAAGGCCATATGCACCAGCTTGCGCATGATGGCGCAGATGATGACCATCTTGGGTTTGCCCTGTTCCAGCAAGCGTTTGGCGAACGCGGCCATCACCGGGTTATGGCGCATGGCCACGATAGCGGGCATGTACAGGGCCTTGCGCAAGCGTGACTCACCCATCTTGGAGAGTCGGCTTTTGCCCATCACGGAAGAGCCGGACTCCCGGCGCCGTGGGGTCAGCCCGATAAAGGCACCGAACTCCTTGGCCTTGCTGAAGCGCCCGTCCTGTCCCAGGTAGACCAGCAACTGGGCGGAGCTGGCCGCGCCAATACCGGGCACGGACTCCAGCAGTTCGCGCTTTTCACGCAGGCCCGGGTTTTGATCAATGTGATCGTTGATCTTTTGTTTGATCTCGCGGATTTGTGTCTCCAGGGTGGTCAGCACGGTTTCAATGGAGCCCCGTACCGTCAGCTCGCTGACATCGAGCCGGTTGGCTTCCTGGTTATGCAGGTCGTTCAGGGCGTCCAGACGGCGCACGAGGGCCTGTAAATCCCGGATGGCACGCGGCGGCGGCACCCACAGCGGGGGCTGGTGCAGGGCCGCAAAGCGGGCGATCAGGCGGGCATCCACCGCATCGGTCTTGTTGCGCAGCAGCTCGGCCTGGGCAAAGGCCTTGATCTGCGCGGGATTGACGATGCTGACCGGGTGCCCGGCATCCACCAGAAACAGGGCCAGGGCATCGCCATATACGCCGGTGGCTTCCATGCAGGCCTTGACGCTGGCAGCCTGGTGCTCCCCCAGCCACGAGGCCAGTGCTGCAAAGCCCTTGGGGGTATTCGGGAAGACCTTGGTTTTGTATTTACTGCTGGCCAGCAGCAGGGCGACGTCAAACTTGTCCTTGGCAATATCAATACCGAGCAGCATAAGCACTCCTGTAAGCGTTTCAGGTGATGTGCCCGTATCAACCAACCTTGTTTGTGCGGGTTCAGCCTAGGCGACCCAGGATACCGTTCGGTCTCGACGAGCAAGGGTAAGGAGTGCGGCGTTCGATCTACGTTTCAGGTTCGATGACCTCAGGGTGCGCTCGAACTACCGCTCTCCGTCTGGATGCCTCCAGACAACAATAGCGATCCGCACCGCTACCGTCGAGACACAAGGGTGCGCTGTGCGCACGCGGTCGAGGCCGTTGTTGGGCCGGTGCGAAGTTTGGGCCACGCCCGCGTGCGCACAGCGCACCCTGCCGCCACTGGCGTTGACCGTGACCCTGCCTCACCCACATTGGCTCAAAGCCCGCTCCAGATGCGCCATCAAGGCCTCTGCCCTGCCCTCGTCGCCCAACACATTCGGCATACCCACGGTCAACTCGATACGGTTACCCAAGCCAAACATAAAGCAGAAAGCATTGCCGGGAATGGGCAGGCCAAACAGGGCTCCGGGCTCAAAGCCGGGGCAGGCAAGAGCGCGCCGGGGAAAGGCGCCGGGATTGGAAATGACGGCCGTTTCCAGCAGCCGACGACGGCGATAGTTAGCGGGCGTGCGTGAAACGAGGCGGTCAAACCACGGCAGGGGCAGGAGCCTGAGCCAGTCGAGAATGGGCAGGTGAGGCGCCTCTGCCTGCTGCTGCAAGAGGCGGCGCAATTTCTGCCGGAATTGTTCGGGGCCGTCGCCGGCCACCAGTTCCACGTGCACCATGCTGGCGGCGTTGCAGGTGCTGTGCAGGCCCGGCACGTGCCGGCGCAGGTCCACTGGTATGGCGATCACCACCGGCTGCACACTGGACTGGCGGGCGCAAGGGCAGCGCGCGCCAGCAAGGCTGGCTGCGGTGCAGACAGGCTCAGGCGCCGCCAGAGGTCGCCCGACGCGCCCTCGGGATTGGGGCTGGCGATGGCGCAGGGAGCGCCATGCCGGGGCCCGGCCTTGCCGGCCACCTGACGCAGTATGTCCGCATCGCTGAAGGCAGCGTTGCAACCCAGCAGAGGCTCACCGCGCAGCGCCCTGAACAGTTCCTGAAAAAAATGCATGACGCCCATACCGTCCATGACGGCGTGCAATGCACGCAGAATGACACGGGTACAAGCCGCGCCCTCTTCAATCAACAATTCGCTGGCACTGCCGGCGGTGAGCGACAGTGGGAGGGCCTGAATAAACTCAGCGCCGGTTTGCGAGCAGCCGTCCCACTGCTGGTCAGGCACGATTCGCAAGCGGGTAGGCGCGCCGTCGCTCTGCCAGCGTGCCTGCATACGGCTGCCCACCATACGCAGACGCGCGCCGGGATTGGCGGCCACGACCACGTCCAGCGCCTGCTGCCAGCGGGCCGGTGACAAGCGGCCCTGCCCTTCCACGATAAAAATTACTTCGCGTGGGACTTCCAGCGTGTGCCGGCTGCTGCCGACGCAGGCGTGGTAATACTCTGAGGCCGACAGCAAGCGATTGATGTCGTAGCAGGGAGCGAGAGGGGGCAGGCTGTATTTTTTCATGCTGACATTTGTGTAGTGCTACCGAACTCTTTTGCTTTGTGTCTTGGTAGCAATTGCCTCAAGTGGTCTATATTTATCACAGAGCTTTAAAAGAGACTCCGTTACCCCCGCGAACGCGGGGGCCCGGCGCCTTTGCACTGCCGGCACAACACGCTCTCAAGCCGGATCGTGAAGCCGTTAAAATGCCTCCGGATTGGAAAAATTTCCCGTTGCAAACCTTAAGGCGCTGCCCCCCCGCGTTCGCGGGGGTAACGGAGTCTTTTTTTAAACTCTGTGACCTGAATCAACACATATTTGACCAATATCCGCAACCAAATCAATGCTTCCAACACGGCACTACGTGGTAGAGCGCAAGGCTTCCACAATTTCCAGCCGCGAAGCCCGCAAGGCGGGCAAAAACCCGCCCAGCACGCCCATGATGAGAGAAAACAGCAGCACTTCAACAGCAATGGCCGGGGTCATGATCAGGGTAAAGATCACCTCGGAAAAAGTCTGCATATTGGTGGTGGAAATTTCCAGCAGCTGCATGAACGAAGCGCCAATTAACCCCAGCACCCCCGCCGACAGCCCCAGCAACATGGCCTCGGCCAGAAAGGCATTGACGATATTCTGGCGCTGGAAGCCCAGCGCGCGCAGGGTGCCAATCTCGCGTGTGCGGTTGGCGACGCTGGCATACATGGTAATCATGGCGCCAATGATGGCGCCAATGGAAAAAATCAGGGTAATGGCCTGCCCCAATACAGAGATGAAGGTGGCAAGTTGCTTCGACTGGTCAGCATAGAAATCCGACTCACGTTTGGCCTCCACCTGCAAACGCGGATCGGTGGCCAGCGCCTTGGTGAAAATGTCGTAGCTGGCATTGTCGCGCAGGTGCAGCACCTCCGAAGAAAAGGTGACGCGGTGGAAAGCCTGCATCATCTGCTCGCTGTCGCCCCAGATTTCGGCATCGAAACCGCTGCCACCGGCGTCGAAAATGCCCACCACCGTCCAGTCGCGCAAGCCGAAATGCAGGGTGTCGCCTATCTGTGTGCCGGTGTGGCCACGCGCCACGCCGGCACCGACAATGATTTCCGAGGTACCAGGGCGGAACTGCCTGCCCGCAATGAGTTTTATTTTATGGCGCATACTGATGCCGTCGTCGGTCGTGCCGCGCACGATCACATTGCTCAGGCGGGCGCTGCCTTTTTTGGGCAGGTTGACGAGCACCAGCACCTCACGCGAGGCCAGCGGCTGGCCCTGTGCATCGGTGGCGATGCCGGGCATGGCAGCGATGATATTGGCCTCGTCATGGTCGATGGTGCTCTGCACCTCGGTCTGCGAGCCCTGCCGTATCACCAGCACATTGCTGGCCGAGCCGGTGCCGCCCAGCGTATGGCGCAGGCCGGCGGCCATCATCAGCACCGTGGCAAACACGAACACCACCAGCCCCATGCCGGCCACCGTGAGGCAGGTAGTGAATTTGCGCGCCAGCAGGTTGCGCGCCACGTAGGCAAGCGACAGGCCCTTCATGATACGGCCCGCAAGCCATCGACAATACGCAGGCGCGATGTATGCCAGGCCGGTGCTATCGCCGACATGACGCCGACAAAGAGTGCCGCCGCGAGCTGCAGCAGCACGGTCAGCGGCGTCACCTCGAAAATGGCAAAAAGATGGCCGGTGGCCGCATGAAAGGCGCTGGCCAGCGGAAAAGTGATAAGTATGCCCAGCACCCCGCCGATAAGCGCAATGGCCACCGACTCGCCGGCGATCAGCGCCATGACAAAGGCCGGGCTGAAGCCCAGGGCCTTGAGCGTGGCATATTCGCGCGTGCGTTCGCGCGCCGTCATCGCCATGGTATTGGCCATGACGGCCATGATGATGAGAATCACCACATAGGCCACGGTTTGTATGGCGACGAGTATGGTGTCCACCATGGCCACAAAGCCCAGTTGAAAGGCCTTCTGTGTTTCCGTGTGCGTCGCGGCAAGCGAGTTGTGAAAGCTGCTGTCGATGGCGGCGGACACCAGCGCAGAATCGCTGGCGTGCAGCAGGTTGACCACGAACAGGCCGACATTATCGGCCTGGGAGGGCAAGACGGCTTTCACTGTTTCATTGAGGTAGTCCCAGTGGAAAATAAACTGGGTTTCATCAATCTTGTCGTCGGCGCCGGTGTAGATCCCACTAATGGTGAAATTCCAGGTGCCGGGGTAAATCGTGCCCTTGAGCGGAATCTGGTCGCCGACCTTCCAGCCATATTCCTTCGCAATTTTTGCGCCCACGATGGCACCCCGCCGCTCATGCCGGAAAACTTCCAATGCCTCGGGCGATATCTTGTATTCCGGGTACACCGTGAAATAGGTGTCGGCGTCCACCGCGAACTGCGGGAAAAAATGTTTTTCATCGATATAAATGCCGCCGAACCAGTTGGCCCAGGTCACGGCGCTGACGCCGTCAATTTTGCGCAGATCGCCGGCATAGCTGACCGGCAACGGGAAGGCCAGCGAGGAGTCATTGCGGGTAATCAGCCGCGCCGCCGAGCTTTGTTCGGCGCCGGCATACCAGGACTGCACGATGGTGCGCAACATGCCGTAGGAAATGATGGCAACCGCAATGCCCACCATGGTCAGCCCGGTACGCAGGCGGTTGCGGCCTACATTCTTGACGACCAGACGCAGCAGATACAGCCAGGCCATGTCAGGTGGCCGCAGCAAGCATCAGCTCGCCTTTTTCCAGGTGCACGCAGCGCCGCGCGCGGGCCGCACACTTGGGGTCGTGGGTGACCATGACGATGGTCTTGCCCAACTCGCGGTTGAGGCGATCCATGAGATTGAGCACGTCGTCTGCAGAATTGCGGTCAAGGTCGCCCGTGGGCTCGTCGGCCACGATCAGCTTGGGGTCGGTAATGATGGCGCGGGCGATGGCCACGCGCTGCTGCTGCCCGCCGGACAATTCGTTGGGATAATGATCCATGCGATCCGCCAGCGCCACCAGCGCGAGGGCGTGCTCCACGTGTTCCCGGCGCTGCTTGCGATCAAGGTGCGTCAGCAGCAGGGGCAGCTCGACATTTTCAAAGGCGGTTAGCACCGGCATGAGATTATAAAACTGGAACACGAAGCCGACATTGGCGGCGCGCCAGGCGGCCAATTCAGTTTCCGGCAGCGCGCTGATATCAACACCATCGATCAGCAGAGAACCCTTCGTGGGTTTGTCGATGCCCGCCAGCAGGTTCAGCAGCGTGCTTTTGCCGGAGCCGGAAGGGCCCATGAGCGAGACATAATCGCCCGCCTCGATTTCAAGATTGATATCGAGCAGCACCGGCACCGGCTGATTGCCCCGGCGATAGGTCTTGCCCAAACGGCTGATGCTGATAAGGGCCGGCATCAGTGATCCTCGGCGAGCTTGACGGCAGAACCCTCACTCAGGCGGCCGGGCGGATTGAGCACGATCACGTCGCCCGACTTCAGCGCGCCACTGACCTCACGCACATCGCCCAGTTGCGGACCGACCTGCACCGGCACCGCCTGCACGTGACTGTCCTTGCCCAGCCGGAAGAGAACGGCGTGGCCGTCGCGCTCGGCCAGTGCCTGCGCGCCCACCGCCAGCACCGGCTTTTCATCGCCCAGCGCTACGGCGCGCGAAAGGAAACCAACACGCGCGCTCATGTCCGGCAATATGCCCGGCTGCACGTCGAGGATACGCACCTTGGTGGTGACAGTAGCGCTGGAGCGGTTGACGGTGGGCACGATGGCGCTGACCACACCACGAAAATGCCGGTCGGGAAAAGCGTCGAGCACGATCTCGCAGGGCTGGTCGACCTTGATGCTGGCCACCGAGGACTCGGCGACATCGACATCCACTTCCAGCGTGCTCATGTCGGCCATGACCACGACCGCGCCCTTGGAGTCGGCCGCCGAAGACATGGGTGTGACGATATCGCCGACATTGGCCGACTTCGACAGCACCACGCCGTCGAAGGGTGCGCGGATGCGGGTGTATTCCACCGCGTTCTGCGCATAATCCTGGCTGGCCTGCGCGGCCTGATACGAGGCCTTGGCGCTGGCCACCGCCGCCCGCGCGCGGGACATGCGGGTGATGGCGTCGTCGTACATGATCTGCGACACGTAGTGCTTGGCATAAAGATTTTTCATGCGGGCCATATTCATGCCGGCGTCGTCCATCTCCGCCTTGGCAGACTCGATGCCCGCCGCCGCCACGGCGACATTGGCTACGGCATTTTGCAGCGAGGCTTCCACATCGCGGCTTTCCAGACGGGCGACAATGGTGCCTTCAGTCACCACGCTGCCCTCGGACACGCCCAGCCACTCCAGCCGGCCCGTGCCCTTGGACGCCACCGCCGCCTTGCGCCGCGCCACCACGTAGCCGGTGGCGTTCTGCACCACGTATTGCTGCGAGGGAAAGGCCGTGACCACCGCCGTGGTTTGCACCAGCGGCGCACGCAGGAATGCGAAACCGGCGACAGTCAGCACGACACCTGCCGCGATCGCGACGTGCCACCAGCGCAAACGCCGTTTTACATGCGCCTGCAAGGAAAAAGTGGTGCCGCGATTCACCTGCAATTTGCCCAGATCAACATCCTTCACGATCCTTACTCCCTTGCTGGCCGCACCGTAAATAAAACACGGTGCGGCTGTTCATGGCGCTCTCGAAAAATGCAGGCGGAATGCCTCGATCATTTCGTCCAGCTGGCCTGCTGCGTTGTACGCCTTGGGTGCCGCAAACGACACGATGGTCGAATCGCTGTAATTCACGAACACCACATTGAGCTTGCCCACCGCCCCCGGAATGCCGTGGCTGCATTCGGCGCGAAAACCAGGGCAGGAAAAATCCTCGGCCTTGACCGTGCCCATGGATACGATGCCCCCGGTCGGTATGCCCTTGCCGACGCTGTA
>Ga0302278_10005402_pt1 | contig 12682 bp, 5 predicted proteins | sample III_Bog_N3_2_FD_194543 | JGI IMG/M metagenome (GOLD analysis project Ga0302278, IMG submission 194543) | Peat permafrost microbial communities from Stordalen Mire near Abisko, Sweden - III_Bog_N3_2 | ecosystem: Environmental > Terrestrial > Soil > Wetlands > Peat | place: Sweden: Abisko... | reverse complement strand
GCAGGGCAGATTGGCAATTCGGTACGGGTAACAATCGCGGGTCTCTATTCCCACTTTGCGCAAACCACATCGGTGGTGTCGGTCGGCGGCACAGGCGTTACGGTTTCGGGCGTGGCGATCACAGCGGGAAGCACAACTCAACTGAGCGCCACTTTCACGATCGCTGCGAACGCCCCTGTTGGCCCCCGCACCGTTACGGTAACGAGCGGATCGGAAGTGGCGACCCTGGCGGCCAGCTTCGTAATCGCGCCCAATTCGGGCCTCACGTTGTCGACGATTAATCCCAATTCAGCGGCCCAGGGTGTGAGCCCAGGGGTGGAGATACAGGCGATCAACAGTCACTTCGCCCAGGGAGTGACAACAGCGAATTTCGGCAGTGGGGTTACGGTAACTGGCATCGCCGTGAACTCCCCGACTGATATGACGGTTTGGCTGTGGATAGATCCGCTTGCTCCCGCCGGAGGCCGGACCGTGACAGTCGTAACCGGCTCCGAATTCGCCGTGGCGACTAACGGTTTCACGGTGACGCCGAGTGGCGCCAGTATTGTCGGCGTCGCGCCCCCGACGCCGGTACCGCCAGGGAGCAATGCGACACTTACGCTGACAGGCGTTGGCACGCATTGGGTTTCCCCCGCAACGTCTGTAAGTTTCGGCGGCGGCATTATCAGCGGCGCCGTTACTGTTAGTAGCTACACATCGCTGACTGTGAGTATTTCGGTCGGGGCTCAGGTCGGCGCCGGAACCTATGGCGTGACAACGGCCACTAACGGCGAGATCGCAATGTTGAACTCCGCCGTAACGGTGCCCGCCTCTACGCCGTTGATATCCGGCGTCGCACCGTCGACGGGAGTGCAAGGCGCCACATTTGACGTGTTTGTCAGCGGAACAAATACGAATTTCACAACGGGCGGCATTTCCGCGAATTTCGGCCCGCTCATAGCGATCAATTCCGTTAGCCCCACGAATGCGAACACCGTGGATATCAATGTCTCAATCTCGTACCTGGCTGCAACGGGAGGCCGCGAAGTCAATCTGACCAGCAACGGAACGCTTTTCAGTTTCAATTTCACGGTCGGGCCAGACAGCTCTTCGGTCATCAATGTGACTCCCAATTCCGCCACGCAACAATCGTCCGCCGCCCTTCAGGTCACGGGATCGAACACTCATTGGTCGCAGGGTACTACGGCTGCGAGTCTGGGAGACGGTAACATCGGCATAAACCGTGTGATCGTCAACAGCCCCACGACTGCGGAAGTCGATATCACGATCAGTGCACAGGCCAGCCTGGGCCTTCACGCCGTAAGCATGACTACTGGCGGAGAAGCATCTTTATCCAGCCAGAGCCAGCCAGCCGGAAGCTGGACTTACCGTAATAACGAAAAAGGAGAACATGGGAGCATTCTCGGCGGCTTGCTCTATGCACCGCTCGAAAATAATGCGGACAACAGCGGTTCGGGGTTCGGTGTGATCGATCCGGCAACCGGAGTTCTACAGCAGTTCATCAGCGTGCCGACGAACTGCCTGGAGGCGGCTCCGGCCATGGACATCAGGGGATATCTGCACGTTTACTCATGCTCATCGTCGCAGGGCGCATCGGGCGGATTTCTCGCAAAAATCGATCTGAGCACAGGAACCGTAGTCAAAACGCTTACCATCCCTACAGGCCAGGTCGACTGGGAAAAAGTTGCATACGATCCCGTAAATGACATTCTTCTGCAGGCGATGAGCGGCGTGGGGCTGCGTGCCGTACGCACCACCGACTATTCCACCGCCTGGACCAATACCGACGTGACGACAACGGCTGGCGGGTATGCATGCGGAGCTTGCGAAACGGGACCAGTCCTCATCAATGGACAGTACGCTTACTGGCAGGACTTCGTAGGCAAGCTCTTCAAGATTGACTTGGCTACAGGTGCGACGGTGGCTTCCCAGGCGGCTTTCGTGAGCGGCTATGTGGGGGTCTACGCAAATATGAGCTTTGATCAGGTAAACTCGCGGATCTTTCTGACAACAGCGGCGAATACAGTTTACGCCGTAAATGCGCTGGATTTGTCCTTGATCTGGACGCATACCGTGGACGATTCAAGCTGGTACTTTTTCAGGGGCGGCGCCTACCACAATAACGTCTATTACGTGACCGACCGACAGAAGTCCAGCCCGTACGGCTCGAAGATCTATGCCCTGAATGCGGCTACCGGCAACGTTTTGTGGACGAACACCACCGCGATCAACGCCGGGGCCGAAATCTCATCGCTCCTTGTCGACGATACATATGCTTACGCAGGAACCTACGATTACACCACGTTCAATTACAACTACATCCTCGTGGTCAATCTATCGGATGGCACGCTTGAGGAATCGATTCCGCTGGTGCATGGCGTATCGAGTGGCATTCCGACAGTCTACGCGGGAAGAATCATTGCGGGTTTATGGGATACGTTTGGATATCAGGCTGTCCAGGTGCGCGCCGGAGGGGGGACGGGCGACTGGTACTACAAAGCCGACACGAATATGACCGGATACGCGGGCCCGTTCATGTCAGGGGCATTATCGCCAGTCAACAGCGGGTTCACGGTCCTGCCGTTGATGCAGTAGCGCCAGGACCGCCGAATTCGATTCGTCGCTCCCGTGCGAATGCAGTGCGCGTTTCCAGCCTCGAAGGGCGTGTCCGGACGTACAATGCCGGCGATTCAATCCCCGTCTTATTCGGCAGCGCGCGCGTCGTGGACCCAATCTTCTCTCAGGACAAAGTAAACTGGCTTATGATGCGCACCCAGTGGGTTGAAAAACGTTGGTCCGATCCCGTCCGGACCCAGATGCACTACGCCCGGAAGGGCCAGATCACGGGTGAGATGGAATATGTGGCGCGCCGCGAGCGGATCACTCCGGAACTCGTGCGCGACGAAGTGGCGCGCGGGCGCATGATCATCCCCGCCAACATCAACCACACGAATCTGGAGCCGATGTGCATCGGCGTGGCGTCCTCGTGCAAAATCAACGCCAACATCGGCAATTCCGCCACCACTTCCAACATCGCCGAAGAGCTCGACAAACTACAGTACGCGGTGAAGTTCGGCGCAGACACCGTGATGGATCTTTCCACGGGCGGCGACATCCCCGAAATCCGCAAGGCGATCATCGCGGATTCGCCGGTGCCCATCGGCACCGTGCCCATCTACGAAGCCCTCTCGCGCGTGCGTCGCGTGGAAGACCTCAACATCAATGTGATGCTGGAAGTGATTGAGGAGCAGGCCGAGCAGGGCGTCGATTACATGACGATCCACGCGGGCGTGCTGGTGCAGTACGTGCCGCTGGCGTCGAAACGCATCACCGGAATCGTGAGCCGCGGGGGCGCGATCCTGGCCGAGTGGATGGTCAAGAATCATCGCCAGAATCTGCTGTACGAGCACTTTGACGAGATCTGCAAGATCTTCCAGAAGCACGATGTGAGCTTCTCGCTGGGCGATGGACTTCGCCCCGGCTGCATTGCCGACGCCAGCGACGCCGCGCAGTTTGCGGAACTGAAGACGCTGGGCGAACTGACGAAGAAAGCCTGGGAGTACGACGTTCAGGTGATGATCGAAGGGCCTGGCCATATCCCGCTCGACCAGATCGAAATGCAGGTCGTCAAAGAGCGTGAGATGTGCCACGAAGCGCCGTTCTACACGCTTGGACCGCTCGTTACGGATATCGCGCCCGGCTACGACCACATCACGTCGGCGATCGGCGCAGCGATGATCGGCTGGCACGGGGCGTCGATGCTCTGTTACGTGACGCCTAAAGAGCATCTGGGGCTGCCCAACCGCGAGGACGTCAAGCAGGGAATTATCGCGTATAAGATCGCGGCGCATGCGGCCGATCTCGCACGGCACCGGCCGGGTGCGCGCGACCGCGACGACGCGCTTTCCCGCGCCCGCTACAGTTTCGACTGGAACAAACAGTTCGAGTTGTCGCTCGATCCCGAAACGGCGCGCTCCATGCACGACGAGACGCTGCCCGAAGAAGGGTTCAAGGATGCGGCGTTCTGCTCGATGTGCGGACCAAAGTTCTGCTCGATGAATCACTCGGCGAAGGTGGAGAGCTTCACTCCGGCTCAGGCGGAAGAAGTGCTCCACAGCATCTCGGGCGCGGACTAGCTAGCGCCCGTCTGCCCCTGTGCTTATCGGGCTCGCTTCTTACCACGACCGAAAAGGTCGGAGTCTTCCGGTCCAGATCCGCAACGAAGCGCAAGGGCGGAGGCGGCGCCCAGGGGCTCGGGTTTTCCTGGCTCGCGCCAGGGGCGGTCGCGACACCCAGCGACGGCACCTTATGAGCGCCGTGTTCCCGATGCCCGCCAAATCGCTTCCCCGCGGCGGGATCGGTAAAGCCAGTCCCGGGTCCCAAACCCTGCCATCTGGCGGTATCGATTAGGAGAAATCTGCCCGATCACCTCAATGGGTGCGAGTTCAGGTGCGCGCACTTGCCCGGGCTCCGATAGTCTCCGCCCGAACGGAGGCACTCTTAACCTGCGCGGCGGCGGCCCGCCGCTGCTGGAACGGAGCGCTCTCGATCACATTCAGAATCAGCGTCGAGAACTTGTAGCGATCCGCCGGGACGGCTCCGGCAATCTTATCCAGCGCCGCGCGGTCTGAATAATCCAACCCGCGGCCCAGCGCGTAGATCATCGTCTTTTCCGCCAGCGCGCGCACAAAGAGATCGCGCTTCGGCCCTGCCAGAATCGAACTCAACTCGGCCGGCCCCGTGAACCGCTCGCCGCTCGTCAACTGGCCGGAAGCGTCAATCGGCGCACCAGCATCCTGCGTCCGGTACTTGCCGACGGCATCGAAATTCTCGAGGCCAAAGCCGATCGGGTCCATACGGGCATGGCATGACGCGCAGACCGGATTCGCCCGGTGCGCTTCCATCTCCTGCCGCATGGTGGTGGCGTTGCGCTCTGCGCCTTCGGGGAGAGCCGGTACATCGGGCGGAGGAGGCGGCGGGGGCGTGCCCAGAATATCCTCCAGCACCCACTTGCCGCGCTTCACAGGTGAAGTCCGCGTGGGATTTGAGGTCAGCGTCAACACGCTCGCCTGCGTCAGGACGCCACGGCGCGGAGTGCCTTTCAGCGACACCTTGCGGAATCCCGGCCCGTCCACTCCCGGCAGCCCGTAATACTGCGCGAGGCGGTCGTTCACAAAGGTATAGTCCGCCGTCAGAAAATCGAGGACCCCGCGATCTTCGTGCACCACCGAATCGAAGAACATCTCGGTCTCGGTGCGCATCGCGGCGCGCAGACTCTCGTCGAATTCCGGGAACAGTTTCTTATCGGGAGCGACGAACTGCAGGTTCCGGGTTTCCAGCCACTGGCCGGCGAAATTCTCTGCCAGCGCGTGCGATTTCGGCGAAGCCAGCATGCGTTTTACCTGCGGTTCGAGATTCGCACGCAGCGTTCCCTTCTCCGCCAGCGCAAGCAGTTCGTCGTCCGGCATGCTGCTCCAGAGGAAATACGACAGGCGGGACGCCAGGGCGAACTCGCTCGCAGGGTCCGTCGCCTCAAACAGAAAGTACGGCGAGACCAGCGCGGCCTTCATGGGTTGCTTGATGGCATCGTCGAAGCTCATTCCTCTCGCGCGGGCCGACGTGTAGAGTGCCATCAGCCCTACCACTTCGCCGGGCTGGACCGGACGCCGCCACGCACGGCGAGCGAACTCGGCGACCATGGCGCGCGGGTTGGAACGCTGCGTGAACAAACGCCGCATCTGGTCCGGCATAGGCGGGATCTGCGAAGGCTCCGAGAGCGCGGAAACTTCGAGATAATCGACCGTCAGACTGCGGTGGCGAAGGTTGGGATTTGCGTTTAAAGGATCGTCGAACGCGTTTACCAGCGCGGCGGTGAAGCGCTTGGGGCCGGGCGGCAGAGTCGTGCGGAATTCGTAGACGCGCGGCTGGGCTTTCAGCAGTTCGGTGGAGAAGACCTGCTGGCCGGGCAGCGGCGTCATGTCGGCAGGCGCGAGAACGTCGAACGTCTGAACCGGTTTGCCGTCGATGCGAAACTCCATGCGTGCCGGTTCCATTCCGGCCTGATGCGCGTAAGCCTCCGCCCGAAGTACGTATTCACCTTCCTTCGCGACTTTGAAGTCGGCTGCCGGCACAGTGGCTGCGGGAAAGCGCCTGGTTACGCCCGCTGCGGGACCTTCAATCTCCACCCACTTCACCCAGATGGTTCCGGGCTGCTGCGCGCCGATGCGGCCGTTGCGCATCTGCAGTTCGTTTTTACCGCCGCGAATCCGGTGGTTCAATACCGCGAACCGATGCTTGCCTTCGGGCACGCCGATGCGGGCCTCGTAGATTCCGGGGGCCTGCTCCGTCGCGGTGATCTGCCACTCGTTGGTGACCGTTCCGTCCAGCATTCCGGTCAATATCACGGGCTCGGTGGACGCGCCGCGCTGCTTGCCGAAGGCCTGCACGCGGATGACGTAATCACCAGCAGCCACCGGCATCGAAATCGCCAGTTCGTCTTCTTCGAGCGCGGTCAGCGGCATCCAGCCATCGCCGCGGTCGCCATCGGCATTGAAGCCGACTTCCATCAGATTCGCCTTGAACCGGCGCGTTTTGCCGGGCACTGGCTCGGTCGCGATGGCTTTGTCGAGAATCGTATTCGCCGCCGACAGGTACTTCTCCATCAATACGGGCGGCATCGACAGCACCTCGCCGATGTTGTCGAAACCGTAACCGGAGTTATCCGCCGGAAAATCGTCGGCAGGGTGGAAATCCACGCCCACCAGATCGCGAATCGTGTTGTTGTATTCCGCTCGGTTCAGCCGCCGGATGAGCGTTGGGCGGGCCGCCGCATGACGACCCAGTTCCGTTTCAATCCATGAGCCGATGGCATCCCGCTCCGCGTCGGAAGGCTGCATCTTTGCGGTGTCGGGAGGCATTTCCCGCGCGCGGACGCGTTCCAGCACGGTCTGCCAGGTCAGCAGATCTTTATCGACCGCGTCGGTCGTTTTATAGGCGTCCAGCGCCACGCCACCGCTCTTCGCGCCATTGCCATGGCAGGTATAGCAGTACCTGGTGAGCAGGGGGCGGACGTCCTTCTCAAAGGTTGCGGCCTGCGCGGCGCAGACAAGGGCGCAGAAGACACCGGCCGACCTCATGCATTGATGAGATATATGGACGCTGCGCGTCGCATGCGCACCCAAGACAGGCGGAACCGCCTTTCCTACCTTTGAACGCGTGGGGCTACGCAATGGCTTCGAACCTGCCCTTACTATCGCCGAACCGTTCCGCCCGCGCGCCCATGCGGTCCAGCATGGAAAGGAACAGATTCGTCATCGGGATCTCGTCCGTCCTGACGTGCCGCCCCGGCGTGATTGTGCCGCCGCCGCGGCCCGCCAGAACCGTCGGCAGATTGCTGTGCGAATGCTCGTTGCCGTCGCTGATCCCCGCGCCATAGACGATCATGCAGTTATCGAGCAGGCACCCCTCGCCTTCCTTCACCGACTTCAGTTTTTCCAGGAAATACGCGAACTGCGTCACATGCCACTTATCGATCACGGCCAGCTTCGCGAGGCTCTCCGCCTGATTCCGATGGTGCGAAATATGGTGGTGCCCCTGCGGCACGCCCGCAAAGGGATATGGCCGGTTGCCTCCGTCATGCGAAACGAGGAAGGTCGAGATGCGGGTGGTATCGGTCTGGAACGAGAGCGTCATCAGATCGAACATCAGCCGCATATGCCGCTCGAAACTGTACTCGGCGTTGAAGTCGCCCACAGCGCCTTCGGGAACCGCGACCGGCATGGTCCCGTTCATTTTGATGCGGTGTTCGATATCGCGCACGGCCGTGAAATACTCGTCGAGTTTGCGCTTGTCCGCCGTGCCGATCTTCGCCTGCACGGCGCGCGACTGTTCGGTTACGAAATCCAGCACGCTCAGGTCGGACGCCTTCCGCCGCGCGCGGGCTTCCTGCGATTCGCCGTCCGCGCCGCCTCCGAACAGACGGTCGAAGACCGCTTTCGGTTCGATCTCAGGATTCATCGGCTGCGATTCCGAACGCCACGAGATATTGAACTGATAGGCGCAGCTGTAACCGGAATCGCACGAACCGGCTTCCTGTCCGCGGTCGCAGCTCAGCTCAAGCGAAGGCAGACGGGTCTGGCCGCCGATCTGATTCGCCGCGAACTGATCGATGGAAATCCCCGTCTTCACGTCCGACGCCGACTTCTTCGGATGCACGCCCGTCAGGTACGTAGCCGAGGCGCGCGCATGATCCCCGCCGCCATCGCCCAGCCCGAACGCGTTCTTCTGTGCGAGGCCGCTAAGCACCAGCAGGTCTTTTTGGTGCGGCGCGAGCGGCGCCAGTGTGGGAGAGAGAGCATAATCCGTCCCCGTGCCGTCGGGCGTCCACTTCGCCATGTTGATCCCATTCGGCACATAAATGAAGGCCATGCGCTTCGGAAACGGTTTAGTTTCCGCCGCGTTCATGCGTGGTGCGAAGGACTCGAGGAGGGGTAGTGCGACTGCCGTTCCCAGGCCTCGGAGTATTGTGCGCCGGTTTGGATTTCGATGCATCTCGGGTATCATCTTACCGCTTCATTCCGGGAAAAGTGAAATGTGCGCCGGAAACTAAAACGCCGGTGGTGTTTTGGGTAACTTCAACAATCGCGGGAGTCGTCATGTTCTCGTACCTTTTGAGCCAGGTCCGATGAAGACTATCCCGATTCTCCTTGCGGTGGCCGTTACGTCGCTGGCCGCAGCGCCCCCGCCCGACGACTTCGCCACGAAGCTGAAGCCGTTTCTCGCCAACAACTGCCTGACTTGCCACAGCGCGGCGCTCAAGACCGCGGATATCGACCTCCAGAGGTACTCGAAGACATCCGACGTTACGGGCGACCCAGCCACGTGGGACAAGGTGGTCGAAATGCTCAAGACCAACCAGATGCCGCCGAAAGGCGCGCCGCATCCGCCCGAAGCCGATGTCAAAGCGGCGGTCGCATGGGTGGAAACGGCATTTGAGCGCGCCGAACAGGCCGCTCCGCCCAATCCTGGCCGCGTGACCGCGCGCCGGCTCAATCGAACGGAATACAACAACACAGTCCGGGATCTTCTTGGCGTGACCCTGCGGCCGGCCGACGATTTCCCCGAGGACGATTCCGGGTATGGTTTCGACAACATCGGCGACGTTCTTTCGCTCTCGCCGGTGCTGATGGAGAAGTACCTTTCGTCGGCCGAGAAGATCAGCCGCGCGGCGATTTTCGGACCCGACGAAGTGAAGCCCGCGGGCGAGCGGTTCCAGCCTCCGGGACGCCGGGGAGCGCCGCCGAAATCGGCCACCGATTATGACGAAACCGGCCTGAGCCTCGGGAGCGCGCTTCACGTCAATTATCATTTCCCGGTGGATGGCGAGTATGTTTTTCGCGCCACCTGCGACGGGCGTCGTCCCGGTGTGGGAGGGGCCGATATGGCGTTCTGGCTCGACGGCAAACTGCTGGGTGTCAAACATATTGAAGCCAACGACCTCGAGGGCCAGACACGCGAGGTGCGGGTTCCGGTGACTACGGGAGAGCACCTGGTTTCGGCAACGTTCTATAAGGTTTTCGAACGACTGCCCGCGTCTTTCGGCGGACTCAATCCCGTGGAACCTCCGGCCGCTCCGGCGGGTGGTCGTGGTGGCCGGGGCGGGCGCGGCGGCGCGGCGCTGCCTCCCAAACCTCCCGCGAACGCCACACCCGAAGAACTCGCGCAGTATCAGCGCCAACTGGCGCGCGTCCAGGCGACGGCTCCGCAGCGCGCGCCGGGCGGCGGTATTCAGCCCCCCGCGGGTAAGGTCGATTTTCTGTTCATCTGGGGACCGTTCGATCAGCCCAAAGGCCCTTCGCCCGATAGTGTGAAGAAGATCTTCACATGCGGAAGCCCCGATGCGGCATTGACTCCCGCGTGCCGCAACAAGATCCTCACCGACCTTGCGAGCCGCGCCTATCGACGACCCGCCACGGCTCGGGAAGTCGGCGAACTGGCGCACCTGATGGACACCGCTGAGGCGCGCGGCAATTCCTTTAAAGACAGCCTCGCGCTTTCGATTCAGGCGATTCTCGTCTCCCCCAATTTCCTGTTCCGCGTGGAGCGGCAGCCGGAGACGCCGGCTCCGGGCAACTCGCGCATCGGGCAATACGAACTCGCTTCGCGCCTTTCGTATTTCATCTGGGCCAGCATGCCCGATACAGAGTTGATGCGCTGCGCCGCGCAGCAAACTCTGCGCAATCCCGCCGTGCTCCAGGCACAGGTTATGCGCATGCTGAAGGATCCTAAAGCCCACGCGCTGGTGGAAGACTTCGGAGGGCAGTGGCTCGAAACGCGCGGACTCGAATCGGCTAAGCCCGACGCGCGCAAGTTCGGCGAATTCGACGACTACCTTCGGCTGCTGATGCGCCGCGAGACCGAGATGTTCCTCGAAAACATTATGCGCGAGGACCGCAGCATCGTGGATATTCTGAACGGCAAGTATACGTTCGTCAACGAGCGCCTTGCGAAGTTTTACGGTATCCCCGGTGTGACGGGCGAGGAGTTCCGGAAGGTGGAACTCACGGGTACGCCGCGTGGCGGTGTGTGGACTCAGGGCAGCGTACTCACGGTTTCGTCGTACGCGACGCGCACTTCGCCGGTGCTGCGCGGTAAGTGGATTCTCGAAAACCTGCTTAACGAGCCACCGCCCCCGCCTCCGCCAAACGTTCCGACGCTGGAAGATTCCAAAGTGGGCCAGTCGGTTTCGCTGCGGCAGCAACTGGAAGCGCATCGCAAGGATGCCGTCTGCGCTTCGTGCCATTCGCGAATGGACCCGCTCGGCCTGGGCCTGGAAAACTTCGACGCGGTGGGCGCCTGGCGCGCACAGGACGGCAAGATTCCGATCGACGCTTCCGGCACGCTGCCCGACGGCCGGACCTTTACTGGCCCCGACGGTCTGCGCGAAGTGCTTACCGCGCGCAGCGACGCGTTTGCGGAATGCGTTGTCGATAAGATGCTGACGTACGCGCTGGGCCGCGGGCTCGAGCGCTACGACAAGCGCACGGTTCGCGACATCGCACGCAAGGCAGCCGCGAATCATTACCGGTTCTCCAGTGTGGTTCTCGAGATTGTAAAGAGTCTGCCGTTCGAAATGCGGCAGGCCGAACAGGCAAAGGCACAGGCAAAATTATGAGCTTCGTTACGGGCAAACACATTCAGAGACGGACATTTCTGCGGGGCGTGGGCGCGGCTATCGCACTGCCCTGGCTCGACTCCATGCGTCCGGCGCTGGCCGCGCCCTCGGCAGGCGCGCCGCCCGTGCGCATCGCGTTTGCCTACATTCCGAACGGCGTCATCCTTTCGGACTGGAAGCCCTCCGCCGAAGGCCGGGCCTATGAGTTCACCCGCATTCTGAAGCCGCTCGAACCGCATCGCGAAGTATTCTCGGTCCTGACGGGGCTCGATCACCGCAACGCCAACGCGCTGGGCGATGGCGGCGGGGATCACGCGCGCGCGGGGGCGTGCTTCCTCACGGGGGTTCATCCGAAGAAGACATCCGGGGCGGATATTCATGTCGGCATTTCGGCGGATCAGATTGCCGCGCTCGAAATCGGGAAGCAGACGCGATTTCCGTCGCTGGAACTGGGCTGCGACGATTCGCGCGTGGTGGGCGGCTGCGATTCCGGCTATAGCTGCGCGTATACCAACAGCATTTCGTGGCGCACGCCGACGACGCCGATGCCGCCCGAGATCAATCCGCGCGTGGTGTTCGAGAGGCTGTTCGGATCTGAGGATCTGAACCTCGACCCGGCTACGCGTGCGCGCCGCGCCGCTAACCGGAAGAGTGTGCTGGATCTGGTGCAGGACGATACCGTGCAACTGACGGGGAAGCTTGGTGTGGCCGACCGGCGCAAGATCGACGAATATCTGACCGCCGTCCGCGAGATTGAAAAGCGCATCGAGAGCGCCGAGAAGGATAACCGCCAGGTTCATCCTGGAATCGAGAAGCCCTCCGGAATTCCGGCCACGTTCGACGAATATCTGACGCTGATGTTCGATCTGCAGCTTGCCGCGTTTCGCACGGATCTGACGCGCATTTCGACGATTGTGCTGGGCCGAGAAGGCAGCCGCCGCGTTTATCCGGAAATCGGCGTGCCCGATCCGCACCATCCGCTCAGCCATCATCGGAATCTGCCGGACCCGATTGAAAAGCTGACGAAGATCAATACCTATCATGTGCAGATCCTGGCTAGTTATCTTCAGAAGCTGAAGACCACGCAGGACGGCGATGGCACGCTGCTGGACCACACGCTCTTTGTCTATGCGAGCGCGATCAGCAATGGCAATACGCATACCCATGAGGATCTGCCGGTGGTGCTGGCGGGGCGCGGTAATGGCAGCGTGACGCCGGGGAGACACATCGTGTATCCGAAGGGTACGCCGATGACGAATCTTTATATGACGATGCTCGATCAGGCGGGTGTGCGTCCGGAATTCATCGGAGACAGCAACGGTAAGCTGGACGGGCTTTCGGTTTAAGGGGAGAGTTCCGGGCCCGCGCCTGGGTTCGTTTTTGCAAAAAAGAAAATATTTCGCGTACTGAGGCTCGTTGACGGGTTGGAGAGCGTCCAGGGCCGGACGGGAATCTGTCCACAGCGAGTCCTGGCCAGCCGCTTGGATTCGTTCCCGCAAAAAATAAATT
>Ga0302278_10005398_pt1 | contig 12688 bp, 10 predicted proteins | sample III_Bog_N3_2_FD_194543 | JGI IMG/M metagenome (GOLD analysis project Ga0302278, IMG submission 194543) | Peat permafrost microbial communities from Stordalen Mire near Abisko, Sweden - III_Bog_N3_2 | ecosystem: Environmental > Terrestrial > Soil > Wetlands > Peat | place: Sweden: Abisko... | reverse complement strand
GGGCGCAAGGCACGTCGGAAGAGCCGAGATAGTCGTACTCGATTTTGGTGCCTTTGAGCGGGACGCTCTGGAACTGGTTGACGGTGACCTTGGAAAGCGGGGAGCCGCGGAGCAGGAAGATGGCCGAATCGCCGAGATAGATGACGATGAATCCCGCCAGCAGGACCAGGATTCCGCGTAATAGCCAGCGCTGCCAGTTCATGGGGTATCAGCCTTCCTTCAGGAGATTTGTTTCTTCCTTGAGGGCCACGCCGGTGAGCCGGCGGCGACGGGCCTCGGTGAGATAGTAGCCGAGTTGGGCGGCGGCTTGCGCGTAGCCCAGGCCCTCGGCACGAATGTTGGAGATGCAATTGCGCTCGGCGTCGGTGCGGCCGGGGCGTGGGTCCCAGGTAATGTAGGCGCCGAGCGAGTCGGGTGAACTGAGGCCAGGGCGCTCGCCGATGAGGATGACGGAGATTTGCGCGTTGAGAGCCGCGCCGATCTGGTCGGCGATGGCGACACGGCCTTGCTCAACGATGGTGACGGGGGCGAGATTCCAGGTTTCGAGTAACGGAAGAAGCTCCTGAAGCAGCGGGGCGGCGTGGCGCTCGACGGCCAACGCGGACAGGCCGTCGGCGATCACTACAGCCAAATCCACTTCGTCCGCAGGCTGCTCGGACAGAAGCGCAAGGCTGGCCTCATTCAATCTGCGTCCCAGGTCAGGGCGTTGCAAATACTCCGCTCGATTCGAGGCTGATGAGTGTAGCCGCAGCGCTTCGGATCGAATTCCGCTTCCGATTTCCGCTGCGAGCGCCGCCGAGTCCAGCCGCGCATGCACGGCGTCGCGGGCCTGGGCGTGGGCGCGCTGGAAGTCGAGGAGGTCGCGGGTGCCCAGGCTGACTCCGGTCCGGCCGAGTCCTACGCGGGCGGGGGTGAGCGCCCGCAGACGGGGGGCGAGAGTGGCCGATGGGAGAATCTCGCTCATGCGGAGAGCAGTCTTTCGGGGTGGTTGGCTTCGAGGGCCAGGCGCTGGAAGTAATCGCCGGCAAGCCAGGCTTCGAATTCCGGCGCGGGGCGGAGGCCGAGTACGCGGCGGAGGTAGAGCGCGTCGTGAAAGCTGGTGCTCTGGTAGTTGAGCATGACGTCGTCCGCGCCGGGGACGCCCATGATGTAATTGACGCCCGCTACGCCGAGGAGCGTCAGGAGGGTATCCATGTCGTCCTGGTCGGCTTCGGCGTGGTTGGTGTAGCAGACGTCGCAGCCCATGGGCAGGCCGAGAAGCTTGCCGCAGAAGTGGTCTTCGAGGCCAGCGCGGGCGATTTGCTTGCCGTCATACAAATACTCAGGCCCGATGAAGCCGACGACGGTGTTGACGAGCATGGGCTGGAAAGCGCGGGCGACAGCGTAGGCGCGGGCTTCGAGAGTTTGCTGGTCGACACCGTGGTGGGCGTTGGCGGAGAGCGCGGAGCCTTGGCCGGTTTCGAAGTACATTACGTTGCGGCCAGTGGTTCCGTCGGCGCAGACGGCGCCACGGGCGAGCGACTGGGCGGCCTGGTTGGCTTCCTGGAGGAGCGAAAGAGTGACGCCGAAGCTGCGGTTGGCGGCCTCGGTTCCGGCGATGGACTGGAAGAGGAGGTCGACAGGGGCGCCTTGCTCGAGGGCGGCCATTTGGGTGGTAACGTGGGCGAGTACGCAGCTCTGAACGGGGATCTGGAAGCGCTGGCGGAGGGTATCGATCATGCGCAGGAGGCGCGCGGTGACGGCGACGTTGTCGCCTGCGGGATTGATGCCGATGACCGCGTCGCCGGAGCCGAGGAGCAGGCCGTCGAGAATGGAAGCCGCAATGCCGGCGGGGGCGTCCGTGGGGTGGTTGGGCTGGAGGCGCGCGCTGAGGCGGCCGGGGAGACCGACGGTCGAGCGGAAGCGGGTGACGACACGGATTTTGGCGGCGGCGGCGATGAGATCCTGGACGCGCATGAGCTTGGCTGTCGCGGCGGCCATCTCCGGGGTAAGGCCGGGAGCCAGTGCGGCGAGGCGGCCGCCGGTTGCTTCGTCGGAGAGCAGCCAGTCGCGGAGTTCGCCGACGGTGAAGGAGCTGATGGGCGCAAAGGCCGCGGCGTCGTGGGTATCGACGATGAGGCGGGTGACTTCGTCGGTTTCGTAGGAGACGACGTGCTCTTCGAGGAAGTGGGAGAGCGGGAGATCGGCGAGGGCGAACTGGGCGGCGACGCGCTCTTCGGCGGAGCGCGCGGCGAGGCCGGCGAGGACGTCACCGCTGCGTGGGGGTGTAGCTTTGGCGAGCAGGTCGCGCAGGTTGGCGAAGGTGTAGCGGGTGGCGCCGATGGTGTGGGCGAAGGTCATGCGAGGGCATCTTCAGCATAGACGGAAAACCAGGATGCGCACGGGAAAGAGGGCAGAGCCACATGGGGGTTGTTAGAATTGGCGGGGCTTTGGGTTGACGGGAGGATTTGGGATGAAAGGTATTGGCGGGTTGCGGGGGCTTTCATGTGCCGCTTGTTTTCTTTTAATTGTGGCGGCGATGGCCGTTGCGCAAGACGATCCGCTGGTGGTGAAGACCAGCGACGGGCTGGTGCGGGGCGTGGCGCGCAATGGCGGAGGGGCGGAGTTTCTGGGGATTCCGTTTGCGCAGCCGCCGGTGGGCGCGTTGCGCTGGCATGAACCGCTGCGGGCCAAGACGTGGGACGGAGTGCGGGATGCGAAGGGATATAGCGCTCCGTGCGCGCAGCCGGACCTGGGGTCCTGGAACCGGCACGATGCGGAAACCGGGCTGGAAGACTGCCTTTATCTGAACGTGGTTACACCGGCATGGCCGGCGAAGACGCTGCTGCCGGTGATGTTCTGGATTCATGGGGGCGCGAATCAGGGCGGGACGGCGATGAGCCGGCTCTACACAGGCGGAAAACTGCCGAACCACGGAGTGGTGCTGGTGAGCGTGAACTACCGCCTGGGGGTATTTGGTTTTCTGGCGCATCCGGAACTGACGGGCGAGTCGACGCATCATGCATCGGGAAACTACGGGCTGATGGACCAGATGCTGGCGCTGCAATGGGTGATTGCGAACATTGAGCAGTTTGGGGGCGATCCGAAGAACATTACTGTGTTTGGTCAGTCGGCGGGGGCGATTGATACAGGACTGCTGATGGTGTCGCCGGTGAAGGGGCTGTTTCAAAAGGCGATTCAGGAGAGCGGGTCAGCGTTCACCGAGCCCCTATTGCCGCTGGCAGAGGATGAGGCGAGGGGAAAGCAGTTTGCTGTGGCGATGGGAGCACCGGAGGGAGCGGGACAGATTGCGTATCTGCGGGGAATCCCGGCGGCGGACCTGACGAGGAAGTGGGCGGCGCAGGCGCTGCAACCGAGATTTGGACCGGTTGTGGATGGATGGGTGCTGCCGAAGGATCCGAAGGAGGTGTTTGCGCGGGGTGAGGAGTCGGCGATTCCGTTGCTGTTTGGGACGACGACCAAGGAATTTGTTTCGTTGGCCTCGGCGGATCAATTGCGGCGGAGGATTGCGGAGTTGGCCGGGGATTTTGCTCCGCAGGCGTTGAAAGCTTATGGGCTGGCGGATGGTGGGACGGGGACGGTTGATCCGGTGTATGGAACGGCGGCGGACCAGATTGCGGCGGATGTGACTTTCCGGTGTCCGGCTACTGCCGAGGGACGGTGGCATAGCGCGGCACACCATGCGACGTTCGAATACGAATTTGACCATGCGGTTCCGGGGCAGCCGGCGGCGATCCACTCATCGGATTTGGGGTTTGTGTTTGGGTTTTATCCGAAGGAGGGGAACCTGGCTGGCGGGTATGGCGACACGGACTTCAAGGTGTCGGAGACCGTGGAGAGCTACTTCACCAATTTCGCGCGGACGGGGAATCCGAACGGAGAGGGATTGCCGAAGTGGCCGGAGTTTGCATCGGCAGCGACGTTTGTGAAGTTTACGCAGGGCGGAACGGTGGAAGAGGCGCAGGATCTGCGCGGGGCGGCATGCAAGGTGTACCGCGACGTGATTGAAGCGGGGATGAAGCCGGGGGGCTCGCATTGACGAACTGCTTCCCGCCTTTGCGACGGAACAAAGTCGCAAAAACGGGGCACGGGGCTTCATTTCCCCCATGCCACTCATCGCAATGAACATTACAGAAGCGATTGAACGGGGCACGATCTGGAGTTGTTGACACATAATACGCGGCGTACTATAGTACGAAACGTACTATGAAAACTGCCTCCACGCTCGAGTTTGCTCTGGTTGGACTGCTGCGGCAGAAGGTGCAGTCCGGCTATGACCTGCGCAAGACTTTTAGTGAAACCGCCATGCGCCATTACAGCGACAGCCCTGGGTCGATTTATCCGGCGCTGAAGCGGCTGCAGGCGCGTGGATGGATTGAGGCTGAACCGAAAGACAGCCGCGGACGCGAGGCTTTTCACCTCTCACAGGAAGGCGTTACGGCGCTGGTGGAATGGCTTTCGCGGGATCTGACGCGCGAGGACGTTGTGTTTCGGGTGCCTGAACTGATGCTGCGGTTCGCCTTCATGGATGGAAACGTGCCGCGGTCTACCCCGATCCGATTTCTGGAGCAGTTTGAGCATGAATTCGGTATTTATGTGGCGGAACTGCGCGCGAAGTTTGAGCGCGACAGCTTCAAGAAACCAGTACACACTGGCCTGCTCGCCTTTCAACATGGGGTTGAAGGCATGGAGGCGCAACTGAGCTGGGCGCGCGAGGCACGGCGCCGGCTGGAGGAAGATGTGCGATGAAAGACCTTCTTAAATCTGTGGCTTGCTGGGCGGCCTTCGGCGTTTCTTTTCTCGTGAACGGAGGATTGATGGTTGCGGGACAGGTACCCGCGCCGGCTCACAATCCATTGCAACGGCAGTACCACGAGGGCGAAAAGCTGGTTTACAAAATGAACGGCGTGAACGAGGCATGGCACTACTCGCTCGAGGCGGATGGGGTGGTGACCAAGAACGGGGGCGGGACGTATTACGAGGAGTACCGCTGGTCGAATATGACCTCCGACGGGCAGCCGATGGCGCTGAGCGCAGAGACGCCGGCGTTTCGCCAGCGGATTACTCTCGATCTGAATCAAAACCCTTCACCCCCCGACGTGACCAAGGTAGACCCGAAGCTGATTGGGCCGGTCATGGATTTCATGACGTTCTACGCCGACTTGTGGCTGGCGAACAAGATTGGCGCGCTTACCAAGGCGGACGATCACTTCTACTTCAGGAATCCGATGCCGGCTTCGTCGTGGGCCGATGGAACGCGGGTGCTGATTGGCGAGAGCGCGATCGACTTCGACATGACGCTGAAGGCCGTTGATGCGGCGGCGGGGACGGCGACGCTGGTGGTGAAGCATGTTCCGCCGGAAAAGTCATCGGTGAAACTGCCTGGGGACTGGATGCAGAAACCAGTGGGCGACGCGCCGAATAACTGGGTCGGTGTGCAGAAAGAGCAGAACGGGACTTACACGGCTTCCGTTGGGCAGGAGACGTTTACCGATGAGATCAAGGTGAGCCTGGCGGACGGGAAGATTCTGAGCGCGACGATGGACAATCCGGTGAAAGCGATTGAGCGGATTTGCGAGGACGAGGCTTTGACGAAATGCGGGGATGCGAAGCCGCACGACATTTTGCGGAAGATCGATATTACGCTGGTGCAGTGAGAGGCAGAAGACAGTTCGCAGTTCTAAGTTCACAGTTCTCAGTTGCGGATTTACGAGAGCTAAAGGCTCAATCGGAGGGGTGCGCTACATAGCTGAAAAGGTGGCTTGAAGGGTTGCGAATAGGGGCAAATAGCTGCATGAGTGGTTGCGATTCTTTGAGACATGAACCGTGGGGACACCCGGCCCCAGAGTCAGTAGCTGAGGTCGTAGAGGCTTTCCAACTGCTTCTGCTGAATTGAGCGCGGGGTCCAACGGAGTGCAGTGTTGCGCGCCCACTGCGCCAGCGGGTTCTGCCAGTGAGCGATTTTCCCAAGTGCCCTGGAGGTCTTCACAATGGACCTCACCTTCGGTATTCGGATGCGCTCATAGTTCTTGAGTGCATCGGCAATTGAGGCGGTCTGCGCAAACTGCCGAGCAAGCGCATAGGCGTCCTCAACCGCCTGTGCGCCACCCTGCCCCAGGTTAGGGGTCATGGCATGGGCCGCATCTCCCAGAAGGACGACGTTTCCTGCGGACCAACGTGCAATTGGCGGGAAGTCAAAGAGGTCAGTGCGGATTGTGTTATCGATTCGCGTGGCAGCAAGAATATCGGGAATCGGGCTGGGGAAACGCCCGTAGGAATCAAGCAGGCATCGCATCCGCGAATCCGTGGAATCCTCAGTGCCGGGTGCGGAGAGTTGGGGAGCAAACCAATACACCTGGCGATGCCCGACCGGGGAAAAGCCGAAGCGATTCCTCCCACCCCAAGTCTCCCGGCATGTGTGGGTCAGATAGTTGGGAAGGGCGATCTCCGAGACGCCACGGAAGCAGGTTTGCCCACTATAGCGAAGGGACACTCCGGGAAAAACCTGTTCGCGCACGCGGGAGTGGATTCCGTCCGCCCCCACCAGCAGATCGGCTGTAGCTTCGGATCCATCCTTAAAATATGCGCGGATCTGGGACTGCTCTTGCGCGAAATGAGTGAATTGACTTCCCAGCTTCAGCACGCCGGGTTTAAGCGCGTTTGCAAGGATCTCGACGAGCTTGGCGCGATGGATCGAAACGACGGTATGCCCGTAGCGTGCCACCAATGGCTCCAATTGCACGCTGGAGATATGCGCTCCCGATGCGGTTTGCAGCTCAATGGAGCGTAACGGACAACCCGCCTGGGATATGCGCTCCGCGAGGCCGAGTGCAGCGAAGACCTGCATCGCGTTGATTGGCACCCAGATGCCCTTGCCGACGGGACGCAGTTCCTGCGCGGCCTCATGGACGGCCACGTCCCAATTCATGCTTGAAAAGGCGATGGCTGTTGTGAGGCCGCCGATTCCGCCGCCGATGACGAGAAGCCGCGCCATTCTCTTCTTTTCTCTTACGCGCTGGTCGCAAAGTTGGTGTGCGAACTAGAAGTGGACCGACGCTGCTCTCGGGGAGATGCCGCTGATTTCGGCTGCGTGGGCTTCTGCGTAGCCTGCTGCGCCGAGTAGCGCGGCCTTGCTTTCCAGGATGACGCGGACGGGCATGTTGATGAGCAACTGGCTCAGGCGGCCCTTGTCAGTGAATGCCTTGATGAAGGTGCCGTCTTTGAGCTTCTCAAGGATGCGGGGCGCGATGCCGCCGCCAATGTAGAGACCGCCAACGGAAAGCACTTTGAGGGCGAGGTTGCCGGCTTCAGCACCATAGGCGGAGACGAACATGTCCAGCGCCTTCTCGCAGATTTCGCTTTTTGCGGCGAGGGCGAGCTCGGTGATGACGGCGTTTGGATCGTGGACGGCGGCGATGCGCTCGGCGAGCCAGGCCGGCTCTTCCATTCCACGCACTTCGCGCAGGAACTCGTAGATGCTGGTGAGGCCCATGCCGCTGATGACGCGCTCAAAGCTGATGCGGCCGTTGTACTTCTGCTTGAGGAAGCGGAGGAGGTCGATCTCGTCTTCGTTGCGCGGGGCGTAGTCGGAGTGGCCGCCTTCAGACGGATTGGGGACGTGGATGTGGCCGTTCCAGATGAGGAGCGCTTCGCCCAGGCCTGTACCGGCGGCGATGAGTGCACGGTTGCCCGTTTGGCCGGCGTCGCCCTCGCTGAGGGTATAGATCTGGTCGGCGGAGAGCTCGGCGATGCCGTAACCATTGGCTTCAAGATCGTTGATCAGAAAGACATGCTGGATGGCGAGCCCGGCGGCGAGTTCGCGGCTGTCGAGGGTCCAGGGCAGATTGGTGAGGCGGAGACGGCCATTGCGTACGGGTCCGGGGACACCGAAACAGGCAGCGGTTGCCGTGTCGCCACCGAGAAACTCTTTTACGATCTCTTCGAGTCCGGAGTATTCCCTGGCGGGATACTGCGTATCGCGGGTGCAGTTGAGTTTGCCTTCAGTAAAGTCATACAGCCCCAAGTGAACCTTGGTGCCGCCTACATCTCCCGCCAGAATCATCTTTCCCTCTCAATTACCCCGCAGCCTTCCTCATCAGTTGGAGGTAATAGCGCGGCTGCGGCCTTGTCCAGAATCAGTGTAAGTATACCGCTATGAGGCCATATCAGTTGGCTGGGCAGCGTCTCCGGATCGCGCGGGCCGGTTAAAACCTGGTTCAAAACGGCGGCTTTGTCCGCGCCGGCGATGAGGAAGAAAACAGAACTGGCGTGGTTGATGACCGGCCAGGTGAGGGTAATGCGCCAGGTGTCTTTCTGCGGAACCTGGTTGGCGACCGCCAGGCGGGTCCTTTCATGTAGGGCTGCGGTGTGGGGGAAGAGCGAGGCGGTATGGCCGTCGTCGCCCATGCCGAGGGCGATGAGGTCGAAGCGCGGGAGCTCGGGGCCTTCGAGATGGAAGCTGGAACGCAGGTCGGATTCGTATTCGGCGGCGGCGGCCTGCGGATCCAGCTCGCCCATGATGCGGTGAATCTGCTCGGGCTTGAGGGGGACCTGGTCGAGCAGCGTTTCGCGGGTCATGCGGAAGTTGCTCTCGGCCTGGTCGGGCGGAACGGTGCGCTCGTCGACCCAGAAGAGGTCGACGTTATCCCAGGGCATACGCCAGCGCCAGGGTTCGTTCGGGTCTGCGAGCAACTGGAAGGCGGCTTTGGGGGTGGAACCGCCGCTGATGGCGATGCGGGCGCGGCCTTGTGCGGAAACCGCTTCCCCGGCCATCTCGACAAAATACTGAGCGGCGCGGCGAGCGGTGGCTGCCGGATCTGGCTCGACGTAGTATTTGATGCTGAGCTTTCTGGACATACGCGGTGAGCGCCTCTTATCTCTAGGGTACACGGAAGCCGGCAGCGACCGATGACTTTTCAATGAAACGGCTGCAGGGTGTGAGAGTTAGAGGCGACTTCAGACTCCTGGCAATTACCTTCCGAGATAGACGCGGTATTGCTGCTCAAGGATGCCTGAGGCGCGGGCTAACGCGAGCTTGGATACGTTGTACTGGTAAAGGCTCTCGACGAGGTTGTTTTGAGCGGAGGCAAGCGTGGCCTGGGCGGTGACGAGGGGCAGGTTGTCATCGACGCCGGCGCTGACGCGGTCTGTTTCGTCGGAAAGGGCGCGCGTGGCCAGTTCAACGTTGGACTGAGCGACCTCGACGAGCTTGCGGGAGGCGTCCACGTCAAGCAGGGTGGTGCGCACCTGCTGATCTATGTGGGATTTGAGGTCGGCAAGCTGGGCCTGGACGGAGGACAACTGGGCCTGGGCCGCATCGGTATCGCCGCGGAGGCTGGCTTCGCGGAAGATCGGGAGCGAGAGCGTGCCCTGGGCGACGAAATTGCCGTGGGAGCCGACGCCGCCGACCTGACTGACGCCGTAGTAGCCGTTGAAACTGAGGGTAGGCAGGCGCTGGCTGCGATAGGCGGCGTGAATGGCCTTGTACCCGACGGCCTGATTCTGCAGGTTCTGGTAGTCCTGGCGGCTCTTGTAGGCGACGGCGAGGACTTCTTCCGGGGTCTGGGTGGCGAGATCGCTGTAGGGGGCGGGATCGGACAAGACGATTTTCTGGCCGGGGTCGATGCCGATTTCGCGCTTGAGCAGGATGAGGTCTTTCTCGTAGGTGTTTTCCGCATTGATGCGGACCTGCTGCTGGGACTGGAGCTGGACGCGCGCACGAAGCTCATCGAGATTGGCGACGGTGCCGGCTTGGTGCGCGGCATGGGTGTGGTCGAGCTGAGTCTGGTCCTGCGCCTCGAGGGCTTTGGCGTTGTCTACCTCGCTGGCGGCGGCAATGGCGTGGAGGTAGGCGCTGGCGGCCTGCTGAACCACCTCGCCACGGGCCGACATTTTGGCAAAATAGGCTGACCGCTTGGCAGCGCCGGCAGCGCGCCATCCGGCGATGACCGGGCCGGAGAAAAGCGTTTGACTGAAGCGAAGCTGGCCTTCGACGAGGGTGTCGCGCGTGATGAAGGAGAGGCCCGGAGGGACAACGCCACCGGGAAGGAGCTTAGCGAAATCCTTGATGACGGAGGAGTTGAAGCCGAGGGCGGCCAGGTTGTGCTGGTAGACGCCGGCATCGCCCACGAGCATGATGGTGGGCAGGAACTCCTGGAGGGCCTGGTCCTGTTCGCCCTGATAGACCTTTTCGCCGGCTTCGACTTCGCGGAGGCCCAGGTTGTTGTCGAGGCCGCGGCGGACCGCATCGTCGAGGGAAAGCTTGAGGACGTCGTCGGTAGCCGGATGGGCGGTGACGCTGCCGTAGAACGGATTGACGACGGAAGAGGGGTTCTGCCCCTGGGCACGCAGGAACGCGGGCGCGGGGGCCAGAGTCAGGATCGCGAAGAGGGCCGGGATTCCCGCCTGCCGCAGGACAGATTGGTGACGTCGATTCACTGCCATTATTTTACAGATGAAAAAAGGGGCGGATGGGATTCCGGGATGCGGGGGAAAAAGACGGGTTGGCGGCCGGTGAAACGGCCTCCAACCGCCTGTGCTCGGCTGAATGGGAAGAATTACCTCCCAGCTTCCGCGTATAGTTTTGTGCCGCGTCTAGATTTGCTTCTTCATCCAGCGTCCCCGGCGGAACAGCACAATGCTGGCGACGGCAATCGCGCATTCCGCGACGACGATGGAAAGGAATGCGCCTTCGGAGCGAAGATGGAGGCATACTGCCAAAACCCAGGCTAGCGGCAATTCCAGAACCCAGAAGCCGAAGAAGTTCACGATGGTCGGGGTTAGAGTGTCACCTGCCCCGTTAAAGGCTTGCAGCATCACCATAGCGTAGGCGTAGCCGACATTGCCGCAACTGAGGGTGCGCAGCGCCATGGCAGCAATGGGAACCACTGCCGGATCGTCCACAAAGATGCGAACGATGGGTGTGGCGAAGGCAAAGAAGAAGACGCCGATGGTTCCCAGAAACAGCATGTTGTAAAGGCCAGTGCGCCACACCGCCTGCGCAGCGCGCTCAGGACGCCCTGCGCCAAGATTCTGTCCAACGAGCGTGGCCGCGGCATTGCTGAGCCCCCAAGCTGGGAGGATGAAAAAGACGACGATGCGGATGGCGACGGTGTAGCCCGCAACCGCTGCCGAGCCGAAGAGGGAGATGATGCGGACCAGGCCGATCCAGCTTGCGTTGGCGATGGCGAATTGGAGCATGCCAGCGACGGAGACGCGCAAAAGGCGGACCATCACTTGAAGATTCAAGCGGAGATGGCGCGCCAAAATGTGGATGCGCTCAGTGCCTTTGAGCAAGCGATAAAACTGGTAGAGGACTCCAATGCTGCGCCCGGTAAAGGTGGCCAGAGCCGCACCGGTCACGCCCATGTGAGGGAATGGTCCGAGGCCGAAGATGAGGCAGGGATCGAGGATGAGGTTGATGATGTTTGAGACCCAGAGCAGGCGCATAGCGATGGCCGCGTCGCCTGCGCCGCGAAAGATGGCGTTGTTAAGAAACAGCATGACGATGGCCCCGCAGCCGCCAAGCGCAATGCGCGCGTAGCCCGATCCGCTGGAGACGATGGCCGGGGAAGCGCCCATGAGTTGAAGCAGTTGGGGCGCGAAGATGCCGGCAGGAATTCCGATGCCGAGCGAGACGAATAAGCCAATCACGATGGCCTGCACTCCGGCGATGGCGGCTTCATCCGGGTGCTTCTCGCCAATGCGCCGGGCGACCATTGCGCCGGTGGACATGGAGACACCGAGGCCGACGGCGAAGACCAGCGCCAGCATGGATTCAGTGATTCCGACAGTGGCTACGGCGTTTGCGCCCAGGCGGCCTACCCAGAAGACATCGACGACGGCAAAGAGCGATTCGAGCACCATCTCGAGCACCATGGGGATGGCGAGGAGAAGAATGGCGCGGTTGAGATTGCCGGTGGTGTAGTCCTGGTGGGAGCCGCTGAGGGCTTCACCGATTGAGGACCAGAGGCTGCGGGCGCGGCCGCTGGGTGGCTGCGGGGCGATGGATTCAAGAACGGACATAGGGAGCTCCACGATGCCATCGAAATAGAGATGACATCAGCGAGGGCATAACGCTGCGAACGGAACAGGCTTAGCTACTGGACTGGCCTAGCTACTGGACAGGCTTCGCTGCTGGTCAAGATTTGCAGTGCTGGTACCCGGGGTTGTGAGCATCCTCGGGAAGCCGCTTGGGGAGGCGGGAAGTTTGGATCGGCCCGAGGCGATGTTCAGCGGGTAGGTCGTACGGCGACAGTCGTGAACATTTTGTCCTCCGTGGCCGAGGTCCGGCGGGTTTTTAGATAGTAGCGCAGTTTTGGGTGCGGAGGCTATGGGGCGGGGAAGTTTATTTGCGTGTGCGAGGATGGAGCGTCAGGCTTGAATCGTTTGAAAGCCGAGTTGGCGGGCGGCTTCGAGGAGTTGAGCGTCGCCCGAGATGAATTTTCGTGTGCTGGGCTTTCCTGAGGCCCAAGCAATGGCTGCGGCGAGTTGGAGAGCATCGGCTGAACGGAGGGGGAAACAGTCGAGAAGGCGTTCCGCGCGGTCGCGGATTTCCGAAGCCGGATGGATTTCGCGCCATTTGGAGCGCAATTTATCGAGGCGCACCATGGCGCCGACGTTTTGGTTGGAGGTGAGTTGCCCCATGCGAAGGAGTCGTGCGAAGCCACCGTGGATTTCGACTGGCGCT
>Ga0302278_10005389_pt1 | contig 12707 bp, 10 predicted proteins | sample III_Bog_N3_2_FD_194543 | JGI IMG/M metagenome (GOLD analysis project Ga0302278, IMG submission 194543) | Peat permafrost microbial communities from Stordalen Mire near Abisko, Sweden - III_Bog_N3_2 | ecosystem: Environmental > Terrestrial > Soil > Wetlands > Peat | place: Sweden: Abisko... | reverse complement strand
GGTGGGTTCGTTCTGTAAACCGGGGCGCCCGTCTGCCGACCGCCGCGTCCGCAAGTCGGGTTCGTTTTGTAACGGTTCCGTCCGGGACCGAAACCGCCGCCGGTTCGTTTTGTAATTCCCGTGCGGGATGGCCTATGCGTCCGACGGTGGGTTCGTTCTGTAAACCGGGGCGCCCGTCTGCCGACGCGTCCGCAAATCGGGTTCGTTTTGTAACAGTGCCGTCCGGGATCGCCTATGCGTCCGACGATGGGTTCGTTCTGTAAACTGTGGGACGCCCGTCTGCTGCGGCGTCGCAAATCGGGTTTGTCTTGTACCTGCTCAGCCGCCGGTCAGGGAAAAGATCATCGGGCCCCGCCCCTGGGCCGCCAGTTCGAATACTTCGCAAAAAACCAGCCCATGACTCCGGCCGCCACTACAATCAGGGCGGCCGGAATCCAAAGGCCTTTCACAATACAGAATGCCGTGCCACCCAGAACCGCGGCGAGCACGAAACATCCGCAGGCGCACACCGCTTTTAGTCGGCGGCCGCGCCGACCGCTTTCGAAGCACCGCGCAGCGCTTCCGCTTTATCCGTCTTTTCCCACGTGAAGGTATCGTCGGTACGGCCGAAATGGCCGAACGCGGCGGTCTTCTTGTAAATCGGACGTCGCAGTTGCAGGTGGTCGATGATACCTTTCGGCGTCAGCGGGAAATTGGCGCGAATCAACTCGGTCATCTCCGTCTCCGGAATGGTGCCCGTACCGAACGTGTTCACCATGACCGAAACCGGATCGGCCACGCCGATCGCATACGCAAGCTGCACCTCCACGCGGCTCGCCAGTCCCGCCGCCACCAGATTCTTCGCGATATAACGCGCCATGTAGCAGGCCGAACGGTCCACCTTCGTCGGATCTTTGCCCGAGAACGCCCCGCCGCCATGACGGCCCATGCCGCCGTAAGTATCCACGATGATCTTGCGGCCTGTGAGGCCCGTATCGCCGTGCGGTCCGCCCACTACGAAACGGCCGGTGGGATTGATATGGTACTTGGTGTTCTCGTCCACCATGTGCTGCGGTACGACGGCGTCGATGATGTGCTTGCGGACGTCTTCGCGAAGCTGTTCGGTGGTCACGTCGTCGCCATGCTGGGTCGAAATCACCACCGCATCGATGCGGACCGGCTTGCCGTTCACATATTCCACGGAAACCTGGCTCTTGCCATCGGGGCGCAGATAAGTCAGGGAACCGAACCGCCGCACTTCCGAAAGCCGCTTGGTCAGCTGATGCGCCAGCTGGATGGGCAGCGGCATCAGTTCATCGGTCTCGTCGCAGGCATAGCCGAACATGAGGCCCTGGTCTCCGGCGCCGCCGGTGTCAACGCCCATCGCGATGTCAGGCGACTGGCTTTGAATGGTATTCAGCACGCCGCAGGTTTTGGAATCGAACCCGAACGCGGCATCGGTGTAGCCGATATCCTTAATGGTTTCCCGCGCGATTCTCGGCACGTCCACATAGCAGGTAGTTGTGATCTCGCCCGAAACGACGCAGATGCCCGTCGTAACCAGAACTTCGCACGCTACGCGGCCATAGGGGTCCTGCTCGAGGACTGCGTCAAGAACGGCATCCGAAATCTGGTCGGCGATTTTGTCAGGGTGACCTTCGGTGACCGATTCGGATGTGAAAAGATACTTTTGATTTTCTGCCATGAACTCTCCGAGGATGTAATTAGGACTGCAATGAGGATCTGCCAGGAGGAACTGCGCCTCACAGGTACAGGCTACCAGTGTAGCCGGGACTTGCAACCCACGTCAATCTAACGGGTTGAGAGTGCGTCTGGGGCCATTGTGTTGCTCCGTCCCTTCCGTAACAGTATATTCAAGGTAGGAGATAGCGCCGGATGGCTTTGTCGGGCAGGCAGTTGAGTCCGAGAGAGAAGGATATTCTGCACCTCATTGTGCGCGCCTACATCGAATCAGGCGAGCCGGTAGGGTCGCGCACCATCTCGCGCATGCGCCATCTTTCGCTCAGCCCGGCGACTATCCGCAACGTCATGGCGGATCTGGCTGACGACGGCTACCTGGCGCAGCCCCACACTTCGGCCGGTCGCGTTCCCACCGACAGGGCCTTCCGCGATTTCGCGGGCACGGTTTCGGCAAAGCCCCTGCCGGCTGTCGATAATGAGCGTATTTTCAATCAGATGAATTCGGGCGAGTCGCTCGAGGAACGGGTCGCGATCGCCTCCCGCGTGCTCACGGAGATGACGCGGAACGTCGGAATCGCCGCCGCCATGCCCAGTTCCTCCCAGGAACTCGAACACCTCGAACTGATCGCGCTTTCCGGTCGCCGTGTCCTGATGATCGTGGCCACGCGCGACAAGATGGTCCGGAACCGGGTGGTCACGCTCGACCGCGATTTCAAGCAGGATGAGCTGATTCAGCTCCGCAACTACGTCAACATCAACTTCGCGGGCTGGACTCTCGAACGCGCGCGCGCCGAACTGATGCGCCGGATCGAGGAAGAGCGGGCCCTGTACGACGCGGTTCTTCAGCAGCTTACTCTGTTGTGCCGCAAGGGTTTATTGGTTGTGGATCAGGCTCCGCAGATTGAAATGGACGGCACTTCATATCTGGTTGGTCTCGATCTCCATCTGACGCGCGAGCGGATGCGGGAATTGTTTCGGGCGCTCGAAGAAAAAACGCGCCTGGTAGCGATGCTCGACCGGTTTCTCGAGTCGCCGCAGGGGCGGATCGGGGTCCATGTCGGCCTCGAAGATGCGCATCCCGCGATGCGCGAATTGTCTCTGATAGGTGTGACCCTCGAACTGCCGGGTGGAGTGCGTGCCCGGATCGCCGTCCTGGGGCCGATGCGGATGCATTACGAGCGCGTGATTTCCGCTGTGCAGCAAATCGGACGGACTTTCGAAGGATTGTGAGCTTCGGCCCGAAGGCAGCGGGCTGAGAACGACGCTGTCGGTCCGCAATTGGTCTGCAATATCAAGGGACGGTTATCGCCGGCGCTCAATGCTAATCTGAAACTGAAGTGACTGTGGAAAACAACGAAACCAAAGCGGAAGGCTCGTCGCCCCGGCCTGACGCGGACGTGGATCTCATTCGCGCGGAGCGGGATGGCTATAAGGCGGAACGGGACGACCTGAAAGATCTGTTGCTGCGGCGTCAGGCGGAATTCGACAACTTCCGCAAGCGCTCGGAGCGGGAACGATCCGAATACCTGCAGTTCGCCGCCATGGATTCCGTCAAAGAACTGCTCCCGATTCTGGACGATTTCGAGAGAGCGCTCAAAGTGGAAGCGCCCAGTTCCGACTATGCGAAGGGCGTTGAGATGATCTATGGCCGGATGCTGGATGCGATGAAAAAGCTTGGCCTAGAACCGATCGACACCGCCGGCAAAGCCTTCGACCCGCATCTGCACCAGGCAATCGAACGCGTTGAAACCAAAGACGCTGCGGACAATTCAATCCTCGGCGAATTCCAGCGCGGCTACTTCTTCAAAGGCAAACTGCTGCGGCCCGCGATGGTCCGGGTAGCGGTTAATCCCTAAAACAACAAAATTTTTGAGAAACCTGAAACAGTGCCGGTGACAAAACGCGATTATTACGAGATTCTGGGCGTCGAACGCGGGGCGGGCGATCAGGAATTGAAGAGCGCCTACCGTAAGCTCGCTCTCCAGTTCCATCCCGACCGGAATCCCGGCGACCATGCCGCCGAGGAGAAGTTCAAGGAAGCCGCCGAAGCTTACAGCGTACTCTCGGACGCGCAGAAGCGCGCCGCATACGACGCTTACGGCCATCAGGGACTTTCCGGAATGGGCGGTGGCGCGGGCTTCGATCCCTCCGCCATGGATCTGGGCGATCTGCTCAGCCAGGTTTTCGGTTTCGGCGACATTTTCGGCCAGCAGCGCGGCGGTGGCGGAGGCCGCAGCCGGGCGATGAAAGGCGACGACCTCCGCTACGACCTGACTCTGTCCTTCGAAGAGGCGGCGTTCGGAAAGTCGGTGGAAATCCAGGTTCCGAAGCTCGAACCCTGTCCGCGCTGTCAGGGGAAAGGCGCGGAACCAGGCAGCAGCGCCGTTACCTGTCCCGGTTGCCACGGCCGCGGCGAGCAGCTCTTTTCGCAGGGTTTCATGTCGATTCGCCGGACCTGCTCGCATTGTGGCGGCACTGGTCAAATCATAAAGAACGTATGCAGGGACTGCCGAGGCGAAGGATACCGGCACGTCAATAAACGGCTAAAGGTCACGATACCCGCGGGAATTGCCGACGGCAACCGGCTACGCGTTTCGGGGGAAGGCCAGCCCGGCGCGAATGGCGGACCGAACGGCGATCTTTATATATTCTTCGCGGTAAAAGAGCATGCGGTATTTGAGCGGCACGAAAACGATCTTCATTGCACCGTTCCCATTAACATCGCCCAGGCCGCGCTGGGCGACGAGATTCAGGTGCCGACGCTCGAAGGTCCGCATACCCTGCAGGTGCCCGAAAGCACTCAAAACGGAACTGAACTTCGCATAAAAGGGAAAGGAGTGCCGGAAGTGCAGGGGCGCGGGCGCGGAGACCTTGTGGTACACCTCGCCGTGCGCGTGCCCGTCAAACTTACCAAAGACCAGCGCAGGCTGTTTGAACAGCTTTCTGAAACATTACCGGTCAACAACGAGCCGCATGAGAAGGGTTTGTTCGAAAAAGTCAAAGACTATTTCATGTAGTTCACGGGTCGAACGAATTAATTTCGCCGAAAAATGCGGCAGGACTCCGCCGCTTCCTCACGCGGGCGGCTGAGCAGAATTTGCGTGTTACAGAACCGTGACCGTAAGGGAGCGGTAACGAAAATCACTTCGCACTTCACCACAACAGCATTACGCTCAGCGATGCGACGAATTCGCGGCGGTGCAGAGCGAGCGCTCCCGCTTAATACTACCTTGGTCGATTTACTTAGGCGTGTGTACGATTCTATTACTTCCGTAATCCTCCGGTACTAGTCAAACACCCCTTACACTCGGAGATTCCCTGGGGAGGGCCTGAGTGAAAAACGTAGTTTAGTGGGTACTGCCTTACACAATGGTACTGGGAATGGCGTCGACTGGTCATTCCCAATAACAAAGTGCGTGCATTGCACTTGTATATTGGTTAACATAAGAGATGCATGGATAAAAGACTTGCCCGCATCCTGTCAGTTTCGTTCATCTTGGGACTGAGTAGCGCGGCGTTTGCCGGCACACACTCCCCGGAGCTGGAAAAACTCAGTTCCAACAAGTCAGTCGATGTCATCATCACGTATGGCGAGCATCGCAACGGCGCGACGATCGCTGTTGGCCAGAAGCTGCTGTCGCTCCCGGGCGGCGAACTCCGACGGATGTCCGTGGCAGATGCGATCCGCGTCTCCGGCCAGTCGGATGTGGCACACGCCTCGGTTAACCATCAGATCTATGGCACGGCAGTTACAACTCCCGGTTACGACTACATGCCGCAAGGCATCCAGCCCACCACGAAACCGCTCTTTGGTCTCCAGGTTCTGAACCAGGGCCAAGGCGTCAACGTGGCGGTAATCGACACCGGGATCAACGCATTGAGCCTCGATCTGCTCAACTTCGGCGCGACGGTCGTGGATAACGAAAGCTTCGTTACGGTGGCGAACGGTTTTGCAGCCGCCGAGGACCCGGGCGACTACTACGGACATGGTACGCACGTCGCGGGCCTAATTGCCGGAACCGGTTTCAACTCCCTCTGGGGCTACACACACGACATTTTCGGCGTGTCTCCGGGCGTCAACATCTATAACCTGAAGGCTCTCGACAAGAATGGCGAGTCGAACGATGCCACTGTCATTCTGGCAATCAATCGCGCTATTGCCCTGAAAGTGAAAGTGATCAACCTGTCGCTCGGCCGGCCGATTTACGAGTCCTTTCTGAACGATCCTCTCTGCCAGGCTGTTGAAAAAGCCTGGGAAGCCGGAATTACGGTCGTGGTCGCTGCCGGCAACGACGGACGGCTCAATAATGTCGCCGGATCCACCGGAGGCTACGGCACCATCGCCGCTCCGGGTAATGATCCGCTCGCGATCACAGTCGGCGCGATCAACACCGAATCCTCGCCGGATCGCAGCAAAGCCCTGATGACGACATACAGCTCAAAGGGTCCGTCGCTGATCGACAACGTCGTGAAGCCCGACTTGGTCGCTCCCGGTAACCTGCTCTATGCGATCAAGGCTCCGAATACGTATCTGGCGAACAACACGCCGTACACGAACACCGGAAGCTACCTCATTCTCAGCGGAACCAGCATGGCGACGGCGGTCACGACGGGTTCCGTCGCTGCTCTTCTCGGCTCCGAGCCGAATCTGACCAACAATCAGATCAAGGTTCGTCTGATGAAGGATGCCGGCAAGCTCCCGAACACGGGTCCGTACTCAATTGTTACCGATACCGGTACGTTCAAGATTACGAATGACATCTTTACCGTTGGCGCGGGCTATCTGAATCTTGATGCCGCTATCGCGGACCGCGGCGACGATCTTCCCTCGCAGCTGGTTGCCGCGTCTCCGGCGGCGATACCGATCAAATTTTCTAACGGCAAGGAGATCGTGGCGATCGATTCCGCAGTCTGGGGATCTTCGGCCGTGTGGGGTTCTTCGACCGTATGGGGATCATCTGCGGTTTGGGGATCTTCGGCCGTGTGGGGTTCATCCGCTGTCTGGGGATCTTCCGCGGTTTGGGGTAGTTCGGCCGTGTGGGGTTCTGCCGTAGTCTACCCGGCTTCTGAATCCGCTGTATGGGGATCTTCCGCCGTATGGGGAAGTTCCGCTGTGTGGGGATCTTCCGCAGTATGGGGTTCATCGGCTGTCTGGGGAAGCTCGGCAGTCTGGGGATCTTCCGCCGTATGGGGAAGTTCCGCCGTGTGGGGTTCGGCTACCGGCCCGTTCACCGACGGATGGACCGATTCCGCAGTGTGGGGCAGTTCGGCTGTGTGGGGCAGCTCCGCTGTATGGGGTTCCAACACCAACTCGACCGACGGTATTCTCGGCGGCGATCCGGACACCGGTGCCACCGGTTCACCGGGCGGCGGCGGCAACTAAGCCGACCTCTGGCAATCAAAAAGGCGCTCGCCCGAGAGGGTTGAGCGCCTTTTCATTTTATCCTCGTCCTTGCCGTTAGTGAATTGTTCGCGTCTTGCGGTTCATGTAATCCATCAGCAGATACTGCCCCAGATTATGCGGCGTCGTGAAATACGCCTTCCCCCGGCATAATTCCGTCACCTTCTGGACGAAATTAATCAGCCCGTAGTCGCTCGCGAGCATAAAGGTGTTGATGATAATCCCCTGTTTCTTGCAGCGGTTTACCTCTTCCAGCGTGCGGCTGATAACCAGAGGATCGAGTCCGAATGCGTTCCGGTACATCCGCCCGTCGTCGAGCGTCAGTGCTGACGGTTTGCCGTCCGTGATCATGACGATCTGCTTCATGTCCTTCCGTTCCTGCTGCAGCAGCCGCTGCGCCAGGATCAGCCCGTCACGCGTATTGGTGTAATACGGCCCCACCTGCACCCGCGCCAACTGGCTGATATTCAGTTCCTCGGCCGAATCGTGGAACAGAACACAGCGCAGACTATCCCCCGGATACTGCGTCTTAATCAGATGCGCCAGCGCCATAGCCACGCGCTTGGCCGGCGTAAAGCGATCCTCCCCGTAGAGAATCATGCTGTGGCTGCAATCGAGCATCAGCACGGTCGCGCACGAACTCTGATACTCGCACTGGTGAACGTGCAGATCCGAATACTCCAGATCGATCGGAACCTTCACGCCTTCCCGCCGCACCGCCGAAAACAACGTCTCGCTCACATCCAGATTCAGCGTGTCTCCAAACTCGTACTGCTTCGAAGACCCCGACGACTCGATCCCCGTCGCCAGATCGCGCGTATCGTGCCTGCCGAAACTCGCCTTGCCCAGCGACCCCAGCAGATCCTTCAGCGTCTTGAAGCCCAGAAAATCGAGCGATTTGTCCGTCACCTCGAAACGCGCCTGCTCTCGTCCCTGACCAGCCCCCGGACCCTGCTGCCCCTCCTCCGGCCGATCGATCGTAATATGTCCCTCGTCCGCCAGTTTCTGCAGCAACTTCTCGACCAGCTGATCGACTTGCTCCTGCGACATCGCCGCCAGCTTTTCCAGAATTTCCTGCGCCCGTTCCGGCGAAAACAACTCTCCGCTTTCCAGCGCCCGCTGAATCGCCTGCTTCAGATCTTCCAGATTGTTTTGATTCAACTCGGAAAACTGCATGTAGGGGTTATTAAAACCGCTCTCGAGGAAGAAGTTCGCCAGCGCCTGCATCAGGTCCTGTGCGTCGATGCCGAAATCGTCACCCGTGTATTTCGAGAACTTGACCCACTTCATGACAGTGCCTCCCGCGCACCCATCAATCCGGCTCTCAGTTAAACTGACGCTTCTGGCGCACCCTCGGACTCTCGTCCGGCTCGGCGGGCCTCTTGCGTTCTTCCGCTGCGAACCCCCGCTCTTCCGAGCGGCTGATGCGCCGGTGCGCGTGCAGGCCTTCCAGGATGAATTCCCCGGCCGATGCCCGCACCTCGTCCGGCTCGTTCGCGGTGAGTCCCAGCGCGCGCGTCTTCTCCATCAGCCCCTGGATAGAATTCAGTTCGCGGGCCATCTCCGCGGAATCGGCATCCGCGCTCAGTTTCAGCGAACCGCCAATGTCGAACCACTGCACAACCGGCTGCATGTTGACGCCTTCAAAGTACCGGTCGTAAACCTTGCCCACCGACGTGCGGATCAGTTCGCGCCCCACCGCATCGCCGCCCTTCAGTTCACCCTCATACTCGAGTTCGATCTTCCCGGTGATCGCCGGCAGCGCCGCGTAAATATCCACCACGCGCGGCACCGCCAGATCTTCCTGGTTGTGCAGCGCGCGGCGCTCGGCGTTTGAAACTACGTTTTCCGTCACCGAAATCGGCAGCCGCTGCGACACGCCGGAGCGCTTGTCCACACGCTTGTCTTCCCGCGCCGAAAACGCCAGTTGCTCGACGATCTCGGAGATATAAGGCGGCACGCGCACCTGCAATCCGGCCGACCGGTCCGTCCACGCCTCGCTCTTCGTGATCTCGATTCCGTGTTCCAGCGATGCCGGATAATGCGTCCGAATCTCGCTTCCGATCCGGTCCTTCAACGGCGTGATGATCTTCCCGCGCGCCGTGTAATCTTCCGGATTGGCCGTAAACACCAACAGCAGATCGAGCGGCAGCCGGATCGGATACCCCTTAATCTGCACATCGCCTTCCTGCATGATGTTGAACAGGCCCACCTGAATCTTCCCCGCCAGATCCGGCAGTTCGTTGATTGCGAAGATCCCGCGGTTCGCCCGAGGGATCAGCCCGTAATGCACCGTCAGCTCATCGGAAATATCCTGGCCGCGCCGCGCCGCTTTAATCGGATCGATATCCCCGATCATGTCCGCGATCGTGACATCGGGCGTCGCCAGTTTTTCGACATAACGAGCGTCCGCGCTCAGCCACGCGATGGGCGTTTCGCCGCCGCGTTCGGCAATCAGCATCTGGCAGCGACGGCAGATCGGGTTATAAGGATTGTCGTGAATCTCGCAGCCCGCCACATACGGTGTCCACGGATTCAGCAGCGTCGTGAGCATCCGGATCAGCCGCGTCTTCGCCTGACCGCGCAGGCCCAGCAGGATGAAATTGTGCCGCGAAAGAATCGCGTTCACCACCTGCGGAACTACGCTGTCGGCATAACCCACAATGCCAGGAAACAGCTTTTCGCGCCGCTTCAGCTTGCAGATCAGATTATTACGAAGCTCATCCTTGACGGTGAGGTTGGCCAGAAGACTTTCGGGATAGGCGCTGGTGCGTAATTCGCTCAGCGTATGAGGCAGTTCGGAATGGGAATGGGACATGAGTACACTTCCGAAAAACTGTCCTGATCTTAGCAGACATCCGCGCCGGGTGTCTGTCAACCTGAATGCGCCGCCCCGGATCGGATACCTCCAAAAACTAGCGTAAGATTGTTGATGTCGTGAAACGCTTCGGGTGCTTATGTATTTTCGCGGCTCTGCTCGCCGGGGACACCGGAACTTCCGTTCGTCCCGCCCCCTCGGATTACGATGCGCATCAGACTATCCGGGATGCCACAATCGCCGCCGGCGCACTTCCCGGCGCGCAGGCCGCCCGCGTCTTCTCCAACGCCCTGAACAAAAACTTCGTTGTGGTGGAGATTGCCGTCTACCCCGAAAACGGCCGCACGTTCGACGTCACCGCCATCGATTTCGCAATTAAAACCGCGCCGGGCGACAGGATCTACGCGGCCACACCCGAGCAGGTCGCCTGGTATCGAAAACGGTCGCCGGATCAGACGTCCTCATCGGGCACATCCTCGAACGGCGTCCATGTAGTGACCGAAGTGGGCGTTATCGTCGGCAGCCACACGAATCCCGTTACCGGCAAAACCGAGCACGGCGTAGCCACATACGGCGGCGTGGGGGTGGACAACCGGCCAGTGCCGAATCCGCCCACCCCATCCGGTTCCACCGACAATACCTACGTACTCGAAGGTAAATTACGGGGGCTGGAACTTCAGGAAGGCCAAACGGCACGGCCGGTTTCGGGTTACTTGTATTTCGAGGTTCCGAAGAAGCTGAAAACCGATCCGCTGCTCCTGGAATATTCGCGGAGCGGCGAACGGGCGCTGCTGAATCTGCCGGTCAGATAAATCCGCGGGCCGCCCAGACCCAGCCGCTCCGGGAAACTACTCTTCCTCGTCTTCTTCTTCCTCTTCGTCAAGATCTTCGTCGAGATCCTCGTCGAAATCTTCATCCTCGTCTTCGTCGTCGAGGTCGTCCTCGTCCTCGTCGTCGTCGTCGAGATCCTCTTCCTCGTCGAGGTCCTCTTCTTCGTCTTCAAGATCCTCGTCGTCTTCTTCGTCTTCGTCCTCGACGTCGTCTTCCATCTCGTCAAAACCCAAATCGTCCGGGTTCCGCTTCGGCGGACTCATTTCCCATCTGCTTGCAAAGTCGTCCAGGTGTGCCATATCTCCTCTTACCAAACTCGATACTTCCTAATATTTTGAACTGGTGAAGCTCTGCAAGACCGCAGCCCCCATGGCCCGGAGCGGAGCGCCAGAATCCATCACGCTGCCTCGCCCGTGGCGTCACCTCTGCCGCTGGTCTTTTTGCTCCCTTCGATTGCAGTGTACACGGTCTGACGCGCCGATGGTAGTCAAAGCGGACAGTCGCGCGATTTCATTGCGTTACACTGAAATTTCAACACAAAATGACGCAAAGAATTCGTTCCACGACCGTGCTGTGCGTGCGTCGCGATGGAAAAGTAGTAATGGCGGGCGATGGACAGGTTACGTTGGGCAGTGAAGTGCTGAAATCGACAGCCCGCAAGCTTCGCAGGCTCTACAACGATAAGATTCTCGCGGGCTTCGCGGGCTCCACGGCGGATGCGCTCTCGCTCACCCTGCGCTTCGAAGCCAAACTCGAACAGTTCAACGGCAACCTGCCGCGCGCTGTCGTCGAACTGGCCAAGGAATGGCGAACCGATAAGATCCTCCGCCATCTTGAAGCCCTTCTGCTCGTCGCCGACATCAAAAATACCTACATTGTGAGCGGCAATGGCGACGTTATCGAGCCCGATGAAAACGTCGCCTCCATCGGCTCCGGCGGCCCCTTCGCGCTAGCCGCTTCCACCGCTCTGATGCGGCACACCAAGCTGTCCGCGAAACAGATTGCCGAAGAGGCCATGAAAATCGCCGCCGCTACCTGCATCTACACCAACGGCAACATTAATTACGAGGAGCTCGCCTGATGGTGATCTACCTCCCCAGCCAGGCCGTCGATGAAGGACCGGTTCTCGACGAACTCACTCCCCGCGAAATCGTTCGCGAACTGGATAAATACGTCATCGGACAACCCGATGCCAAACGCGCCGTCGCCATCGCGCTGCGCAACCGTCTGCGGCGTCAGAAACTTCCGCCCGAAATGGCCGAAGACGTCATGCCCAAGAACATTCTCATGATCGGACCCACCGGCGTCGGTAAAACCGAACTGGCGCGCCGCCTCGCGAAGCTGGCCAACTCGCCCTTCATGAAGGTGGAAGCCAGCAAGTTCACCGAAGTCGGTTACGTCGGCCGCGACGTCGAGTCGATGATCCGGGATCTCGTCGATATCGCCATCGACATGGTGCGCGAGGAGAAGCTCGACGAAATCGGCGACCGCGCCGAAGCCGCCGCCGAAAACCGGCTGCTCGATCTTCTTGTTCCGCCCGCGCCTGAAAATGCCGACGACAATAACAAGACCCGCGAAAAGCTGCGCGAGCGCCTCCGCGAAGGTAAACTCGACGAGCGTATGGTCGAACTCGAAGTCAAGGACCGCGGCCCCACGTTCGAAATCGCCAGCAACGCCAATCTCGAGGAGATGGGCATCAACATCAAGGAAATGATTCCCGCCATGTTCGGCGGCCGCTCCCGCAAGCGCAGTATGCGCGTCGCTGAAGCGCTCGATTATCTGGTACAGGAAGAAGAGCAGAAGCTCATCGATATGGACCAGGTTACTCGCATCGCGCTTGAGCGTGTCGAATCGAGCGGCATCATCTTCCTCGACGAAATCGACAAAATCGCCGGCCGAGAAGGGGGCCACGGCCCGGACGTCAGCCGCGAAGGCGTGCAGCGCGACATACTGCCCATCGTCGAAGGCACCACCGTC
>Ga0302278_10005385_pt1 | contig 12710 bp, 9 predicted proteins | sample III_Bog_N3_2_FD_194543 | JGI IMG/M metagenome (GOLD analysis project Ga0302278, IMG submission 194543) | Peat permafrost microbial communities from Stordalen Mire near Abisko, Sweden - III_Bog_N3_2 | ecosystem: Environmental > Terrestrial > Soil > Wetlands > Peat | place: Sweden: Abisko... | reverse complement strand
GCAGGAACAGTTTCTTATGACCCGATCAATCTCATTGCCACATTCACGCCTATCGAGCCGCTGATCGCCAGCACCACCTACACCGCTACGGTGACCAGTGGAGCAACCGACCTGGACGGCAACCCACTAGGGACAACCGGCGCACAGAATCCCTGGAGCTTCACCACTGGCACGTCTGTGGTTCAAGCGCCAATCGTTCTTGGGTCAACCATATCGCAGTTTGGCGGCCTTGGCGGTGGCGCTGGCATGACCAACCAGGGAATCCACACCGTGATCAATGGAGATATCGCGACCACGGGGGCATCTTCCATCATCACCGGATTCCACGATACCAGTCTTCCGATCGTTGGCGCCGTATGGCCATGCTCGTATACAGAGACGCCGCTCAACATGGGGCAAGTGAACGGAGTCATTGACACCGCGGCGCCGCCTCCGACCGTTAATTGTCCCAATGAAGGAACCGCTCTAACAATGGCGCTTGCAACCGAAGCTGCGTTGGAGGCTCGCACCGCTTACACCACTCTTCAAGGCCTTCCCTCAGACGGGGTTCTCGCAGCGGAGGTGGGCGGCACAACCATTTACCCCGGCGTCTACACAAACGGAAGCTCCGTGAGCATCCTGAATGGGGATCTCACGCTCGACGCTCGCGGCGATCCCAATGCATTCTGGGTCTTCCAGATCGGATCATCTCTCACCGTAGGAGATCCGGTCGGACCTCAGACTCGAAGTGTCATCCTGGCCGGCGGCGCCAAGGCGAGCAACATCTTCTGGGCGGTTGGGGGCCTCCCCGGCGCGATCATCAATTATGGGGGAGGGGGTACGATGGTCGGAACGATCATCTCTCAACCGGGGATCACGATTTCAAGTCCAGGGCAGTCCACCTCGTCGACTGTAACGACGATCAACGGCAGAGTGCTGGCTTTGGATGCGTCGGTCACCATGGTGAACACGGTGATCAATGTGCCTGCTCAATAAGGGTGTACTGAGACCGCCTCCAGGGGCGGTCTCAGCCGATTTCGGACGATGGTGTGTCCGGTAGTTCAGTTTGCGATAGGTTAACCCGCCGCTGCGGTCTTCCGATCATGGCGAACCGCAGTGCAGGAGACGAAAATGAAATCAAGTGTAAGAATGATTGCCACAGCGGCATTTGCCATCTTCCTGATGCCGGCGTTCCTGGTTCAGGCGCAGGATCCGACACCGATGCCGTATTCGAATGGCCCGGACCTGGGCACTCCCAAGGTTGAGCTCTTCTTGGGCTACTCGTATCTGCGCGCTGTGCCGGCGCCGGCCGATGGGAACCGAATGGTGTGGCTCAATGGCGGCAGCACGTCCATCGCCTACAACTTCAATCGTCACCTCGGCCTTGTTGGCGACTTCGGCGGCTTCGATGACTCGGAGGTCCGGCTCGCAGGAACAGGCACGAATCCCTCCAGCACGGTGGACTCAAGCGGAACCGCCTACACATATCTCTTTGGCCCGCGCCTTTCCTTCCGGAACCACGAGAGAATCACTCCCTTTGCACAGGTTCTGTTTGGGGGAATCCATGCCAGTGAGGTAACACTCGACTCCGGTTGCATGAGCACCGGTTGCGCGATTCTCCCAGCAGAAAACTCATTTGCCATGACCGCCGGCGGCGGCCTCGATATCACGGTTCACCGCCATTTCGCCATCCGCATCATTCAAGCTGAGTACATGATGACGAGGTTTGAGAATTCCTCGACCGGGGCAAGTGCGTCGCAGAATGACATGCGCCTCTCTTCAGGAGTCGTCTTTCGTCTCGGCGGAGGCGGCGCTCCGCTGCCAGTGACCGTGGCATGCTCCGCAAGTCCCGCTTCGGTCTTCCCCGGCGATCCCGTCACAGTGACCGCGACGGCCGGCGATCTGGAACCCAAGATGAATGTGATTTACAGCTTGACGGGTCCGGGCATGACGGCGAACGGCGCAACGGCCACAGTGGCTACAGCGGCGCTTGCACCCGGCTCCTATACGGTGAATTGCGGCGTGAAGGAAGGCAGACCCGGCAAGGAAGGCCTGAAACCGTGGGAGTCTGCAACCGCGACGGCAAACTTCACGGTGAGAGCGTTTGATCCGCCGACAATCGGTTGCTCAGCCAGCCCCGGCGACATCAAGCCGGGAGAGACCAGCACCGTGACAGCCAGCGGCATGAGCCCGCAGAACCGTCCGCTGACTTACAACTACTCGGCTGCATCCGGTACGGTGAACGGCAGTGGCGCTTCGGCGGTCTTCAATTCGACAGGCGCTCCGACTGGCACGGCCGCGATCACATGCAGCGTATCCGACGATAAGGGTCAGACAGCAACGGCGAACACCAGCGTGACCATCACGGCTCCGCCTCCTCCGGCTCCCCCCGCGGAGCAAGTCAGACTCGAAGCGCGCCTGGCGTTGCATAGTGTCTTCTTCCCGACCGCTCAGCCCAGGGCCGAGCATCCCGAAGGAGGCCTGGTAGCCAGCCAGCAGGGAACTCTCACCACACTAGCGACGGACTTCAAGAGTTACCTGACATTCAAACCGGATGCCCACCTGACCCTGAGCGGACATTGCGATGTGCGCGGATCGGTCGAGTACAACCAGGCGCTTTCAGATCGCCGTGTCGCTCGCACAAAGCAGTTCCTGGTTGAGCAGGGTGTTCCCGAAGCCAGCATTGAAACGCGCGGGCTGGGCAAAGATGAAGAGCTGACAGCTGACCAGGTGAAGGCGTTGGTCGAAGAGAATCCCGACCTGGCTTCTGCGGAGCGAGACAAGATTCTTCGCGACCTGAGCGTCATTGTGCTGGCTCAAAACCGCCGTGTGGACGTCACTTTGAGTACCACAGGACAACAATCGGTGCGCCTGTATCCGTTCAACGCTGCCGATGCCCTGACGCTACTCGACAAGAAAGCTCCGGCACCCCACAAGAAGGCTGCGGCAGCGAGCAAGAAGTAGCCACATCAACCGCCGGAGCAGGTCGGTTGGCCTGTTCCGGCGGCGAATCTGAGTATTGAAATTCGTGATCGCCAGCCGCGCATCTTTCCAAAGAGGGCTCCATGAACGCGCTGTTGATCTACCCCGAGTTACCAGACACCTATTGGAGCTTCAAACACGCACTCAAGTTCCTCGGCAAACGGGCGGCGCAGCCCCCTCTCGGACTGATGACGGTGGCTGCCTTGCTTCCGGCAAACTGGAAGAAGAAACTGGTAGACACGAACGTGGAGCGGCTCCTCGACCGCGATCTGGCCTGGGCCGACGTGGTGCTGGTGAGCGCAATGCATATTCAGCGCAACTCGCTTGCGGCCATCGTCGAGCGATGCCGCGCACGCGGGCTGCGGACCGTCGTCGGCGGTCCCATCGCGAGCAGCATTTCAGCTTCCGATCTGAAAGCGGATCACGTGGTAATCGGCGAAGCCGAAAGCCTGATGAGCGGCCTGGCGCGGGATCTGGAGCAGGGGGCTGCCAAGCCCATTTATCAGGCTGCTGAAAGGCCGGAGATGGGGACCAGTCCGCTTCCCGACCTGAGCCTGATCAAGATGCACCGCTACTCGACCATGGCTGTGCAATACTCGCGCGGATGTCCCTTCAACTGTGAGTTCTGCGACATCATCGAGATCTATGGCCGGCGGCCACGCACCAAGGCCGTGGCGCAGGTGCTGGCAGAGCTGGACCAACTGCGTGCTGCAGGCTGGCGCGAGGCTGTGTTTATCGTCGACGATAACTTCATCGGCAATAAGGCGCGCGCCAAGGAGTTATGCATGGCCTTAGCTGAATGGCGCAGTCAGTATAAGACCAGCTTCGACTTCAATACAGAGGCTTCACTCAACCTGGCCGACGATCCGGAGCTGATGCAACTGATGAAAGACGCCGGCTTCGTTTCGGTCTTCATGGGCATCGAGACGCCGGATGAGTCAGGGCTCATCGCCAGCAACAAGTTACAGAACACGCGCCGCAGCCTGCTGGACAGCGTGGCTACAATCCAGAGCTACGGAATGCAGGTCATGGGCGGCTTCATTCTGGGCTTCGATACCGATCGCGACGACATCTTCGACCGCATGGTGGAGTTCATCCAGAAGAGCGGCATCCCGGTGGCCATGGTGGGTTTGCTGCAAGCCATGCCTGGAACCCAGTTATTTCGGCGCCTGGGTAAAGAAGGCAGGATTCTGGACACGGGCCACGGCGATAATACATGCGACAAGCTGAACTTTCTTCCTCGAATGGATGCGACCCGGTTGATTGAAGGCTATCGATCTGTCCTGACGCGGATCTACTCCTGCGAGGCCTACTATGAGCGCGTCAAGCTTTACCTGAGCCGCACGCAACCGCGCAATGGAGACCGAAGAACCAGGCAGCGGTGGTTGACTGCGGGCAATGCGCGTGCATTCGTCACGTCGATCGTCCGTCAGGGAGTCGTCGGCCGGCAGCGCTGGAGTTACTGGAAGTTCTTGTTGACCGTGGCGGCACACTACCGCCATTGTGTCGGAGCCGCGATGACCCTGGCGGTGATGGGCTATCACTTTCAGGTCATGACGCGGAAGCTGTCAGGGAGCAAAGGATCGACGGACGGCCTGACAGTGTCAAAAAACAAAATCACGCTCCAGAAGTCCGGCGAAGTTCGCGCATAAAGTCATTCGAATGACTCGCACAAAACATCTCCAGCCCGTCGAGTTTGTTTTATTCATGCTCCAGAATCTTCAAAATGTGAGCAAAATAGAGCAGACACCATCCTCTTCTTTCGGCGAATATCTCTAAAGGTGTAAGCTACTCGGGCAAGCGGCTGCGGTATCGCGCCAACCCGTAACATTGCGACCCTGGATAACGTTGCCTGCACAGATTGTCAGAAGTTCTTCACTCTTACCCTCTGACGTGTTTCCTTCCTTGATCTTTGATTCGCTCTTAACAATTGTCGATACGTCCACTTGTAACGTGAACGCTTGCAGAACAGGAACCGGGCACGCTGAGCAAACGGCCCGCGATGGGGGCTATATGCTGATGATCAGTAGCGATAACTCGACATTTGATCCTTCGGTATTCCTTGCCCATGCCGGGCTCGGCCGGCAAATCATTGAATTGAAGCCGAAGGAGACCTTCTTTTGCCAGGGAGACAAGGCTGACTCGGTCTTCTACCTGCAGAAGGGCAGAGCCAAACTCACTGTCGTATCGCAAATCGGCAAAGAAGCCACGATCACTCTTCTGGCGACCGGCGAATTTGTCGGAGAAGAGTCGTTGGCGGCGATCGTGGGGCTGCGTTTGGCAACGGCCACTGCCGCAACTGCCTGCATGGCCCTCAGAATTGGAAGAGATGAAATGGTTCGCGTGATGCACGATGAGCCTGCATTCGCAGACCTGTTCTTGAAGTTTTTGCTTGCCCGCAGCATGAGAACCCAGGCCGATCTAGTCGATCAGCTCTTCAACTCCAGCGAAAAACGCCTGGCGCGGATTCTCCTTTTGATGGCGGAATTCGGCAAGCCGGGTGAACCGGAGAAGCTCATTCCTCCCGTTACACAGGAAACCTTGGCGGAGATGATCGGCACAACCCGGTCTCGCGTCAGCTTCTTCATGAATCGCTTCCGCAAGCTCGGTTTTATCGAGTACAACGGCCGCATCCGGGTGCATAAGTCGCTGCTCAATGTGGTGCTGCTCGATCAATTGCCCGAGCACAACTCAGAGAAGCCCAAGCTCGTCGCCATTGCGTAAACGATTCCCGGATGACAATTGTCAAGTGCGCCGGCTCTTTCCAGTTCGGCGACCGAACCGAAGGTCGGCGGAGGCCACGCCGAGATTCCATGGGCGGAGTTCCCGAGTTCAGGTCGAGTTACGGGGAGACTTGCGCTGTCATTGCGGCATTCTCGCGTGAATCGAGAACATTGAGCAGCGCCCAGGGAATGCCGGCCAGATCATAGTGAAACTCTCCCTGCTGGTCGATCACGAGCTTGCTTGCCGGATAGAGGAATCCTTTGCTCTTGGCCGGGTCGGTGTCGTTCAGGTCGAATTGGCCAACGGCCAGGTCAAAGCTCTGGGAGGAGGCAGGCGGGTCGGCTTCCTCGGGCGAACGCGGGCGGCTGGCGATAAAGATGATCTTCCGTCCGGTTGGCGTGGGAACCATCTGGATGAAGGCGACCTCATAGCTGAGACCGCCTGCAATCGAGCAATGACCGACCGATTTGGTTTTGGAAAGCGCGGTGGCCAATCCGCGATCCTGGCCGTCCTGGAATGCCCTGGAAAGAAACTGTAGATCCGCAGCGGTGGAGTAGTTGTAAACGATCAAGGTCAGGCTGATCGTGTTTCCGGGTTGAGAGTAAGTTGCCTGAATCGTCTCGGGGTTTGGGTCGCTTGCGAACCCTGGAGCGGTTCCCACCATGAATGCGCCCGCCAGGAGCAGGGTGGATATTCCTGACTTGCGGGCACATCGAAATCCGTTCGCGAGTGATGTCATTTTTGCGATCCTCCAGGGCGCCCGCATCGAGCCGGACCCCTTCGTGCCGCAAGCATCGAGTTATGCGGCGACCAATGTTTCGCTAGGTTTTTGTGGCTGAACGAGCTCATCGAAGATGGCGCGATATTGAATCATTGCTGTGCGCAGCTCTTCGGTGGTGGCTTCGACCCGGCCGGTGCGGACGGCGACGGCGTGCGCCAGGCGGTAGTTTTCCATGACGCGGGGATAGGTGACGGAGACATCCGCGGCGCGCTGCTCAAACCCGGCCAAAGGATAGCCGCGGGCCTCAAGGAGCTCGTTGACCAAGTCGTCGGCTTCTGTGACTGCGGGTTTGGGGTGATCGACGAAGCGAGATTGAACGATCTGCCACTCGTCCACAAAGCGCGTCCGTTCGGTGGCGCCGAGATCGCGGACTTGAAAGGCTTCAACACGGGTTTTGCGGTCGGCCAGCTTGGCTTCGGCCTCCTTCGTCGACCCATGGGTCAGAACGGCGCGGTCGTACTCCGTGCCGAAGCGGTTGCGAAGGGCCAGGGTTTTGGCTTTGCGGTGTTCGAGGTAGGCGCCAATGGCGACGAGCAGGACGACCACGAGCACAACCGCGGCCACGATGAGTTGGGTATTCGTGAAGTGATAGAACACTCCGTTGAATTGAAACTGCATTGCATTCTCCTGTGCGGGGTTTCCGCGACGGCATGGGGTGGAAGGGTGGAAAAAACCTATACGCTCATCATGTGCGCGCTGGCGCTGCATTGCTGGCCTGAATTGCTCGTTCCGGCCGAGAGATGGGATACAAGTCCGCCGACTGCCGATCTCACTCGCGATAGCTGGCCTCAGTATCGCTCATGCGTGGCTTGGTTCCACTTTTTGCAAAATCATTTGTGGAAGGGTCATGGGGTGTGACTAAGCAACTTCAGGAAATGACAAAGGAACGAGTTCGCGATGAATCGGGATCTCGCGGTGTGTAGCGCGTCTGCTCCGCTGAACCATCCGCAATAATTGGAACGCCTTAGATAAGACAGCGCCTCAGACCAGCCTATCGCCTGCCATGCGCATGTCGTAACCCACACAAGCTTCTACCTCGCGCCGGTACGCAGCTCGACCCAGCGTCTCGATGAGTGTCTGGACCGGCGGCAATGTAAGATGCGCGCGGCGGAGCACAAAGAGGTAGGGCTTCTCCGCTAGTGGAAGGAAGGTCAGGCCCATGGACGACGCAGCGGCCTGTGTGCCGATGCAGCAGTCCACCTCTCCGCTCTGGACCAGGCGCGCAGCGGGAAGCTGTCCCAGCGTGATTCGCTCATAGCCTCTAACCTTGTCACTGGTAATTCTGTTCTTCCTCAGCAAGTCGTCCAATAATCGACGGCAGCCCGCGCCCGGTTCACGATTTGTGATGCGGATGTCTTTGCGCGACAAGTCTTCAATGCCTGTTATCCTCTTTGGGTTTCCCTGTGCAGCGACCATCCCTTCCTTCCATATCGCGTACGACAGAACAGCAATAGAATTGCGAGGAAACATCTTGCTCATCGGCAATAACTCCGCCTTTCCGTTTGCCTTCTCGGCCAAATGAGTACCGGCGACATGAACCAGTCCCTCATGTAACAAGTCAAGGGCGTGCGAACTGTTTTCATAAGCGATGACGAGTTCAAAACCTTGCCGCTCAAGCGAGTGCGCGAGCAGCGATGCGCTGGGATCGCAGCCAGCGAGAAGGATGCGTCCGGGGTTCTTCCAGCCATTGCCGAGAAGCCGAACCTTTCCATTGACGTCGCTTTTTCCGCCTCGGATAGGTGCTAGAAAAACGGCATCAGTTGGCTGCAAGCCCCAACTCGCCGGATCGGGCAGCACGGCAACCAAATGCTCATTGACGGTCGCCACTCTCAGCGGCTGTCCCTTCCGCAGCGAAGCCACATCACCGAGAATGAAGACTTCAGCGGTCTCCTCAATCACTTCCCGCTCTGGTTCGAGCTGAAACAATTCCTCAACCGTCGTGCCGAGGATGCGAGCGAGCTTTAGACTCACCGCCGTGTTGGGAACATAGAGTCCAGCCTCAATGGCATGAATTGTCTGGCGGCTGACGCCGGCTTCCGTTGCCAAATTGGCCGCGGAAATCGCTCGTTTCGCCCTCAATTGCGCGAGATTCGCTTGTACTTCGATTGATTGCATTCGCACCTCGTGGCAAAATAGCTTGTATTGTTTACGCGACTTATGATACGGATACGAGGGAAAATGCACAAGAGGGAATGGCGGACTCGGGACAAGCGTGCGGCAATAGCACCCATCGGCCTGATTCACACGCCCTTCAAACATGCTGACGGAACACCGATTCAGGGCATAGCTGGCAAGCGCGCAGAGGGTGTCGTCGAGGTGCTTCCAGATCTGATCGAAGGGCTGCGCGACCTCAAGGGCTTTGACCGGCTATGGTTGATTTACCACTTCGATCGCGCCTCAGACATGCGGTTGGTTGTTCGGCCATATCTGGACTCGACCGAGCGAGGCGTCTTCTCTACACGTTCTCCAGTCCGGCCCAATCACATTGGCATCTCGGTGGTGCATCTCTTACAGGTCGAGCAGAACCGCTTGTATGTTGCGGACGTCGATATGCTGGACGGAACTCCGCTGCTCGACATCAAACCATACATTCCCGCTTTCGATTCCTTCGAGCAGTCTCGTGCTGGCTGGTTGAATGGCAAATCGGCATTGGGAGTGGTAGCCGATGGCCGCTTTGAAGCACAAGATGCGGACACTGAGTAGCGAGCCAATTCTGTGCAGCTCTCGCGGTGTATGTTACTGTTAATCTCACAAGCGGGAGCCCATTGCTCTGTGCCGCCAACCCGGCAATCGACTGGAGGAGAGAAATGAAAGTGAGTGCGAGAAATGTGTTTGAGGGCAAGGTGCAGAAGGTCACCAAGGGAGCTGTCAACGCTGAGATCACTCTTGCCTTGACGGGTGGGGAGCACATCGTCTCAGTCATTACAAACTCCAGCATAGACTCATTGGGTCTAATGGAGGGAAAAACTGCTTACGCGATAATTAAAGCCAACGAGGTCATCGTCGGCAAGGGCGTGAACGGCTCCAAGTTGAGCGCCCGCAACGTGCTGGCCGGTGAGGTTATCAGTTCCCTTGATGGAGCGGTCAACAGCGAAGTGGCGATTAAGCTGACCGGCGGCTCTACTGTCATTGCGTCGATCACCAAGGAAAGCGTACATGCGCTGGGGTTAAAACAAGGCGACCAGGTGAGCGCGATTGTGAAGGCGTCTAGCGTGCTGATCGGCATTTGAAACGCATTCACGCTTGGCGCGAAGCAGTGTGTCCGTCTCGAGCGGAGCTCAACGGCGCAGTGAACTGTGTAACTCGCGATATGGAGAAAGCCATTCGGTTCTTTACCGTTCTCCCTAGAGATGGCGAGTCAAAATCACTCCGGACATTCTGCTGTTGCTGGAGGCGGCGGGAATCCGCTGAAGTGAGCCAAGCTCCGGGATTTGCAATAGCTTAGCGGCCTATCGAATCGCGTCCCGATCGCTTCAGGACGCAATATAGATTTGACCCTATAACAGATTTCTGCCAAAATATGCCTACGAACCGGGGAAGTTGCAGTGTACTAGCATCTGGCACGCAAGGCCAGATCGGGTGGACGATTTTCTGATTCCCTCGTTTCGGCAATCCCACTGCGTATTGCAGGTTCAGTCAGCCATCTTTTTGCCTTCAACCGAAAGGAGGCGAGACGTGTCGAACCAGAACGAAGTCTCCAGTCACGAACGTGCAATGCAATCGAGCAGTCGCGCAAATTCCGCGTTGATGGGAATTTACGAGATCTCGAAGCTGCTCACGCGTCCAGCGCGACTGGAAATGGCGCTCTCTGGAGTGATCAATCTTCTAGCCAGTTTCTTAGATATGAACAATGGCCTGATTGCGCTGCTTGATGAAGAGGATAGGACCTCGATAGTCGTTGGTGCAGGGTGGAGCGAGGCGACGGCAAGGGAGCATTTTGAGCGGCTTCCCGAACAGGCCCTGGGCCAGATCGTTGTCTCAGGCATGCCACTGGTCGTGCGCAATATCGCAGGAAGTCCGCTCTTCGCGGATTGGAGCGAGTTGAACTCGGGCGATCCTTCCATTCAGAGATCGTTTGTAGGCGTTCCGATTAAGGGCGACAACCGAACTGTTGGCACCATCATGATCGAGAGGCTTGACGGTAACTCCTCGCCGCATGCGCTTGACGAAGATGTGCGTTTTCTGACCATGGTAGCCAACCTGGTGGGTCAATCCGTTGTTCTGCAAACGCTGGTTGCCAAAGACCGCGAAAGACTGATGACTGATCGTCACCGGCTTGAAAAAGAGTTGGAGCAACGCACCGAGTCGAAGCACGACGGAATCGACTGGATCATCGGCGAGAGCGCGGCAATTCGCGAAGTGGTTGAAAAGATTCAGCAAGTTGCGCGATGCAACCTGCCAGTTCTGCTCTGCGGAGAATCAGGTACTGGGAAAGAACTGTTCGCGCGTGCCATTCACGAGTATTCCCCACGCAGCGAGAAGCCCTACATTCGACTGAATTGTGCGGCGCTGTCTGAGACAGTTCTGGAGTCGGAGCTGTTCGGCCACGAGCGTGGCGCCTTTACAGGCGCCATCGGATTGCGCAAAGGCCGCTTCGAGTCGGCTGACGGAGGAACTCTCTTTCTCGATGAGATCGGAGAGATTTCGGGCGCGTTTCAAGCCAAGCTGCTGCGAGTGCTGCAGGAGGGCGAGTTTGAACGTGTAGGCGGAAGCCGCACGATCAAGGTCGACGTGCGGCTGGTGGCAGCAACCAACCGGAACCTGGAAGCAGCAGTGCTGGCAGGTCAATTCCGTTCTGACCTCTACTATCGCATCAGCGTGGTGCCTATCTTTCTTCCGCCGCTGCGAGAGAGGCGAGAGGATGTTGGGATGTTGGCCAAGGAGTTTTTACGCCGCTTCAATGAGGAGCACGGCGTCTCGCTCACCCTCTCCAAACGCGCAATGGCGGTGCTGTGCGCTTGCGACTTCCCTGGCAATGTGCGGGAGCTGGAAAGTTGCGTAAAGCGCACGGCGGCGCTGGCAAAAGATTCCTTGATCGTGGTCGAAGATTTCGCTTGCAGCAATGATAGCTGTCTTTCGCTCGTGATGGGCAAGTCTATGAACAAGATGCAGCAACAACAGGCGGGTTATGTGCCACTCCCTGTCTTCTTGCCGAAACAAGAACGCTCTTGGCCGGTACACAGGATTGCTGAGCGTTCGAGCACCACTGTTGAAAATGGCATCGCGAACACCGAGCCTGCAGAGAGTTCGACCAGCGCGCAAGACAACGCTACCGAACGCCAGCGCTTGGTCGATGCCATGGAGAGGTCTGGATGGGTTCAAGCCAAAGCAGCTCGGATACTGGGCTTGACGGCACGTCAGATGGGCTACGCGCTGCGAAAGCACAGCGTCGAGATCAAGCGATTTTGATCATTCTCTAAGCTCCTGACGATTCTTCCCCGTGCAAAATCCATCGCTCAATTGCATTGAAATTCCGCTCAAATGTGCGAGTCGCGATGGCCGATTTGCGACAAAACCACTGTGTCTCTCGTCCTGTGTCAGGATTACGACACAAACAGAATGCTCGTAAGACGTGCAATATCTGCAACATCTACTTTGGCGTTTGAGTTGCAAAGACCCTTGCAATACCCGCAGTCCGGGGCACTCCGACACAACGGGGGATGCAATGGAGCTTGACACTCGAAAGGCCGTCGCACAGTTGCTCGTGATGCAGCAAGCTCTTCCTGGGAGCGGACCAAAGAGTTGCGGTTCGAAGGGCGGAAGCGGCAATTCCAGTTGCGGCTCGGCCGCGGGGCAAGGCGACCTGTCGCCGGAGATATGGGAAAAGGTGAAGAACCACCCCTGTTATAGCGAAGAAGCGCACCATCACTATGCGCGGATGCATGTGGCCGTGGCGCCGGCCTGCAATATCCAATGCAACTACTGCAACCGCAAGTACGATTGCTCGAATGAATCCCGGCCAGGTGTTGTGAGTGAACGGCTCACTCCGGAACAGGCGGCCAGGAAGGCGCTTGCCGTGGCCTCAAATATCCCACAGATGACCGTGCTCGGCATTGCAGGCCCTGGCGACCCGTTGGCGAATCCCGAGAAAACTTTCAAGACCTTCGAGCTTGTGACCCAGGCGGCTCCGGATATCAAGCTTTGTCTTTCGACCAACGGACTTATGCTCCCCGATTATGTCGATAGAATCCAGGCGCTCAATATCGATCATGTGACGATCACCATCAACATGATTGATCCAGAG
>Ga0302278_10005381_pt1 | contig 12718 bp, 7 predicted proteins | sample III_Bog_N3_2_FD_194543 | JGI IMG/M metagenome (GOLD analysis project Ga0302278, IMG submission 194543) | Peat permafrost microbial communities from Stordalen Mire near Abisko, Sweden - III_Bog_N3_2 | ecosystem: Environmental > Terrestrial > Soil > Wetlands > Peat | place: Sweden: Abisko... | reverse complement strand
TGGCTGCACGGTACTTACCGGCGCGGAGCGCAACGCCCTGGTCTTTGATGCCGCCGATGCGGAGCGTCCCTTTGTCACTCGCAACGCAGAGTTGCTCGCCACGCTGGCGCCGCAACTGGAAGAGGAGTTGAAGCAGCAGGAGGTTGATGAGCCCTTTGCGCACAGGGTGCGGCGCGCCATCCGGCAAAGGCTCACCGGACGGCGCCCGACGATGGATGACGTTGCCGATGAGCTGAACGTCAGCACCCGCACGTTGCAACGCCGGTTACAGGAGGCGGATTCGAGCTTTCAGCAAATGCTGGACGAGGCGCGTCATCATCTGGCGCGGCATTACCTCAACAACTCGGTGCTCGAGTTGAACGAAGCAGCCTATTTGCTCGGTTACGAGGATTCCAATTCCTTCGTGCGCGCTTTCCGCACATGGGAGGGAATTCCCCCGGCTCGCTGGCGCGATCAGCAGCGCAGCAAGGCCGCATCATAATCATCTAGCATCCGCTTTTGGGCGGCAGGCCATAAACCAGGTTTTCGCTCAAGCGGCAGAGCATTTGGCGACCCCGAGAGGCCGTCAGGCAAAGGAGTTTCTTCATGCAGATCACCAGAGTTGGCACGCACCCTTCCATCAAAGGTCCGGCGGATTGGTTCACCGGCGCGGTGCGGATTGATCCGCTCTTTCAGGCTCCCGAACCAGCGCTGGTGCAGGGTGCCAGCGTCACCTTTGAGCCGGGAGCGCGCACGGCCTGGCACACCCATCCCCTTGGACAGACGTTGATTGTCACTGCCGGCTGCGGATGGGTGCAACGCGAGGGTGCGGCCGTGGAGGAGGTTCACGCAGGAGATGTCGTCTGGTTCTCTCCCGGAGAGAAGCATTGGCACGGCGCGACGGCTACCACGGGCATGACGCACATCGCCATTCAGGAGCAGCAGAACGGAAAGGTTGTGGACTGGTTGGAGCAGGTCACGGCCGAGGAATACCGCAAGTAAAAGGTGACCGGCCGTCAGCCGAAAAAGACGGGAGAGGAATGCCCCACGTAGTGGTGAAGCTGGTGCCGGGCAAGAGCGGGGAACAGAAGTCCCGCCTGGCCGCGGCGATTGTGAAGGACGTGATGGCCACGCTTGGCTATGACGAAGGTGCGGTCTCCGTGGCCCTCGAAGAGGTGCCGCGCGAGGACTGGGCAGAGAAGGTTTACAAGAACGAGATTCGCGCTCACTGGAAGCAGCTCTACAAAGAGCCGGGATACAACCCATTCCAGTAGGTCGAAGCGCAGACGCGGCGGTCACCATAGGCACCGCGGGAGGATACAAGATGCAAAAACGCAAACTTGGTAGCAGCAATCTGGAAGTGTCAGCTCTTGGACTGGGCTGCATGGGCTTGAGCTTTGGCCTCGGCCCAGCGGTGGAGAAGCAAGCGGGCATCGCGCTGATTCGTGCAGCGGTGGAGCGCGGTGTGACTTTCTTTGACACGGCCGAGATTTACGGCCCCTTCACCAACGAGGAACTCGTTGGCGAAGCACTGGAGCCTTTCCGAGAGCAGGTGGTGATTGCCACCAAGTTCGGCTTCAAGATCGAGGACGGCAAGCAGGCTGGGTTGGATAGCCGCCCGGCACACATCAAGGAGGTGGCCGAAGCCTCGCTGAAGCGGCTAAGAACAGACCACATTGACCTCTTCTACCAGCACCGCGTGGATCCCGACGTTCCGATTGAAGACGTTGCCGGCGCGGTGAAAGATTTGATTCACGAAGGCAAAGTGCGCCACTTCGGACTCTCCGAGGCTAGTGCCACCACCATCCGCCGCGCGCACAATGTGCAGCCAGTCGCCGCCCTGCAGAGCGAATACTCCCTGTGGTGGCGCGAGCCCGAACAGGAGATCATTCCGACACTTGAAGAGCTCGGCATCGGCCTCGTCCCATTCAGCCCACTGGGCAAGGGCTTTCTTACCGGCGCCATCAACAAGGATACCGAGTTCGATAAGAGTGACTTCCGCAACATCGTGCCGCGCTTCTCGCCGGAGAATCGCGATGCCAACCAGACGCTGGTCGAACTGATCGGCGATTTCGCAAAACAGAAGAACGCGACGCCGGCGCAGATCGCCTTGGCATGGCTGCTGGCGCAGAAGCCATGGATTGTGCCGATCCCCGGCACAACGAAACTGCATCGTCTGGAAGAGAATCTCGGCGGGGCCAGCGTCGAACTGTCGGTAGATGATAATCGCCTGCTGACGGAGGCAACGTCGAAGGTCAACGTGCAGGGTGCGCGCTATCCGGAGACTTTACAGAAGCTGGTTGGGCGTTAAGCTCGAGCCGTTTGCTTCGCAATCCTGCCGACTGCCTGCCAAGCGATCAGACGGAGGGGGTGGCAGATGTCGGCACGGCGTAGGCGTTCAGAAAGATTCGCAGAGCTTCCTGGTGGCGGCGGTGCTGCTGTGACGGCGGCAGGGTCACGTTCAGCCCGATGATAGAGGGCAGCATAAAAGGACCAATGCACAAGCCCTCCAGGAATTCTGCGGCCTCCCGTGGGTCTGGAATACGAAGGCGTCCGAGGCGCTGCTGGGCTGCCAAGTAGCTGGTCAGCACCTCGCGCTGCGAACTCAATACGGAGGTCCAGAAGTAGCTTGCCATTTCAGGGAACTCCGGTAGGGCGCCAATCAGGGTGCGGACCATGCCCGAGAGGTCGTTCCGGCTGAGCAGGTCGGTGGTGCTTTCGGCATACCGCATCAGTGCCGTCTCCGGCGCCTCGTCCTCGCCCAGCGCGCTAGCAAAGCCCTTGCGGATGCATTCCGCCTGCGCGCGGACGATCTCCTTGAAAAGATCGGACTTTGTGGGAAAGCGGGCGTACAGGGTCTGCTTGGTGGTGCCGGCGCGGCGGGCGATTTCCTCCATACTGGTGCGCTGGTAGCCGTGCTCAATAAAGACCTCGGCCGCCTTTTCCAGTAAAGTTTCAGTGCGCAGATTCGCCTCGGCCACCGAGGGGCGGCCTACACGACAACGCAGGGTAAACTTATCCAAGGACATGGCGGAATCCAAGCTCTCTAACTGGGTCTATGTAAATAATACTACCAAGAGTGATTAAAGGCTTGCATTTTTTGCCGCCTCCGGAAATAATCAATCTAAGTCGTATGATTGAATTTCCGCTCGGCCCCAGGAAACGCTTTATCCCGGCGCTACATAGAAATGGAGTCATCATGTTGTTCGAACCTGTATCCAGCGGCGGCCACCGGCTGCCCTCCGCTCTCCTCCTGATAGCCGTGGCCGGCATGTTGCTTACCGCGGCCTGCACGGCCAACAAGGCTACCGCCGACGCTCCGGCAGGCGTGCCTGTGACGGTGGCGACCGTGGGGGTCCTGACGGTTCCGGTGGTGCGTGAGTTCGTTGGCCAAACCAGCGCCAAGGAGACGGTGGAGCTGCGCGCGCGCGTCAGCGGCTTTCTGGAGAAGGTGAACTTCCAGGAAGGTTCGCACGTCCGTACCGGAGAAGTGCTTTTCCAGATTGAGCAAAGCACGTACCAGTCGGCGGTGGCCTCGGCAGAGGCGCAGCTCGCCAAAGACCAGGCGAACCTGACGAAGGCCTCGCGCGATGTGGCCCGTCTGCGTCCGCTGGCCGCGGCGAAGGCCGCCCCGGAGCAGGACTTGGACACGGCGGTGGCCGCCGAGCAGTTCAACCAGGGGGCCATCAAGGCCGACCAGGCGGCGCTGGCCGATGCCCGCCTGAACCTGAGCTACACCATTGTGCGCTCGCCGATTGACGGCATCATCGGCAAGCTGGCGGTGACGCGCGGCAACCTGGTGGGCAAAGGCGACAACACCTTGCTGGCGACGGTTTCCAGTTACACGCCCATCTATGTGTACTTCAGCGTGCCCGAAGGCCAGGTAACCGAATTCCTGCGCAAGCATGTGGTGGGCAAGCAGAAGGTGGCGCAGTTGGATTTGCAACTCTCTGACGGCAGTCTGTTTGAGCAGAAGGGAAGCATTGATTTTGCCGATCGTGCGGTTGATTCGACAACCGGCACGCTCTCTCTCCGTGGAGCCTTCCCGAACCCGAAGGGCCTGCTTCGTCCGGGCCAGTTTGCCCGCGTAAAAGTTGGTGGCGAGGCGGTGGAAAACGCCGTACTGGTGCCGCAGAAGGCCGTCAGCGACCTGTTGAACCAGAAAGTAGTAATGACCGTGGATTCCACCAATAAGGTTGCCATGCAGCCGGTGGTCCTGGGCGGCGAGTATCAGGACAAGTTCATTGTGACCAGTGGTCTAAAGGGCGGCGAGCGGATCATCGTGGAAGGACTGCAAAAGGTTCGCCCCGGCGCCACTGTAACTCCGACGGCGGAAGGGCGGTAGGCGGAATGGCAAAGTTTTTCATTCATCGCCCGGTGCTGGCCATCGTCGTATCGCTGGTCATCACCATCGCCGGAGGCCTGTGCATCTTCATCCTGCCGGTGGCGCAGTACCCGCAGATTGCTCCTCCCACCGTGCAGGTGGTGGCTAACTACACGGGTGCCAACGCTGACACGGTGCAGCAGACGGTGGCCGCGCCCATTGAGCAGGCGGTCAACGGCGTTGAGGGATTGCTGTACATGTCCTCGACCAGCGGCAACGACGGCACCTACAACCTGACGCTGACCTTCAAGGTTGGCACCGATGGCGACATCGCGGCCGTCAACACGCAGAACCGCATCAACCAGGCGCAGCCGTTCTTGCCCTCGGAGGTGGTGCAGTCCGGCATTAGCGTGCGGAAAGAGTCCACGAGCATCGTGCAGATCGTCACGCTGACCTCGCCGGACAACCGCTACGACGCGACCTTCCTGAGCAACTACGCCACGGTGCATGTGCTGGACGAACTGGCACGCGTGCCCGGAGTGGGCGGAGCCTCGCAGTTCGACAGTAAGGACTTTGCCATCCGCTTCTGGCTGCTGCCGGACAAACTGGCGCAGTTGGGCATTACCACCAGCGATGTGCTGACGGCAATCAAGGACCAGAACATCCAGGCCGCCGCCGGCAGCTTTGGCACGTCTCCGGCCAGCAAAGGGCAGAACTTTGAGTATTCGGCCAGTGTGCATGGCCGCCTGCTGACCGTGGGTGAATTCGACAACATCATTCTGCGTAGTGGGCCCAACGGGGCCAGCGTGCGCATGAAGGATGTAGCGCACACCGAGCTGGGCAGCCAGTCCTACAGCAGCCGCACCTACGACAATGGACAACCCGCCGCGGCCTTCGCCATCTACCAGCTTCCGGAGGCGAATGCCCTGGACGTGGCGCACGGCGTGCAGAAGAAAATGCAGGAACTCAGCAAGGACTTTCCGGCCGGGGTGAAGGCCGACGTGGTGATTGACACCACGAACTTCGTCACCGAGTCCATCAAGGAAGTTTTCGTCACCTTCGCCCTGGCGCTCGCCCTGGTGGTCTTCGTTGTGTTCCTCTTCTTGGGCAACGTGCGTGCCACGGTGATTCCGGTGTTGGCCGTGCCGGTGTCACTGATTGGAACCTTTGCGTCGTTCGTTGTGCTGGGCTTTTCCATCAACCTGCTGACGCTGTTCGCCATGATTTTGGCCATTGGCCTGGTGGTGGATGACGCCATTGTGGTGGTGGAGGCCGTCGAACATCACATTGAAGAGGGGATGGGGCCGGTGGAGGCCACCGAGACGGCCATGCACGAGGTTGCCGCCCCGGTGGTAGGCATCGCGCTGGTGCTGGTCTCGGTGTTCGTTCCGGTAGCCTTCATGGGCGGCATCACCGGCCAGCTCTACAAGCAGTTCGCGCTGACGCTGGCGATTTCGGTGAGTCTGTCGGCCATCGTGGCGCTCACCCTGACGCCGGCGCTGTGCGCCATGATCCTGAAGCCACGCGAAGCCGAGGGACGCTTCCAGCGCTGGTTTAACGAGCGCTTTGAGCGCTTCACGGGTCTCTACACGGGACTGGTGCGGACGACGATCCGCTTTGCTCCACTGGCTGTGCTGGCGCTAGTGGCGATCTACGCCATAACCGGCGGACTGGTAAAGACGCAGCCCACGGCTTTCCTGCCCGATGAGGATCAGGGCTTCATCTTTATCAACGTGCAGTTGCCGGACGCCTCCAGCCTGGAGCGCACGGAGGCCGTGACGCGGCAGGTCGAGGCGATCATCCGCCAGGAGCCGACGGTGCGCGAATACATCTCGGTGACCGGCTTCAGCATCCTGACCATGGCGTCTTCCTCGAACTCGGCGTCGGTGTTTTTGCAGTTAAAGCCATGGGAGCAGCGCAAGCTGCCGAATCAGCAGATTGGCGCCGTGATCGGTTCTTTGCAGTCGAAGATGGGCGCGTTGCCCCAGGCATTCATCCTCTGCCTGAATCCGCCTCCCATCATGGGACTTGGTAACGCCGGCGGCTTCCAGCTGGAATTGCAGGACCGCGACGGCAAGGGGCCGCAGTACTTGCAGAGCGCTCTGGATCAGTTGACGGTCTCGGCGCGGCAGCGCAAGGAACTGAACCCGATGACGATTTTCAGCGGCTACAGCACCAGCGTGCCGCAGATTCGCATGGAAGTGGATCGCGAGAAGGCAAAGCAGTTGGGCGTGCCGCTGGACGATCTGTTCTCTACGATGCAGACCTTCCTGGGCTCCTACTTTGTGAACCAGTTCAACCTGTATGGCCGCACCTGGCGTGTATACGCGCAGGCCGATCCTAGTTACCGCATGTCCACCCAGTCGCTGAACTCGATTTATGTGCGAGGTACCAGCCAGGGCACGCAGGCCACGGCAGGGCTCAGCAACATGATTCCGCTGACGACCCTGGTTCATGCCGAGAGCACTTCGGGGCCTTCCACCTACAAGCGCTACAACCTATACACCACGGCGGAGGTGAATGGCGCGCCCGCCGCCGGCTTCAGCTCGGGCGATGCCATCCACGCCATGGAAGACATTCTGCGGGAGATGCCTCCGGGCATCGGCTACGAGTGGACGGGAACGGCCTATCAGGAGAAGGAATCCGGCGGTAAGCAGTTGCAGATATTCGGAATGGCACTGATCTTCGTCTTCCTGGTGCTGGCTGCGCTGTATGAAAACTGGGCGATCCCATTCAGCGTGCTGCTGGGCGTACCGCTCGGCGTGCTGGGAGCCTTCACCGGCATCCGGCTGCTGCACCTGGATAACGATGTGTACGTACAGATTGGACTGATTACGCTGATCGGCCTGGCGGCAAAGAACGCCATCCTGATCGTGGAGTTTGCCAAGATCGAGCACGAGCAGCATGGGCTCAACCTGGTGGAGGCTGCCATCAAGGCGGCGCGATTGCGCTTCCGTCCCATCCTGATGACCTCGTTCGCCTTCATCTTCGGTGTGGCGCCGATGGTGGTGGCCACCGGTGCGGGCGCCGCCAGCCGCCACTCGCTGGGCACGGCCGTCTGCTTCGGCATGATGTTTGCCACCGCGATGGGAGTCTTCTTCATTCCGCTGCTGTATGTGTTGGTGGAAGGCTTGAAGGAGAAGTTCTTCGGGCTGCCGAAGGAACTGGTTGCGCCCGAGGCGCAGAAAGGATCGGAACTCGCATGAAGAAAACTCTGATTGCCATCAGTCTGGCGGGAGCTCTCGTGCTGAGTTCCTGTACGGTGGGACCCAAGTACCAGCGTCCAACGGCCGAGGTGCCGCAAGCCTTCCGCGGAGCGGTGCCGGACGTGGCCGCCGAGCAGAACAAGAGTCTGGCCGACCTGCCATGGTGGGAGCTCTTCCGCGATCCCGCCCTTCAGGACCTGATCCACCAGGCGCTGAAGCAGAACTACGATCTGCAGATTGCCGCGGAGAAGGTCATTCAGGCTCGGGCGCAGTTGGGCATCACGCGCGCGGCGCAGTATCCATCCGTCACCCTTGGGGCCGGCCAGAGCGGCGGCCGGGACACCTCACAGTACAACTACAACTTCTTCACCCTGGCGCCGGATGCGATCTTCCAACTCGATCTGTTCGGCGGACTGCGCAAGGCCACCGAGGCCAGCCGCGCCCAGTTGCTGGCCACCGAGGAGGCGCGGAAGAACGTCGTGCTCACTTTGGTCAGCGACGTGGCCGCCGACTACTTCCAGTTGCTGACGCTCGATGCCGAGCTGGCGACGGCCAAAGAGACGGTGGCGAGCCAGACCGAGTCCGTGCACCTGACCGCCTTGAAGCTGGAGCATGGCACCGTGTCTCGCGTGGACGTGTTGCAGGCACAACAGGTGCTTGACCTTGCCAACGCCCAGATTCCTGACCTGGAGCGGCAGGTGGCCCAGACGGAGAACGCGCTGAACATCCTGTGTGGCAAGCTGCCGGATTCCATTCAGCGGGGACAGTTGCTGACCGAGCAGTACCTGCCGCCGCAGGTGCCGGCCGGGTTGCCATCGGAGCTGTTGCAGCGGCGGCCGGACATCCGGCAGGCCGAAGATCAGTTGATTGCGGCCAACGCGCAGATCGGCGTGGCGCGCGCTGCCTTCTTTCCCTCCATCTCTTTGAGTGGCGCGGTGGGCGCGAACTTTGGGCGCGATGGCAGTTACACCTCCAGCATGCCCACGCACTTTGACACCTGGTCGTACGCCGCCCAGCTGACGCAACCAATTTTTGACGCCGGCAAGTTGCGCAACAACATGCGGGCCACCAAAAGCCAGCAGCGCCAGGCGGTGCTCAGCTACCGGCAGACCATCCAGAAGAGTTTTGGCGAAGCCAGCGACGCGCTGGTGGGATACGACAAGCTCCGCCAGGTTCGACTCCGCCAGGAAGACAGCGTGAGCGATCTGAAGGAGAACGTGACGCTGAGCAACGAGCGCTACCGTGCCGGCATCACGGCCTACACCGAGGTGCTGGACGCGCAACGCTCGCTTTTTGCCGCCGAGCAGGCCCTTGTGCAGTCGCGCGGCAATGAACTGCAGTCCCTGGTCACGCTCTACAAGGTGCTGGGCGGCGGCTGGAAACAATAAGGCTGGTCCTGCTCACTTCGAGTCCTAATCTGTTTTTTCTTGCGGATTCGAAGTGAGCAAAACAGCACAGTACCGAAACCCACCTCCAGGGTAAAATTTCCCGCCGAGTGAGGCACCGCTCATTTTTTAGCGCCCCCCAAGAAAATTCCGCAACACAGATAACTGCATTGAATTGTTAGAAAATTCTTACGGCAAACCAATTGACGCCCAGTTTGGAATTGATATCTAATTGGTCCACTTGTTAGATCGCTGTTTCGCAGTCCCCCAGGTTTGTATTGACAACGGTCTATTTACTTCTTCTCGCTTGGCATTCCAGCACCGCGCAGCCACGCATTCACGCGGAGACCCATTCCCCTTCCACCGTTTCGACGATTGCAGGAGCTTTGAGTATGAGGTCAACTATTCTCCCCCGAATGACATTCAGGACACTGTTCATGCTGGCACTAGCCTTGGTATTCACCACGGTTGCCTTTGCCAGAGTGACTACCGATGCCACACCCGCAGTCCGCATTAAGGGCAAGATTGATGCCAGCAACCGCGTTCAGATTCAGGGCCACGTCCCTGGAGTGGTCAAGAGCGGAGCCGCCAAGGACCTTGGGCGCCTGGCCGCCTCCACCCCGGCCGAACACTTGGTGATGGTGCTGAAGTCCAGCGATGAGCAGAAGCATGAGCTCCGCCGCGTGCTGGACACGATGCACGACAAGAAGACCTCGAACTATCACCAGTGGATGACCCCCGACGAGTTCGGCCAGCACTTTGGCGTGCATGACGACGACATCGCAACACTCAAGAGCTGGCTCACCAGCCAGGGCTTTACCGTGGAAGACGTCAGCAAGAGCAAGCGCGTCCTTCACTTCAGCGGCACCACCGGCCAGCTGGAAAACGCCTTCAATATTGAAATGCACCAGTACAGCGTGGATGGTGAACTCCACGTCTCCAACAATCGCGAACTGTCGGTGCCCAAGGCGATCAGCCCGGTTGTGGCCGGCGTGACCACGCACAACTTCTTCCGCAAGGCCCACATGGGCAACGTGACAAGGCTGAGCCAGATCAAGACGGGCCCGAACTTTACATCCAGTTCCACCACGCACTATGTTGCGCCCGGCGACTTTGCCACCATCTACAACACGGCCCCCCTGCTGGCCGCCGGCATCAACGGCACCGGTTCGAGCATCGCGGTTGTCGGCCGCTCTGACATTCTGATGAGCGACGTGCAGACCTATCGCCAGATGTTCAACCTGCCGGCGAACGATCCCATCTTCATACACGCCGGCCAGGATAACGGAGTCAATCCGGGTGACGATGGCGAGAGCGATCTCGACGTCGAAATCTCGGGCGGTATTGCGCCTCTGGCCCAGGTCTACTTTGTCATCGGCACGCCTACCTTCCTGGTGGACGGCATCACCAACTCGATCGAATACATCGTCGAGAACAACGTCGCCGACATCATCAGCATCAGCTACGGCTCCTGCGAGGCGATTGAAGGCACAGGCGGCAACGAGTTCAACCTGCAGGCATTTGAGCAGGCCGCGGCACAGGGCATGAGCGTCTTTGTGGCCTCAGGCGACAACGGCCCCGCGGGTTGCGACAATCAGGGCAGCCAGACCTACGAGGTTCTGGGTTACGCCACCGGCGGCGAGGCATCTACCCCGTACAGCGTTTCGGTGGGCGGAAGCACTCTATACGGCGACGTCACCAGCCCGACGACTTATTGGAGTGCGACGAACGGCACTTACTTCAGCTCGGCTCTCACCTACATCCCCGAGTCCCCATGGAACGAGTCCAGATCAGCCAGCTACATTCCCAGTGGCGATACCGGCAGCGATCTGTGGTCGGGCAGCGGCGGCATCAGCGCCTACTACTTGAAGCCTTCCTTCCAGTTCGGTCCCGGCGTTCCCAGCTCCGATCCGGATCTGACCCAGACCGCATACGGCGGCCAGTGGGTGAACAGCGTCACGATCACGAATGCCGGCAGCGGCTATACTTCGGCTCCGGCCGTGACCTTCACGGGCGGCGGCTGCGTCTATGAGCCCGCGGCGACTTCCACAATTAGTGGCGGATCGGTGACCGGAATCACCTTCACCGGATATTCGTCGCACTACCAGGGCGTGGGCTGCACTTCGGTTCCGACCATCACCTTCGCGGCTCCCACCAGCGGCACCACGGCGACGGCGACGGCGACCATCGGTGCCATGCAGAACCCGCCACCGCTCATCACCGGCGTGCCGCACCGTTACACTCCTGATCTGGTTCTGAACGCCGCTTCGGGGCATGACGCCACGCTGTTCTGCAGTGAGGGTGTTTGCCAATACAGCGGCTCCACGCTGCTGGACGCTGGTCTCGTCGGTGGCACCTCGGTGGCTGCGCCCAGCATGGCCGGCATCCAGGCTCTCATCAACCAGGCCAATGGCGGACGCCAGGGCATGCCAGCTTACATTTACTACTCGCTGGCCGCGGCACAGACTACCGCGAACTGCAACTCGTCCACTCCTCCGCTGGCGGGCTCGAACTGCGCCTTCCAGGATGTGACCTACGGCGACAACCGCATCTGCGCCTCGAGTGGTTCGGCCTGCACCGCGACGGCCGGCACCAAGATCGGCTTCACGGCCGGCACGGGCTATGACCTCGCTTCGGGCCTTGGTTCGGTCAACGCCGCGAATCTTTCCAGCCAGTGGCCGAGCGTGACCTTCAACAGCTCTGACACCTACCTGAACCTCTCGCAGACCACGAGCATTCCTTTCGGCACTCCGGTGACGGTCTCCGGTTCGGTTGCCTCCGGCTCCGGCTCGGGTACGCCCACCGGCGACGTGGCCTTTATCCTGAGCCAGGGAGCGCTTGGCCAGACGGTCAACGTGAATACCGGTGCATGGAACGGTCCCGGCGCCTTTACAACTCTGAGCGGAGGCAATTACTCGGCTTCGATCAGCAATCTGCCGGCGGGAAGCTACACGCTGACGGCGCGCTACGGCGGAGATCAGACCTTCGGCTCCAGCCTTTCTACCCCGGTCGCGGTCACCGTTCTGCCCGAGGTATCGAGCACGGTCACTCTGACGCCGCAGGCCATTAACCAGTCGGCTTGCACCATCACCAACAGCTCGACGTTCGCCTACGGCGCGCTCGTCTGGATCCAGGCAACGGCGGCCGGTGTCTCCGGCGAAGGTGTGCCCACCGGCACCATCACCTTCACCGTGGACGGCACGGCCTATACCAGCGTCAAACTGGATTCGAACGGCAATGGCTACCTGGTGGCGGGCACCGTGCCCACCTCCTCCTGCATCTACGACTACATCTTTGCGCAGGCTCCGACGCTTGCGGCTGGCACGCACACCATCGTCGCCAACTACTCGGGTGACTCGACGTACCCGGCTTCTTCGGCAACGACGACCATCAGTGTCAGCCAGCTTGCGGTGACGCCGACCTTGACCACCGGTGCGACCTTCGTCAATTCCGGGGCCACGGTAAACCTGAACGCCTCGCTCACCACCTCGGCGCTGACCGGTATCACCTCCACCAACGTGGGCCCGACCGGCACCGTAACCTTTACCGATACCACCACCAGCACGGTGCTGGGCACGGTTTCGGTGACGCCTTCGGTTGCCTTCAGCGGCAACACCTACACCTACTCCGGTGCGGCGCTGCTCAGCACCACGGGCATCACCACAACCGGCGGGAACTCGATCACCGCAACTTACTCGGGTGATACCAACTTCGCATCGGCCACTTCGACGGCCGTGACGGTCACCGTGGGCACCTACACGGCGACTTCAGTGGCGGTCACTTCGAGCGCCAATCCGACTACGCTCAATGGCCGTCCGACGATT
>Ga0302278_10005380_pt1 | contig 12721 bp, 10 predicted proteins | sample III_Bog_N3_2_FD_194543 | JGI IMG/M metagenome (GOLD analysis project Ga0302278, IMG submission 194543) | Peat permafrost microbial communities from Stordalen Mire near Abisko, Sweden - III_Bog_N3_2 | ecosystem: Environmental > Terrestrial > Soil > Wetlands > Peat | place: Sweden: Abisko... | reverse complement strand
CTCATCGAGCTCATGCGCTTTCTTCAGGGCGGCGAGGTTGTGCGTGCGCTGGTTGCCGCTGAGGCGGTCGATCTTGGTGGCGACCACTTGAAAATCGCGGCCCTGGGAGCGGAGCCAGTCGAAGAGCTGCGAATCACTGGGGCGCGCCTCGATGTTGGAGTCAATGAGGCAGACGCAGAGGCGAAGGTTTTCGCGGCCGATAAGATAGGGCTCAATGAATTTGGGCCATTCAGCGGAGATGGATTTTGAGATCTTCGCGTAGCCGTATCCCGGCAGGTCGGCAAACGTCATCGCGGGACGTTGGCGGTCATCGAGCAGCTTGAAAAAGTTGATGGCGCGGGTGCGGCCTGGCGTGGACGAAACCTTTGCCGCCTTCTCGCCTACCAGAGCATTCAGCAGGCTTGATTTGCCCACATTCGAGCGCCCCAGGAACGCAACTTCAGGCAGCGCCACAGGCGGGAATTGTGCGGCGCTCAAGGCCGAAAGCAGGAATTGCGTTGTGTATCGCATAAGGCTCAGAGGATAGCGAGTCTCGAGGAAAGCGGACAGGCGAGCGCACGGGCAGAGCTATCTACCTTGAGGATACAGGACCTGCAAGCGCCCGGGGTTCAGTGTGCGCGAAGAGTTTGAAACAACCGGCGTCGTGGACCGGGTGGGGGGAAACCTCAACCAAAAATGGCAGATATTTACCAACCACTGTGCCCACGACATTACCGATCCCTGCCGGTACGATTCGCTGGTAGGAAATCCCCAAAAAACAAGGAGAACTGATGTTACTTCGGAGGCGATTTGTCCAATTCGGACTGTGTGCAGGTCTGAGCTTGCTCTCAGCCATGGGCGCGATACAAAAGATGGAAGCACAGGGGTGCGTTGTAGCGCACTCTGTCGGCGGGATTGGCGGGCCGGACACTGACGGCGGCTATCTTGCGCCGGGACACTGGCAGTTCACGCTCGACTATCGGCACCTGTATTCTTTCCGGCATTTTGTGGGGTCGGAGCCGCAAGAGTACCGGCAGCAAGGAAATTCAGAGGTTCGCAATCGCATCAATCTGATTGATGGGGGGCTTACCTACCAGATCACTCCGCGCTTCAGCGTGGAAGGCACCGTACCGGTGCAGTTTGCAAGCCGGCGTTATTTCATAGCGGTCGGTAGCCTGGGCGGTGGGGCACCCGGGGCCGCATTGATTGGAGATTGGGGCCTCTCCGGAGTGGGCGACGTCAGTTTCATGGGACAGGGCTGGCTATGGGATCCGTCCAAGAATCCCTCGCATAACATCCAGATTGGGTTCGGTGTCCAGATGCCGACGGGGCGGGACAACATCCAGAATCACCTGGTGGAAAGTCCGGGACAGGCACCCGTCAATGCAACCGCCGATTACTCGATCCAGCCGGGAATTGGTGTGTGGGCAATTCCGGTCAGCGTTGAGGCGTTTCAGGTGATTAGCAAGGCAACACAGGTCTACTTCAACGGGAGCTACCTGGTGACGCCTTCAGAAACAAACGGAGTGGCTAATGCCTCGCCGCCGGGATTTCCCGCGCCCGCACCGCAGAACGCGTTTGTATCGGCGGCCGACGAATACCTGCTGCAGGGTGGGTTTGGCTACATGGTTGAGAAAGTCAAGGGGATGACGGTGACAGGCGGATTACGGAGGGAAGGCGTGCCTGCGCATGATCTGATTGGAGGAAATGAAGGATTCCGCCGACCTGGATATGCGGTGTCACTGGAGCCCGGAGTCATCTATTCCATGCACAAAGGACACGATCTTATTACTGCCAATATCGATCGGGCCGTATATCGAAACAGGATTGCCAGCGTGCCGGACCTGCAACTGGGACAGCACGGCGATGCGGCGTTTGCTGACTGGCTTTGGCTGGCGAGCTTCCAGCACAGGTTCTAAGCTGGACCATCGCAGACGTGTTGTCGGTTTGAAGAATGAATGGCAGGTCTCCATTTTAATTGCAGACCTGCTGTTTTTTTATCGATTCAAGGAGTGGGCATGCGGCGAAGACTGATGTGCTTGATTTCAGTTGCGGTATTGTGCCTGGCGGCTGGCCAATCGGTTGCTGTTGGATCGAGCGGCGCGGAGAAGCCGGCTTCTCTAACGCTCAAGGACACGCAAGGGACGAAGGTAAAACTCAGCGATCTGCGCGGAAAGATTGTGGTGCTGAATTTCTGGGCCACGTGGTGCGGTCCCTGCAATGTTGAAATGCCGATGCTGGTGAATGCAGCGAACACTTACGCCGGCAAGCAGGTGGTCTTCGTTGGAGTTTCAGTAGATTCAACGGACACCCAGGACAAAGTATCTGGTTTCGTCCAGAAACTGCATATCGGGTATCCAATATGGGTAGGCGCGACAGACGTGGACATGAAGCGGCTGCAGTTTACAAACGCGGTGCCTGCAACAGCATTTCTAGACGCGGATGGGATTGTTCGTGCGCGCATTCTGGGACAGATGAGGCCGGGGGAAATTGAAGAGCGCGTGGATTGGTTGTTGCGCGGCCAGCAGGGGAACTCGCCGGCGGTTCTGGTTAATCATCTGAATGAGAAAGAGTGACACAGCCATGATTGCCCATCTCACGACGCGCACGAACTAAGAGCGTCGGGGCGGTGTAACACAATCTTTGCCATCGAAACTTTTTCCATCCCACCAAAACCGAATCTATCGCGCACATCTTTTCGCGCTTTTTTCCTACCGAATCCGGGCCTATACTGGCGACAAACCATCCGCATCGATTTTCCATGCGCTTCGTGGATTCCTTTGTTCACACTGGAGATTCCGTGATTCGAGTGACTGCCATTGCCCTGGTGGCGTTAGCGGCCTTTCAATTTGCCGCGAGCGCCGAACCCACTATCCCGCCGGTAAAGCCCGTGCACGATGCGGCAGCCGAGCCGGCCTTTATCAAGATGCCCAAAGACGGCGGAGGGCTTACGCTCTATAACGCCAAGGGCGAAGTGGTGGCTCGCTGCGACCCGAAGGGCAACACCTTTGCCAACTGCAAGCTGGAGCCGGGCGTGACGCTGGACGACGTAATGAACGCCTGGGTTCGCGCTTATCAGGATCTGGGAAAGTAGTTTCGGGACCGGGTCATGCTCTCGCCGGCTCCGCGTCGGCAAAGATTGCGGCGACACGCGGCAGGCGCGCGGCCAGCAACGAGCCGCGCAGGATCATGAAGCAGCAGAAGGCGCACCACAGGCCGTTGTTGCCCATTATGCGACCGAGCACGATGGCCAGCACAAGATAGCCGACGAATGCAATCACCATGCTGTCGCGCAGTTCGGGGGCGCGCGTGGCGCCGATAAAGACGCCGTCCATCTGGTATCCCCAGACCGAAACTAGCGGCAGCACCACGGCCCAGGGCAGATACCTGAGAGCCAACATGCGGACCGCCGGCTGATCGGTGAAGAGGCTCACCAGCGATGAGCCGGCGATGAAGAAAAATAGTGACAGGCCCGCTGCCACCACGCCCGCTGAAACCGTGGAGGACTTGAGCACAGCGCGATAATCGTCGACACGCCGCGCGCCTACGGCCTCGCCCACCAGCGCTTCAGTAGCGTTGGCAAATCCATCGAGCGCGTAGGTGGCAATCCAATGCAGGTTGAGCAGAACAGCATTGGCGGCCAGGGTTGCATCTCCGGCGCGCGCGCCGGTGCGCGTGAACCATCCGTAGGCGGCAACCAGGCTGATTGTGCGCAGGAACAGATCGCGATTGAGCGAAAACAAGTGCCGCCAACTGGGGCCATCGGCAATTTCGCGCCAGTTTATTTTTTGCAAGGAAGTACGCGGCCACACGATGCGAATGAGGACGAGGCCGAAGATGAGTCCGGCCCAATCTGCAGAGAATGTTGCGGTGGCAATGCCGGCCACTCCCCAATGCAGCCAAACGACCAGCGCGAGCGCGACGGCCACATTAACGACGTTGACGGCGGCCTGCAGAGCAAGTGCCATGCGCGCGTGCTGACGGCCGAGCAGGAAGCCGAGGACTACATAGTTGGCGAGAGCGGCGGGAGCAGACCAGATGCGGATATCGCAATAGACGAGAGCATTTTGGCGCACAGCCGGGCTTGCGCCGAGCAGCGAGAGAGACGCGGCGATGAGCGGACCGCGCACGAGAACGATGAGGGCGCCGATGGCCGCGGCCGAAATGATTCCGCGACCGAAATGGAGGCGGAGACTTGCCTGGTCGCCCGCGCCGTGGGACTGAGCGACAAGGCCGGTGGTGGCCATGCGCAGAAAGCCAAAGGTCCAGAAGATTCCGTTGAAAAAAATGCCGCCCATGGCCACGCCGCCCAGTGCGGCAGCTCCCGGCAAATGGCCGGAGAGCACCGTGTCAACCGTCGAGAGCAGCGGCTGGGTGAGGTTGGAGAGGATAAGCGGAATCGCCAGCAGAAAAACCCGCCGGTACCAGGGGTTCATTGATGAGATTGTACTTGGGAGGTTGTGGAGTTGTGGTTTGAGTGTCACCTGATGGTTGGGAATGGGAGATCCTGTGCTGGATCTTCAGTGTTGAGGGATGCAAGCCACGCGCGCAGACTTTGCCGGATGGCTTCGACATTGAGGCCGCCAAATGTGGCGGGATAGGGATCGAGTTTGCGCTGGGCTGCGCGTAAAAGAGAAGCGGCGCCGATGCGATTGCCGCGCTCGTAATGATGGAATGCCGCGGCGATCTGGATTAATGCCTGTAGAAAGGTTTTCTCGGGCTCGGCCGCGCGCAGCCATTCGCTCTCCCAGTGCTCGTGGGTTTCAAAGAACTCGCGATTTCGATAGCATCTGAGCCCTTCGGCCAGCGCTCCCTGTTCCCAATTCAGAGCCATAGGTCATTCACATTTGTGAGTGTTTTCATACTCTTTCGTTGATCTCAATTGCGGTCTTGATGTCACCAATGCGACTTGGCGGATTCAGGCAACTTTTAGTGCAGCGGCAATAACATGTGGCGTAAAGTAGCCCTCAGAGCCCTATATCGAAAAATTCAGGCCCAAACGAATGGATGGTCCCCCCCATGTCCAAAGGGTACGTGTGTCTTACCGTCTGCCTCTTTGCTTCAACTTTCGCGATCGCGCAGAATGTGCCGAGATCGTCTCACGTGTGGATGCTGACTGAAGAGAATCATAGTTTCGAACAAGTCGTTGGCAACTCGGGAATGCCCTACTTCAACCAGCTCATTAAGAATTACGGGCTGGCCACGCAGTTCTATTCCGATCAGCATAGCTCGCTTCCCGCGTTGATGTGGTATGTGGCCGGCGCGCAGGTGGATACGAACAACGAGACGGTTTCGTGCTCGCACTCTGAAGACAACGTTGTCAGGGAACTTCTGAAGAAGGGTTATTCCTGGAGGGCGTACGAGGAAGAGTTGCCCTACGCCGGCTACCAGGGCCTGTTTAGTCCGAACAACCTTTATTACCGCCGCCACAATCCGCTGGTTGACTTTACCGACGTTTGCCCAGGCACCGGGCAGGACACTAAAAGCGTTCCTTTCACCCAGATGGCCACGGACTTTGAACAGATCGGTACAGTCAACTATGCGTACATCACTCCCGATGTGAACGACGACTCCCACAACGGAACGCTGGAGGAGGCGGATCAAAGGCTGCAGGACCATGTTCCCGCCATCCTTGCTCGCCCGGAGTTTAGCGCCGGCGGCGATGGCATTCTCTTCATCGTGTGGGATGAAGCCAACGACACAGATGATCGCTGCTCTGCCACGGTGAGCAAGGGATGCGGCGGCCGCACGGCGATTCTGGTTATTGGTCCGAGGGTAAAGCCCGGCTATCAATCTACAGTTACCTACCACAATGAGAACGTGCTGGCTACGGTGTGCGCGGCCATGGGTCTCGAACCCTGCCCCGGCGCTGCGCAAACGGCCGCGCCCATGGCGGACTTCTTCAAGTCGAGTGCGACCTCGGCCAGCGGCGTCGTCATCTCCACTCCAGGCAACGGAGCTACGGTCACGGGCTCGGTTCATTTGATGGCGACAGCTTCAGAGGGCCAGACGATCAGCCAAACGCAGGTGTGGGATAACGGCAAGAAGCTCGGCGTCTATGGCGATCAGATTAATGCCATCTACACGCTTGCGGCCGGCAAGCACACCACGACAGTTTTTGATTTGGACTCGTCCTACAAAGACATCCATCAAGCCTCGATCACTTATACCGTGCAATCGCTGGAGAGTGGCGTTCAGATTGTCTCGCCCACTGTGGAGGAAGTTTTCGACCTGACGACGGTGCACGTGGTGGCCGAAGCGAGCGAATCGGTGCCCGTGAGCCAGATGCAGGTATGGGACAACGGAGTGAAGCTGGGCCATTACGCCGGTGCAAGCGTGAACCAGTACTTCACGCTCGCGCCCGGATCGCACACCATTACCGTGACCGACCTCGACGACAGTTACAACGAGATCCACCACTCCAGCGTTTCTTATTCGGTGCAATAGGTAGCCTGGTTTTCGAGAGCAAATACGATGGGCTATCCATGCGTTCGCATGGATAGCCCCGTTCTTTGCGGAATGCGCCAACTGCTTAAAAAGCTAATTCGCCGCAGGGCCGGAATAAAACGTGTACGTGGCGGTGTAGTGAACCTGCGCGGATTTTCCGGCGTCTTGAGGGCCGTCGCAACCGGATGCGGGTGCGGCTCCGCCGTGAGTTTCAGTGCGGCGAATGAAGGCGACGTTTGCGAAAGTGCCCGTGGCGGCTCCGGCTTTGGCGCGGAGCAACAGCCATGCGACCGAGCCGGCTTCAGGGGAAGGTCTGTTGGCGATTAGCTCACCCTGGACCTGGCTGCCGTCATTCAGCTTCCAGGTGGGTCCCGCAAAATGGCTGCCGATCGGCTTGCCGGATGCATCGAGCAACTTTGCATCGGGAGCCTTCAAGGTCCACTTGGTTGCGGCGGGTGTGCTGGTGCAGGTGTAGATTTGGACACCGTCTCCTGTTGCCCGGAGCACGACCTGGACGCCGGTTGGGAGGTCAATCGACGCGCCTGTTTGCTGGGCGTGAATTGAGGATGCAGAGACTGCGGCCAAGATTAGGGAAGCGGCCAGGATTCGCATTGAGCGAGTGTAGCAAATCTCATCGCGGACCCGCGGGGATGTAGTCCTCGAAGTAGCGCATGAGCAGTGTCTGACGGTGCAAGAGCGTGCCGGGGCCTTCGGTTAATGCGTGGGTGCGGTTGGGGTAATCCATAAAGTCGAAGGGTTTGCCCAGCGCGACTAGTTTGTTGATGAGCCGCTCGGTTCCCTGGAAGTGCACGTTGTCGTCGCCGGAGCCGTGGATGATGAGCAGGTGGCCCTCGAGTCCGTCGGCAAAGCTGATGGGCGAGCCGTCGTGATAGCCTTTTGCATTTTGCTGCGGCAGGCCCATGTAGCGCTCCTGGTAAATGGTGTCGTAGAGAGCCTGATCGGGGACCGGGGCGAGCGCCACGCCGGCAACCAGCTGGCCGGGATAGCGGAACATTTCGTTGAGGGTGGACGAACCGCCGCCCGAGTGGCCCCACATGCCCATGCGGGTGCGGTCTATGTATGAGTGCGCTTGAGCGAATGAGTTGATTGCTTCAGATTGCTGTCTTGATCCGACTACACCGATCTGGCCGTAGATTTGTTTGCGCCACTCACGGCCGCGCGGCTGCGGCGTGCCGGCATTGTCGAAACTCACCACCACATAGCCTTCGCGCGCAATGATCTTGTATTGCCGAAAGCTCCAGTTGTCTTTGACGGTAGTGGCTGCCGGCTCGCCGTAGACGAAGACCAGCATTGGATATTTCTTTGAAGGATCGAAATTGGGGGGCTTGACGATGTATGTGCTGAGCTTTACGCCGCCGCCTACCGTGGTATCAGTAAACTCCACGGGCTCGGGATCGATGGCGTTCTCTTTTGCGATTAGCTCGTCATTCGAAACCAAAGTGCGCACGGCTTTTTGCGTAGACATTTCGACCATTTCGTAACGCGGCGGCTGCGTGGAACTCTGGAATGAGTGAATGGCCCAATGGCCGTCAGGCGAGACGTTGTATTGGTGGATGCCGGATTCGCCTTCGGGTGTGACGCGTTCGGGAGCGCCGGTGCCATCGAGCCGCGATCGATAGAGATATTGGCGGATGAGATCATGAGGGGACGCGAGGAAATAGAAGTAGCCGCCGGCCGCATCAAAAAGAACCGGCTCGATGACGTCGCCCTCAAAGTTGGTGATAAGGCGAGCCTGGCCGGTTGCGCGCGACACGAGATACGCATGCCGCCATCCGTCGCGCTCACTTTGCCAGAGTAGTTGCTGGTTGCGGCCATCTTTGGCTGCGAGCCACTCGTGCTCATCCATCGCGTTGACCCAGGCTTTGTCAGTGTCTTCAAAGAGCAGGCGCGACTCGCCTGTGGCTGCATTCACCAGCATTACTTTGTTGTCGTTTTGCAGGCGGTTGAGATATTGCAGGACGATCTCGTTTGAGTCACCCACCCAATCCATGCGCGGAATGTAGTTATTGCGCGGGTCGCCATCGAGCTTGATCCACGTGGTGGCGCCGCCGGTTGCAGGAATTACGCCTACGCGCACGGCAGCGTTGGTGCCGCCAGGGTGCGGATACTTATACTTCATCAGCTTGGGGTAATCGGAATCAGTGTCGTTGATGAGCGTGTACTCTTCAACGCCCGATTGATCGAATTGCCAGTAGGCGATGGATTTCGCGTCGGGGCTCCAGCGGAATGCGTCGCGAAGATCGAACTCCTCTTCAGTGACCCAGTCGGTGGTGCCGTTGATGATGTCGGTTGAGCCGTCGTTGGTGAGTTGCAAGATGGATAGGTCGGCGAGCGATTGCACGTAGATGTTGTTGGCGCGGACGTAGGCAACATGCGTGCCGTCAGGTGAGAACTTGGAAAACATCATGGTGGCGGCCGGACCATCGCCGCCGAGCTTGGTGAGCTTGCGGTCAGAGAGATGCAGAACCCAGTAGTCGCCTCGCGTGCGCTGACGCCACACGCGCTGCGCATTGGTGAAGATGAGCAGCATGCTGTGATCGGCAGACCACGAATAATCGTCAATGGCGAGCGGGGTCTTTTGCCCTTGCGGGATAAGCAGGCTGGCTGAGACCAGGATGCTGCGCTTTCCGGTTGCGGTGTCGTAGACGACGATATCCTCTGCTCCCGTGGCCGATGTTGAGGGCTCAAGCACCGTGTAGCGGCTGCCGCCGTCAATCCATCGGCTCTCAGATGGAGACTTTGGGCGGCCCTCGCCGGAGGAGCGCATTGAGTCGATGTACTGTTGCGATGGATGGGGAAATGCCTGCGTGGATTGAGCGTTGGCGCTGACTGACAGCAGCAATGCGAGCGGCAAACTGAGTGCAATGGCGGCTTGGCGGCAACGATGAGATGGGATGAAGATCATGGGTGTGTGGGCCTCGATGAAGCGGGGATACCGAAGTTAAGGGAAAAGCGAAGTGCGGGGTGTGGTGCTTTGTCAAAGACTTTATCTGATGGGGGGTGAAGCGGGCTACTGGGATCTACAAAATACAACGGGCTATCCATGCTGGCGCATGGATAGCCCGGAATGTTTATGCGGATACGCCTATTGCCTGGCCGTAACGTTGCCGGTGATTTCCGCTGTCGCGGGCGGGACCGCGGCCAGCACTTCAGTCTCGCCCGTAATCGGCGTTGGCAGCGGGCCTTCGAGTGCGAGGGCCAGCACCTCGTCCATGGAGTCTACGAAGTGGAGCTTCATGCTGTTCTTGATGTTGTCAGGCAATTCCGAAACGTCTTTCTCGTTTGACTTGGGCAGAATGGCTTCAAAGATTCCGGCGCGCAGAGCGGCCAGCAGCTTTTCTTTCAATCCGCCGATGGGCAGCACTTTACCGCGCAGCGTGATTTCGCCGGTCATGGCGATATCGCGCCGCACGGGAATTTTGGTGAGAGCGCTGGCGAGGGCCGTGGCCATGGTGATGCCGGCCGAAGGACCGTCTTTGGGAATTGCGCCCTCGGGCACATGAAGGTGGATATCGAGGTTGCGGTAGAACTCGCGGCTGAGCCCCAGCGCCAGCGCACGCCCGCGAATGTAGCTGAGCGCAGCCTGCGCCGACTCCTGCATTACGTCACCGAGCTGGCCGGTGATGGTGAGCTTGCCCTTGCCGTCGAGCACCTGCACTTCGGTTGACAGAATGCTGCCGCCAACTTCGGTCCACGCCAGGCCGGTAACCAGGCCCACTTCGCTCTTCTCGTGGACTTCGCTATCGCGGTACCGGGCTACGCCAAGAAACTCGTTCACATTCGCCGCGGCAATCTCTTCTTTATGCTTGGCGCCGGACTTGACTACCTTGCGCGCCACCTTGCGGCACACGTTGCCGATTTCGCGCTCAAGGTTGCGCACGCCGGCTTCGCGCGTGTAGTAGCGGATGATTTCAAGAATGGCGTCGTCTTTAAATGTGATGTTCTTGTCGCTCAATCCGGTTTGTTCGCGCTGCTTCTTAACGAGGTATTGCTTGGCGATTTCGAGCTTCTCACTCTCGGTGTAACCCTGCAAGCGCAGGACCTCCATGCGATCTTGCAGCGCCGCTGGAATGGTGTGCAAGACGTTGGCCGTGGCGACGAAGAGCACCTGCGACAGGTCGTAGTCCACGTCGAGGTAGTGATCCTGGAAGGTGGTGTTCTGTTCGGGATCGAGCACTTCAAGCAGTGCCGACGCGGGATCGCCGCGGAAGTCGGATGAGATCTTATCGACTTCGTCGAGCAGGAAGACGGGGTTCTTGGTTCCTGCGCGCTTCATGTGCTGGATGATCTGGCCGGGCATGGCGCCGATGTAGGTGCGCCGGTGGCCGCGAATCTCAGCCTCGTCGCGCACGCCGCCCAGCGAGAGTCGTACGAATTTGCGGCCAGTGGATTTTGCGATCGACATGCCGAGCGAGGTTTTGCCTACTCCCGGAGGTCCTACAAAGCAGAGGATTGAGCCCTTGGGATTTTTTACGAGTTGACGCACGGCAAGGAACTCAAGGATGCGTTCTTTGATCTTCTCGAGGCCGTAATGGTCGGTGTTCAACACCTTTTCGGCGTAGTCGATGGAGCGCGTTTCTTTCGATTTTTTCTTCCACGGCACCGCGAGCAGCCAGTCAATGTAGTTGCGGCTTACGGTGGACTCGGCAGACATGGGCGGCATGGCCTCAAGCTTTTTGAGCTCCTGAATCGCCTTTTCAAGCACGTCTTTTGACATGCCTGCTGATTCAATCTTTTTGCGCAGCTCGTCGAACTCGCTCTTTTCGCCGCGGCCCAGTTCTTTTTGAATGGCCTTGATTTTTTCGTTGAGGTAGTACTCTTTTTGCGCACGCTCCATCTGCCGCTTTACGCGTGACTGGATGTTGCGATCGAGATCGAGCTTTTCAATTTCAACGTCGAGCACGTCGGCGATGCGGGCCAGGCGGGCCGCGGGATCGAAGATGGCAAGCAGTTCCTGTTTCTCTTCAATGCCGAGCTGCAGATTGGCGGCGATGGTGTCAGAGAGCTTGGCCGGCTCGTCCATGCGAACTGTGGCGATGATGGTTTCGTAGTTGAGCGACTGCTGCAGCTTGACGTACTGCTCAAAGAGGCTGGTGACGCGCGCCATCAACTGCTCAGCGGCCGGCGTCATTTCAAAGTTGGTTTTGCCGGTGCGCACGGTGGCGACGAAGAAACCGTCGCGGTCGTTCACTTCCGTGGACTTGGCGCGCTCAACGCCCTCAACCAGAACCTTGATGTTGCCGTCGGGCATCTTGACGCTCTGCACGATAGTGCAGATGGCGCCCACCTGGTAAATGTCTTTGGCCTTGGGCTCGTCGATGGACGCGTCGTGCTGGGTGGCGAGAAAAATCTTGCGGTCGCCGGTGAGGGCTTCTTCTAGCGCGCGCACGCTGGACTCGCGACCGACCACAAACGGAGTCATCATATACGGGAAGATGACCATATCGCGTATGGGCATCATGGGGAGCTTGCGCACGTCGGACTTTTCTTTGGGGGTCGTCATCGGGGCACCTTATTCTTAGACGCCCTCTGGCTCGCTGGCGACTCACGAGCTTTGCGGGGTCATAGTCGGATTGTACAGCTTAATCGCCTGATGGCAGATTCTGAATCCGGGTCATATTTCTGTTATCCACAATGTTTGCACTGCGCAAAGCTGTTTCGAAGCCGCGTGCGAGATACTGTCTTTAGGGCAATTGGAGAAGAATAGCTATGCAAGAACGCGCAATGCCGCAAAAGGGACCGTATCCGGTTGAAGTTGAAGCCGGCAAGAGCTACTTGTGGTGCGCCTGCGGCCACAGCGCCACCCAGCCTTTCTGCGACGGCAGCCACTCTGGGACGGGATTTACGCCGGTCAGGTTCGATGCCAAGACTTCAGAGACGGTGTGGCTGTGCGGATGCAAGAGAACGCGCACCAAGCCTTTTTGCGATGGGACCCACGAGAAGTTGTAAGGGCTTCGAACAGCGCCCAGGCGGTTAGTTTTCCGTTGGGTCTTTTGCTGCGCTGTCGACCACGAGAATCGATAGATATCCTTTGCGGCTTTCGAGGTCCAGACCCAATTGATCGCGCAATACCCTCTGCCATCCGGTGAACATATCTGTTCCCAATTCGGGGCGCATTTCCACGGTGAAATCAAAGATGCCCGGGAGTCCCGTTTTATCGACGACGGGAATCTGGGGTCCACCGGCTCTTGCGGGCTCGCTTGGACTCGTCGGGGCTGGGATGGATACCTGGAGGGCCAGCAAGTCGGCTAGCTGGCGCATATCGCCGTGAAAA
>Ga0302278_10005378_pt1 | contig 12723 bp, 10 predicted proteins | sample III_Bog_N3_2_FD_194543 | JGI IMG/M metagenome (GOLD analysis project Ga0302278, IMG submission 194543) | Peat permafrost microbial communities from Stordalen Mire near Abisko, Sweden - III_Bog_N3_2 | ecosystem: Environmental > Terrestrial > Soil > Wetlands > Peat | place: Sweden: Abisko... | reverse complement strand
AAAGCCGTCAACAAGGTGTTCAGCTTCCAACCCTCGGACATCATTGAGCAGCTCGATCTGCGCCGTCCGATTTACAGCAAGACCACGAACTACGGTCACTTCGGCAAAACCGACAAGGATCTGACGTGGGAAGCGGTGGACCGGGTTGAGGCGTTGCTGAAGGCAATTTGAAGCAAAGGTTGAAGGTTTCAGGTTGAAGGTTTCAGGAAGAAAATGCGTCCGGAAACCTTTCAACCCTGAAAACCGGATTCCGCCCTTTAGCCATGCCCTACCAATCCTTCGAGAACCTGGATGTTTGGAAACGCGCCTGCCGGCTGGCGGTGGAGATTATCAAAGCGTTTTCAAAAACCAGCGAGTATGCCTTGAAGGATCAGATAACGCGCGCTGCCATTTCAGTTCCGTCCAATATTGCTGAAGGATACGAACGCGATAGTCGCCTGGACGTGATTCGCTTCCTGCGCATCGCCAAAGGCTCGGCAGCGGAACTGCGAACCCAGTGTTATCTGGCTTTGAAACTTGACTTGCTGCCGCATTCGCAGTGTCAGGATTTTATCCAAGAATGCAAAGAAATATCCGCGATGTTGCAAGGCTTGATTCGCGCCCGCAACCGCCCCCCTGAAACCTGAAACCTGCAACCTGAAACCTATTTAAATTATGGCCAAAACTAAAACCAAGACCAAAAAAGCCGATTTCGCAGTAAGAGATCTTTCCCTCGCCGAATGGGGCCGCAAGACCATTCAGGTGTCCGAGCATGAAATGCCCGGCCTCATGGCCATCCGCAAGAAGTACGGCCCGCTCAAACCCCTCCAGGGCGTGCGCGTCACCGGTTCCCTGCACATGACCATCGAGACGGCCATTCTCATTGAGACCCTGGTGGAACTCGGCGCCTCCGTGCGCTGGGCAAGTTGCAATATTTTCTCCACCCAGGACCACGCCGCCGCCGCCATCGCGGAGGCGGGCATCCCGGTCTTCGCGCACAAGGGCGAGTCGCTGGAAGAATACTGGGATTTCACCCTGCAAGCGCTCACGCATCCCGGCAACAAGGGCCCGCAGTTGATCGTGGACGATGGCGGCGACGCCACCCTCCTCATTCACAAGGGCTACGAGCTGGAAAACGGCAGCGACTGGGTGAACTCCCCCAGCGACAACCATGAAGTGGCCGTCATCAAGGCGCTGCTGAAGCGCGTGGCCAAGGAACGCCCCGGATTCTGGCACGCCGTCGTGCAGGACTGGAAGGGCGTTTCCGAGGAGACCACCACCGGCGTGCATCGCCTGTACCAGATGCTCGAACAGGGCAAGCTGCTGGTGCCCGCCATCAACGTCAACGACTCCGTCACCAAGAGCAAGTTCGACAACCTGTATGGCTGCCGCGAATCGCTGGCCGACGGCATCAAGCGCGCGACCGACGTGATGGTCGCGGGCAAGGTCGCCTGCGTGTGCGGTTACGGCGACGTGGGCAAAGGCTGCGCCCATTCGCTGCGCGGCTTTGGCGCGCGCGTCATTGTCACGGAAGTCGATCCCATCAACGCCTTGCAGGCCGCCATGGAAGGCTATGAAGTCACCACCGTGGAAGACACGCTCGGCACCGCCGACCTTTACGTCACCACCACCGGCAACTGCGACATCATCACGTTCGAGCAGATGGCCAAGATGAAGGACCAGGCCATCGTTTGTAACATCGGCCACTTCGATAACGAAATCCAGGTGGACCGCCTGAACACCGCCAAAGACGTGAAGAAGCTGACCATCAAGCCGCAGGTGGACAAATACACCTTTGCCAAAGGCAACAGCATTTACATGCTCGCGGAAGGCCGCCTGGTCAACCTTGGCTGCGCCACCGGCCATCCGAGCTTTGTGATGAGCAACAGCTTCACCAACCAATGCCTCGCGCAACTGGATTTGTGGAAGAACCGCGACACCAACAAGGTGGGCGTGTACCGTCTGCCCAAGAAGCTGGACGAGGAAGTGGCCCGCCTGCACCTGGAAAAGATCGGCGTGAAACTGACCAAGCTCTCGAAGAAGCAGGCCGAATATCTCGGGGTCCCAGTGGAAGGCCCCTACAAGCCTGAACACTACCGCTACTGAGCCATTTCAAATCACCACCCGCAAGGCGAACGGAGTCATCCGTTCGCCTTTTTTGGTGCGCCCGGCAGGGCGCAGTGAAGGACCCTTATTTATGACCTTTCACGCCATGGGCGCAATTCCATTTGCAGACCTTCCGGGCTGGTGCTACGGTATCGCGCAGCTGACCATCCATTATGAACAATATGAGCAAAAATTCATTTTCTGCCTCGCGTCGTAATTTTCTCAAATCCACCCTGACGCTGCCCGTGGCGATGGCCGCCGGGCCCGCGCTGCTTTCATCGTCGGCCCTGGCAGCGGATGCCCCGGCGGCTCCCGCGGCAGGCGAGCCCCTGCCCCGCCGCCAGTTGGGCAAGAACGGCCCCCAAGTCACCATGTTGTCTTTGGGGGGAATGATGTCGGCCCTCAGCCCGGATTATCTCGATATTGCCTGGTCCATGGGCATTCGCTATTACGACACGGCGGATTGTTACATGCGCGGCCAATCGGAAAAAATCATTGGCCAGTGGCTGGCCAAATATCCCGAGCGCCGCAAGGAAATCTTCCTCGTCTCCAAAGATCATCCCCACAAAGGCCCCGAGCAACTGCTGGAGATGATTGATACCCGCCTGGCAGCCCTGGGCACCCCCTATCTGGACGCATTTTACATCCATGGCATCGGCCCGAAAGAATACGGCGAAGATTCCCTGAACTGGCCCAAGAGCGACGCCTATAAGAAAGTCGCCGAACAATTGAAAAGTTCCGGCAAGGTCAAATTGGTGGGCTTCTCCTGCCACGACGGACGGCTGCCGGATTACCTGAACGCGGCGGCCGAGGGCGGGTTTCTGGACATCATCATGCTGGCTTACAATCCCTTTTATCCCAAGGACGGTCCGCTGGACAAGGCGATCGACGCCGCGCACAAGGCCGGCATCGGGCTGGTGGCCATGAAGACCATGCGGGGGGCCAAAGACGTGCCCAAGCGCCTGCCGGAACTCGACAAGCTGGGCCTCACCACCCATCAAGGCGTGCTCCAGGCCGTCTGGAGCGATCCCCGCATCAGCGCCGTCTGCAATTCCATCGAAAACGTGGATCAGATGACCAACAGCACGACGGCCGCCCGCAATTACAAGACGCCGCTCAAGACCGCGCATTTGGAGCTGCTGCACCAGACCATGCTGGCTGGCCGCCGCACCATGTGCACCGGTTGTCCCGGCTGCGAGGCCATGGCCAAACAGACCGATTTCGCGTTCCACGACATTGCCCGGTTCGTGACCTATTACGAACAGGACGGCAACACCGAAGCCCGCGAATATTATCAGGCCCTGGCCGCCGGACACCGCGATGCCTCGAAAGTCAATCTGGCGGCGTTGCGCGACGCCTGCCATTTCCAGACGGATTATCCCGAGATCATCCGCCGCGCCGAACGGTATTTTGCCCAGGCGTGAACTGATTCCATTGAAACCCGCGCAAAGTTTTGCGCGTCTTAACCGTCGCCATGGCCACCGAAAAAAAATACGGTTCCGGCGGACGCAAACAATTCGTCCGCACCCGGGTGCCGGCGGCGGAAAGCTTTGCCAGCGCCGTGATTTTGCTGTTGTTGGGGGTCATTACCGCCGTCATGATTCGCCAGGGGAAACACTTTGACCCCAACCGCTTTGCCGTCCGCGCGGAATCCTTGAAATCCACCAGTGCCGCCGTGGTGGGCAAAGCCGGAACGGCCCCCTCCGAAACTGCCGCCGCCCTTCCCGCTGCCGCGCCCAAAGCCGCCCCCGACAGCCATGCCGCCCCCGCTGTGGAAACGGCCGGCGAAGGTGGTGCTGGTGCCGAAGGCGGCGGTGCCGAAGGGGCGGAGGGCCATGCGGCCGCCCCGGCTGCCCCCGTCAAGGGCGAGCCCTTGGAAATCTCCCTCCCGGGCACCAAGCCCATGTCGGACACGGAATTCTACAATGCCGACAATTTATTCGAGAAAATTGACGGCCGTTCGCCCGCCTACCAGAACTACAACGTCCAACAACTCCGCTGCCGCTCCTTCGCGGTGGATGCCGCCGCCGGCAGTTATGTGGATTTGTACGAATATCGGTTCGATAATCCCGTGGACGCCTTTGGCATGTTCTCCCTCGAACGCGACCCGCAAGGAAAGCCCTTGGATTTCGCGCCGGATGGTTATTCCGGTGCCATGGGCTATTTTTTCCGCCAGGGGGCCGTCTATGTTCAGATCATTGCCTCGGACCAGAAACCGGCGACGCTCGCGGTGGCCACCGCGCTGGCGCAAAACCGGGCGAAGACCATTCCGGTGGATGACGCTGGTCTGGCTGGACGCCGCCGCCTGCCGTCGATGGGGCTGATTCCGGACAGCGTTGCGTTTGTGCCGGAGAATGCCCAGGGGCAATCGGCTTTGAAAGACGTGTTTCAGGCCCGGTACAAATTCAATGGCGCGGAACTGCCGTTCTTCATCATGGTGGCCAGCCCGGGAGACGCGGCGGCGGGGTGGCAGTCGTTCCTGGACTTTTGCACCCGGTTTGGCAAGGCGGAAACCCTGCCCGAAGTCAGCGGGGCCAGGCTTTTTCGCGCCCAGTTGTTTGGCAAATGGAAGGTGGTTTATCAGCGCGGCGAGGAACTGGGCGGTGCGTTTGACACCGCCGACCCGGACCAGAGCCGGGCGTTCATCGAAAAGTATTTGCGCGGCGGGTTAAAAGGAGTAGAATGACTAAATAGGAGTATGAGCATTTCCAAATCAGCCCCGTCGGCGCCGCCGCCGGAAGATTCCGTCAGCCGGCGCGAGTTTCTGGTGCGGTTGGGCATCACGGGCGCGCTGCTGGCCGGTTCGGGCCTGGCCGCGAAGAAGCTGTGGCAGCCGCGTCATTTTGTGCCTGGCTTTGAGAAGGCGCAGGGCGCGCAGCTCCGCAGCTATGCGCTGGAAGCCAGCAAGGTGCGGCCCACCCTGGCCATCGCGCACGGCACGGAACATGAGCCGACCATTCGCGCCGCCATGGGGGTGCTGGGCGGCATGGGCCGTTTCATTCAAAAGGGCGACATTGTGGTGATCAAGCCCAACGTGGCCTTCGACCGCCCGCCTGCGCTGGCCGCCACGACGCATCCCGACGCCCTCCGCACGGTGGCCCGGCTGTGTTTCGAGGCCGGCGCACGCAAGGTCATCGTGGCCGACAACCCGATCAATTCCCCCACCGGCTGTTTTTTCAAGAGCGGTCTGACGGCGGTGGCCTCGGAGTTGAATCTGGATTTGCGCTATCCCGAGACCAATTCTTTCGCGCCGCTGTCGCTCAACGGCGAGATTCTGAAGGAATGGACCTTTTTCAACACGCCCTTCAAACAGGCCACCAAAGTCATCGGTCTCGCCCCCTGCAAAGACCACAACCTTTGCCATGCCTCCATGACCATGAAGAACTGGTATGGCCTGCTGGGCGGGCGGCGCAACCAGTTCCATCAGCAAATCCACGCCATCGTGTCGGATTTTGCGCTCATGATGAAACCCACCCTGGTCATTCTCGATGGCATGAATGTCTTGATGAGCAATGGCCCCACCGGCGGCCGTCTCTCCGACGTGAAGACCATGAACACCATCGTGGCGGGGACAGACATGGTGGCCGTGGATGCCTACGGCTACACCCATCTCTTGGAACGGGATCTGGCGGAACTCACCTATATTCACAAGGCCCACGATCGCGGCCTCGGCAATAAAAACTGGAAAGACACGCTCTACAAAGAGGTGCAGGCTTGATCCGGTGGTGGCCCGGGCGTCCCGCCCGTGTGATTCCAGGCTTGGGCCACCAGGTGATTTCCAAGGCTATAGCCCGGTTTCGGCATAGCGGATGCCGCCACTCACGGTGCAGAAGACATACTTGCCATCCCCGGACAGACGCAGGCGGCCGCGCTGGAACGCATGGTTGCCAATCCATTCAAAGGGTTCGCCAAAATCCAGTTCTTTCACCATGGTGTAGTTGGTGGTTTCGTACGCCGCGATGGTGGAGCTGCCGCCCCGGGTGAGGAACAGATAGTCCCGCAACGGATGGTAGGTTGCGCAAAGGATTTGTCTTTCCTCCAGTTTTTGCGCAACGGCGTTGGGCAGCCACACTTCATTGGCAGTGGGCACGGCCAATTGCGAGCCATCCCGGTTGATGCCGATCTCATAAAGAAAAGCACCGGGGCTCAGCGGGGCCAGCCAATGGGGGGCACGGCTACGCAGGCGGCCATAACCGCCGCTGCTGAGGTTGGCTTCGGCGAAGGCCACGTATTCGCGGTCGGCACTGGCGGCCAGCATGGTGCTCTCACGAATCGATTTCGAGACGATCAACATCTGCTGGGTGGCGGGAAGATACCTGCGCAACGGCGCCCAGTTAGAACCACCGGAGGTGATCCAGACCGCGCCATCGGCGCCGAAAGCCACGGAATAAGTGCCGTCGGCGCCTTCCGCAGGTTCCGCAGCGAACTTCACCCGCTGGTCGGATAGCGAATTGAGATTCACCAAATGAATCCCCAGGCTGCCGGTGGCATCGCTATCCGCCACGGCCAGGGTGTCTTGGTCCGGGGAAAGGTCAACCCCGCGCAGGTCGCCGCCCAAATTCAGCTGTGGCAGGAAGGCCTTGGACGCCATCTGATAACGCAAAATGGCATCGCCATCTGAAATATAAAGCACGTTGCGTTTGGCATCATGCACCATGTCAATCCGATGGGGAGCCGGGATGAAAAAACCTTCCGCACGGGGAGCCGCCGGCTGGGCCTGTACGGTTGTGGATTGGATCATGGGCGTGGCGGTGACAATGCGAATCTTTTCCTGGGTGTTCGGCCTGCCCAGATGGTCCGGTGCCCACGCAATTTGATGGCCGGCAACGGAACAGACGGGGGCTTCCCCAACTGGGCCAGGAACATAGGTTCCGCCATCAGGGCAAACCGGGATGGTCTGGTTCTTAAAATAGGGTTTGAGGTCGGCCATCGCGGGTTGATCCCCGGTGCTCTTTTTGCGATCCACGGCCCAGGCGTTTTTTGCGGCAGCAATATCCTGGAGATTATGGGCGCATTGATACGCATGGGAGGCGTTGCGAGCCTTGACGAAATTGGGAATGGCAATGGGCAGCACGAGGGCAAAAAACAGCAACATCCCGAGATAACCCGTCACCAAGCCCGCAATGGCCATGCCCTGGCCCGTGAGCGACCCTCCCGAACGGTTAATTCTGACGAGGGCGCTGTGGCCACAAACCACCCCGGGGATGGCGAACAGAATGGTCAGAATAAAGCAGGGGATGATGCTCAAAACACCCAGCACCAGACTCGCAATGGCGAGGCCTGAGGTTCTGGGCTCGTCGTAATATGAATCGTTCAGGCTCAAAGCTTCTGATTGGTTAAATTCCCGTAAAAAGCCGGGCTTAAAGTGTCCCAGCCCGCTCGTGGTGTCAATCTGCAATCCCGCCCGGATATTTCATGGCTTTTTAGAAGCGCCCGGAAGGCGCGTTGGTGCCGTAGGCCAGCCGCGCCCGCCCGGCGTCGAGCGGGCTGAGGCCATTGTCCGTCCACTGCCCAATGACTGCGTCATATTGCTTGTTCACGGGCGAAAGCACCGCGCAGGGGCTGCTGCCCACGGCGTCCTGACATTCGCTTTCGCAGGCGGAAGCCCAGCAGACACGATAGTGCATGATGGACTTATAATCGTAAGGCAGCGTGCTGACGAGCCAGTTGGTGCGGGCGATCCAATCATAGTCCGAGGCGCGGCCCGGCTTGATGTGTTCATAGTGGACGGTCAGGTATTGATCCCGGTCCCAGCGCTGGTGTTCGTGGAAAAAACCAAGGACATGGCCCAGCTCATGCGTGGGCATCCACTCATTGCCCCGCCACCAGAACGCGGTGATGTTGATGTCGGTGCGTTTGCCGGGCAGAAAGCCGACGTGGCTGGTGTTGTTGCCAGCGTTGGTCTGGCCGGTGAAATTGACGTATTCCACCTCGTTTGCGCGCGGGGTGAATTTGATTTTCGCCCCGGTATCCATCCAGCGCTGCATGGCGCGCAGGGCCAGCGACTGCTGCGTGGCCGTCAGCTTGGAAATATCGTAGGGAATGATGCCGCCGGGCCACGGCAGCGGTCTGGCCTCGCTGGCCTGATGCGCGGGATCGGAATCGGCGGCGGGGGCGGGCAACCTGCCCAAGCCGATGACCAGCAGGGATAACCAGCAACGCATTCGCATGGCACTGATTTAACCAAGGTCCGCGCCGGGAAGCGAAAGGAATTATTCGCCGGGATCGATTTCCGCTCATGCCGGAGCCAATATTCCCTGGCTGACGCCCCACCGTTGCAAATCCCGCCCCAGCTCGCGCGGCCAGCTTTCCTCGGTGCAGGTCATGAACACCTGGCCGCTGGTCTTGCGGGCCTGTTCCAGCAGCGGCAAGAAGCCGGCGCGCCGCCGGGCGTCCAGTTCCCCCATGACATCATCGATCAGCAGGACGGGCGGCGAACCATGCATGCCCGCCAGAAACTCCGCCTGCGCCATCTTCAACGCGATGGCCAGCGTGCGCTTCTGCCCCTCGCTGCCATATTGGGCGGCCGATTTCCCGTTCTGGAGCAATTGGAGATCGTCCCGATGCGGCCCCACCACGGTGGCGCGGAAGCTCCGTTCCCGCGCCCGCGACTGGGCCAGTTCCACGGCGAAATCGTTTTTGACCCCGGGCAGATACTCGATGCGCAATTCCTCGGCGTCGTTCGCGATCCGCCGGTAGGCCAGGCGGGCGAGGGGGGAGAATTTGGGCACTAATTCCCGCCGGGCGCGCATCAGTTCGTTGCCCAGTTTGACCAGTTCCGCGGAGAAGCTTTCCAGCGAGGCTTCGTCCGGGGCGCGCTGTTTGAGGAGGGCGTTGCGGTGGCGCACGACGTTCATGTAGCGCTGGAGCAGCGCCAGATAACCCGGCTGCGTTTGGGCCAGCAGCAGGTCCAGGAAGCGCCGCCGCGACCGTGCCGCGCCCTTGACCAGTTGCAGGTCCTCCGTGCAAAACACCACCGTGCGCAGCACACCCAAGTAATCCGCCAAGCGTTTCACGGGCTGGCCGTCCAGGGCGAGTTTGCGTTCGCGGGCGGACCAGTAGATTTTGATCTCGTGATCGGCGGACCCCACGATGTTGCCGCCCACAAAATAGCCCCTGGCCGCGTGCCGGATCATCTGGGCGCCACCCACGCCCCGGAAGGAGCGCAGCGTGGCCATGAGATAGATGGCCTCCAGAATGTTGGTCTTGCCCTGGGCGTTGTCGCCCAGCAACACGTGAAACCCGGGAGCAAAATCGACATCCAACCGCGGGTAATTGCGGAAGTCGCGAAGTCGCAGATGGGCCAGATGCACGGGCGGAAAATAGCCGAACCCGGCTGTTTAATGAACAACAAATCGCCCGGCCAGGCGGGGGGCCACGCGCGGAGGCGCGCGTGGGCGCGGTTGACGAGGCGTCAACCGCCGCACGCGAGGGCGCGTGCGCTCCCCGAGACCAACCCCGGCAGCGAATGGCCGTGGCGCGATTCCACTGGAAATAGCGAAGAACCGCGGGTTTTTGATGATGGGCGATTGGCCCGGGGGGGTCGCGGCGGTCGCGGCAAGGGTGGGCATCAAATTTGTTGTTTGTCGGATTTTCATGGGCTAAAGTGCGCGTGGAGAGTTGGCGGAAAAAGGCCGGTCGGCCCCATACCACACTTTATGTTTCATGCCATACCGCAGACGATTCTGGCTCGGATGCACGAGTTGGAACTGGTTGCCGCACGGGACCGGGCTGACGGGACGTCACGAATGAAGCGGCTCCGCCAGATTCCGTCCGAGGTGGGCCGATTCATTGCCTGGCTGGCGGCGGCGGCACCGGAGGGTAATTGGATTGAGATCGGAACCAGTGCGGGCTATTCGACGCTCTGGCTGGCGTTAGCCTGCCGGGCGACCGGCCGGAAGGTCAAAACCTTCGAGATTCTGGACGAAAAGGCGGCGCTGGCCAGGACGACCTTCGCGGTCGCCGGGGTGGCGGATGTCGTGGAACTGGTTCACGGTGACGCGTTGGTCCACTTGCAGGAGTGCCGCGACATCGGATTCTGTTTTCTTGATGCGGAGAAGGAAATTTACGACCGTTGTTACGAGGCGGTGGTTCCGCGCCTGGTGCGGGGGGGCATTCTGGTGGCGGATAACGCGATCAATCATGAGGCGACCTTGCGCCCCATGCTGGACCGGGCGATGTGCGATGAGCGGGTGGACGCGCTCATTGTGCCGATTGGCCAAGGGGAGCTGCTTTGCAGGAAAAAATGACGACTGGAGCCAGCAACCACCGCAGATGAGCGCAAGCCCGCTGCCTTGGCCCGGATATTTCATAGCCATTTGGGAAAGAGTCGCGAAAAACCCTATGAAAAGAGGGGCGCAAACACGTGCGAATGCGTGATTGAAACAACACGGCACGCAGGTTTGGAAACCTGCGCTACGACGTTGGAATGCCGTCGTGTCAGCAGAAGAATTGTTGCGCGCTTACAGCGCTTGATGGCAACGGTCGCGGCAAACCCAGGGCGTTGCCCTGGGCTGTCAGGTTGCGGCCTTTCAGGCCTGCTCTTTGCGGCGTCATTCTGGATGAAGAAAGCCATGGGTTTTCCGTTGACGGAACGGCTCAGGGGTTGCGATACGGCAGGCTGGGAAGCCTGCGCTACAATGGTTTGCCATGGTTTTGCCGGTTTCACTATGAAATATCCGGGTTAGCCATAACAAAATATCCGGGCAGGAGGAGGCTTGTTAAAGAAACTTGAAGGCGGTCATGATTTTATGAAAAAGGACATGCTGTTGCTGGTTGGTTTGATTTGGGCCGTGTCGGCGTTTGGCAAGCTGCCAATCCCGGACGCGGATGATGATGGGTTGGTGCTGCCGCCGGGATTTCACGCGCTGGTTTATACCGACCATCCGGACATCGGAACAACCCCGGGCAAAAAACTGGAACATCTGCGCGGTCTGGCCGTGGCTCCGAACGGGGATGTTTACGCGAAGGATCATTACGGTCAGATTTACGCGCTACGCGACACCAACGGCGACGGACGCGCGGATGTGATCGCTCAGTTTGGTCCGGGCGACGGCGGCACGCACATTATGTTCCACGGCGGTTATCTTTATCATTCGAGCCGGACGGCGGTGTATCGCTACAAATACATTCCCGGGGAATTGGTGCCCTCGAGCCCGCAGGAAATCATGGTGCGCGATCTGCCGGCGGAACGGGATCATGACCAGAAGGCGTTTGCGTTTGACGAGAGCGGGAACATGCTCGTGGAAGTGGGCTCGCCCTACAATGTCTTCAGTCATCCCGACCGGCAGTTCGGGGCCAAAGGGGGCACGCGGGAGGAGGTCGAAAAATTTCAGGAAACCCACGGGGGCTTCTGGCAGTTCGATGCGGATAAAACGAACCAGACGCTGGCGGACGGCGTGCGTTTTTCCACCGGCCACCGGCACAGTCTGGCGCTGGTGTGGCAGCCGGTCGCGAAAAGCTTTTTCATGTGCATGATGGGGCGCGACAACCTGAACATTATCGACCCCGGCGATTATGACGTGCTGGACAACGCCGAGCGGGTGGCCGAGGAATTTCACCGGCTCCAAAAAGGGGCGAATCTGGGCTGGCCGTATTCCTACTGGGATCCCTATAAAAATGCGCGGATGCTCGCCCCCGAATACGGCGGCGACAACCGCAAGCGCGCGGATGATCCCGCTTTCGACCCGCCGCTGATTGCGTTTCCCGCGCACTGGGCGCCGCTGCAGATGTGCCTCTACGACGGCACGCAATTCCCGGAATATTATCACAACGGCATGTTCCTGGCGTTTCACGGTTCGTGGAACCGCGCGCCGCTGCCGCAGGCGGGCTATAAAGTCGTGTTCATTCCTTTCAACGCGCAGGGGATGCCGGCGGGCAAGTGGGACAATTTCATCGAAGGCATTCCGGGCGCGCAATTTTACGCCAAGGGCAGCGGCGCCAGCCACCGTCCGTGCGGCGTGGCCGTGGGGCCAGACGGCTCGCTGTACGTCAGTGACACGGAAAAGGGCCGGATCTGGCGCATTATCTACACCGGCGACAAAACCATGGCGAGCAGAAATAATTTCGCGATGCCGGCGGTGGCGGCCGCCGGGGCCAGCCCGGCGGACGAAACAAAAATTCCGGTCAACGGCATTTTCAACACGGTCTGTGCGGCGTGCCACATGGCCGACGGTCGCGGCGTGCCGTCGATGCACCCGGCGCTGGCGGGCGGCAATCCGATTGTGGCCGGCGACGCGACGCAGCTCATCAACCTCCTGCTCAAAGGCCCGGCGGCGGTGCTGCCGGCCGACCGCGCGAAATATACCGGGACCATGCCGCCGTTCAATATTTTGAGCGATGCGGACATTGCCGGAGTGATCAATTATCTGCGCGACCGGTTTGCGCCCGGCGGGGCCAGAGTGACGCCGGGACAGGTGGCTGCGCAACGGGCGAAACTCTGAGGGGCAGTCTTATGAAAATAAGGCTCACCATTCAATCGGCTCAAGCCGCCCGGCCGGTCGGAAGGATTTGGTCCTGCGGCCAAAGGGTCAGGGGCGATCTAAAGTCCGGCATTAGCGAGCGGTTGCAAACCAGGGTGGCACGGGCCACTGGCCCGTACCGTCCGGCGACCCGCCGGACGGAGCGGGTGAGGCGCTC